>WPCG01166851.1_pt1 | contig 117100 bp, 83 predicted proteins | sample 5403311 | NCBI WGS metagenome assembly WPCG01 (sample SAMN12869467, study PRJNA574797) | sludge metagenome | isolation source: wastewater treatment of Control | place: China:Beijing | collected 2019-05-17 | reverse complement strand
GCATCCACACGCGTTAAGGGATAGTGCAGCTGTTGATCGAACAGGTGCCACACTTCGCCCGCCTCGGTGGAAGTGACATCACCTCCGGTTACCACGAGCACGTTCGGTTTCTCCACCCGTCTAAAGGCACTGCTGCCCAAGTCAACTCCCCCTACGTTGTAGCCGGTGGTGACCGGGACGATGGTTACTTTCTCCCGCTCTCCCGCTTCTTTCAACAGCGCGTGTAGCTCGGAAGAGGCGATGGCTTGATTCTGTACCGGAATAAGCAAGCTGCCGCGGGAAAACTCCTGCTCCCCGTTGGTCCCGGTGATTGAAAAGGGCTTGAAAGCCGATTTCACGAAAACATCCTTTTCCAGAAGACCAAGAAGTAAGCGCTGGCTTCCCGAATCCCGGAAATCAATCAGGTAGGCGTACTCCGACTGTTGTAAACCGGGCGGGCCGGCAACGGGTGGATCAATTACGCGAGCGCCGCGGGTGGTAGTGGTTTCGTCGTACGAGAGGCCAGCGGAGTGCGCCACGGAAAAACCGGCACCGTACCCTAATTTGTCCGCTTCTTCGTCCGCGTAATCAACCTTATCGTCGAAAATAATACCCACCAGCGCGCGGTTGGCTTGCCCCGCGGGCACAAGATAAGATTTTCCCTTTTCGTACGTTATATCGTTGATCGTGATATCGGACGGGTTTTCATATACCTCCAGGCGGTGATCAAGCAACAGCCGGACGAACTTGTGTAACCGCGTCGCATCGTGGCTGTCACCGATGATGTATGATCTTCCGGCTCCCCGCGACGTACCGGTCGACGAGAAGAATTCCTCTTGCAGGTCGAACAGTGCCTCCCTGTTGGCGTGGGCCGCGTCGACCGTGGCAATGGTGGTTACCAGTTGGTTGCGGATGGTAAACGGGAGGGTAACCAGCCCGTTTTCAGACTCCTGTTGAAGCCCCCTTGATGAACCCTGTTCGAAAAGAATTCCCACTCCCCCGTTATAATCGGGATAGGTGGAGCCGAAGTTAGGATTCTTATTGTCGAACGATTCCTTCGTGTAGTAGAACGACCCGATCTTGTCCAAGGCCCTTGCAAAATAGTTGGCGAATTGTCGATTTAGCTCGTAGTTGGATTGGGGTACAAAGCGGCTTTCGTTCCCATCGGGATCGGTCGGTTCGAAAAAGAAGGTGGTATTCGTGCCCATCTCGTGATGGTCTGCTTGCACGTGAGGCAGCCAGTCTTGGTAAAGAGCTACCCGTGCCTTGCTCTCGGGATGCACCAGGTTCACCCAGTCGCGGTTCAGGTCAAACCAGTAGTGGTTCCCCCGCCCGCGGGGCCAGCCCTCGGTATGTTCCCGGTCGTATGGTGAGGTGTTGTAGCTGTTCACGCTCGTGTTCGAGTTGATCCAGGAGGCAAAACGCTCCTGTCCGTCTGGATTCCGTACCGGATCAATAAAGTAAATCCCTTTATCGAGCTGATCCCGAACCGCGTCATTCCGCGCGGCGGTGAAATAGTAGGCAGAAAGTAACGCCGCTTCGGAGGCGGAGATCTCGTTACCGTGCACGGCGTACCCCAGGAAGATGATCAGCGGGCTGTCCGGTTTGTCTCCCCGTCGCACGATCTCCCGGGCCTCTTTGTATCGATCAAGGTCCCTGATATTTTCGGGGGACGACACGGTCAACACCAGTATCTTCCGGTTCTCGTGCGTTCGCCCAATCTCTATCAAACGGGTTCGATCGGATAGTTCCGCCAACTTCTCGAAGTAGGCGTTGATCCGGCTGTGCTCGGTCACCCGGCTACCGATCGGGTAACCGAGGAACTCTTCGGGGGAAGGAATCGCGGTATCGAAAACAATTTCGGGATCGAAGTAATACGCTATTTTCTCCGTCTGGGCGTGAGCCGCGGAAATTACGAGTAAAAAGGCAAGGAGCGATACTATTTTTTGCATACGTCAATTTTATTATTTGTCGATTTAATCATTATCAAATCGGCACATCATCACATCATTAAATCAATTACTGTAATAGGTCCCCCAAGGTTTTCTCCAATTCTTCACCCCTCAGGTTCTTAGCCACGATAATGCCTTGGTCGTTGATGAGGTAATTCGACGGGATGGCTCGTATGCCATACAGTTTTGCCGGGGCACTATCCCAATGCTGCAAGTCGGATACATGCGTCCATGCCAAGTGATCTTTTTCGATCGCTTCTACCCATCCGTCTCTGTTATGATCCAGCGACACGGAGAAAATATCGAGGCCTTTCTCGTGGTACCTTTCGTACGCGGCTACTTTGCTTGGGCTCGACCTGCGGCAGGGGCCGCACCACGACGCCCAGAAATCGAGCAGCACGTACCTGCCGGGAGACAGCTGATCCGAAAATTGCACTATATTTCCAACAGGATCGTTCAAGCTGAAATCGGGTGCCGGCTTGCCGATGTGTACTACCTCCAGCGTGGCGGCGACCTCTTCCAGTACTTTCACGTAGGGGGTATTCCACAATGAAGGGTCGAGTAGCCGGATATTCGATTTTATCTCCTCGGGCGAGAGGCGGTAGGAGAAGTCGCGGTAGAGGGCATACGCCGAAACCAGCGAGTTGGGATTTTCCCGGATAAACGAATCGATGGGTACGTTTCGCAGTGACTTGTACTCTGCGTAAAGGTCGTGCAGTTCGGACCCCTCAATGGTGGTGTTTCGGTAGTAGCTTGATGAATCGAGGTGGACGGTTGCCCGGTTCTCGTCCAGGAAAACCAAGAACGAACCCCTCGTGGTATCGAGCGTTAGCCCGTAAATCTCGGGTAACTCTACCTCCTTGGAGAAATGGAACTCGCCATTGGTGATGGGCGCGGAGTCTAACACGAAGAACGATTTGTTGTGGAACTTTTGTAAATAGACCGTTCCTTCCGAAACGCCTTCTACCGTTCCGTCGATTTTCAAGTTGTTGCTGTCTTTCTTGGGGGCGCACGACAGCATTGCCATGAATACCGCGCATGCTAAAAAAATCTTTTTCATCATTAATCTATATTAGGGTTATTATTGATTTCATTTAATGGGATAGGGAAAAGATAGTACCTGCTGTTAGGTACGAGCTCGCTGCCGTCGGGGAACCGGGTAATCCAGTGCCCCCTGACGGTTACTGTTTCCGAGGCATCGTTCACGAAGGTCTCGGTCGACTCGAGCCGTACCGGCGCGGTTTGCAAGCGCAGGATATCGTAGAGGCGGAATCCCTCGCCCCACAATTCCCGACGGCGTTCCAAAAGGATTTCGTCGATGAGGGTTTCTTTGTTGAAGCCTGATGCTTGCAGATCAGCTAAATTCCTATCGCGTCGCAGTTCATTCAATGTTTGTACCGCGCCCGCGAGGTCATCTTGACGTGCTTGGCTTTCGGCCTCGATAAGAAGGAGCTCCGAGGAGCGCATCAACACGATATGGGCGTCGTGATGTGGGTATTTATTCCGAAATTTCTTATACCGGTAATGCGCGTACAATGCTTCCGCGGGTTGGGTTGCTATCTCGAACAGCGATTTACGGGTATCGCCCTCTTCGAATAGTGACACGAAGTGTGGGTCGGGCATGATACTGTTGTACCCGTAATAGAGGTTTGTCCCGTTGGCGTCGGTCGTGTAGGGGGTGGTCTCTATATAGGCCATGTAGGATGATCCGCCGCGATTCTGTGTCTGGGTTTGTGGATGGCCCCAGATCCATTCGGGATTGGAGACATCGTTAAAACCTTCACTGTATCGGTCAGGAGCCATGATAGGATAACCCACACGTGCTTTGGCAGCATGTTCCGCGGCAAGATCCCACTCTTCCAACGTGAGGTACACGCGGGCAAAGAGGCCGTGTACCACGTTTAGGTTAGGCCGGTTTTTAACCGTACGCTCGAAGCCGGGCAGTAGTTTTTCCGCCTCGGTCAAATCTTGTATGATTAAATCATATACCTCACTCACGGCTGCCAGGGGATTGGGTTCGGTATCGGGTGTAGTGGGTTCGGTATAGATGGGGATGGCTTTCGCGCTCGCGTCTTTCGCGTAGGTGAACTGGTATTGGCGTACCAGGTTCAGGTAATTGTACGCTCTTAACGCGTACGCCTGCCCCTTGAGATGCTTCAGGCTCTCTTTGCTGTTCTCATCGATCTCGATGTTCGCGATGATGTTGTTGGCGTGATCGATGGAGGTGTATTGCAGTGTCCAGAAGAATAACGCGCGTCGGGTGGTATTGTCAAAGGGGTCCCGGTAGGGATAGGAGTCCCGGAAACCGTAGCGGCCGTCACGCGCGAACGCGTCTTCGCCCATCACCTCGTGCGTGAGGAAGATGGTCGGGAGCCCCGGGTTATCCTGGGAAGTACTATTTTCCATCAGGTACCGGATCGCGCCGTTGATAAACGCGTTGATGTTATCCTCGGAGGAGAAGACCTCCGGTGTAGTGATCTGGGTTGCCGGTGAGGTCGCGAAAAAATCATCGCCGCAGGATACCAGCATCACCAAACCAATTACACTATATATTATTTTTTGCTTCATAATCTTGATTTTATTTTTTCAATGATGATTGCTCTCTTTTTAGAATGAGACATGGAGGCCCACGGAATAAAGTTTCTGTGCCGGATACCGGTAGAAGGTAGAACCGGAAACAGTTTGCTCGGGATCTAGCCCTTTATGGCCATAGAGGGTGAGGATATTCTCTCCCGATAGGTGTATTCTTGCTTCAGTCACGTTCAACCGAGCGATCAACCTATTCGGGAGCGAGTAGGAGAGGTCGATGTTCTTCAAGCGCGCGTAGGTGGCGCTGTATAAAAACCGGGTAGAGGGGATGGTGTTCCACGAGTCGGACACGTAAGAGAGGCGAGGGAAATCGGTATCCCTGTTCTCCGGGGTCCACCGGGACAGTGCTTCTTTCGACCAGTTACGGCCGGGCGCGTAACCCAGGTGCATGATCATGGGTTGGTCCCCGTCGAAAATTTTACCCCCGATACTGTACGAGAAGAGGAATGATAACTCGAAGTTCTTGTACGAGAGATGATTATTTAGTCCTCCGTAAAAATCCGGCAGTGAACTCCCTTGGAAATAGGGAGTTGCTTCGGTTTGATCTTCCGTGGTGGTCCTTCCGGTGACATTACCATTCTCATCCACCACGTCTTTAAACCAAGTGGCTTTACCATTTTCCGGGTTCACTCCCGCCCATTCTTTGATGTAGAAATCGTATACCGAGCCGCCTTCTACCATCTTCTTCGTGTTCCCGTATTGGCCGATGGATCCCGTGAGTATTTCCTCTTGGGGCAGTTTCGTGATTTTGTTGGTGTAGTGCCCGAAATTGAGGGTGATATCCCACGTGAAGTTTCTATTCCGGATAGGAGTACCGGTTATTTGACCGTCAACACCCCGGTTGCTTAATGAACCGATATTCGCATTGATCCCGCTGTAGCCCGTGGAAGGGGAGAGTGGTTTCTCAAAGAGCAAATCTTTTGACTGCCGGTTGTAAAGGTCGATCTGGGCAATCAGTCGATTGTCAAAGAGGGAGATATCCACGCCAAAGTTCAGGTTCAAGTTCGTTTCCCATTTCAAATTGGGCGTGGGGAGTTCGGAAGGCAACAACCCCAGCATGTCCAAGCTATTGTATATCTGGTAGAAGCCGCCGTACGCGTAATTACCCACGTTGTCGTTCCCTTGCGCGCCGTAGCTGAAACGCAGGTTGAGATTGTCAATATCCCGAGCACCTTGCAGGAAATCTTCCCTTTTCACGTTCCAAGAAGCACCTACCGACCAGAAATCACCCCACCTCGCTTGTTTGCTGAAACGGGAAGAACCATCCCGACGGAAGCTGGTAGAAAAATGATATTTGTCGAGCAAATCGTAATCTACTTTACTCAACCAGCTGGCCAAGCGATAGCTGTCTGAAGTACCATTGAAAACGCCACTGGTTGTTCCTGCCGAGGGTTCGGTTTTTCCTAACACTTGGAAACCGGTCCGGCTGCCCGACAGCGATGATATATTGCTGACGTACACTTCCGGCCCCGCGAGCAGGTTAAAGGAATGCGCGTTGCCTATGTCGAAACTGTAATCCACGAAGCTATTCAGCGTGTAATTGAGGGTACGGCTTGAGCCCCTGCTCGCGGTACCTGCTCCCTCGGCAATCACGCCGGTGGCATAATAGGAGTGGGAATAGGAGTGCGAGTTCCAGGTTCTGTAATCGATGCTTGCCGTTGATCTCCATAGCAACCCAGGAAAGAAGGTGATGGTCGCGTTCGTGCTAAGCAAGGCCGCTTCGGTTTTATTGCCCGAGATGGCATGCTCCGCGTTGCCGAGGATATTGGTCCCGCTCACGGCCGTCGCCGGCCGCCAAATACCGTAGTCCCACTTCTTATTGCCGTTCTCGTCCAGCACGTATGATCCGTCGGGATTCCGTTCGTGCACGGGATAAATGTTCGAGATAAGCCGTTGGAAGTTCGCGAAGTTACCCGTACTGCTGTCGCTTTGACTGGGGGATCGTTGGTAACTGGACGAGAGCGAGGCATTGACCCCCGTTTCGAGCCAATTGTTGACCTTTGATTGCACGTTCGTGCGGAAATTGAAACGCTCGAACTCGGCAGTTCGTATCCATCCCTCTTCGTTCAGGTATCCGCCTGAAAAGAAATACCGGGTATGGGCACTTCCGCCGCTGACGCTTGCATCGTATTGCTGGCGGATTCCGGTACGGGAGATCGCTTTGCCCCAGTCGTCATTCCATAGCGGGGCTGCCCCGGCTACCAACCTTCCGTCTGTTCCCACCGGGACCGGGTATTGTGGCCCGTAGATATTCACTTTGAGTGCCCCATCTACCAGGTAATCGCTCGCGTATTGGGCCGCGTCGCCGGGTGTGGCTCCCTGGTCTATCCGGGTATTGCGTATGGCTTCCCATTGTAACTCGTAATATTCGTTTGCCGATAAGTACTCGTAGTCCCGGACAGCACGACTGGTGAATCCCACGCTCGCTGAAAAGTTGACCACCGGCTTCGAGTTCAAGCTGCCTGATTTAGTCGTGATGACAATGACACCGTTGGCTCCCCGTGACCCGTAGAGGGCACTCGCTGTCGCGTCTTTCAGAATGGAGATCGACTGGATATCTTTCCCGCTGATTTGGTTGGGGTTGGCACCGGGGACGCCATCCACGACATACAACGGAGAGGTGGAGGCATTGACCGAACCGATCCCCCGCACGTAGAGGGCGGCATCGCTCCCCGGTTGTCCCGCGGATGATACCGATTGAAGACCGGGAACGGTTCCTTGTAACGCTTTCCCCACTGACGTGATGGAGAGTTTCTCCAGTTCTCGCGGTCCGACGACCGCTACCGATCCCGTGTAATCTGATTTCTTGGCCGTGCTATAGCCTACCACTACCACCTCGTCCAAGAAATTGATGTCTTCCGACAGCACGATATGGATGGGGGTGCTGGCCTCGTACACGTCGATTTCTTGTGTCCGGTATCCAAGGAAGCTGGCGACCAGTGTCACGGGAAGGGCTTGGTCAGTCGTGAAGCTAAATTCCCCGTCCAAACCGGTAGCCGTTCCCGTTGTCGTGGATGATATAACGATGCTTACGCCCGGAAGGGGGTGGTTGTTCCTGTCCACGATCGTTCCCCGTATGGTTTGTTGGGCGGTTGCGGTAAACGTGTAGGTGAGAAGGATTAAAAAAGCGTAAATGTACTTTTTTAATGATCGGGATAGGGCTATGTCTTTGAGGAAAAGTGATATATTTGTCATATTCTAATTTTTTAGAAGTAGGCGCTCCCCGGTCCGACTGCAAATTGGCTAATGGGAGCGCTTATCTTTTTCGGGGTTAGTTAACCTCTGTGTAATGGGGTTCTTGGGTTGCTCTTAATTGTGCTGCTAATAGCTTTGGGTCTATCTTTAGGAAGCCAAACTCTTGGTTGTATTTTTGCCCCTCCTCCAAGATCCAGTTCAAAAATCGCTTTGCCGACTCGTTACCGCCTTGGTAAGTAAACCCGATATATTCCACGGGGATAAGGGAGATGTTCTCTTTTTCGAGTAGTGCGATGGTCTGGTCGACATTGGCTGATCTTAGCACTTCCTGTTGATCTTTTTTCAGGTCAAGCGGCAGGAGTGCCAGTCCATTTTTCAGTTCGCGTGTTTCGATGTCGAACAGGTAACCGAGGCTGTTAAACGCGGCACTCGTGTTGTCTTTCTGTACCGCGTTAACCAAATAGATGTCGTTCCCGGATATCTTTTTCCCCCGGATATCCGCGGCGGAATAGCCAAAATGAGCCGCGAAGGTGGAAGCAAACGAGTCGGCATTATTACCCGAATAGATGGTCACCTCTTGTTCCGATTTTTTGGAGGAGTCGGAATAGCCATCGGCCAGTGCGGCGTCAAAAAACAGTTCTTCCAGTTTTTTACTGTTTAATCCTTTTCTACCCAGCTCGTTCAGGAGCGGGTTACTTTCGTTTGCAACGGGAAGCAACGCGTATCGTCCGGTGTATACAACGTTCTGATTCACGTTCTCTTCTTTTTCGTTTGGTGGTCCCACGAAATAGAGATCGAATCCTTCCTGACCGGTGGATGGGTTAGTGGTAACGTCGATTTCAATCCCGGGATTCGTCCTTTCATATTCTGTTGCCCATCGCTCCACGAGAGGAGACGCGAACCGGGCGCTATTCACGTGGATTACCTCTTTTTTTGAATCGGGTTGTGCCGCGAAACTCACGCTTAGCGAGAATAAAAGCAAGACTGTTGCTTGAATAAATCTGATTGTTTTCATTGCTGTTTATTTTTTTAATTAGATGTTCGTATAAAAAAAACTCCACCGGTGCTGCACCAGTGGAGTTCTTACTTTCTCTTTTATAGTATATTCCTACCCCTTTTCTGACGCGACGCACCTGCCTTGCATGGCCATGGCCATACAGCAACACATTGTCATACAACATGCGGTGCAGCTATTACTGAAACTTGGGATAGAAAAACGATTCATTTTTTTACTTGTTTTAAACTTTGCGGTGATAACCTGTGAATAATTGGATGCCTCTTTGAATTTTTTTTTAACCCCGGAAACCTCATAAAAAAACTCTCCCGGTTTTGTTGTACCGGGAGAGTTTTCTATCGCGTGATATAATTTTCGCTTAGTCCTATTCTTTTCCGCCACAACCAGGCCGTGTGAACATACACATGTCCATACAGCTACAGCAACGCATCGTGTTGGACGCGTTATTGTTTGTTACTGCCGGATGTAGGATGAAACGATTCATTTTATACAAAAACGGGTTTTATTTCCTGTTTGAACGCCAAAGATAGCGCGATTGTTTTCAATTTTCCAAAAAAACAATAATATTTTTTATTATTTTTTTTCGTTTAAGTCTTAACAGGCTTGTAATGAATGGTTTTTGAGTTTAATCCTTGTAGTTCGCTTTCGCCTTACCGTAGTGGATTGGCAGCTACTCCTTCGAATGTCATCTTTACCGGCTTGATAAACCCGTTTTCATCAAACTCCATTTTGTCGATGCAGGTCACCCGGTGATCACGATGCTCGTTGGGTTCCGGCCGACGGTGGTACACGATATACCAGTCGTCACTCCCGGGTTTGTGAATGATGGAGTGATGCCCCGCGCCGGTAGCAATTTCAGGATCCTGTTCAAGAATGGTGCCGATTCGTTCAAAGGGCCCCAGCGGGGTATCGGCTATGGCGTAAGCTACCTTGTAATCAGGGCCTCCCCAACCGCCTTCCGACCACATGAAATAATATTTGCCGTCCTTCTTGAACATAAACGGTCCTTCCACGTAGCTTTCGGGGGTCACCTCTTTGTGAAGTTCACCGTCGGGAAACGGCCGTATACCCGTGAAGTCGTTGTTTAACAACACCACGTTGCAGTGCCTCCACCCGCCGTAAAACATGTAGTACGTGCTGTCGTTTTCCTTGAAAACAAATTGATCGATGGGTTGGGCCCCGTTCACGATCTCGTTGATCAGCGGTTTTCCGATCAGGTCCTTATAAGGTCCCTCGGGCGTGTCACTGACCGCCACACCGATCCCGCCTAACTCCTCCTCGCTCTGGATATCGTTTGCCGCGAAGAAGAAATAGTACTTTCCCTCTTTTTCAAGCACCGCCGGTGCCCACATGGCTTTATGGGCCCAAGTGACCGCTGCCGAGTCGAGTATGCTCTCGTGCTTGGTCCAGTTCACCAAATCGGGCGATGAAAAGGCGTTAAACAAAACTTGGTTCTCGTAAAGATCGGAATAGGTGGGGAAAATCCAGTAACGATCACCATAAATAATTCCTTCCGGATCGGCATACCACCCCTCGAAAACTGGATTTCCGGAGTATTCCGCTCTGGCGGCACTTTCGTTCGAGCTTCCCTTGTTCACGCACGCGGTAACTAGAGTGGCTATTGTCAATATCAAAAAGGCTTTCTTCATTTTTTGCTTGGTTTTTGTTTGTTAATTTGTTTAATATTTGTTGCCGCCATAGGCAGCAGGCGCTGTCGAGTGGCTTACTTTAAGAGGTGGTTGAGCAGCCAGTCGTTTTTCTGTTCCTGCTGTTCGGGAAACGTCCAGTGCTGTGTTTCCGGGAAGAGGTGCAGTTCCTTTGGCGCGGTGACCACGTTGTACACGGCGTGCATCGATGTGGGAGGGCATACATTGTCGTTGTATCCCCAGCTATACCACCCGGGCACCTTCACGAAGCGGGCAAAGTTCACCACGTCGTAATACTTGGAGGTCGCTATTTTTTCCGGTTTGTTGGTAAAATCGTCACGGAACATGTGGGGCCATCCGCCGGCGCGGCCATGCAGGTAGCCTGTCAGGTCGGAGAGGGCGGGATAGAAGGCCGCCAGGTAATTGATCCGGCTGTCGAGCGCGGCGGTGATGATGGATAGGGCTCCGCCTTGGCTCCCACCGGTTACCGCGATGTCTTGCCCGTTAAAGGAGTCGAGTGACTCGATAAAATCTACCGCTCTGACGCATCCAAGGTATACCCGTTTAAAGTAATAGTTGTCTTTGTCGTCCAAGTTAGCCGTCTGGTAGCCATTGAGGGCACCCGCGCGCAGATTGTCATAAACACCTTGGTCGAGGTTCACGGGGATCCCATGAATTCCAATCTGGAAAGTGATGATTCCTTTTTCAGCGCTCCACGTGTCGCCATAATAAGGACGAACACCCGCTCCCGGCACGTGGAGGATGGCCGGGTATTTCCCTTCGGCTTTGGGTTTGCACAGGATGCCATATATTTTTCCTTTCACGTTATCGATGCTCACGTGGTAAACGTCCACCTTGTCGGTGCTTCGTTCCGGTAATGGAGTCAGGACCGGACGCATGGGCACTCTCGCGAGCGTGGCTTTGGCTTCTTCCCAGAACTGCTCGAAGTCCGGAGGCAGGGTGGTGGTCGGCTCGATCTGGTCGGGAGAGAATCCCGCGGTGGCATAGGAGGAGTACGTTTTTCCGTCCACGACCACCGAAGCATGGCACTGCAAGAAGCCTGCGTCTGTAAACCGCTTTGTTTTCACGGTGGCAGTTCCTTTTTGAAGTTTGACCGTTCCTTCATCCCACGCGTCCATTTGTTCCGGATGCACGCGGTATCGCACGTCTATCCCTTCCAGGGGAACGTTGTCCTTCAGGACGGTGATCGTGAACTCGGCTTGTTGGCCTTTCTCGTAAGTCCAATCGGCTTTGTCGGGCGATACGATCACTTGCACCAATTGCCTCGCGGGCTGCGCCACGCCTTGAAAACAAAGCGACAGGACAAAAATAGAAAGTAAAAATAATCGATTCTTCATTTTAAATGCGGATTTTAAATATTCGTGAGTGGTAGTTGGCGCGGGTCAACGTTTTCACCCTGGAAGCCACGCTAAAAATAGTTGATTTGATGACTGGGTGTTTTGCCGACCGGGCCATCCCTGTTATTTTAGTTCCAATGGTTGAACCTGTTGGGATTCGATGCCCCGGAGGCGTTCAAAGGCCTCGACCATCTCCTGCAGTTTTGCTGGTTCCGAGGCGGCCAAGTTATCCTGTTGTCCAATATCTTCTGTTAACTTGTAAAGTTGGTACCCGGTGGAATTTCCCAGTTCAATATTGACCATCTTGTTAATAGCGGCTCCCTTGTACGGGGGAATCATCACCCAGTCCCCCTTTCGCAAGGCGGTTCGTGTCGCAGCCTCGATAATCAGTTCGTCACGTCCCTGATCGCTATTTCCCAAGAAAACATCCAGAAGCTCCTCGCTGTCGGGTCCCCTCTCCTTGCTGCCCACCAGCCGGGCCAGCGACGAGAACAAGTCGAGTTGCGACACCAGGGCGTTGGAGACAAAGGGTTCTATCATCCCTTTCCAGTAGACAAGGAACGGCACGCGGGTTCCCGCTTCATAGAGGCTGTATTTCCCCCCGCGGAGCGGGCCCGCGGGTTGGTGGCCGCCTTGTTTTTCCACCGCGTCATCGTAATAGCCGTCGTTCAATACCGGCCCGTTATCGCTGCTGAAAATAATCAACGTGTTTTCAAGGAGGTTTTCTTCCTCGAGTGTTTTCAATAACTCTCCCACGCACCAATCCGCCTCCACGATCACATCGCCGCGGGGGCCCAGTCCCGATGAACCTTCGAAGCGGGGATGGGGTGTCCTTGGCACGTGGGGTTGCTGCATGGCGTAATAGAGGAAGAAGGGACTTCCTTTTTGACTTCGGATGTATTCCTGCGCCTTCACGAGAAAATCATCCGCCATCTCTTCGTCCACCCACATGGCCGACTTGCCCCCTTTCTGGAACCCGATCCGGGGGATGCCGTTATGGATGGAATTATTGTGGCCGTGATGCCACATCATCGTGCATAACTCTGGGTTGTCGAGGCCGGTGGGTTCGCCTTCAAAATTTGCCTCGTAACTTACCAGGAGCGGGTCTTCGGGATCGAGTCCCACCACGTGGCCGTTCTCGAGGTAGACCGTGGGTGTCCTGTCCTGGGTGGCGGCCATGATAAAGGAGTAGTCAAATCCCACTTCATTGGGTCCCGGTGTAATTCGTTGGTTCCAGTCCACGGTGCCAATCCCGAGGCCGAGGTGCCACTTGCCCACGATCCCGGTGTGGTATCCTTTCTCTTTCAATAGCTTAGGGAGCGTCATTTTTGCCGTGTCAATGATCAGCGGGGCCTCGCCCGGTAGAATTTGAGCGCTCTTGTTGCGCCAGGGGTATTCGCCGGTCAGCAGGGCATACCTGCTCGGGGTACTCGTCGCGGAAGAGGAGTATCCCGTGGTAAACCGCGCGCCCCCTTCGGCCAACCTGTCCATATGGGGCGTTTTTATTTCCGTGGCGCCATAGGCGCTTATATCACCATACCCCAGGTCGTCAAGATAAATAATAACGATATTGGGCGGCTGGGGACTTTGCTTTTGTTCCTGGCACCCGCTCAACAGTGCCATGGACCCTGCACCAAGAAGTTTTACCGAGGTTGAAATACCGTGTTTCATTATTATGTTTTAATATCAAATGTTTCGTTTCATTTTCATGGGATTTTGTCCTGTGTCAAACATATCAGCTATTTTTATCCATTCATGTTCTGTATCGGTGGAGTAAATGATTTTGTAGTTTCCGTGCACCAAATACCTATACGATTCGTCCCTTTCTTTCAGCAATTCTTCTTCTTGTCCGACACGCGGGTGGCTACAAGCACCCTTGGTTACTTTCCCTTTATTCATGCAAAAATAGGCAATCATCTCGAATTATCCACCAATAATTGTTAATTGTTATCAAGTCGCTGTTGTCGCCGCGGAAACCCTTATGGTTCGAGCTTTTCGAGTCCCGGTTTTTATTCCAATCTATGCATCTGAATTATAAATCTAATATTAATGAAAATCTTAACCCATTTCACGCGTGTATTTATTAAAAATAGTTTAAATAGCGAATAAAATATACTACTTTTGCCTGAACAACGGAGTGTTTTTTATATTTTTCGTTTGATGAAGCGTAAAGCAGATACTTCTTTTTCGGGTTCTCAAACTATTTCTCACTCGCAGTTTGAAGAACTTTTTTGCCGGTTCTATTCTCAGGTCGCGGCATACGCCACGGTTATATTGGATGATAAAACGGCCGGGGAAGATATTGCCCAGGAAGTATTCGTGTACACGTGGGAAAAAAGGAAGTCGCTTCACGCGGGAGAAGGGTTTCATGGCTATTTATTTCGATCGGCGTACACGAGATGCATCGATTATATCAGGAAAAACAGGCGATATGAAAAACACGAACAGGAATCGCTCTTGAGATTCGCCGACGAGTACCATGATTATCTCGAGAACGACGCGAACCCTATAAAAGAACTCTTTAGTAAAGATTTTGAAGAGAACCTCCACGCGCTTCTCGCGAAATTGCCCGAAGCCCGGAGACAGGTGTTCAGCTTGGTATACCATGACGGTTTGAAAGCAAGGGAGGTGGCTGAAAAACTGCAAATGTCCCAGCGCACGGTAGAAAGCCATATTTACCTTTCCTTGAAGTTCCTCCGCGAGCACTTGACCCCTTCTGATTTTCTTGCGTTGATGCTTCTTTGTCAATTTTTTTAAAATCTTCTTATTTTGCTCCGTAGTTTCTCCTTCTTGCCCGTTTATAGTATATAAACGATTTTACTTACTGCATGGACTCCGGTTTTTTGTTATTGGTCAAATATCTTTCTCAACCTCTCTCCCCTATCGAACGGCAGGAGTTGGAAGTGTGGCGGGCCTTATCTTCCGAAAATCAGCGGCTTTTCTCGGAGGCGAGTAAATTACGCCTGCACGGGGAATACAAACGCCGGAATACCATACCTGAAACGGCAAAAGCTCTTTCTCGTGTTCAAGAGACAATCCGGGGAAGGGCGATTCGCTATCGTGTACTTCGCGTGTCACGTTACGCGGCGGTTATCGCGCTCGTTGTTTCGCTTTCCATTTTCGGGTGGACACGGTTAACTGCCGAAAAGTATACCACGATTACCGTCACTGAAAATGAAACCGTTAAAAGGGTAGACTTGCCCGATGGATCGAAAGTCTGGTTAAGTGCTTTTTCCGAATTACGGGTCTCCCGATCATTTTCATCGTCGCGTCGTCGCGTCGCGTTGAGGGGGAAAGCCTATTTCGATATTGCAAAAAATCCCGAATCACCGTTCCTCGTATCGTCCCATTATATGAATGTAAAAGTGACCGGCACCTCTTTCAGTCTTTTAGTGGACGAGGGGAACCGGCAGGTGGAAACCATTCTCGTATCGGGAAGAGTGATGCTGCAAGACCACCGCGGGAAAGATATCCTTGAAATGTCGCCTGGCGAGAAGGTGATGTACACGGTCGGGGATGATAGCTACGTGGTTTCTACAGTCGATGTTAACACGCTTACTTCGTGGCACTTGGATCAAATAACCTTCGAGGGCGCCACCTTGCGTGAAATCGTCAACAAGTTAAGCCTTATTTATGGTGTAAACATCAATCTCGAATCCAAGAGATTGGCAGACCGGCGTTACCGGTATGTTATAAACAGAGAGGAAACGTTGGAAGAAGTACTTGATATCCTTGGCTATTTGGCACCCATCCATTACCGGATAGAAGGCGACGAAGTTTTTATAACGGAATAGCAACAACGTTGTAACTAAATTTTTATCACTAATAACAACAAATGTATGATCAAACACGTGAAACACAAAATGGCTATCCCGGTGAGGATTGTCCGGTCTAACCTATCTCGAACGATAACCTCGTTCCTGGTATTATGCATGCTAAGCTTGCATGTCTCAGCTACCGTGGCGGAAGCGCAATCCGTGAGTGTGAAACTGACGCTGAATAATACTACCGTGGCTCATGTAATAGAGAAGTTGCATCAGCAAACGGGGTACGAATTTTCGTACGACGCGGGTATCCTTTCCGAGAAATTACCCGATGTATCGATCGACGCGAAAAACGAAAACATTGAAACCGTGCTGTCCCGGGTTTTTAGTAAGTCCGACATAAGTTTCAAGGTGATAAACAATCGCGTATTCCTGAAAAACGATAAAAACGAGGACACATCGGTATCACGATCAGCGAGTACCATGCAACAGCCGGCTACACGGATGATCTCCGGCACGATACGTGACGATATGGGGGAACCAGTTATCGGTGCCACCCTCGTCGAAAAAGAGAATCCTTCTAACGGCACCGTCACCGATATTGACGGTCATTTCACCCTCCGCGTATCTTCCGACGCCGTGTTGGAGATAACCTATGTGGGATACCAGCCTCAAACTATTTCCACGGTTGACGGGGATGTATTTGATATCGTTTTGCGGGAAGATACACAAACACTGGACGAGCTGGTGGTTGTGGGGTATGGCACGCAACGGAGGGCCAATCTCACGGGCGCTGTTTCGGCCGTGAAAATGGAGGAGGTGCTGGGAGACAGGCCGGTTAATAACGCGTTTGCCGCCCTGCAGGGATCCATACCCGGCTTGACCATATCCGGAAATTCTTCCCCCGGGCAAAGCGACAAGTCTATCAATATACGCGGAACGCTCTCTATCAACGGGGGCGAGCCCCTCGTGTTGATCGATAACGTGCCCGGCGATTTAAATATGATTAATCCCGAAGACATTGAATCCATCAGCGTTCTTAAAGACGCGGCTTCTTCCGCTATCTATGGTGCCCGGGCCGCCAATGGCGTCGTGTTGGTTACTACCAAGCGTCCGGGAAGTAATGCTGCCTTTCAGTTAAATTACAACAACAACTTTGGATTTCAATCATCCATTAACCGTCCTCAGCAAGCTTCGTTGTCAGATTACTTCAAAGCTTATCAAGACGCGGGATTCAGCAACAGCTATTGGGCCAATTCACAGGATGTAAGCAAGTGGGTTCAATACTTGGATGAATACAAAGCAAATCCCGGTTCGTTTAACACGATCGGCGACGGGATTTACGTGGACGATGGGATTCCCTATTATTTAAATGAAAAAAGCCTGATCGATAACGTGCTGACAACCGGGTACTACTCGAGCCATAACATCTCCGCGTCCGGAGGAACGGAGAAAGTCCGTTACCGGATGGCGGGAGGCTATAGTTCCGAAGATGGCCCGATGATTACCGACAAGGACTATTATCGAAGAATGAATATCAGTAGTTTTATTTCTGCCGATATGACCGATTGGTTCACGCAGGAGTTGGATATCCGGTACGCGCAAAGCAAGCAAACGATGCCGCAAGGAAGAGGGAACGACATCTACACGCTACGTCTCGTGAACTATTATCCCGAAGGGATGTTGCCAGCCTCGCTTTCCCCCACCGGCAAAGAGGTGCCGCTATTTACACCGAAGAACCTGATCACGTACGCGAATACGAGCAATACCATTCGAAATAATCCCCGTATCTTCTCTAAGTCAATCATGAAACCCATGGAGAACTTGGATATCGTGTTCGAGTACACGTATGATAAGGATGATTTCAACTATTCGTATTATACCGACAAATGGGAGCATACTTCCATTCAGCTGGCGGTGGCCACTGCTCCTTCAAATGATGCATTGACGAGGCGGCGGTACTTTACGGACTATAACGCGATCAACTCCTATGCCACCTATTCACGGTCGTTCGGGAATCATGATTTAAAGTTGATGGGAGGATTTAACCAGGAATCAAGCTCGTATGAAATAATAGAAAACGTGGTCAATGATCAAGTATCTAACGTTATTCCTTCATTAGGGAATGCCACCGGTGAAAAAACGCTTGCGGAAAGGTACTCGGAGTATTCCATCCGCAGCGGTTTTTATCGGTTGAACTATAACTACCTGGATAAGTATTTGGTCGAGTTGAACGGGCGTTATGACGGCTCCTCGAAATTCCCAAAGTCAAGGCGGTTTGGCTTCTTCCCTTCCGTTTCGGCCGGGTGGCAGATTGCCCGGGAAGATTTCATGAATTTCTCGACGAGGTGGTTAGAGGAGCTAAAGTTACGTGCATCGTGGGGGCAAATAGGCAATCAAGCCATTAATCCCTATCAATATACCCCCGAAATGGTGATTAATAACGCCAACGCGGTCTGGTTGATTGACGGAAGCAGGGTAACAACCATCGGCTTGCCGTCGTTGGTAAGCAGCACGTTCACTTGGGAGACCGTGGAAACCCTTGACTTCGGTGTCGACTTTAGCTTGCTCAATTACAGGCTCAGGGGTACGTTTGACTGGTATCAGCGGGATACCCGGGGAATGCTGACGAGAGCGGGCGCCTTGCAACTCCCCGCGGTAGTGGGCGCGGAAGCCCCGGCCCAGAATGGCGCGGATATGCGGACACGCGGATGGGAATTGGCAGTAAGCTGGAGGGATAGGATAGGCGAGGTTGGTTATAACATTGGTTTTAATATCTATGACCACCGTTCTCATATCACGAAATTTGCCAACGAGGGAGGGTTGTTTTATGACAGGAACGAGGCCCAAGACGCGAAAAGATACCGTGAAGGGATGGAACTGGGTGAGATCTGGGGCTATATAGCCGACGGCTATTATTCGGTGGATGATTTTGCTGACTTGAATACATGGCAATTGAAAGAGGGTATTCCTTCCATCCAAGGATACAACGTCCGGCCGGGAGATATGAAATTCAAGAATCTCAGGGATGACGAAAACAGTCAGAACCAGATCGATTCGGGAGACAACACGGCGGATAACCCGGGCGATAAAACCATTATCGGTAACTCCACCTCTCGCTACCAGTTTGGCGCTAACTTAGGACTGAATTACAAGGGGTTTGATCTAAGTGTGATGCTTCAGGGTGTGGGAAAACGAGACGTTTGGTTGGGCGGTGCCGCGTTGTTCCCGTTTGGAGGGACGAGCGCCAGCGATGCTATTTTTCAACCGTTGTATTATAACCAGACCGATTATTGGAGGCCTATCAGCATGGATCCGGAAGATCCCGATTACATGGTGGCCGAAAATCCCGATGCAACCTATTACCGTCTATACGGGCAAGTACAAAACGTGGCTTCCAACGCGCGCCTCTCGGACAAGTTTTTACAGAATGCCGCTTACTTGCGCGTGAAGAACGTGACACTTTCCTACGTTTTCCCAACGCCGTTAATTGAAAACTTTCACGTAAAACAGTTGAAGGTATTCATCGGCGTGGAAAACTTGGCCACGTTCTCGTCATTGCCCAAGGGTATAGACCCTGAACGGATCAGTTGGAATTACCCGTTTTACCGTACGGTATCGTTTGGCGCGAATATTACATTTTAAATTTAAAAAACAATGAAAAAATATATTCTATTATTGCTAATAACAGCTCTTGCCTGGGCTTGTAACGATGATTTTCTGGAGAAGAATCCACGCACGTCACTCATCGAGGAAAACGCTTTCGAGACCTATGACAATTTTAAAGCATTCATGTTTCCTTGTTACGACATGTTCATTAATACCACGATCGCGACATCCCTTTCCAATGGTTTTTCGCAGGATGCACAATACAGGGGAGATGTAAATGCCGGCTATTTGACCACGCGGTTTAATTTCAACTCGTACGCTTTTCAAACCGTTCAGAACGCTTCAACGGGCAATGGATGGAACTTTGATTATATTCGCCGGGTTAATATCATGCTATCGCGCGTGGACGGCGATAATGAGTTGACACAAGCGGAAAAAGATCACTGGAAATCGGTAGGATACTTCTTTCACTCCTATTGGTACATGGAGCTGGTGAATCGTTTCGGCGACGTGCCCTGGATTACGGAAGTGCTGAACGAGACTTCGGACAACGCGTATGGACCAAGGAGGGACCGTAAGATGGTAACTGATTCCATGTTGATTCGTTTGAAATGGGCCGAGGAGCACATTGGGGACTTTGAAGCGAGAAACGGCAGCAATACCATCAACCAGGATGTAGTGCAAGCCGCACTATCGCGATTCACGCTGAGGGAAGGCACCTGGCGCAAGTATCATGGCTTAGACGATTATAACAAGTATTTCACCGAATGCGCGCGGGTTTCGGAAATATTAATGGATAAATATCCCACCCTCTATACCGGCACCGACGGGCAACCGGCGGCCGGGTACGGGGAAATGTGGACAACCGAAGACCTGAGCCAGATTCCGGGTGTTCTTTTCTATAAAGAATACAGGGAGGCCGTCTTGTTGAACAACAATAACTACGTGGAGCATACTTCCTCTCATGTTATAGAGATGCCACAGCACACGGTGGACATGTATTTGTGCAAGGATGGGGAAACCATTTCAAATTCCCCGTTATACGCGGGGGATAAAGACATGTACGCGACGTTCCGTGACAGGGACCCCCGCATGTACCATACCATCATGCCTCCTTACCGGGTGAGGGCCGTGAGCGGGGATTACAACACCTGGTCTTTTACGGATAACCCGGCCGACAGGGAGTATATCGATATAATGGGGATAAACAGCTCGACCTCTAATCCCGGCGTGGGGATGAAACGTCTTCCCGCTCAAAACTGGGGAGCAAGCCTTCTGGCTTACGTGCCTAATTTGCAGAACGGGATAGCGGCACAGGGAACGCAAGCCGCGGCGTACGTGGCGTCTCGCTCGGGATATTACGTGTATAAAAATTGGAATCAATGGGAGACCAACTTCAATAATGCCGCGTTGAACACGGCCGATAAACCTATTTTCAAGATCGAGGAAGTGCTCTTGAACTATGCGGAGTGCAAGTGGGAGCAAGGGCAGTTTGACCAGGCAATCGCGGATATAAGCATCAACAAGCTCCGCAAAAGGGCCGGGGTTGCATCCATGGTCGTGGCCGGGATTGATGCCGACTTCGACCCCCAGAGAGATGCTACCGTGGATCCCGTGCTTTGGGAAATACGCCGTGAACGCATGATTGAACTCATGGGCGAGGGTTTTGGCTTCGATGATGTTCGCAGATGGAAAAAAGCCCCATGGTACATCAACCGGCAACAATTGGGCATGTGGATAGAGCAGTCACGGGTGAATGAATCGCTCTGGGACGAAGACACGAGTTTACCTACCAAGGCTAAACCGGAAGGATACATTTACCTGTGGGCAGATCCTCTTGTTGAAGGCAAAGGGTGGCTGGACAAATACTACCTGTACCAGATTCCGACGGATGAAATAGTATTGAACCCGGAACTTGATCAGAACCCCGGGTACTGAAATTTATTTGTATACCTTAAAGGCTCACCCGGTGAGCCTTTAAGGTAGTATCAACCATTTATTATCTATGCTTATTTGTTTGGTAAACGATTAAATCGCTATTTTTGCCAAAGGAATAAAATGATTCTCATATCCATATCATATCCATTTGACGGGATATACAGAAAAAACGACGAAACCCTCACGACATGAATATTAGAATGATGACCGCGGGCCTTTCCCTCATGGCGTTAGCCCCGCTTAACGCGCGACAAAAGCCCAACGTGGTGTTTATTATTGCCGACGACTTGGGATACGGGGACCTGAGCTGTTACGGGCAAGAAAAGTTTCAAACGCCCCATATCGACCGGTTGGCGCTCAATGGAACCCGGTTTACCCGTTCCTACTCGGGCACGACCGTGAGCGCTCCTTCCCGTGCCAGCCTGATGACCGGTCTGCACACCGGGCATGCCCCCATCCGCGGGAATAAAGAAATACGTCCCGAGGGACAAGCCCCCCTCCCGGAGGGAACATATACTCTTTTTCAGCTATTTAAAGACGCCGGGTATGCCACCGGGGCGTTCGGTAAATGGGGGTTGGGCTACCCCGGTTCAACCGGTGATCCCATGAACCAGGGTGTCGACCGGTTCTTCGGGTACAACTGCCAGCGCCTCGCCCATAATTATTACCCTGCCCACTTATGGCACAACCATACCAAGGTGATGCTTCCCGAGAATGCAGAAGGCAAATCAGTAACCTACTCGCCGGAATTGATTCAAAAAGAAACCCTCGAGTTTATCGAACGACAAAAGGATACCCCGTTCTTTCTTTTTGTGCCGATAACGCTCCCGCACGCCGAGTTGATCGTGCCCGAAGATTCAATCATGCAAAAATTCAGGGGACAGTTTCCCGAGATTCCCTACAAGGGGGTTGACGCGAAAACGGCATTCGACAAGGGGGGCTACCGGTCACAGGAGCATCCTCGTGCCACGCACGCGGCCATGGTTACGCGTATCGACGTGTATGTAGGACAGATCATCGAGAAACTCAAGGAGACGGGAGTTTACGAGAACACGCTCATCGTATTCACCAGTGACAACGGCCCACACCGTGAAGGGGGCGGTGACCCGGATTTCTTCAATAGCAATGGCATATACCGGGGATATAAACGGGACCTGTATGAAGGGGCCATACGTGTTCCCACCATCATTTCATGGCAGGGGAAGGTGCCATCGGGCAAGGAGAGTAGTTTCCCGTTCGCCTTCTGGGACTATATCCCCACCTTTGCCAGGTTAACCGGGCAGGACGCTCCTGACAATACAGACGGGATCAATATCTTGCCCACGTTACTCGGTAAAGAGGGCCAGGAGGAGCGGGATTACCTCTATTTCGAATTTCATGAGCTGGCTGGCCGTCAGGCTGTCATACAGGGCGACTGGAAACTTCTTCATTTGGATATTCGTGATGGGGGCAAGTTCGAGCTCTATAATCTCGCCTCCGATCCTTCGGAAAATCACAACTTGGTGGATCTTTTCCCGCGAAAAGCGACCGAACTGCACGAGATCATGAAAAGGGCCCGGACCGAGGACCCTGACTGGCCCTTGTTTTAAAATTCCCCCGCTGCTGATCTCTTGCCCTCGGCGTTAATCAACTTCTGTAGCGGGTACCGTCAGGCGGATATCCGTGAACAAGGGCCGGTGGTCGGAAGCCACCTGCTCGTCAATCACTTCGGCCCTGTATCTCGTGTAGGTCTGTCCATTTGCCGTGTATCCCAGTATATAATCGATGGTCCGGCGCGGGTGTATCGAGGGCGAGGTGGGTTGATCCCGGTCGGAAAGTATTTGCCACTCCTTCTTCAGGAACTCCATGGGCGCGGAGTCGGGCGTGGCGTTCAGGTCTCCGGTCAAGAAGACCGGTTTGTCGTACCCTTTTGCCGCGTCGGTGATTATTTCCACCGAGCGAAGCCGCTCCGCCCCGTCGAGCGACAAATGGGTATTGACCACCACGTACCTTTCAAGTTCCACGATCAGCGCGGTACGGGCTTCGCGGGCACCAGGGAGGGCGATCTTTTTAACATTGATCGGTTTCTCCCGGGTAAGTATCCCGTTGCCGTACTTTCCCCCGTCGTGCAAGATGGAGTAGCCAAAAGTGGCGTGCATGCCGGTCTGCTCTGAAAGCATCCGGATGATATCGATGTTCCCGCTCCGGTTCACCACGCTATCTACCTCCTGTAGCCCTACCACTTCGGGTTGAACATCGATGATGAGTTTCCCGATTCGTTCGATATCCACTATGTCGTCCATCCCCCTGCCGTGATGGATGTTATAACTCATGATTCTATGCGTGCCCTTTTGTTGTTGGAAGGAAGTGCCTTCTTGCCGGGAAGGAGCCCGCGTGCCACAACTGACAAGGGAAATGCAAAAAATAGATAAGAGGAGTATTCTTTTTACCATAATCATCACATCACCTAATCACCACATCATCATACTATCGTCACATCAATTCCGGTGCTCGAGGTACTCTTTCAGGTACTTGTCGTTCAGTTCATCGCTATCCCCGTAGTATTCCCGTAACTCTTGGAGTTTCCGATGCATCACTTCCCGTACATCCGCGTAGTTTGGATCGTTGTATATATTATGCATTTCCCGCGGGTCGGTTTCCAAGTCGTACATCTCCCACTCGTCAATATCGTAATAGAAGTGTATGAGCTTATACCGTTCGGTGGCCACGCCATAATGACGCTTAACCATGTGCTCGGCCGGGTACTCGTAATAGGTGTAATAGACGGCGTCCCGCCACTCGTCGGTTTTCCCGGCCACCAGATCTCGGAATGACTCACCTTGCATCTCTTCCGGGGCCTCAATGCCTGCATAATCTAAAAGAGTGGGCGCGAAATCAAGGTTTTGTACCAGGTCGTCAATCACCGTGCCCGGCTTTATCTCCTTGGGATAGCGTATCAACAGGGGTGTCCGGAATGATTCCTCGTACATGAACCGCTTATCGAACCATCCGTGTTCCCCGAGGTAAAATCCTTGGTCGGAGGTATATACCACGATGGTGTTTTCTGCCAACCCTGCTTCTTCCAGGTAATCGAGTAACGCCCCCACGCCGTCGTCCACGGACTTTATCGTGCGCAGGTAATCCTTGATGTATCGGTTATATTTCCACACGGCGATCTCCTCCTCACTGAGATCTTGGTATTTTGCTTTGAACTCTTCGTTTTTTGGGGTGTATGCTGCCAGCCAGTTTTCGCGTTGCGACGGTGTAAGCCGGTTGAGTTGGCGATGAAAGCCGGTACTATCGCCGTACGGGTCCACGATCATTTTAAAATCGTGCCCCCATCGCGCGTGGCCATGGATTTCCATCTCCTGTTCTCTCGCCGCGCTTCCTCGGCCCTCGTAATCGTCGAAGAAGGTGGCGGGCGGCTCAAAGGTCACGTCATCGTAGAGCGTGAGGTATTCGGGTGCGGGTAACCAATTGCGGTGGGGTGCTTTTTGGTGGTACAGCACGCAAAATGGTTTGTCGGGGTCCCGTTTATTCTTCAGCCAGTCGAGGGTGGTCTCGGTGATGATGTCGGTGCAATACCCTTCTTTTCGCACTCTCTCCCCTTCGATCAGGAAATCGGGGTTATAATACTCCCCTTGCCCGGGTAGCACCATGGAGAAATCGAATCCTTGTGGAACACCGTCGAGGTGGATCTTGCCGATCATGGCGGTCTGGTACCCGTTGTCCCGCATTAATTTCGGGAAGTTGGGTTGATCCCAATCGAATGGTTGCACGTTATCCACCTTGCCGTTGATAAAACTATGTTTCCCGGTAAGTAATACTGCCCTGCTTGGCGCGCTGATGGAGTTGGTGACGGTTGATCGGCTGAACAGGGCACCCTCGTCTGCCAGGCGGTCGATATTCGGAGTCTCGTTAAGTCCATGCCCGTAAGCGCTGATCGCTTGGTAGGCATGGTCGTCGCTCATGATATAAATAATATTGGGTCGTTGAGGCACCTCTTGCTTGCTTTGGCAGGCAGCTAGCAGTGCCAAGGAGCCGATGCCTAGGAATTTCGCCGAGTGCGCGATTTCATTTCGTTTCATACGGTTATTTTATTTTTGTTATTCTTCAACACGCCCGGGTTCCCTGCGGTTCTTTCCGCTGTTTCCGGTGAGGTCGTCGCCCAGGTCTTGTCGTGCCGTTTCGGCGATTTGCTTGAGTTTTTCCACGATCTCGGGATGGGATTCGCTCACGTCGTATCGTTCGCCCGGGTCGCGTCGCAGGTCGTATAGTCCACCCGCGTGATCGAAGTGCTCATTCACTTTTCCGGGCATGCCGTCGTTTCCCGGTTGAAATCCCTCGTAGGTCCTTCCCGGGTGGGGAAAGACCAGCTTCCAATCCCCACTCCGAACTGCTTGTAGGCTGTTTTGGCGGTAGTAATAGTAGAAGTTCTCCCTCGGTTTGGCCTCCATGTCTCCTTCAAGGATAGATAAGAGGCTGACTCCATCGATGCGCTTTTCGGGTAATTCCGCGTCTGTTATCTCTGCCAGTGTTGGCAAGATGTCGATGGCGGACACGAGGCTGTTTGAGACGCTCCCTTCCGGAATTATCCCCCTCCACATCATGATACATGGCACGCGTTGGCCGCCTTCGAACGTGGTTCCTTTTCCTTCGCGGAGGCTGCCGGTGCTTCCCGCGTGGTTGCCGTAATTAATCCATGGACCGTTGTCGGACGTGAAGATCACCAGCGTGTTTTTATCCAGTCCGGCCTCTTCGAGGGCTTGCAGGATCGTTCCCACGCTCCAGTCGATCTCCATCATCACGTCGCCATAGAGCCCTTGCTCCGATTTGCCTTTAAATTTATCGGAAACGTAGAGCGGAACGTGAGGCATGGGGTGTGCCAAGTAGATAAAAAAAGGAGTCTTTTTGTTTCGTTTAATAAAGTCGATTGTCCGGCGGGTAAACTCTGTTGTGAACTGTTCTTGGTCGGCGGGAGTAAGCGCGGGGTTCACGATCTCCTCGTTCTCGAAGAGAGGCAAATCGGGATAGGTTCCCGTGGGATGCCAGGGCCACATGTCGTTGGAGTAGGGGATACCGTAGAACTCGTCGAACCCGTGGTTGGTGGGGAGGAATTGGCGGGGAGTCCCCAGGTGCCACTTGCCATAGGCCGCCGTGGCGTATCCTTTTGTTTTCAGTACCTCGGCAATGGTCTCTTCCTCGGTTGAGATACCTATTTTCGATTGAGGCCCGAGGGCACCGTGAAATCCCACCCGGTTGGGGTAACAGCCCGTGAGCAGCCCGGCGCGGGAAGCACTTGAGACCGCCTGCGGTGAATAGTAATGGGTGAAGAAGAGCCCTTCTCGCGCCATGTTGTCGATATGGGGTGTCGTGTGTCCGGTTGCCCCCGTGAGTGACAGGTCGCCGTATCCCATATCGTCAAGATGGATGAGTATCACGTTGGGTGTTCTTCCCCCGGCTGTCTTTGCTTGTAAGATAGGGGAGTAGGATGCCGCCGCCGTCAGGACTGTCCCCCATACTCCCGCGATAATCCTGGATTTTCGGTTTGTCTGCATACGTGTTCTCTTCTTAATTGTAGTTGAAAAACCCCGCATCGTATTGTAAAAGTGAACTGGATACTTTCACCATGTATGCGCGTGCTGTTTTTTACAGCCCGTTGAGCAATCCTTTGGCGTTGTTCAATTTGTCTTGCCAGCCGCCGGAAGGCGCCAATGTATCAAAATAGCGAATGGTTTCTTCCAGTCGCGCTAACTTTTCCAAGGATTCGGCCGTGTTCTCCCCGGTGTACTTTTTTCTCAGTACCCGGATTTTCTCCACGTCCTGAATTCCCTCCACCAACCGTTCAAACCGGATAGAGCTTCGGGCATCCGGGTACACGATGTAGGTGTCCCCTGCCGGCCAGGTCCGGAAGCGCGAGTCGGTCAGCGGGTTTTCAACCCACGAGTTGTAGGACCAACGCAGGAACCCGTCGAAGTCGGCTGCCACCGCGTACCAAGCGGCATATACCGCTTCTGCCGAGGGGGAAAATGTGAACGTGTTAGGAAATTCATCGGCACAACAGACGTAATAGGTGGTGATCAGTCCTTTGTCTCTTCGTGCCGCTATCTCCTCCTTGTTGACCTTGTTGTCGGCTCCCACGCAGATATCCTTGATCCAAGGATACTGTTGGTAGCTTTTATGGTTGTCCGCGAGGGAAACACCCAGTTCTGGCGCGAAGCGCTCCAGCACCCTCAAGGCTGCCTGCATATCGGCAGGCCCTCGCTCATCCATCGCGATATTGGTTATTTCCAACCATCCTTTCTCGCGGAGGTGGCGGGTAAAATCTTCCAGGAAGACGCTCCACAATTCTTCGTACTCCTTCGACTGTGCTTTCAGCTCCACGGTAACCAGTTCGCCTTTTTCCATGTCGTTATAATGCATCTGGTTGTTCCAGGTGAGCAATGAATAGCAGTTGATCATCTTGTTGATGCCCAGGTCCATCATGAACTCCACCCACCGGTCGAAGATGGTGTAATCGAAACTCCAACTTTGGTCCTTGTTTTTCGTCCACAGGATCATGTCGGCGTACGCGTCATAACATTGGTTGTTCCAGGGGTCCTTGTTCAGGGTGGCGGTAATCACCTTTTGCCCCGCGTCTGCCAGCATTTTCATGAGCGGGCGCATCTTTTCGAAATGGGCGTCGCTCCACGGTTCCAGGTCGTGGATCCGTGCCACTGCCGAGGGGTGTTGCCACAGGTCGAGGTGATAGAGCCACTCTGATGGTTCGGGCAGCACCTGATCCACTACCTTCAATTCAATCTCGAAATCGCGGGACGGATGATTTTTGGCATGAATTTGTACTTTTCCCTTATAGCTCCCGGCGGCGGCATCGGCGGGGATATGGAAGGTGAGCCACACGGGACGCGTACTTTCGGGCTCCATGTTGAAGCACTCCAGGTCATCCAACATATCCAGTGCCAGCGACGCGGGGAAATCTCCCGGCTGGCGGTGTCCGCATCCCGGCCCAAATTCATCGGTCATCACGTACCGTACAAACCGCGCTTGCGCGACGGATGACGGCAATATGGCTCCCTCGGCCTCGAAGTCGCTAAACCCGCACTCCACCTGTTGTATATCTTCGCCCGACCATAGCAGGAGTTGGGCGGAGACCTTCTCCCCTTTCCACCCGGATACTTTCACGCTATTCACGGGGGTGATTTCGGGCACCACGGATTTGGGGAGTTTGTCATCGATCGAGATAAACGAGGCATGCAATCCCTTGGGCACGTTCGACCAGTCGGACAGCGTGTCGTTGGTGGGGTCTTTCATCTCTTCGAAGGTGGCACACTCTTTCCGGGGTCGGTTGTTATTGCAGGAAATAGTCACCAGCAGAGACAGCGCGATCAACGCGGACAGTGCTCCTCCTAAAATTGTTCTTGCGATTCTCATATTTCTTTTATCGTGTGTTTCTTGTCTTGCAATTCTTGTTCACAATTATGCCCGGTTTCTCATCCAAGATGTCCCGGAGCCTGTTGTTTCTTTTTTGCTTCGTTCTTGATGGATGGCACCCGAGATATTTTCAATTAATATCATGTAAGACAACAGGAGATTCAAAGTAACAACTTTTCGCTGTCTTTACAAAAAAATTGTATCGAACAAAGGGGCAATCTTTTTCATTCATAACTTGATATTTAATGGGCTGCCGCACCATCATTATATAACGCCCCTAGCTTGTCGCGAAAAGTGGCATGCCTTTATTTCCAGGGCCTTCGCGGCAAATGTCGCGTGCGCGGGAGGCAGAAGCAAATCGCTTTTCATCTCATCTGTCCTCATTTCTTACCGGGTAAATCACAAATTCAAATTGGTGATTTTTTACCGGAACCAAGTATTGCGGCAAGACGCCCGGGCCACAGGTGGCCGTTCCCAGGCCTGCTTGCATGGCGTCCAGATGGATGGTGATATTTCCATCTCGTTTCAACTGATTGATATGAGTAGCGTTGGAGACCATCTCATCCGAGAAAGGCAAGGCGCTGAATTCAAACGGTTCATCGGACTTGACGAACAGCCCTGGGCGATTGGCGCCCGTGAATTCCACCCAGCGGGTATCGGTGCGGTTGCCGGTTGATTGCGGGACGATATAATAGTAAAACATCCGTTCGGCGGAAGTGTTGTGCATTCCAATCTTGCCCGCCTGTTTGCGATCGGCATAGGTCTCCGCGTCCCCGCGCCCCAGATAGGCGATATTGCCAAATGCCGCGTCCATCTCAAAGGTGATGCCCAAGCGCGCCAACGATTTCACGAGGGTTGTATCGGGAGAAAAGCTGGTTTCAATCGTTAGTCCCCCATCCTTGCCGATGGAATATAGAAAGCGGGCATCCGCTATTTTTATTTTCTTGTCGTTCAGTATTTCCACTTGTGCCATGGTGGTTGTCCCGGTTTCCTTTACCGAGACAGCTTTTTGCGAAAGGGTATGCAATCCCGCTTCGTGCCACATCCGGGCCCCGTTCCTATCTCTTTTGTCGTTATCTGTGGGCGGACGGTACAGGCTTAACGTGACGGGAGTTGCCAACATCTCCTCCCCATCCACGGTAAGCGAACGGAGGGCGCCTGTTTCTTCATCCACCCGAAAAGCCACCTTCCCGGATTGTCCGGGTATTGGCACAACCGCGCTCGCGTTCCCTTTCAGGACAAACTGGTCATACGCTACTTCATGGGCTGTTGCCACCATGGGCGACGCGTGCAACCTATGCCAACTCATGTTCAGGTAAGCTTCACGCGCGTCACGGGGAATTGCGATCTTACCGAACGTGATATCCACGGTGCCGTGTGGCGGGCAATCCGTGACTCTCGTCCCTTCTGCCAATACCGCTCCATTGTCAGCCGTAACGTTCCAACGCAATTCGTACTCGTTGAGATTGGAGAAGTCGAACCAGTTCTTCACCTGAACCGTAAGGGTTGACTCCCTTTTTATTTCAGCCTTGATATTTTGATACACCTTCTTTACTTCCGAGAGGTGCGGATTTGGACGGCGAAACGCGTCCACCAGTCCATTGCCGCAGAAGTTTCCGAAACTTGGGACACCTTCCGGCCCGAAATCACCGCCATAAGCCCAATACCATTTTCCTTCTTCGTCCAATTCATAGAAGCCCTGATCAACCCAGTCCCATATGGCCCCTCCTTGCGCCATGGGCTCCGACTCAAACAGATCCCAATAGTCTTTCAGGCCCCCGACACTATTGCCCATGGCATGCACGTATTCGCATAGAATAAAGGGGCGGTAGATATTATCTTTTGCCAAGTAGGCCTTGATCTCATCCAGGCTTCGGTACATCCGGCAATAAATATCGGTATTATAGTTGAGTTCGGCCCGTTCATATTGTACCGGGCGGGTGTGGTCTCTTTCTTTCATCCAGTCGTATGTTTTCTCGAAGTTGATCCCATTGCCGGCTTCGTTGCCCAAGGACCAGATCACGATGGAAGGGTGGTTCTTTGAGCGTTCAAACATACGCTCGGTACGGTCCAAATGCGCGGTAAGCCATGTGCTGTCTTTTGCCAGCGACGCTTCGCCATAGCCCATCCCGTGCGATTCTATGTTTGCCTCGTCAATGACATACAGGCCATACCGGTTACACAGCGTATACCAGTAGGGGTGCGTGGGATAATGGGCATTACGGACAAGGTTGATGTTGTTTTGTTTCATCAGTTCGATATCTTTCAACATCAGCTCCTTGCTCACGGTTCTCCCCAACTGGGAGTGTTCATGGCGGTTTACTCCTTTTACCAATATCGGCACACCGTTGATGCAAAAACGTCCTTCCTTTATTTCTGCCGTACGGAAACCGACCTCCATGCCGGTAATTTCGGTGGTGTTGCCATTCGCGTCTTTTAGCTCAAGCACAAGGGTGTAAAGATTAGGGTATTCCGCACTCCATCTTTCCACACCGGCAAGTACTTTATCTTCAAAACGAATGTTTTGCCCCTGTTTATCCTTCTCCACGGGAAGCGTTTGTGACAGGACTATTTTATCTTCTTTATCCAACAGACGGTAAGACAAGGACCCGTTTTGCGGCTCTCCGTCTACTCTTACGGCTAACTCCCAAAGACCGTCCTTGTAGGTTTCCTTATCTAAGGATGATATTACACGATAATCGGCAATGTATTGTTTCGGGGTGCTGTATAGATATACATCCCGTTCAATGCCGCTAAGGCGCCACATGTCCTGGCATTCAAGGTAGGCTCCCGAACTCCAGCGATACACTTCCACCGCCAGCACGTTTTCTCCCTCTTTCAGTTTGTCGGTAATATCCCACTCCACGTTGGTCTTACTCCCTTGGTTGTAGCCCAATAACTCCCCATTTACCCAGACGTAGAAAAAAGAGGTCACGCTTTCAAAACAAAGCACTACACGGCGGTCTTTCCATTCGGCGGGAATGGTAAATGTGCGACGGTAAGAACCCACTTCATTGGCTTCGTGAGGCACCAGCGGCGGATTTTTTTTGAAGTTGAACATCTTATCATCGAACTCGTACGTTTCGTTCACGTAAATGGGCAAGCCGTATCCTTGACGCTCCCAATTGGCAGGTACTTCTATCTTTCCCCATCCCCCGGTATAGAAATCGGGCTTGTGAAATTCTTCCGGACGGTTATCGGGATTACGCACCCAGCTGAAATCCCATGTCCCGTTCAGGCTCAAGTAATAAGGCGAATTTCCATAATCTCCCTCTATTATATCGGAAGGTGTCGCGTAAGGAATTACATATGTATGCGGTTGCAGCCTGTTAAGCCCCACCGCGTTTTGGTTTTGCCATTCGGGTTGCCGTGCTGCCAGCATGCTGCTGAGCAAGAGCAATAGCGTCATGACAAATAAGTGCTTGCAATGTTTCATCTTTATCGTGTTTTTTAGCTTACAAAACAAATTTACTATTTATTACCAAATAATCACTCTATTATTATCTCATCCATATACACCCAAGTTCTCTGCCCTGGGCGCACGTGGTCCGCCGGGCACGGGCCCGGATTTTTCCCGTCGATCCGGATATACCGCGCGGAGACATTTCCTAATGCCACGGTTTTATCTTCCCGGAACGTCCCTTCACGGAATACCTCTCCATTCGATTGTTGAAGTTGAGCCACGTCACGGAAATCCTTATTGTCGTCTGAAACGGAAACAACTATACTGGAAGGTTGATGTACAGCCATTCCATAATTAGTGATGGTTCCTAACGTGAGGAGATGCACCGGTTGGGACTGACGCAAATCCAAAGTGAACGAAAAATCGCTGTCGTACCAGCCGCACCACTCTAAATCGGTATGTTTGTCGCTGCCACGTATGCCATTGGTTAAAAGTCCGAGATTACCATTATCATTGCCGTTGCCTTCCGTTGTAGCGCCGGTGGCTTTATTGAAACGCGCGGGAAGCGTGAGGGTTTGCCCCATTTGCACGCCGTCCTTAAACGCGGCCGCTTTCACCAACGCGGTTTCTTCTAACGGAAGTACCCTCGGAAAAACAGCCGATCCGGCAGTCGGATTGGAGCCATCCAACGTGTAATGGATCAACACGTCGGGACGGATACACGTTATGGAAACCTCCACGTTGCCATTCCCGTCGGGCATTACCGAATGGTCGAGGTTGAACATGGAGCGAGCGTGGGTGACACGCCGCGCCGTGAGCCTTTCGGCGAACGCGTCGAGGCGGGGAAGAAAATCCGTCCAGTTTTGGTTCCCTTTCGCCCGCCACGCCATATCGGCAAAGGCGGCCAAACGCGGGAAGAGCAAGTATTCCACGTCCTCGGGAGAAGAACAAAACTCGGTCCATAGCGACGCCTGCACGCCCATCAGCAACGACTCGGCGTCGGCGTCCCAGTGGGATTGTACCGGCTCGTAATGATACACATCGGCCAGCGTGTTGTTCCCGAAATAGGTGACCGGTTCGAACCACTGGGGTCCTTGATAGCGGATAAGGTAGAGCGTCCGGGCCGGCGTCATCACGAACCGATGGCCTTGCGCGGCGGCCTTCAACGCTCTTTGCCCGTTTACCTCCCAGCCGAAGATGACGGTGCCGTCGGGGATTTCACCGTGCGTCAATTCATCCCAACCCATTACTTCTTTTCCCTTCCTTTGCACGTACCGGCTGATACGTGTCATGAAATAGCTTTGCAAATGCTCCTCATCGGGAATACTCTCCTCTTTCATTTTAGCCTGACACAGCGGGCAGCGTTCCCAATGATACTTGTCCGCTTCGTCACCGCCAAGATGAATGTATTTCGAGGGAAAAAGGGAGATCACCTCATCCAAAATATTTTCCAAAAATGCATACACGCTATCGTTCCCTGCGCAATAAATGACGCGCGCGTTATTTCCGCCTAAGCCCGGGAGCACACCGATATACTCCTCTACCACGGGACAGGCCAGTTCGGGGTATGCCGCGAGCGAAGAAACGGTATGCGCGGGCATTTCAATTTCTGGGATGACTTCTACCTGACGTTCGGCGGCAAAGGCGATGATCTCGCGCATATCGTCCTGCGTGTAAAATCCACCTACGGTGGCCGGTTCGTCCGGGGAGGGGTTACGCCGCGCGGGAAACGGGACACCCCGCCTGTCCACGCGCCAGGCACCGGTATCGGTGAGGCCGGGATACCGTTTTATCTCAAGCCGCCACCCATTGTCGTCCACCAGGTGGAGATGCAGCTTGTTGATCTTGAGAGACGACATGGTTTCGATGATTTTCAGCACCGTCTCTTTGGGAATGAAATAACGAGATACATCGAGCATCAATCCGCGGTATTCGAAACGCGGGGCATCGGTTATTTCGCTACATGGGACCCCCCATTTGGTTCGTGGTCGTGCATGGCTATATTCAATTTCCGCGGGCAACATATGACGCAGGGTTTGCAACGCGTAGAAAAACCCGGCGTTGTCCGCGGCGAAAATTTCGATGTCACGTGGCGTGACCCGGAGGGTATACGCCTCCGGGGCGAGCAAGGGATCGGTTGCCAGGCGCACCGAAGCGTTTTCCGCATTGCCGGTCGAGACCGCGGGGCGAAACCCTGCCGAAGCGTGGAACAAATCGGCAAACAGTCGCGCTGAAACATGTTGCTCTTCATTTTCGACGGATATCACGGTTTGGGGTGTGAACAAAAACTCCCCGTCCCCTTTTTTCACTTCCGCGGGATAGGGCAGGATGTTGAAAGATTGTGCCAAGAGGGTTGAAACGGATAGCACCAATGAAAGAATGAATGCACGTGTTTTTTTCATAATGGATACACCTATTGTCTTATTCTGAACTTATTTAGCTTGAAATAAATTAAAAGGCAAACTAACCCCTTCAATTCTCAGCACTACCACGCCGTGAGGTTTCACGTTATATTGAATTTCATCATCATACATGCGATTTGACAACGTATGTTCCCAGCAATCTTTTACGGTATAACCTTTTTCCGGTTGAATTCCTATTGTTTTCAGATCAAGTACCATATCTTCACTTTTAGAAGATCTGTTTAGCAGGGCAATAGCCACTTGACCGCTCATCGTTGAGATTAAAGGTTTAGCCCAAATCTCAAGATCACCCTTATCAACCACTCTTCTTGCCTGATAAACCAAAGGATCCTGGTTAATTTTAATCAATTCTTCATTCGTCAAAATCTCCAAGGTCTCCTTCGATACGGATGTCATATCATTTCCCGCGATTAATGGAGAAGCCATCATACACCACATGGAAAAATGTGTTTTGTCTTCCTCGTAGCTCATCCCCCTTCCTACTTGAAGCATGTCCATATCATTTACATGCCCCGGCCCCGCGAATGGCCAGAGGTCCGCGTTTTGATCCACAATTGCCATGACCGATTCGAATGTATTGGCTATATCAGGCGAGATACGCCATGAATCCGCGATGTTTATCACCCAATTACCTGGGAATTTCCAGCGACAAACATTGAAGACTACATCGGGGCGTATTTCCCGTATAAGTTTACTGATTTCTGTATAACGGCTTTGTGCGTCGAGACCAAGCCACTCTCCGCCACACCAATCGACTTTAATAAAATCAAACCCCCAGTCCAAAAGCATTAAGGATAAATCCGCGTAATCGTGCCCGAACAATCCAACGCCGACTCCAATGGTATCGTTATCCCAATAACTCGCGCAGGTATTAGCGCCAGCGTCCGTGTAAATACCCGCTTTCAGTCCCAAAGAATGAATATAATCCACCAACCCTTTCATCCCATCAGGAAATCGGGTTGCATGCGTCAATAGCTTCCCATTCCTATCACGTCCTCCAAAAAAACCATCATCAATATTTATATAATTGTAGCCAACCTCTTTCATGCCATTATCCACTATAGCATCGACCTGGGCCTTAATTATCCGCTCGTTAATATTTATACGATAATTGTTCCAGCTTGCCCAGCCCATAATAGGCGTTTGAGGGCGTCTTCCATCCTGGGTATTACCCATAGACGGTTGGTAATTCCAAAGTAGCGTTGCTATTAATAGCACCATTGATTTGTTTAGTAACATATTATATTCTTTTATTGATTTTTTTAAGTGAGATGATTTTTTGTCATGCTGATTAGTTTCGAGAATAAATTTTCGGGAACGAGTTAGATCTTTATTCTATTTCATATATCCTAAGGGCTATCCCAATCCGCGTTGAGTAGCCTTTAGGACATACGTTCTCTTTCTATTAATTGCATATTGGCCCTTCAGATGCAACCATTGGCCAGCCCGGGTTTTGATAGATAACCGATGTGTTGATATCTGTAGGATTGGAAGCGGTTGTTCTAAAATGCGTGATTGCTATAGGGTTTAGATAATGGGCTTCGCACCATTTGTACCCTTTGCCCCACATTTGATTCGATGCCCTGTTTACAATTTCATAGGGGCGCAAATAGGTGCTTCGGCTGCTTGAAGACACGTTCGCGGTGGCAGACCCATCCGCGATTAATTGAGAATGCCTCCCATCATCTATATATTCTTCATAGAGCCCTGATTCCCAGAAGTTAATACCTTCTGGTTGCCAAGTTCCATCCAGTTGGTCTAGTGCTCTCCATCGTTTTAGGTCGTACATACGCATGCCTTCCTCGATTAATTCACAGCGTCGTTCGCGTCGAATATTATAAAGCAATGAAGACACCTTTTGATTTTTCGAATATACCGCCCAATCATTCTCTTTTGACAAGTCCGTGGCATTTACTGTAACCGCATAATCCACAGGTAATCCCGCCCTGGCACGCAGCTGGGACCAATATGCCGATGCCGTCGCGTCGATGCTGGTTCCATTATTTTCCATACACGAAGCCTCTATGTAGTTCAGGTATGCCTCGGCAGCACGGAAAATCGGGCTCCCTTCGTAATTTTCATTCCAATCGCGCGACCAGTTATTGGAAGAGCCTTTTCGAAGTTGATAACCGGTGACATTTCGCACCTCTTCTTTTGCCAGTATATTGGGCAGTTTGGGTGCCAAGTGATCGAAAGAGACCTGTCCCGTGGTTAGCTGCTCACCCGGGGTCATCATGAATAAGAGCAAACGCTCATCACGGTTTTCACGCACGTCTTCTATCGTAAGGTCTCCGGCATATCCACTGCCCGTAGCATAAATGGGGAGTCCGTTTTTCATCAGGAACGTCTCCACATACTGGCGCGTAAATCCTGAATTGCCTCCTTGGCTTATATAATAGGAGGCAGAATGTCTGATCCCCAGATTTACATCATAATCTCTCCAAAAGAGTATCTCTGGATAGGCATTCAAGTCATCAGCCGAGAATTGAGCAAAATAGGGATTGTCCATTTTTGCTTTACCATCTGCCCATACATGGGTGTTATCGGCAAGGGGTATTTTGTCAGCTACCGCCGACGCGGCTTCTTTATCGGGTAGGGTCTCTACGATAATCGGGAAATCACCAAAAGCTTGCAGTTTTTTAAAATAATTCCATGCACGCAGAAAAAAAGCTTCACCAATATCATGGTCGATCATTAATGCATTTCCAGTAAGCGTTCCGTTTTCGGAGCGAGGCAAGACAGTCTCAAGAAAGTAATTCAGATTGTATATCTCACCAAAATACCAAGGATCTTGCGAATCTTGCTGATAACGATCCGGGACACGCCATTCACCGGGAATCCATATTCCATTATAATTGGAGGCGGCTTGATTATCGGTGTGATTATCTATAGCCCACACTCCAATTCCAGCACCGCTATGGGTATTAAAATTGTACTGCTTAATAATATAAGCGCTTAGGTCGGCATCTGACCACAAGAAGGTTTCAGGTGTGACCTCATCCAAGGGTTCTTTATTCAGAAAGTCGTCACAAGAGGCGACGGGAAGACCAATGGCAAATAAAAGAAAAAGTAAAAGGGGGTATTTAGATGATTTCATCGTGTGATCTTTTAAAAATTAATATTGATGCCTACTGATAATGTACGGGATAAGGGGTAAGTAGGCGCCCCACCGTAATCATTGAGACGAGGGTCTCCGGATCAATTCCTTTTGGTAGACTTGTTACCGTCAATAAATTCCCCCAATAGATAATATGGTTGTCTGAAAATGCCCAATCTCTTTTTCCAACACCTTGGATGAAAAGACGTACGTCGAATCCTCTCCATTTCGCGTCAAGGTTCAATCCATACTTGAAGCGGGGAGTTCTGTCTCCAATCAGGCTAATATCGCCTGTGTCATGAATAGTGTTGCCTTCAGAAATTTTGCCATCGTTATTCAAATCCTTATACATGATATCTCCTTCATACCAAGAAGAAGCTAACGCGCTTTGTCCCCCGTTTGGCAGTGAAGCCAACTGTTGATCCATCTCTTCTTGGGATCTCGCGATGCCAATGGTCGTAAATCCCCATATTTCGTTGAGGTATTGGCCTTCCCTCCAAGTAGCGAACGACCCGCTTTTATTCGGATTTCCCATCAATATCCGTAACGGTTCCATGCGTTGCGTCACCTTCAACAATAACGGTTGCGCCTATAACTTCCAGTCCGCTATCGTCTGTAATTATTCCGCTGATTGTTACCGTTTGTGCTGAAATAGAAAAGGCCACAAAACTCATCAAGAGAGTTGCAATAGCCCTGAAACCAATGTGTTTTTTTCTTTTCATTCTCTTTTTATTGATTGTTTACAAGTTGATTATTTCAGGTATACGTATTTTCAATACCTGTTTTTCAATTATATGCTTTTACCGGATGATCGTTGATATAAGATCATATTAGGCAGGTTGATTTAAAAATATTTTCTCTTCAACTTCCGGCCGTTGCATTGCCATACCCTTTCACACATATTATAATTTGGATGATGCAAAATTGGCCATTTTACCCCAAATTCACGTCGAAAATGCAATAATGTCCCAAGCCGAAAGGTATTAGCCTCTGTTCCCATAATCGTGAGACTTGCTAAAAATAGAAAGAGGTCGCCCGGTTCAAATGTGCCCGGGCAACCTCTTTATCACATTAAAAATATTGATCTATAGGATTTTACAATGGGTATTGCTCCCTGATGGGATCGTCGTACTGTTCCTGTAATCGCTTCAGTTCAGCCTTCAAATCCACGATAATATGCTCGTATTGAGGATTGTCATAGAGATTATTCATCTCTTGGGGATCATCCTGAAGGTCGTACAGCTCCCAGGCATCAATATCGTGATAGAAATGAATCAGTTTGTAGCGGTCTGTCCGCACGCCGTAATGGCGTTTCACCGCGTGCTCGCCCGGGTATTCGTAGTAATGGTAGTAGAGCGACTCGCGCCATTCCGACGGGGATCCTTCGTTGTTCAACAAGGGCAACAAGGATACACCTTGGATATCGGCAGGGATTTCCGCGCCTGCAATCGCCAGCATGGTAGGCGCGAAGTCTATATTCTGCACCATTTCTTTAATCTCTCCCTTACGTTTGAATCGCGAGGGCAAACGCATCACCAATGGTGTGCTAAACGATTCTTCGTACATGAACCGCTTGTCGAACCACCCATGTTCTCCCATATAGAAACCTTGGTCGGAGGTGTAGATGATGACGGTATTTTCCAACATGTCGTTTTCTTCGAGATAATCCAGCACCCGTCCTACGTTTTCGTCCAACGACTTCACTGTCTTCGCGTAATCCGTCATATACCGCTGGTATTTCCACAAGGCAAGCTCTTTTCCCTCCGGGTTATCCTCGTAGAATTGATCAATAATGGGTTGGTAGTGTTTGTCCCATGCCGCTTTTTGTGCCGGGTTCAACCGCCCGTATTCGCCGTGCTCATACCCTTTCGAAAGGCGGGTTGTTACCCCGGGATGAAGCATTTTCAAGTCGTTCACGATATCCATGTCATGCGCGCTGGCAATGCTCATCTCCTGTTGGGATGCCGCGATACGCCTCTCGTAATTGTCGAAAAAATTGGAAGGCACCTCGAATACTTTGTCCTCGTACAATGACAAATGGGTTGTGTCCGACATCCAATTGCGGTGAATTGCCTTGTGATGCAAGAACAGGCAAAACGGTTTTTCTTTGTCACGCTCCTTGTCCAGCCACTCCAAGCTCAAATCGGTAATGATATCGGTGACATATCCTTCGTACCTCTTTCTTCCCTCGGGGACAATGAAGTCGGGGTTGTAATAACTCCCCTGCCCGGGTAAAATCTCCCAACGGTCAAAATGGTTCGGCTCGCTGTCCAGATGCCATTTCCCGATCATTGCCGTTTCATAACCTGATTTTTGAAGCAACTCCTGCACGGTTTGCTGGCTACCGTCGAAAACCGTATGATTATCGAGTTTGCCGTTCTTGTGGCTATGCTTTCCGGTAAGCAGGCAAGCACGGCTTGGACCGGAAATAGAGTTGGCCACAAATGCGTTGGAGAATAGCACTCCTTCATTGGCGATACGGTCCAGGTTGGGTGTCTCGATATGGCGGTTATCGTAACAGCTCATCATTTGACGGGTATGATCGTCGGTCATGATATAAACGATATTGAGCGGCTTGATCTCTTGTTGTTCCCGCACCTTTCCGGTGCATGAGGTAAGCGCTGCCGCGCCGGCAAGCGGATAAAACAGGATACGTGAAAAATGTTGAATATTCATCTTTTATATGTTCTTTGGCGTTCTTTTCATCAATCTTCCCTTGTTTTTTACCATCCGGGATTTTGTTCCCATTTGCTGCCTGTCAAGGTGATCATTCTTGTTTGAATAGGTAACAAGTAATCACGATTCAGGTTAAACTTCCACCCTTGTTCATACCCTCTGGGGTTACTGGGAACAACATACCGGAAGTCATCTCCCGGTTCACCGGTTAAAAACAGGTTATTGTCTGATGGTTGGTCATACACTAAATTGTCTCCATATTTTGGGTGCCCTTCCAAGTTGCTGCCCGTGAAAAGTGCTCCCTTTGGCCATTTTTCCACGATCAGCTCATCGGCGGCGGCCCAACGTAAGATATCCTCAAGTCGACGTCCTTCACACGCTTTTTCAACGCGCCTTTCACGACGTACAACCTGGATGTATTTATCTAAATGATGGAAAGGATAGCCCGGGTCTTGATTATATTCTCTATCAAAATCCACAGCCGGCATACCTGCCCGGTCCCGTAGGGGTTGTAAAGCGGCGATAATCTCTTGCGCATTTCCCGCGCCATCCAGTTCGGCCAACGCTTCGGCATAATTCAACAAAATATCCGCGTAACGAAATTGAATGGCGGGTGTCGCCCCCTGACTTTCCGCGTCTAGATCTCCCGTGAAATCAATTTGCACATGCTTTAATAGCGAATAACCGGTGGTGTTTGGCCAGCTTCCGGAAGGATCCAGTGGAGGAACAACATAATAGGGGGGCGTATCATCAATACGGAGCTGCTGTCCGGGCGTGCAAACTGTCTGGGAAAGTCTCGGATCCCGTACGGAGGGAAGTAACTCATCTCCGAAGACTTGTTTTGCGTTTAATCGTTCTGCTCCAACAAAGGGCCTTCCATCGATTGTCAGGTAATCATCCACCAGAGAGGCGGTAACTCCCACTTCTCCTCCACCCCTGTTCAGGTAGCGGTTAACGCTATTTCCGATCTGGGTGCCATCATACATCTTAAACCATAAGACTTCGGAGTTATTGGATAGATCTATCGTTTGAAACATCCGACGATAATCATCCAGCGCGTTTCCGGTTGTGTGAATTCTCCATACATTTCTATCCATCACCTCCTTGGCTGTGGAGGCGGCTATATCCAAGTAGCTTTTAATCTTGTCGTCTGTTATGGATGGATCATGGAAGGGCGTATTTTTCGCTTTATGGTATTTTTCCCATGTTCCTTCGAAAAGAGCCACTTCGCTTTTTAAAGCACGGGCGACATCTCGATGAACCCTCATGGAAGAACTGTTATTCTGTTCACTAAGATATAGGATCGCTTTATCAAGATCGGCCAATATGCTGTCTGCAATAGCCGTGCGGCTGTCCCTTTCCAGGTGCATGATTTCTATATTAGGCTCCAAGGGTTCGCTAATCCATGTTAGCTGACCATAATTGACAAACATCTGGTAATAATACCATGCGCGGAAATAATACCCTTCCCCCACGTATTGATTATATAGGGGGGACCCTTTTTCCGGATTATTCTCCCCTAAATTGTTAAGAAAGAAGTTCACGTTTCGGATATAATTGTAGTTTGTCAGCCTGGAAGCGCTGTTCAATGTGGTTTCGCCCGCTAAACGCGTACTGACGGAATTTGAAGACATATTGTCGCTATGCACATCCCCTCCCGCGATACCGCTACCTCCTCCCACGCCGAAGTCTTGGCCGCGAAGTCCTGTTTGGTAGAATTGATCCAAGTAACTCATCATCTCCCCCGTGCTTGTAAAGGGATTAGTAGTGGAGAGCACTCCCTCGGGCTCTTTATCCAAATCGTAGCATGCTGTTAAACCCAAAAACAACGTCAGGTATAGTAATATATTTCTTTTTTTCATCATCTTTTAATTTATAGATTTACAATCATACCAACAGAAAGGACCCTGTTCATGGGATAGTTTTTCCCTCCTTCGTCCGTATAACTATTTCCGGTAAATATTGCTTCCGCATCAAACATGCTTTTCAGCGAGGTGATCGTGAGCAAATTTTCACCGGAAAAATAAACCTGCAATTTGCTTATCCCTATATTGTTAATCAAATAGTCAGGGATGTTATAACTTACCGTGAGATTCTTCAAACGGCAATACGCGGCGTTTTGCAGGTACCTGTCACTTATTGTCATGGTCTTATTATTGTAGGGGACAACACCTCCGGCAGAATGGATGTAGGGTTTGGGATAATATGCATCCGGGTTTGATTCACTCCAGTAATCCAAGTGTTCCTTGAATACCGTTACCTGCGCGTACGGGCCATTGCCCCAGAAATACACGGCTCTCCCCGGGTGCCAGTCGCGTTTGCCCACACCCTGGAACATCATGCTTAAAGAGAGGCCTTTCCAACTGATGTGTCCATTTAACGTGTATTGGTACCGAGGGGTTGTATTACCAATAATGGTCATATCACCCATATCGCCCAATTTATTTGAGCCGTTGTTGATCTCTTTGTTCCCGTCCAAATCAATGTATTTCACATCTCCGGGAGTCCAAGGCCTGCCACTGATAAACGAGAGGTTATACTCTTGGTTATATGCGTCCGCCTCTTCTTGTGTTTGGATTAATCCTGACGCGCGATACCCCCAAATTTCACCCACCTTCTTGCCTACATACCAATTGCCTGCAGGATCGGTTCCGGTAGGGTTCGCGTATCGTGTGACTTCAGAGGTCGCGTCGGAAAGAGACCCGGTAACGCCATAATCTATGTCTGATCCAATTTTCCCACGATAGTTTAGTACTAGCTCCCAACCCCTGTTGCGCATGTTGGCATTATTAGTCTGCGGGGCATCCGCGCCAAAGAAATCAGGAAAATCCTCCCCCGGGCCCATCATATCTTTCGTTTCGCGTTGGAAAATGTCGAAAGATCCGGTTAGGGAGTTTCCTAAAAAGCCAACGTCCACGCCTACATTGCTGCTTGTTACCTTTTCCCAGGTAGTATAGGGATCAATCACACCGGGGCCATTTATATAGGTATGCCTTCCATCGCTAAAAATGTAATTGCCTAGATTGCTGCTGAGTGACATCGTTGAAGCAAAGGTATAGAGTCCGGCTCCCGCTTGATTCCCCAAATGACCGTATGAACCTCTCAGTTTTAATAAAGATACGATATGGGTAGCGTCAGACATGAATTCTTCTCGTGCGATATTCCATCCGGCTGAAACGGAGGGGAAAAAGCCCCACCGGTTATCTTTTGCAAAACGGGAAGAACCATCGTAACGCCCGTTAAACTCCAGCAAGTATTTTTCGGCATAGTTGTAATTTAGTCTTCCGAAAAACCCTCTGGTGGCCCATCCATTGCGCGTATCTGTAATCGTGGTGTTACCCGAACCCATGGCCACATTGGGGTTCGTGGTTGAATAAAGCCCCGTCGTGATATTCCGGAGGTAACTATACTCATTGTCTTCTTCCTGGTACCCACCCATAATCGTGAAGTTATGCGCGTCCATCAGGGAAAACGAATAATTTGAATATAGATTTATGGTTTGATACCTGTTATTGTTATAGCGGCGTGTATAACGACCATCCGGCGATATGCCCATCTCGGCCCTTGCGCCCGGCGATGTTGTTACTCCATCAGCAGCATAAATAAGAGGACTCTTGTTGAGAGCCTCGTATTCCACGTTATTCAATCGATACGTGTAATCGGCAAATATAAGCCAGTTCTTAAGTGGTTCCATTTCAAAACCTATTGTCAGGTTTAAATTATCGCGTTGGGTATTGGTATACGTGCCGCTTTGCAGGTAGGGGACCAAGCTTAGTTCAGTAAAGTTGCCGTTCGGGTCTATCTCACTTTTTGTGGGACTAAAGCGCGCCAATGAATGATAAAATCCCTCGCTCAAACCGCCATCGCCGAAAGGAGTGTCGGATACTGAATGTGTATACTTTAGGTTGGATTTTAGTTTAAGCCAATCGGTCACCTGTGAATTAACATTCGCTGAAAAGTTATACCTGTCATAGTTCATGTCGGCATAACGTAAAATGCCGTTCTCGTTTAAATAGCCACCGGAAATATAATACCGGGCCAGCTTTCCACCGCCGCTAAAACTTAGGTTGTGATTTTGCTTGAACGAGTTATTTTTATAATGCAGGTCAAAATAATTGACATTCCCCACTCCCAGTTCGGTGTTTTCAAAAGCAGGATTCATGCTGGCGTTAGGTGTCAATTCAAACCAAGGATCCACGCTGCCGGGGTCATTTATGTATTGTTGTAAGAGCGCGAGCTTTTCTTCGCTGTATAAACGAGTAGCTCCGGTATTCCTTATACCTTCATTCCAGTATTGAGCGAACGTGTATGAATCTACCATATCAGGCAAAACAGTTGGCGCGCTCCACCCCACATTGCCGTGATAATTTACACGCATTTTGCCCTCTTCGCCCTGTTTCGTCGTTACCAGTATCACCCCATACGCGGCACGGGCACCATAAATAGCGGCTGCAGCCGCATCCTTTAATACCGAGATACTTTCAATATCGCCGGGGTTGACATCTGACAAACTCATTTCTACTCCATCTACCAATATATACGGGTTGCCGGTACCGCTTAAATTTCCCTCACCTCGCAAGCTTAGTGTCGCGGAAGCTCCGGGACGTCCGGCGTTTGAATTGTTGACAAAGAGTCCCGGCACCATACCTTGTAAACTCTGCGAAGCGTCCGTGACAGGACGCAGCTCTAAATCTCCTCCATCGACAACCGAAACAGATCCTGTTAAATTCTCTTTTTTCTGTATTCCATAACCAACAACAACTATTTCATCCAATAGCGCCGCGTCAGATTCCAACGCGATCGTAAAGGTGGTTCGGCCGTCAAGCGCAATCTCCTGCGCTATCATACCTACATAACTGATTTGCAGCATAGCGTTTTCAGGAACCTTCGCGAGGGTAAATTCCCCGTTTATATCCGAAACAGTACCATGCGCGGCATCACCTTTCACAACAACTGTTGCCCCTATGACAGGTTCTCCATTCTCATCATGAATCCTTCCGGATATGGTTCTTGTTGTTTGCTGTTGAGCCGGATTTGCCGATTCACCTCGTTGCTCAACCGGTTTTATTAATAATGCTACTTGGGTGTTATTTATCTGATAGGCAATGTTCGTGTCTCGAAACAGGGCATTCAATATGTTTTCAATTGTCTCATCCTGTACATTCATAGTCACTTTCTGGCTTAAGTCCAGAAAGTTATCACTGTAGAAGAATGTGTAGTCGCTTGTCTTTTCAATTTGTCGGAGCACGTTTCTTATTTCTGTATCTGTTACAGAAAAGCTTACCTGTGCCATCGTTTGCCCCATGCTTAACAAGAGAAAGAGCAAACCAACCATGCTAATCCGTTTGATTTGTTTATTCATTGAATGATTTTTTAGATTTTAGTAAATTATTGTACGATCGGAAGTTTTTAGCCTTCTGCCGAAATAACGCCCTCGCATTGCTTCGGCTTTTCTGCCATAGCGGGCGTCAATTTTTTGTTTTATTTCATACACATCGGTTTTTTGCGGGTTATTATTCTATTTTTCATTAAATATGATATGGGATTCAATCATCGTGTATTGTATTGGAGAGACAGCAGTAATAAGGCTTAGCACATTTTCCATGCTGTTGTTTTTTATTTTGCCGCTATACCGTATCTCCTTTATACCGGGGGAGGAGAAGGCAATCGTCACATTATATGTGCGTTCCAGCATTTTAGCAATATCCTCCAACCTCTCTTTGTCGAATATAAACTGATCGGTCATCCAGAAAATAGCCTCCTCCGCATTGTCTACGCGAGATTTACGAAACGTCTCTTCCCGAATATGATACCTGACCTGATCGTAAGGTGCCAGTACTTCGCTTGACAGCCCGTCACTCACCTCTATTTTGCCTTCTAAGAGCGTTCCGATCACCAGCGCGTCATTGGGGTAGGATTTAATGTTGAATTTCGTTCCCAACGCTTTTACCTGTAAGTTGTCATGTGTCAATACGATAAAAGGGTTGTCAGGCTGACTTTCCACATCAAAATAGGCTTCACCCACCAGTCTTACGGTACGGTTTTTCTCTCCAAAATCGGGGGAGTATCGTAGTTCACTGGCCGAGTTGAGGCGAACTGAGGAGCCATCGGGAAGTTGAACACTGGCCTTTTGTCCATTTTCTACCGTCACGATAAGTTCCCGCTGAGGATGGTTATCAGGCAGCTGAATTGATATGCCTATTATAAACAACACAATAGCAGCAACCGCCGCGCTCGCGTAGGAAATCCACCTGTTTTTTCGCTTGGGAAGTATCTTGGCTTGCCGGCGCACGTGCATTTGTAGCTTGTTCCATGCTTTTTCTTTGCTTTCATCGGCAAAAGGGGACGGGTATTGCCCCGCGCTTTTCCACCTGCCGACATAATATTCACCCAATTGCTCCTCGCTTATTTGTTCTTGGCGATAGGCGCGCAATAATCTCTCCGCCTCCTCTTCCGATATGGAGCGCGCGAGAAATTTTTCAACCAATTTTATGATTTCTTCCGACATATAAGGATAGTATACGTAAGGATGATAAAATCCTCACAAAAAATCTATTATTAACAAATAATTAACATTAGTTTGCGATTTAGCCTTTTTGATTGGGAGGGAATTGTCGACATAAATTAAAAAAGGAGCACATTCAGGTAATATTTCATCTTTTCCCTCAAGAAAATGAGAGAAAGCCTTATCTGCGTCTCCACCGTTTTTTCGGAAATCTGCAAACGGGAAGCGATTTCTTTGTTCGACAAATGCTCCTTCCGGCTCAATAGAAAAACTCTACGGCGCTCTGCAGGTAGTTTTTCAATCAATTCAGAAAGAATTTTTTCCAGAAAACGGCTGTTTACATCCGCTTCAATATCGGTGTTCTCTTGCCCTTTCTCTTGTTGGTGCCGCTCATAGTTATATTTTAGTAATAACCGCTCGGTTTGCCGGTACACTTGGTTTCGGGCAATGGTGTAAAGAAAAGGGGCTATGCTGGTTTCTGCATTGATTGTTTCTCTTTTCTCCCAAAGAGAAACAAAAACCGATTGCGTGATATCTTCGGCAAAGGTTTTGTCGAAGAGGGTATTCAGAACAAACGTGTATATCTGGTTATAGTAGGAATGAAAAACACATTCAAAGGCTTTTTCATCTCCATCTCGTAGAAGATGAAGGGTTTGAGAGTCTATATGGATTGTATTTTTCTTCAAAATGTTTACTCTTGCTGGTCAACGGCAAAGATATACATTTTTCAAAAAAGTCCGGGATCCCTTCAAGCAGTCGTTCGAAGCGGAGGAAGCTTCGTGCGTCGGGGTGCTGTGCTGAGCGATCTTCAAATCTCATCAGGCCAAGGGCACACCTTTCCGGTTGTCTTAAACAGCGGGCGTTGCGCTTCTACGCCGCGGAGATATTCTCCCAGTTCTCTCGAGAGTTGTTGCACTAATCGTGGATTTTTTGCGGCACGGTCCGTGGTCTCGCCAATATCCTCATGGACATTAAACAGCTCCTTCTTTCCGGTATCGTAATAATAAATCAATTTCCACTCTCCTTTTCGAATGCTGCTTGTGGTGCCAATACCCGGGCCTTCATCTCCCCATAGGTTGGGATAGTGCCAATAGAGCGCGCGTTGATTATAATTGGTTTTTTTCCCTTCCAGCATCGACATGAAACTAATCCCGTCCACCGGTTGTTTGGTCTCGCGCTTTTTTACCCGGGCCATGTCCAGTAAGGTTGGGAAAAAGTCTTCAATAATCAGGTAATCGCCGCACCGGGTGTCCGGAATCACTGTCCCGGGCCATTTCACGATCATCGGCACCCGGATGCCGCCTTCATAGGCCGATCCTTTGCCGCTATTCAAGGGAGCATTCTGCGTGTACAAGGGCGCGTCGCGCCACCCGGTAGAAGTAGAAAATCCCCCGTTGTCCGACATGAAAATAAGGATTGTATTTTCATCCATTCCATTCTTTTCGAGCCAATTCATGATATCTCCCAAGCTTTTATCCATCCCTTCGATGAGCGCGGCGTACGCTGCCTCTTTCTCAGAGAGCCCGGCATCGATATATTTTCCGAAGAAACGAGGGTCTTTGTCTATGGGGATATGAATGGCGTAGTGTGCCATGTGGAGGTAGAACGGTTGGTCCAATCTTTTGGCTTTGTCGAGCGCTTTTAGTGCTTCAAGCGTCAATGCTTCTGTCGCGAAAGTTTCGGTTCCCCAATATTCTTCTAAACCGGGTACTGCTTGCAGCGGCGAGGGTGCTCCATCGACCCGGTTCCCATAATTCTGTTCTCCGTGAAAACTGGCGATTCCACCTCCGGCATGCCCCGCGATATTTACTTCAAAACCAAAGTGGTGGGGATTCTCCCCCGGCGTATCAATAGCTCCCCAATGGGCCTTGCCGCAATGAATGGTATGGTACCCGCTATCCTTGAGCAGTTGCGGCAGCGATGTTACTTCATACGTGAAAGGCACGCCGGCTACCTGACATATCCCATTTACATTCCATTCCGGAAATTGCAGGAGGTCGCTTTTTTTGTCTGTAGGGCTATTTTTTTGGAGGGTCCAATTGGTTACACGGTGACGGGCAGCGTTCATGCCGGTCATCAAGCTTACGCGGGTGGGCGAGCTCACCGCACTCGCGTATGCTTGTGTAAACATCATCCCCTGCGACGCTAACCGCTCCATATTGGGAGTGTGGTAACGCTCGTTAAGCGGTGTTCTCTCCTTCCAAAAAGGCAATGAAGTATCTTGCCATCCCATATCATCAACCATGAACAGGATAATGTTGGGACGAGTATTGGGAGAGGTCCCGTTTTGAGCGGGCAATCCGGCAAACGGAATCAATGCAAGTGGTAATAATTTCTTCGGGTTCATATTTACTGATCTATATTGTATACACTGAAATTGGCAATTTGCGGCATACCTGCCTCTTTGTTTATAATCAGGCGAACCCGGCTGACCGTAAGGGGTTCGAATGTTTGGATACGTTTGTGCCCTATCGATTCCCCATCGCAAAGTGTTCTCCAGCCCTTGGAGGTCAGTCCTTCCACGCGATAAGCGCGGACACGCTCGCCTTTGGCGATGTCTTCCTGGATAATGACCTGATTAATGGGTTGTGCTTTATCCAGTTTTAACTCGAGACCATTCCCTGTGCCGCTAATGGATTGTAAGGGATGTGCCATGAGCTCGGTAATCTTATCTCCAAACTCCCTCAATCGGCGTACATCGCCTTCAGGCATCATCCCTCTTGGATCGGGTGTAAGGCCTAGGATAAGCGTCGCGTTCCGTCCAACCGAATTATAATACATCTTTATGAGGTTTTCAAGTGGATAAACGGCATCCTCATCACCTGGTTCCCAGAACCATTCATGGCGGCCGTTATACCCCCTTAGGGGTGTATCGGCCATTGCCGGGACCCAATATCTCCCGTTGGGATCGCCGTGTTTCAATAGTTCCAAATGGGCTTGTTGTTGATCCAGGTTCTTGTTATGAGAAAAAGGGGTGGGAAACGTGCTCCAGTTAGGATAACCTACAGTGCCGCTTTCTGAGCCGCCCCAGCGAAAATCGGCCCGCTCCGTATTGTGATAAAACAGGCATTCGGGCTGTAACCGGCGTATGATCGGTTCTACATCAGGACCTAATCCCCCGGGGTCATCGGCACCGCCATCAAACCAGACCATGAATAAATCGCCATATTTCGAACAGAGTTCTTCTGTCATCCGTTCACAGTAACGGCGATACCATGCCTGTCGATTTCGGGCCAACTCACCATCGCCATCGGCCTCAAAATTGTGGATGCCAAAGAGCGAATTCCAGCGGATGCCAATATAAATGCCGGGCATTAACCCGTATTTACGGCACGATTTCACGAAATCGCCCACGATATCACCCTTTCCGTCGCGCCATCGCAATGCTTTCAAACTGTATGGATTTACATCACTTTGGTAAATTGCAAATCCTGTTTCGTGCGTGGCAGTAATCACGGCAAAGGTGGCACCGGCATCTTTTGCCGCCTTTATCCATTGATCGGTGTCCAGTCTGGTCGGATTAAAGATGTTATAATCTTCCACGGGATGTATACGATTAGCTGTCTGATTGTATTTTTCTCCATCGAAAACGTGTAAGTCGTAGTGAAAAATTACGCCCAGTTCGGCATGTGCCCAACGAAGTTGGGCTTCAGTGGGAACAGGTAGGTGATGATTCTGGGAGAAAAGCCCAACTGCCGATATTATAAAAAGCAAGATGAGAGGTGTTATTTTTTTGACCATATGTTCGATAAGATGTTTTGCATAATAGGATGAAAAGGGAAGAAAGAACAGTTTTGGCTGTTAATCCTCCCTTTTCATCGCTGGCTTACAAATATAGCCATATAAACTCAGGGAAATATGATTACGAACTATTTCGATAAGCAAGAGCAGAAGCAAAGCTTGCTTTGATTATGCCGAGCGCAGAAATAGTCTAATTTTAATGAACTATTTCGATAAGCAAGAGCAGAAGCAAAGCTTGCTTGAGCTATGCCATGGCGAAGAATAGTCTAATTTCAATGAACATTTATTCTCCATACGCCCCTACTTCGATCTTCCACCCCGGATTTTGATAGATGGAGGATGTGTTTACGTCCCCCGAACCTTCTACCTCGGTTGTTAGACGGAAATGGTCGAAGGCAATAGGCGACAAGTAGTTGGCCTCCACGAAATTATATCCCTCAAATGCTAAATTGCTTTTGTTGATTCGATAGGGGCGGATATATTTGCTATCCGCCCGCGCCGAAACATTGGCATCGGTTGCTCCCTCTTCCACTAATGGAATGACTGCGATGCCAGTCTTCGGTTCGCTGTATAATTTGTGGTTTTCTGTCCAGAGATCAAAACCTTCTACAATATAGTTGTTCATCTTATCAAGTGAGCGCCATCTGTATAGATCATCCTTACGCATACCCTCGGCAATAAACTCGTTTCTTCGTTCCCGTCGAATATTATACAATGTTTGATCGACCAAAGAGCTCCCGGAATATTTTGCCAAGTCTGGCTCTTTACTCAACTCCGTGGCGGCAATAGTTTTCATATAGTCCGGATCCACACCCGCGCGCGTTCGTAGTGCCTCCCAATAGCGGTTGCTTTTTGCATCTAACTCCCCATTCAGTAGATAATCCGCTTCTATATAGTTCAAATATGCTTCTGCTGCCCGGAATACCACAGAGGCGGTCACGCTCTGTAGGGTTGGTCCCTGGTTCGGGTCTGTTGACAATCCTTTTTTAATGGAGTATCCTGTCGGGCACCTGTTTTCGGCAATAACAGTAATAGGAGGACGGTAATAATATCCATTATTTTCAATAAGTCCGGAAGTATTGTTATCCGTGAGCTTATCATCGGGTAGAATAAGTGATTGGACTAAACGATGATCGCGATTTTCAGCCACATCTTCTAATGTGGCATCTCCCTGATAACCGGATCCTTCGGCATAAATAGGCAGTCCATTTTCCATTAAATACGATTCAACCATAGACCGGGTATAGCCAGAGTTGCCCCCTCCATTACGTTGTAAATATCCCACCGTGAAGTGATAAACCGCGGGGGTTATCGTGTTATCGTATTTTTTCCATAGGATGACTTCAGGATCATTCAACGTGATACTATTGAACATCGCGGCATAGTTTTGTGCGAGTGGGGTATTATCCGCAACCAATTCCGCTGCCTTTTTTGCTTCTCCTAAAAAAAAGGCTACTTCATTGTCTATGTCAATGGTGAAGTCACTTAAATAATCCTTTTGGGCTCCCGGCCATCCGGGCCCCCCCGGTACACGAGCCGTTCCTTTATGGTATTTTTCCCAGGTGCCTTCATAGAGTGCTACTCGAGATTTAAATAAAGCCGCGGCCTTTTTAGTGAGGCGATTGCTCATTGGCGGAACATCCTTCATAAGCAGGTATGCCGAGTCCAAGTCATTGAGGATAAAACGAGCAACTTCATTTCTGGGACGCCGTTCGCTATGTTTTCTCACCGTTTCATAATCCTCTCCAACCATCGTCCGGATAATCGGGAAATCTCCCAGAGCCCGCAGCTTATTGAAATATATGTAGGCCCTGAGAAAGTAGACTTCTCCCAAATAATGCCTGATATTGTCCAAGTTACCCGAAATAGCATCCTCCTCCAGCAAGCTATTTACCCTATTCAGGAAGTAGTTACATGTTCTGATATTGGCAAAGTCCCATTCTCCTCCTCCTTGCGGAACGCGTACCTGCTGAGGGATAAAATTTGAATTAGGAGTGGTTCCAGCCTGGTTATCACTGTTATTATCCACCCCGAACATGCCAATTCCATATCCTCCATGAACCGGAAATACCCCGTATAGATTGGCAGCATACGCGCTCAAATCATTTTCACTTCGTAGGTAAACAGTCGCCGAAACGTTATTTTTTGGCTCTTTGTCCAGCATATCGTCACATCCAATGGGTAACAATAGTGTATAGCATAGGATCACAGCCTGTAGAATATTTTTGTATTGACGTTGCATTTTCATTTCCATATGTATTATTCGTAATTCTATCTATCTTATAACGTAATATTCAAACCCACCGAATAAGTCCCGGATAAAGGGTACATTTTGCCGGAGCTAAAAGCCCCTCCGATAGTTTCCGGGTCAAACATTTTAGCGATTCGGCTCAAGGTAAACACATTTTCCCCCGAAACAAACACGCGCGCATTGCTGATTTTAAGCCCATTGACAAAGTTAGGGGGAATTTGATAGCCGACGGTGATATTTTTCAGCCGGATATAAGAGCCATCTTGTAAATAGCGGGTTTGTACATTGTGGTTCTTGTCGCCACGCCCCCCCAAATAAGGTTTGGGGAAATACCCGTTTTCGTTCGGGCCAAAGTAGGAGTCGGTGTCTGCCGGCCGGAAATAATCAAGATGTTCCTCAAATCCCACCGATTGCCATAGGCCTCCGTCGGCTCCCCAGAAGTAGGGGCCGCTCAACCATACATCACGTTTCATGACACCTTGGAAAAAGAGTGAAAGGTCGAACCCTTTCCAGTCGGCTCCAAGGTTAAGGCCGAAACGGAAACGCGGGTTGCTGTTGCCGATAACACGTAAATCACCGTGATCATTTAATGTGTTGGAGCCATTGTCAATGATCTCGTTGCCATCCAGGTCTTTATACATGATGTCGCCCGCGCCCCAGTTTGACCCTAATCGGCTTTGGTCGTTCAATGCAAGCCACTCTTCCATCTCAGCGTCGGTTTTTGCAATTCCATGTGTGGTATACCCCCAAATATCTCCTAACATTTGACCTTCATAGTAGGTGCTCAATGATTTGGAAGGATTGGGGTATTTTAACACCTTAACCCGATTGTCGGACAAATTTAATCCCGCGTTATACCCTACGTTGCCTATCTTATCTCTCCACGTCAAATACAACTCCCATCCCCGGTTATCGAGTTTCGCGTTGTTCGTGTTGGGTAGTCCGATTCCCACTACGGCGCCTACTTCACGGGGAGGTCCAACCATTTTGTCGGTGGTGCGGATAAAGTAATCGTACGACAAATTGAGGCGGTTATTAAACATGTGCATATCAAATCCATAGTTTGTGTTGTAGATGCGCTCCCATGTGAGCGTTTCACTTATCATTCCCGGGGCGCTAGCCACTGTGGGGCGTGAGCCATCCATTAACCATCCTCCGGCGTTAGCCGATATTGGCTGCAAAAGATAAAACGGGTAAAAGCTGTCTGTGTTTTGATTTCCTAATTGCCCCCAGGAAACACGTGGCTTGAGTGTGCTGATAAAGTGCTGGTAAGCTTCAAAGAACGGTTCACGAGCCACATTCCACCCGGCAGAAAAAGAACTGAATAGATTCCATCGTTGATCACGCAGAAAGCGGGAGGAGCCATCATACCGGAAATTGGCTTCCAGAAGATAACGATCAGCATAAACATAATTTACCCGGGAAAAATACCCGGCAGTGGCCCACTCGCTGTTATCAGAGCCTGTAATTTTATCCTCCCCGACCGATGCTCCGATTTCCGGCACTAGATCTGTGACTACATCTGTGCGATGGGCAGAAAGAGCTTTTATATGGTATTGTTCGCTTGAGACACCCATCATTGCTTTGGCATAATGAAGACCCTTTTCAATCGTATAGTCGGTGTAAAGATTGTTTGTATAGAAATTCACATTTGAGAAGCCGGTATAAGCAAAAGTGGAACCGGCGGGATTATCACCATCAAAAGGGAGCGGGAGCGGTTCTCCTTGTACGTTGTGCTCAAATACACGTCCCAGGTTGCGTTTGTCATTTTGATTGATCACCCTGATCCCCGATTCTCCTACAATGTTCCATCCTTTCAATGGTTTTATAATGACCTGAAACTGTCCGTATAGGTTGTCGTTATTTCTCACGGACCGGCCGCCATCTACCAGTTGATTTATTTTCCCGTTTCGCATGTAATGGCCGTTTGGATCTTTGAATGGCATCATAGGCCATATACGAGCTATATCATGAAACAAAAGGCCCGCGTTTTCCATATAGAACGGATTGTCGAGCTCGAAACGAATGAACTTGGCGTTAAAATTCAAATCTATATATTTCGACAATTCACTATTTATTTTCCCGGTAAATGTAAAGCGTTGGTATTTATCATCACCGAACCGTAAGTTTCCTCCTTGGTTCAAATATCCGGCAGACGCGTAATATTTTAACGATTCGGCACCCCCGTTGAGACTAACATTATGTTCCTGTGTCCAGTTCCATTTGAAATGTTTCTCGTACCAGTTTACATTGTCGTTCGCTCTTTCATGAAACTCCCAATTCGTACCGCTTGCGTTGGGAACGGTCGTTTCCATTATGTCTCCCCGCTGAAAGGCGATAATCCGGTCGAGAACTTCTTCGGTGAAAATGGGATTGCCCCCCTGATTCACATTTGCTTCGTTGAAAAACATGGCAAACCGATAAGAGTCAACAGAGCGGGGAAGGTTCATGGGACCTGAATAGCGGAAATTGTTGTTGTACGTTATCCTCATTTTTCCGGCTTTTCCCGATTTAGTAGTAATCAATACGACGCCAAATGCGGCGCGAGAACCATAAATCGCTGCGGAAGCAGCGTCTTTCAACACGGAAATACTTTCTATGTCCTCCGGATTTAGTGTATTCATATTGCCTTCCATGCCATCGATCAAAATCAGGGGAGAGGCATTAGACCCGGCGCCTATGGTTCCGGTGCCCCGAATATTCATGTTGAGTGTGTTTCCTAACGCTCCGCCGCTATTATTTACATCTAAGTTCAGCCCAGGCACTACTCCTTGTAATGCTTGCCCCACGGAGCTCACCGGGCGCGATTCCAACATTTTCGAATCAACCGCGGCTACCGCCCCCGTGAGGTTAACCCTTCGTTGTGTGCCAAAGCCCACAACCACTATCTCGTCTAATAACTCTGTATCAGATTCGAGCATAATATCCATGATAGATAACCCGGTTGTATTGACCTCTTGGGAACGCATGCCTACATAACTAATTTGTAATACCGCGTCCTCTTCTATATTTGTCATTTTAAAAGCGCCATCAATGTCGGTGATCGTACCTTGTGAAGGGTTGTTTTTCAGTACAATCGTTGCTCCGATAACAGGTTCACCTTCAGAATCAGTGACTCTTCCGGTGATTGTCCTGCCGGGCTGTTGCGTTGACTGAACTAACCCGGCAATGTTTGTAGTGTTCTTGCGTGCTTTCTTAGAAAGTACAATGTAGTCATTTTCAAAGTTATAACCAATGTCGGTATTCGAGAAGGCAGCATGGAGGTAGGCAGATACTTTACCCGATTCATGTTCGAGGTTTACTCTTCGGTTAGGGTCGATTTCCCGGTTGCTGTAAACCACCAAGTAGTCGGTTTGTAGTTCAATCGCGTTGATCAGCTGTCCAATTGTGATGGAGTTAGTTTTCAGCTCAATCACGGCATCTTGTGCATTGCTGTTGAGTGCCCTCATTTGAAAACTGAAGACGAATAAGAATAGTAGGCAGATTTTCATGATCTTAATTAAATTTTTACCATCTCTTTTTATTATTAAAAAGCCATTGGATGAAATGTTTATTTTCATACATTTGTGTGTTTAAAGTGAATACTAAATTGATCCCTCATTTTTCGGGAAGGGGCAGAATAAATCTGCTCTCTAATGAAAACGTTTAGTTTTTGCTTTAATCTGAGCGATAGCTGCACCACCAGCTGTCGCTTTTTTTTATTCATCTCTCCGTCATTAGCATTTACATGTTATTTTGTTAGCGTTATAATATTATTCTCTCTGTCTCTTTCAATTTTAAACGGCTGAATTTTTTGTATAATACGCAGTATCTCATCAATACCGTCGCGTTGACGGAATTTTCCGGTATACCTTACGTTGAAGATTTCAGGATCTTCCACTATAATCTTCACGTCGTAATAGAGTTGTAATTTTTCAATAATAACGATTAAGCGTTCGTTGCTAAACGCGTAAATTCCATTTCTCCAGAGCATATGTTCCGGATTGTGAGTATTACTGACAGTCATCTGATTCCCCCGAATAACCACCTGCTCGTCCGGTTTCAGGATGATGCTGCTTTTTTCATCATCCGCCTGATAGACTCTCACAGAACCCTCTACCAGATCTGTCTGGATATAATCCGCATCGGGATAGCTATAGACATTGAATTGTGTTCCCAAAACTTCCATGTCGATATGCTGTGTGGAGACAATGAACGGCCTCTTTTTCTCTTGAGCCACATCAAAGAATGCCTCTCCCGTTATTTCAACCGTACGGCTTTTTTTAGAGAAATGAGAGGGGTACCTTAACGTGGATTGGGCATTCAGCCAGACTTCTGTGCCGTCATTGAGAGTGATTTGCGCACGTTGACCGGCCGGGACATAGAGCGTGTTTAGGGTTGAATCAACGTCCCTGTCTCGTAAGGAAAGAGTAGTCCAAACGGTTGAGGCGACAAGAATCACGACTATTGCAGCATATTTCAGAATATTTAGCGCAAGCGATCGACGGGCTTTCTGTTTTGCGTGTATTGTGAATTGCTTGTAATTATCTTCACCCTCCTTGTTATCCGGTGGGAGGAAGGAGAGTTTCCAGACCGCTGTCAGATTCTGTAAACGAATGAATTCGGCCTTGAGCCGATCATCGTTTTCAACACGGTGAATCAATTCCAGTCGTTCGTCAGCCGTTGATTCTCCCGAAAAATATCGTAAGAGTTGTTCGTCCATTTTAATGCTCGATTTCATCAGACTATTTGAGTCGCCTTCGCTCCTCAATTTTCAATTCTGTGTTCGGCAAAGTAAATAAATTCACTTTGCACTTACTTATCGAAATAGTTGGTATATATAAAACGAATGGGTAATGAAAATCCGCTAAGGAAAATCGAAAAAAATTCTGGAAGATCAAATAAAAATGAAAAGAAAGAGCAGGGTATAATCTTTTAATGTTTCCTTGAGTTTTTTGTAAGCGATGGCCATTTGGCTTTCCACGGTATGGATAGAAATGTCGAGCTCTTGGGCGATTACCTTTTGTTTTTTCCCTTCCAGCTTGCTCATTATAAATATTTCCCGGCATTTTTCAGGCAAACTCTCAATGGCATCCTGAATGATGGCATCGATGTCGGGCTCGTTTATAAATTTATTGTCGAGTGCCTCCAGCGACTCGAATTTCAGTTTCAAGGTGCGGATATATTCCGATTGCATTTCTGCGGTAGCTCGTTGCTCCAAGGTCTTTCGACGAAGGAAATCGACGCATCGGTTTTTTAGCGTCGTGAATAAAAACCCGTTAAGGTTGACAAATGAGGTGAACCCTAATTGCTTTTCCCAAAGTTCACTGAAGATATCCTGCACGATATTCTCCGCGTCTTCTTCACGGACAACATATTCCTGTGCGAAACGTTTCATCCGGGAGTAGGAGGATACGTACACTTCTTTGAATTGATCCTTGTATTGTGAGGAGGAGTCCACCCGCACTGTTAATTAATGTTGATGTATGGAACTCAAAATTACAAAAAAATATGATTAGCCAACAAATCCGTCGGTAATTAACAAGTCACAAGCGGAAGGGGAATGATTGGACGCTGTCCTTATTTCCCGATTAAGGCAAAGAAATTTCACTAAACTTCCCTGACCCGGCAATAACTCCAGGAACAGGTAAGAAATTAAAGAAAATGCAGGAAGTAAGGCAACAAATAAAGTAGGAGTGTTGTTTTGTCTTAAACCGTCAGCTGTCCGCAACGAGCGAAAATCAAGTGGCGGCAAGCAGTTGAAAAATCGCGAATCCAGCACGTAAAATGGAATTACAAGGCAAACATATCATTTATACGATAGGGCATTCCACGCGCGGCATAGAGGAGTTTATCCGGATGCTCCAATCTTTTAACATCGGTGTATTAGCGGATATCAGGCATTTTCCCGGCTCGGCGAAGTATCCTCAATTTAACAAGGAACCTCTCCAAATGTCATTACAGGCGGCTGGGGTTGAATATGTCCATCTGGTAGGACTTGGCGGCAGAAGAAAAATCGAAAAGAATTCAAAGAACAACCGGTGGAGGAACAGTTCTTTTCGGGGGTATGCAGATTATATGGAAACGGCAGAATTCAAACAAGCCATTGAAAATCTAGAAAATATTGCTGTTACTAAACCTGCCGCTTACATGTGTTCTGAAGCCGTTTGGTGGCGATGCCACCGTTCTATGGTATCCGATTATCTTAAAGCAAAAGGCTGGACTGTATTGCATATTATGGAAGCAGGCAAAGCGGAAGAACATCCCTATACATCGCCTGCCAGAATTGTGGGCAAGCGTGTTTTCTATTACGATGAAGACTTGTTCAATCAATAAAGTGACAATAATATGGCAACAAAATTTAAAATGGGCGACAAGGTGAGTTGGAATTCAGAAGCCGGAAGGGTTACAGGCACAATCATTAAGATACACACGAAGAATTTTGACTACAAAGGCCATACGCGCCACGCCACGGAAGAGGAACCACAATATGAAATAAAGAGCAGCAAGTCAGACCATATCGCAGCTCATAAAGGTTCGGCATTGACAAAAGCCTGAAAAAATAATCATAATGTTGAAGGTTTGATGCTTATCGGGGAAAACCTATGAAAATACTTATGCACAAGGTTTGGTTGTTGTTTCAGATTTGCGTTTTTCAAAATAAGCCAAGATTTCCGCTTTATTCATACCGGACAATTTTTCACTTAATATGTCCCGTTGTTCACGCATGTATTTAATAGCATCAAAGTCTTTTTTATTCGTCTTCATAATTTATGAACTCTCGAGGAGAGCGTATAAAAATCAAGAAATGTATGGTTCCTCGGGTAATTAACGTATGGCGAGAGCGTTATGTTTTCATTTAGGATGAGATAGCGCGGTTAAAGGGTTCAATCCAGAAACGCGGCGGCCCGTGAAAAGACGCTCTGAAAGGCGGAGTTGACTGCTGAAGTGTCTTTTGAATTGTGCGGGAAGGGATTCTCGTGCGTGTAAGGATAATCAAAATCGATATGTTGGATGACGGCTTCCCCGGTTTTACTGCCTAATGCCTCCAATATCCCACGATACGGGATGACCGTGTCTTTCGCCAAGGCGATTCCCCGGACGCGTTTCCCTAACCCAGTGAAAAAAGCTTCCCGCTCTTCTCGAAACCGATCGGGGGAGATCATCTGGAAGAAGGCATGGAAGGCGTTGTCGCGTTTCCAGAAGGGAGTGGCCTCCCTCCCGAAAACGTGGCTGTAGTAGTGTTGTAGCTTTTCAAAAGCCGGTTTGTCAAGGATGCTCCGGGAGGTGCCTTGCATGGAACGGAAAATACTTCCACCACAGAACATGAAGAGCTTGGAGTCGGAGAACAGGCCTTTCCGATTGGCCATAAGGGCTACTTGCGACAGGAAAGCGCCGATGGAATACGCGAAGATATCAACGCGCGACCCCTCTTTGAACAGGGGATGACGTCCCGTTTTGATCCCTTCGAACAAGGCGGTCAGGTCGTCCCACGTTTGTCGCCCCGATAGGTAAAAGCGTTCGGGACGTTCAGTGATCCGGTCGCTGAGTGCCACGTTGACGTGGCTGATGGTGCGGTCGCCATGGTAAAGGTCTCTCCGGAAATTCAATAATTCCATCAAGCTTCGGGGGCTTGACCACGAGAGGGGAGCCCGGTTCATATGAAAAGCAATAGGAAAGAGGATGACCGGTTTTCCTGTATGGTAGCAAAGGGATTCTGCCCACGGGAGGTACTTGTTCCAACTCCTTTCATTCAAGCCATGCAGGAGAAGAATGCAGTTTTCGAACCTCCTCGCGCCCGCGGGAAGAAAAACGGGATATTCAAAGGAGAAGTTTTCGGCAATTTGATAATCGGGTATCAATTCACTTTTCATCCTGCTCCCGTTATCACACGTGCTGGTAAACCTGAAAAAGCGAATATCAACAGGGGCGTCTTCCAGTCGACAGTCAATGCCTTGCCGGAACTGTCCGGAAAGGGTCGCGTAACGTGTGGCGTAGGGGATCATAAATGGTTGTTTTTCAGCAAAAGAACTTGCTTTTTCGGTTTTCTCCAAATCAAAGGGAACGGAGCCGAGGGGAAGGGATGAAAAATAATATGCGGGGTGAAATTGGCTATGGAGGGGTGAAAAAATGGCGCGGCGGGACGATTAATTTAGCCCGTCTTCAATAAAAAAGTTACTTTTGTAGTCGGGAGAAACTCCCCGGTTCCTGGCAAACTTATCACGTGATATGGACGGAAAGATACCCGCATACTTGTACGACAAAAACAACACCGTAAAAATGATTTTTTTCACGGCGTTGTTCGCGTTGCTATTTATCAACCTCTTTCAACCCTTTGGGTCGCGTAACTGGTACCCGGGCGTTTCAGATATAAAATATTTCGCTTTCTCCAGCCTGATTATTCTTACCGGGATGTTGGTGGTGGTGATCAGTCGGGTAATTCTCTCGACTTATTCCAAAAAACGGGACGTTTTCTACTGGCAGTACGTGCTATGGATAGGTTGCGAGATCGTGGCCATGGCTATCTTCTACACCCTTTTTGCGAAATTCTTCCCCAAGGACGGGGTCGAGAGGGATATCTCCGAGATCTTCCGCCAAAGCCTTACTAACACGGCATTGGTCTTGCTGCTGCCTTATGCCATCTCGTGGCTCTACTTCTCGTGGAAAGAGAAAAGTAAACTCTTGGAGCATATGGAACAAGAGATGACAACCGAAGCGCACGCGAAAACACTGGTCGCTTTTCCCGATGAAAAAGGAGACTTGAAGATCTCGATCATGCTGGATAACTTGCTTTATATTGAATCGGCCGACAATTACGCCACGATTTATTACATGAATAAATCGAGACAATCCCGCTTCTTGCTGCGTAATTCGCTCAAGTGGATGGAAGAGAACCTCGCGAGAGAGACCCCGCTTACACGATGCCACCGCTCCTATATCGTGAATTTGGATAAGGTGAAGATCCTGAAAAAGGTGAAAGGGGGGATCGTGTTGGAACTGGATGCAGAGAACACGCCCGATATCCCTGTTTCGAAGACTTATTACGAGTCGTTCATGCACAAGTTCTCGCGCTATTCTATGTGAGATTTCAGGTTCAAGGAAAGCACTAAACACGTTTCAGGTAAACCGATACCGAACCGTCTTTCACCGGGAACCAGCCGCGGCCGTCGTCGCCGATGATTACTTCCTCCTCGATGTGTCCCAGCTTATCGTACCACGCGCTCCCCGCGTAGTCGGTTCCCACGAACATAGGTTTCACGCCCCCTTCGGCATTGCTCATGATCACCACGCAGCCGTCGGGATGATCCTCGTCTCCCCGGCGGATCCAGCCTACCACGTGCTCGTGGTCGAAGTAATCCTCTTGGTCGCCATAGGCGAAATCGCGGCGTACGTCCAGCAGTTGATCGATGATCCACTGCATGCCCGGCCTTGGGTCGTCTCCCCCGATGCCGTAGTAATCGCCCAAGAAGAGGCACGGGTAGCCATCTTCCCGTAACAAGATCAGCGCGTAGGCTAAAGGCTTGAACCATCCTTGCACGTACGACTCTCCCTCGTGCAGGTGCGAATCGTGGTTATCCACGTAGGTCACCGTCAGCGTGGGATGAGCGGCGACCAAGCTGTTGTTGAATATTTTCCGCATGTCGTACCCCGGGCCATCTTCCGAGCACTGCTTGAAGTTGTATTGCAGGGCCACGTCGAACAGGTCGATCTGGTGCTCCACGTTGTGCAGGTACTCTTCGATGTCCATGCCGTCGTAGTAGGAATACTCGCCCACGGCGTAAAAATCGCCGCCAAATTCACCCCGAACGTGAAGCATGAAGTCACGAATAAACCAGTCGTTGATATGCTTGATCGCGTCCAGGCGCAACCCATCTACCCCGGTTTCCCGGACAAACCAGCTGGCCCATCGCTTCATCTCGTCCTGCACGTCGGGATGCTTGTAGTCGATATCGGTAAACATCAGGAAATCGAAGTTGGCATACTCCTGGCCCACCGAGCGGTCGTTCGCGTCGATTCCCTTGTTATCGCCCAGTATGATGTAGATGGCATCCTTGTTGTCCCGGTGGTTGTAGTCGGTGGCCGAGAAATGTTCCCAGCTCCATTCGAACCCGGAATATTTCCCGCCGCGCCCCGGGAAGGTAAAGCGGGTAAAGCCCTCTATCTCGTATGGTTCGGTGATGGCTTTGTTGCGATCATGCGGGTCCACTTCCACCACCCGGAAGGTCTGCAGCTCGTCGCCCCCTCCCTTGTGGTTCAGCACCACGTCGGCATATACCGCGATCCCGTGGTCGCGCAACGCTTGGATGCAGTCGTGCAACTCTTGCTTGGTACCGTACTTGGTGCGAACGGTTCCCTTTTGGTCGAATTCCCCCAAGTCGTACAGGTCATACGCCCCGTACCCCGCGTCGTTCGAGCTAAGCCCTTTGTAGCAGGGAGGAATCCACACGGAGGTTACTCCAATTTCGCCAAGGTGTTGGGCATCGTCCCTAAGGCGGTTCCATAAGTTCCCCTCGTCCGGGAGAAACCACTCGAAATACTGCATCATGACTCCATTTGTCCGCATAGGATTCTATATTTAATGAAAGCAAGTACGATACACGTGAAACTCGCGTGATAAATAAACATTACTCCTCAGCCATAAGTTGTGACTATTAGCTATTTTTAACCACGTATTCGGACCCCGTGGAACAATTTCTTGCCGGATGCGTTTTTATTGGCATAGTACTTGTTATTAATATTTTGTACTTTTGTAGCCGCAGCAGGTCGGTTTGTCGCTCTCCCACGTGGGAGGGAGGAAAGTCCGGGCAACATAGAGCACCATACTTCCTAACGGGAAGCTGTTCGCGAGGGCAGACGAGCGTAACAGAAAATAACCGCCCCGGTACTGCCGGGGTAAGGGTGAAAAGGTGAGGTAAGAGCTCACCGGGTGCCGTGGCAACACGGCATGCCGTACGTGTTATGGGTTGCAAGGCCATGTATATCGGATATGTAGGGTTGCTCGCCCGATGCCGAGGGGTAGGCCGCTAAAGGAGGGTGGCGACATCATTCCGCAGATAAATGACAAACGCCCGATCTATCGGGATACAGAACCCGGCTTATAGACCGGCTGCTTTTTTATTATAACGATCAAGGACATGGCGAATAACGATAAAAGAAGAAATCGCGATGAAGGAGAAGAGCCGGGCAGGGTCGCGCGGCTTAGAAATCGGGTAATGGACCTGATTCACTTCTTGTCGTACGATATCTGGCGCTTGAATCCGGAGGCGATGTCCAACAAGAAAAATATCCTCTTTAACGCGATCAAGACGGTCATGCTCACCGTGCGTAACGTGCAGGAGTTAAACATCGCGGCCAGCGCGCGGTCGCTCACCTATAGAACCCTTCTCTCCATCGTGCCCCTGCTTGCCGTGATTTTTGCTATTGCCCGCGGGTTCGGGATAGAGAATATCATGCAGAGCAGCATCTTCAACTTGATGACGGGAGAGAGGTCCGAGGCGGAGATGACGAGGATTGCTCCCCCGCCTGATGACACGCTCGTGATTGCGCAGGAAAGGTTTGGCATGAACGGGGCGGAGACAGGCAGCGAAGTGCTTGAAAGTTCAGGGGAAGTCTTGCTTCCTGAAGAGGCCACCGCCGGCGACCGTACGCGAGAATTCCTGGACCTCTTGTTCCAGATCATCAACAACTCGCTGGAAGAGGCCAAAGGAGGCGGGGTATTCGCGGGGATCGGTATCCTCTTGTTCCTGTATACCATCCTGCTTCTTTTCAATGATATCGAGAACAACTTCAACAAGATATGGCAAGTGAGCAGGGGGCGTAGCATCCCCCGGAAAGTGACCGATTACTTGGCACTGGTGCTCTTCATGCCGCTCTTCTTTATTTTGATCAACGCGCTCAATATCATCAGCTACCCGCAGAATGACACGCTCAAGATCATTTACATCCTTTACCCGTTTATTCCCCGGTTATTGGATATTGTTCCTTTCGTGCTTATCATTCTGCTATTCACGGCGCTGTACAAGTTTTTGCCCAATACAAAGGTGAAATTCCAGAACGCGCTGATAGCGGGGGTCGTCGCGGGTGTCGCGTTCCAGTTTTTCCAGATGCTTTACTTGAGCGGGCAGCTATGGATTACCCGGTATAACGCCATTTATGGTACGTTCGCGGCCATCCCGCTGATGCTCCTCTGGATCCAGTTTTCATGGTTCATCGCCCTTATCGGGGCCGAGATCTCGTACGCGGCGCAAAACGTGGGCAAGTTCTCTTTCGAGAAAGAAACAAGAAATATCAGCAGGAGGTACAAGGATTTCTTCACGCTGGTGATCGTCACGGAGATCGTGCGGCGCTTCGCCAAGGAGCTGCCGCCCCTCACGGCCGACCAACTTTCGGAGCGATGCCAAGTGCCGTCGCGCCTTACTCATATTATCTTGGACGATTTGTTCGAGGTGAACGTGATCTCCCCTACACCGTCGTTAAATGACGAGCGGGTGATCGCCTTCCAGCCCGCGGTGGATATCAACCTCATCACGGTGAATTACTTGATGGCGAAGCTCGATGCCAGGGGGTCGGAAGATTTCCTGATCGATACCGAAGACGAGTTTCAGTCGCACTGGGAGGTACTGCTCGAGTCGCGTAGTTGCATGTACGACAGTAAGACCGATCTCCTTTTGAAGGATTTAATAGCGGAGAGTCCCGGGTCAAAAACAGGTCGTTCGTTGGAATAATTTTATTCATTTAACGGGTTTATTTACCCCGTTTCGAGTGAAATTACCGGGCAGGTATTATCTTTGTAAAATGTCAAACGTTAGTGAATAAACCACATGAAGTTCATCCATTCCATAGAAAGCGTAGGAGAATACGCGTTGTTAATGAGGCGGGTATTATCGATGCCCGACCGCATGCGCGAGTTCGTGAAGGAGTTCCTGAAAGGGATCTACTTCCTGGGCGTGAACTCCATCTGGATCGTGATCGTTATCTCCTTCTTCATCGGGGCGGTGATCGTGTTGCAGATCGCGCTCAACGTGGACTCTCCCATGTTGCCTCGCTTTACCGTGGGGGTGGTATCCCGGGAGATTATCCTCTTGGAGTTTTCCTCCACCATCATGTGCCTCATCCTCTCGGGGAAGGTGGGCTCTAACGTGGCTTCCGAAATTGGCACCATGCGCGTTACCGAGCAGATCGACGCGCTGGAAATCATGGGGGTTAATTCAGCCAACTACCTGATCTTCCCCAAGGTAGCCTCGTTTGTGGCATTCATGCCGGTGTTGGTGATATTCAGCATGTTCATGGGGCTATTCGGGGGGTACATGATCTGCTTGATACTGGGAACCCCATCGGTGGAGACGTACATCTATGGTATACAGGCATTCTTCAGGGAGTCGTTTATCTGGTACTCCATCGCAAAATCGATGCTGTTCGGCTTTATCATCGCGTCGGTAGCCGCCTATTTCGGGTACAACGCGAAGGGAGGGGCGCTCGACGTGGGTATCGCCAGCACTAACTCGGTGGTGATTAACAGTATTTTAATTCTCGTGACCGACTTGGTTTTCACCCAGTTGGCAATGGGTTAAGGGAAGACGCATGTTAGAAGTAAGAAATTTAAACAAGGAGTTCGACGGGAAGCCGGTTCTTAAAGATATAAACGCTACCTTCCAAAAAGGGGTGGTGAACATGATCATCGGGAAAAGCGGATCAGGGAAGACTGTTTTGCTGAAATGCATTGTCGGCCTCGTCGAGCCCACGTCCGGGCAAATAATGTACGATGGGAGGAATTTTATCGGGATGAGAAGCCGGGACGTGAGGCGATTGCGCCGCGATATAGGAATGCTCTTCCAAGGATCGGCCCTGTTCGACTCCAAGACCGTATTGGAGAACGTGATGTTCCCCCTCGATGTCTTCTCCCGCAAAAACAAGCGAGAGCGCCGGAAGAGGGCCGAGTTTTGCCTTGAACGGGTGAACCTGTCGAGCGCGGCCGACCTCTACCCGTCCGAGATCAGCGGCGGCATGATGAAACGGGCGGCCATCGCCCGGGCCATCTCGCTCAATCCCAAGTACCTGTTCTGCGACGAACCCAACTCGGGGCTCGACCCCAAGACCTCGCAGCTTATCGACGAGTTGATCCACGATATCACGTACGACTTCTCGATGACTACCATCGTGGTTTCCCACGATATGAATTCGGTCATAAATATCGGGGATAGCGTGATCTTCCTGAACGAGGGAATCAAGGAGTGGGAGGGATCCAAGTCGGAAGTGATGGATGCCGACAACGAGAAACTCAACGATTTCGTGTTCGCTTCGGACCTGTTCAAGAAGATTAAAGCGGCGGAAGATATTATCTCGGAGGGAGAAAAGGGATAAAGCGATAGAACAAATCGAGGAGGCTGGTTGTTATTCAAGGGCGATAATTTTACTCCCTTTGTCATTCAGCCACTTGCATTTTGACAGGCCACGGCAGCAAATCGCGCGTTTGCTCGAAGAGTGCCAAGGGCCGGGAATAGATAATGCGATAAAATGTTGTATTTATAAAGCGGAGACTCGTGAAAAAGCCCGCTTAACACGTATAATTCATAAAAACAAATATGTTAAAAATCAAGGACCTGCACGCCATCGTGGAAGAGCAGGAAATTTTAAAAGGGGTTGATCTGGAAGTGAACCCCGGTGAGATTCATGCCGTTATGGGACCCAACGGGTCCGGTAAAAGTACCCTTGCCTCGGTGTTGGCAGGGAACCCAAAGTTTGAAGTAACACGTGGTAGCATCACGTTCAAAGATAAAGATCTCCTCGAGATGGAGCCGGAAGAACGCGCCTGCGAAGGCCTTTTCCTCAGTTTCCAGTACCCGGTGGAGATTCCCGGGGTGAGTATGGTTAATTTCATGCGCGCGGCCATCAACGAGCAACGAAAGTACAGGAACGAGGGTGCCATCTCTGCCACCGATTTCCTCAAGCTGATGCGCGACAAGCGAGAACTGCTCGGCATGGATAGCCAGTTGGTGAGCCGTTCCGTGAACGAAGGCTTCTCCGGTGGCGAGAAAAAGAAAAACGAGATTTTCCAGATGGCAATGATAAACCCGCTGCTGTCGATCTTGGACGAGACGGACTCGGGACTCGATATCGACGCCTTACGGGTAGTGGCCGAGGGGGTGAACAAGCTCCAGACCAAGGAGAATGCCACCATTCTTATCACGCATTACCAGCGCCTGCTGGAGTATATCAAGCCCGACCACGTGCACGTGTTGTACGCCGGCAAAATCGTGAGATCCGGTGGCCCCGACTTGGCATTAGAGCTCGAGAAGAGAGGCTACGATTGGCTGATAACCCCCTAACCCGTGAATCGAATAGAACAGAAATTAAAATGATAGAACAACAATATATCGATCTGTTTTTACAGTCCCGAACAGATCTCGATGCTCATTCCGTGAAAGGGATGAACAAGCATCGCGATGCTGCTTTCGAAACGTTCAAGCAGATCGGATTCCCCACTTCAAAGCTGGAAGATTACAAGCATTCGAATATTGCTCGTGCTTTTGATGCCAGCCTCGAGTTGAATCTTCGGAACGTTCCCGTGGAGGTGAACCCCTACGACGCGTTCAAGTGCGACGTCCCCAACCTGTCCACCTACCTCTATTTCTTGGTCAACGACAGGTACCACGATAAAGTCGAGCAGAAAGAGCCTCTCCCGGAGGGAGTATTTGCCGGGAGCTTACGGGCCTTTGCCGAGAAACACCCCGAGCAGTTTGATGCCCACTACGCGAAGATTGCCGACTATTCCGATAACGGCCTGGTGGCTTACAACACCATGTTCGCTCAAGATGGCTTCGTGGTATACGTGCCGAAGAACGTGGCTGTCGAGAAACCTTTGCAGTTGATTAACATCTTGCAAGGAAAAGAGAACCTGAGCGTGAACCGCCGGATATTGGTTATCGCCGAGGAGAACGCGCAAGTGAAGCTGCTCGTGTGCGACCATACGTTGGACGATGGGCGGTTCGTGGTGACCCAGGTTACCGAGATCGCCGCCGCGGCCTCGGCCCAAGTGGACGTGTACGAGCTGGAGGAGAACTCTCGTGAGGTGGTTCGCCTGAACAACCTGTTTAGCGAGCAACAAGAACGGTCTGTCGTTATAACAACCGGCATGACCCTCCACAACGGGTACACCCGGAATAATTACCGCTACCGGCTCTTGGGCAAGTACGCCGACGTGCATGCCGGCGGGTTGGCTATTTGCGATAAAGACCAGCATATCGATAACTTTGCTTTCTTGGATCACTCTGTTCCCGAGTGTACCAGCAACGAGCTGTTCAAAACGGTGTTACAGGAAGAGTCTACCGGTGTTTTTTGTGGAAAGATCTTGGTGGAAAAGGACGCGCAAAAGACCCTGGCATACCAGACTAACCGCAACTTGGTCACGTCAGACCGGGCAAAGATGTTTTCGAAACCGCAGCTCGAGATTTATGCCGATGACGTGCGGTGCTCGCACGGGCTCACCACCGGGCACCTCGACGAAGAGGCCCAATTCTACATGCAAGCACGGGGTATTAGCCGGGAAGAGGCGGAGCTGATGCTAATGGTCGCGTTCACCCGCGACGTGGTGGACATGGTGCGGGTACCCGCGCTGCAGGAGAGACTGATGACATTGGTCGACAAGCGCTTCCGCGGTGAATTGTCCCGCTGCGGGAATCCCGAGATATGCAAGTAGCCGATTTGATGATGTGAAGATTCGGTGATGTGATGATTTAATGACAAAACATTGAAAGAGTTCAATATAGATAGGATACGTGCCGACTTCCCGATTCTTACCCGGGAAGTATACGGCAAGCCTTTGGTGTATTTTGACAATGCTGCCACGACGCAAAAGCCGAGGCAAGTGATTGAAAAGATTACCGAGATGTATTCCACCGTGAACGCCAACGTGCACCGGGGGGTACATTTTCTTAGCCAAGCAGCAACCGACGAGCACGAGGCCTCCCGGAAAGAAGTGCAGGAGTTCATCCACGCCGCCTCTCCCAACGAGATCGTCTTTACGCGAGGCACTACCGAATCGATCAATTTGGTGGCCTCGTCTTATTGCAGCAGCCAGTGTCTTGCCGGAGACGAGATCCTGATCACGGCCATGGAGCATCACTCCAACATTGTTCCTTGGCAACTGCAATGCGAGAAGTACGGGCTTCAACTGAAGGTGGCACCTATCAATGACAAGGGCGAGTTGATCATGGAGGAGTTCGAGAAGTTGATCACGCCCCGTACCAAGTTGATTGCCGTTGCCCATATTTCCAACGTGCTGGGCACGATTAATCCCGTGAAAGAGATCGTGAAGATCGCCCGGGAGCATGGCGTTCCCGTGCTTATCGATGCCGCCCAGAGCGTGCAGCACTGCGCGGTAGACGTGCAAGCGTTGGATTGTGATTTCTTGGTTTTTTCCTCCCATAAGGTTTACGGGCCCACCGGCGTGGGTGTCCTCTACGGGAAAGAGAAATGGCTTGAATCACTTCCCCCGTATCAAGGTGGGGGCGAGATGATCGAGAGCGTCTCGTTCGAGAAGACAACCTATAACCGCCTGCCCTTCAAGTTCGAGGCAGGAACGCCTGATTTCGTGGGAACGGCGGCGCTTGCTGCTGCCCTTCGCTATGTCTCCTCGTTAGGAATCGATGCCATTGCCCGGTACGAAGAGGAGCTGCTCGATTACGCCACCGGTAGGTTTCTCACTATTCCCGGGCTGCGTGTCATCGGTACCGCCGCGAAGAAAAGCAGCGTGGTTTCGTTCTTGGTAGATGGGGTTCACCCGTATGATTTGGGTACGTTGCTTGACAGGATGGGTATTGCCGTGCGAACGGGACACCATTGTGCCGAACCCTTGATGCGGGAACTGGGTATCGACGGAACTGTCCGTGCCTCGCTAGCCTTTTATAACACCAAGGAAGAGGTGGAGCAGTTGGCGGAAGGTATCGAGCGAATCGTGAAAATGTTCTAGACTCTGCCGCTGGGAATAAGCCGTTTATTCCTTTTTGTAATACCCATGTAACATGTGAATTTTCTCTCCTGTCTTGGAGATAACAAGAAAAAATTATTTTTTTGTGTCCTAGTTTTAAAATAAGGACATTCTGTGTGTCATTCTTTGGATGAAATTTAGTTAAAAATATCAAAATAGCTGCTAGGTGGTTCTGGCAAACCGTTTGTTATATAGGGAACTTGGCATTTTGTTTTTTATATCGAAAGGGATGATAAATATTATTTATGTTAAATAGGAAATATTTTCTGTCCTTTTTTTGTTATTATAAAAACTCAATGTACCTTTGGTGTTCCATTATCAATATAACATGTATATTGTCTTGAATTACAGTATGTTGAAGTCGAGTTGGTGCGGTCTGGTTGACAAGATCAGAAGGGGGTGGATCATTTTGTGCAAAATTCCCTTTTCTATTCCCTTATCCCGACGTCCCAAAAACGAAGCAGTGTGTCCATTTAATGCAATTATCGTCATGGATGTATAAACGCTTTCACGAGGTTTATCAAAGTTGGGTGGATCGTGAATTGAGAAATGAAGCAGTATATAATACAACAAAAATGAGAAAAATAATTCTTTTGTTCCTATCCGCGGTATTAATAGGAGGCAACCTGCTTTTAACAGGATGCGAAGTAGATTATTACCAGGAGCCTGAACCCACTGAAGGTAGCGGATCATCTCTTTTTGAGGATGGGATAACTGTCCCGGATGGTTTTGATTGGTCTCTTCTTAAATCCGGGAACTTGGCCGTGAAGGTTGACGATAGATTCAACGGACGGTATTTCTACCAAGTAGAAGTATACGATGCAAACCCCTTATTCAATATGGATGCTAAGCTTTTAGCAAAAGGAGTCGCGAAACAAAGTCAAGATTGGATTGGCTCGATTAATTTGCCTTCCGACCTTGAAACAGTTTATGTACGTCAGGTGAGCCCCGTAGGACAAGGAGTGGTGAAAGTAGCCACCGTGTCCGAGAATGGGATGAAAGTGGATTTTACTCCTAACACTTCCGGGGGAACCAGGATGGTTTCTGCCAGCGTGCCGCCGGCAAGTACTACGATGAGCACCCGTTCCGGCGGGGACAATCCCTCAACAAGCTACACGACCCCAGCCGTTGATAACAATGCTGTTCTTGAATTGTCAGGAAGCGGTAATTTTTCCTTACAGGCTGGAAAAACGTATGTTATACCCGCTGGGAAAGCGTTCACGGGAAATATAACCTTCAGCTGGACAAACTCTATCCTTTATGTTGAGGGTACTTGGATAAATACGTCGGCAAACATCGCCCTTAACGGATGGACGGTAATCGTTCAAGAAAGCGGCAAGTTTACCAGTAACGTAGGAGGCACGTTCAAGTTGAACCCTAATAACGGCCAAGGGGGACAACTCGTTGTCGCGGATGGCGGGGAATTTAGTACAGAAGGAGAGTTAATGACGCTTTCTCAAGGTGATAATAACTCCAAGATTGTTAATAGCGGTACAATCCTTACGTCGGGTTTATCACAAGTTCGATCCCTCTACAATTACGGGGATATCACCGTGAACGGGAAAATGGGCATGGATTCCAATACCAGCAATCTTGTAAATAAAGGCAACCTCATCGTCAATAACGCGATCAATGATATCAATATTATCCAAGGAAACTTCCTAAACGACGGTGTTGCTAAAATTACGGGAACCTTGGATTTCGACAGCAACAATTTTTCATTGACAAATAACGGTTTCTTCGAGGTGGGATCTTTGGGTGTTTATACCAATCCTGCTCAAGGAACAGTTAATAATTCAGGCCAGTTTATCGCTACCAATGCCTACCTTGAACTCACGTTTAATATAAGCACGGGTGCTTTGTTCGAAGTAGCCAATCTCACCATGTTTAATAGCTTATTTCACCTCGAAAACGAGGCTATGCTTGTCGTTACGGAACGGCTTACTGTTTCTACCTCTGGTAGCGCGAAGATCATCGAAGGGCCGGGTGCAGGTGCTGCTTTGGCAAGAATAAAGGAAGTGGCTGTTCCAAGCTACACGAATTTTATACTACGAGGCGAACTGGAAGTGGAGTGCTCCAATTATACAGAATTACCCGAAAGTGGAACAGATCAAGATGGCAAATATACTGGAGAGGACGTGCGTTTTGTGAAAGTAGGGGAGTCAACCGTGAAAATCCCGGAATCCGATTATAACAAAGGCGGTAACAATAACCAGGTAACCGGTAACCCCGAAAACCCAGTTTTCCCGATTATATTTGACGGGTCTCCGCTAACCTACATGTTCGAGGATAACTGGCCTTACTTGGGTGACTATGACATGAATGACCTTGTTTTGGACGTGATGCCGACCTACAGCTTGAACGAGTCTAACAAAGTGACCAAACTGGAACTGGACGTTACGTTGAGAGCGGTGGGCGCAACCAAAAGGTCAGCCGTGGGGATTCAGTTGGATGGGATTGTTCCGAGCAATATAAGCAACGTTACGAGAAGCAATAACGCGGGCTTGAATAACCAAGTTTTTACTCAAAACAGTGGGCTTGAAACCGGCCAAACGTACGCGGTAATTCCCGTTTTTGATGATGCACATTCGGCTTTTGGCCACACATCGGCATTAATGACCAATACAATAGTCGGATCAGAAAACAATAGGAGCCCTGTAAATGTGGCTTTCACCATAGTTTTCAGCAGCCCAATAGATTTGGCAAGTATCACGGTCGATAAATTTAACGTTTTCATTGTAAATGGTGGATACAAAGGCAAAAGGTCAGAAGTTCATATGGCCGGGTTTCAGCCCACCGATAAGGCTGACAAAAGTAAATTCGGGCATGCCGATTCTAACGCGACGACCCCTTATGTTTCCAAAAACAACATGATCTGGGGATTGGCTGTGCCAGGCCCGGCTAAATATCCCAACGAGTGGACGTCAATAAGCAGCGTTTACACCTATTTGGAAGGGTGGGCAACCAGTGCCGGGTCCGATAATAAAGATTGGTATAAATACCCGGATGAGGGTAAAATATTTGGCAACTAATGGAGACTGCGGTTGATATAGGAAAAAAGAGGAACAGGATAGATTCTTATGTTGAAAATAGGATGAAAAAGCAAATCCTGATACTTGACGATAAGATTTCTATCGCGAAGGTTATCTCTGTTTATCTCTCGAACGAGTATGATATAACGCACTTCGATACACCGGTCAAAGGAATGGAGTGGTTGTACGACGGGAATATCCCCGATTTGATCATACTGGATATTCACATGCCCGAGATGCGTGGTGACGAATTTCTTCGTTATATTAAAAAGAACGGGTTATTCAAAGACATCCCCGTCATCGTTCTTTCGGGAGAAGAGAGTAGCGATATACGTGTTCGAATGCTGGAAGAAGGTGCAGACGACTATATACTAAAACCTTTTAACCCCATGGAGCTCAAGATTAGGATTAGAAAAGTGTTGAAGTGAATCCTGTGGTGATTTACATAGGTAAAGATGAACAACTAACCATCTATTTTTCCCGGCTATTAAGCAGCGTGTTGCCGGAAAGTTCTATCGTACACGATAGTTACAAGCAGGCAGCCGAGTGGCTGGCTGCTCATTCGGAAGAGAAGTCCACGGTTATTCTTTACGAGCGTGATAGCTCGGATGCCGATTTCGAGAAGATAAAATACCTTCGGGATGAATTCCCGTATATCTACATATTATTGGTGACGGATGACCTGACAGCCGACCAACAACTGAAGTATACCCTCAGCGGGGTTAACGACACCTGTTCGCCCCGGGTGGAGGCCGAAACACTGCGCCAGTTCTTTCACTTTATCCGAAAGTATCAATCTGCTCTTCAGCGAAAAAGAGAGCCAAGGGAATCATCGGTTGCCGTTTATAAAATAAATCTTACAAAAAGAATTTTTGATGTCGTCGTTTCCCTGTTCGCGCTGGTTGTTCTCTCCCCGTTAATGCTCCTGATCGCGCTGGCAATCCGGTTGGAAAGCAAAGGGCCGGCGTTTTACAAATCAAAGAGAGCCGGTAGTAACTACAAAGTGTTTGATTTCTGGAAGTTCAGGTCCATGTACATGGATGCCGACAAGCGATTAAAAGAGATGCAGGGCCTCAACCAGTACGTGTCGGAGCCATCAGATACCGATTCGTTGATTTCTCCTCCTGAATCGTCGGGTAGTGTTTCGGATGAGGAAACAGAGGAGACTTTTTTGGTGGGTGACGACGATGAGATGGTGTCAGAAAAAGAGTATATCTCCAAAAGCAGGAGAAAAAAGGGGAACTCTTTCGTGAAGATCGAGAAAGATCCGAGAATTACCGAGGTGGGCCGCTTTATTCGTAAGTACAGCCTCGATGAGCTTCCCCAACTAATTAATGTCCTTAAAGGTGATATGTCCATCGTGGGAAACCGCCCCCTACCATTATACGAGGCCGAACTGTTAACACAAGACGGTAGCGTGGAGCGTTTTATTGCCCCGGCAGGGTTGACCGGACTGTGGCAGGTGAAGAAAAGGGGAGACTCGGGTAAACTCTCGGCCGATGAACGAAAGGAATTAGATATTTATTACGCGCGGCACTATTCGTTGTGGTTGGACATTAAAATAATATTCCGTACATTTACTGCATTTATCCAGAAAGAGGATGTTTAATTTCACGAACGTCAACACGATATGAACAAACTATCCCGTTATTTCTTTTGGGTGTGGATGTTATTTCCCGCTTTCTCCGCGATGGCGCAAGATGGAATCGAGTCGTTGAGCCCCGATGACTATTTGAAATTACAGTTACCCCCGTTGGAGGTATTGTTCGAGAATGCCAAGAATAGTGCCGCGGTCGATTTTTACACCGTGAAGATGGAAGAGGAAGCCAGCGCGCTTAAGACTGAAAAAAGGAGTTGGTTGAAATATTTTAGGTTTGGCTCCACCTACCAATGGGGGTTAATGGGCATCAACTCCTCTTTTTCCGATATCGATACCCCCCTGTTTTACCAATACTCGGGTGCTCGGCAAAACTGGTACAACATTGGGGCGACTTTAAGCATCCCTTTAGATGACTTCTTCGACCGGGGAAACCGGATTACCCGGCAGGAACTGAAAACCAAGGCCACACGAGTTGAAATGGAAAGGTGGCATGATGAGCAAAAACTTAAGATTATAGAAGTGTATACTATAGCTGTAAAGGAGTTATCCGTATTGCGATTAAAAGCGGAATCACTTTCATTTTCGAATGCTCAATTTGAATTGGCTCAACAGGATTTCTTGAATGGTAATATCGATGCAGGTGAATTGGGTCAAATTAAAACCATCCAGATGAATGCTCACGAATCGTATGAACAAACAAGGTCTGAATTAAACCGGGCATTATTGCAACTGGAGATTTTGGCTAAAACGAAAATTCTTAACCGCTAAAAACCATGGAATTTTTACAATATATTTTTCGTTTCCTGTACCGAATTCGCTGGTGGTTGGTGATTGCACCCCTTTTAGTGGCACTGGCGGTTATTCTTGGAACGCGTGATTTAGAGCGTTTTTACCCGGTGGATATGACCATCTATACTGGCATCGTGTCGGGATATGCCATGGAGACAGGAGAGACCAGCATGCAAAATTCTACCGTTGTAAATAATACCATTGACAATATTATCAATATCATACTTTCAAAAGAGACGTTGGGCAAAGTGAGCCTGCATCTTTATGCCCGCCATATGATTTATGGGAATCCAAATGAAGATAACGAGTATATTCAAGCATCCAATTATCGACACTTGCAGCGAATAACTCCCGATGATGTGAAAAAATTGATCGACCCTTCATCCGAAGAAAAAACGGTTGAAAATTTACGTGGGTACGAGAAAGCGTCTCCCACTAACTTCGTGTACGGGTTGTATAATTGGAATCATCCCCATTATTCTTCCCAGGCATTGAGCAAAATACGGGTGGTGCGTTTGGGCAATAGTGATATGCTTCAGGTATTTTACTCGGCTAATGATCCGGGTGTGGCATATCAAACCCTGCTCCTATTGAATAAACTCTACGTGGAAGAGTACCAAACCCTGCAATTTAGTTCTACCAGCAATGCCATTCGTTATTTCGAGGAAGAACTGGCACGAACGGGCAATGAATTAAGAGAGAGCGAAGATTCTCTGACAAACTATAATATTCGTAACAGAATTATCAATTATGATAAACAGACCGAACTGGTTGCAACATTAGATAGAGAATATAACTTACGATACCAGGATATCCTTCTGCAGTATAATAGTGCCAATGCTTCCATTCATTATTTGGAAGCACAATTGGATGAAAATATACAATACCTTCGTGGGAATGCTGAATTTTTGTCAAAATTGAATCAAGTGTCGGAGCTCAATACGAAAGTAGCAGAACGAGAGGCGTTTTATACCGACTCTATCCCCACGCGCGGTCAGCAACAATTGAGCGATTACAAGCAACAATTAGCAAAGGCAGAAAAGGGATTAGTGGATTTTTCGCGGGATTTTGCCAACCGAAGGTATACCCGAGAAGGGTACCCAACCTCTAATTTCGTGGTTCAATGGTTAGAAGAATTGCTAAAGTTAGAAAAAGCCAAGGCTGAAATAGCGGTGTTGGAAAATGATAAGCGGGAATTGGATGAACAATATTCCCATTTCTCACCTATCGGTTCCACCATCAAACGACAGGAGAGGAGCATTGATTTTATAGAACGAAATTACTTGTCTATTTTATCCAGCTTGAATGCTGCGCGCCTCCGTTTAAAGAGCCTTGAAATGAACTCCGCCTCCCTGAAATTGATTAACCCGCCTGTTTTTCCTTTAAACGCGGAACCTTCTAAACGGAGAAATATAGTGATGATCGCGTATGCCGGGAGCCTTGTGTTCTTGCTCGGGTTCTTTTTGTTGACCGATTTACTGGACCGTACTCTTAGGGATCGTATCCGAACGGAACGTATTACAGGAGGTGTATTGTTAGGGGCATTGCCTGGGAAAGGAAAACTGCGAGAGCGAAAGTATACAAAAATATTTCGAGAAAAGGCGGCAGGACAAATAGCTAATGGACTGCATGATTATTTTAAGCCTGGAGATCCCTTCCCAATAGTAAATATTCTTGGCATAGAAGTAGGTACAGGTAAAACATTTTTGGCAGATTTACTAAATGACTATTGGACTGATCAGCAAATAGCGGTACAGACTATTCAACATGAAAGAGACTTTAATCCCGCTTCAGAAGATTTTTTATTCGCGGAAAGTATTCGTGACCTTTCCCAAGTGCATACAGCTGCCGCAAATGGTATTGTTCTCGTGGAACATGCTTCCATAGGAAGACACTCTATCCCTAAAACGCTTCTACAGGAAGCGTCCGTGAACCTCGTAATCCTTCGTGCCGATTGGGGATGGAAGGAAAGCGATAAGCAATTGTTCACGCGCCTTCAGGAATTATCCGGTACAACACCGGTTCTGATTTGCCTCAATCGATCGGGAAAAGAGGTCGTGGAGGCTTTTACCGGTATGTTGCCCCCCTATTCGCCTTGGCGCCGTTTTTTATTCCAATTCACCCAATTTGGCTTTACCGCATCCAATAAATAATAACAGATGAAGTTCCTATCTGGTATATTCGATTCGCGAAGGGAGCTTCTCCTTTATGCCTTGATTGGTTTGTCGCTCCTGTTATTTTCATATCTTCTCTTGAAAGCCGGTATCGTGCTGGCTATCGCATTGGCAACGATACCTTTTATATGCTACCTGTTGCTTCGACTATTGGAGCGTCCTGTACTTGCACTTTTAGCTGTCATTATTGTTAACTATTTTATAATGGGGGTAACTCGCTATATACCGGGGGTACCCGCCGGGATAGTAATGGATGGGTTGTTGGGGCTAACATTTTTTTTTGCCCTGTTACGTAGTAGGGATGGGGCGGTTAATTGGAGCGGGGGACACAACCTATTAGTCCTGTTAAGTGGAGTGTGGTTGACTTATTGTATTCTCCTGTTTTTTAATCCCGAAACAACGACCGAACATTGGCTTGCCGGTGTACGAGGGCTAGCGGTATACCTCTTTTTTTTCCCCTTGTTAACAGCTGTGTTACTGAATCGATACAAGCATTTGAGACTGTTTTTGATTGTATGGTCGGCTTTAACGTTATTAGCCGTGATCAAGGCGTTGATGCAAAAATTCATAGGATTTGATCCGGCAGAACAACGTTGGTTGAGCGGAGGTGGGGGTAGTACCCATATTCTTTTTTCCGGTGTCCGCTATTTCTCTTTTTTCACGGACGCGGCAAGCTTCGGGAGTAGTATGGGGCTATCTATGGTGGTTTTTTCTATTGCCGCGCTCTACGTTCGTTCGAAACCACTTCGGATTTATTTTCTCGTGGTGTCATTGATGGCCGGCTACGGTATGATGATTTCCGGCACCCGTGCAGCCATGATTATCCCCTTTGCAGGGTATGTTTTTTTTATCGTGCTTTCCAAGAAATGGGAAATTATTATTCCCGGTATCGTGATCATCGCGTGTGTCTTCGTCTTTTTTAAATACACCTATATCGGGCAAGGAAATACCGAAATTCGCCGGATGCGGTCGGCTTTCAGTGCAACGGAAGATGCTTCTTACAAGTTGAGGCTGAGTAATCAAGCAGAGATGCGCTTGTTTATGAAGGATCACCCTTTAGGGATAGGCATAGGGAAGGCAAAACGCAACGAGCCTGGAGACCACATGTATGGATTAGCTACCGACTCGTCACTTGTCTATATTTGGGTAGAAACGGGTATCGTGGGGTTGATACTTTTTTTACTTATCTTCGTGGCTACATTTGCAAAAGGGGCGTATGATGTTTGGTTTAATATACATGATAAGGAGTTACGAGGCTTGCTGTCTGCTCTATTGGCCGGCTTGGCCGGCATGTTAGCCTGTTCCTACGGCAATGAGATGCTCCAGCAATTCCCAAATGGGCCTATATTGTATATTTGTATGGCATTTATTTTCATGGGGAGAAAATTCGATCGGGAAATAAGCAATGGAACAAATTGAGTTATCGATCATAACGGTCAATTACAACGGTATGAAAGATACCGAGGCACTAATAGAATCGCTGAGAGACAATCTTTCCGTCTCGTATGAATTGATCGTGGTTGATAATGGTTCCAAGAAAAACGAAGCTATTCTCTTGCAGGAAAAATATCCCTTTATCAAGGCGATTCGTTCAGAAAAGAACATGGGCTTTGCGGGAGGAAATAACTTGGGTATATCGGAGGCATCCGGCAGCTATCTTTTTTTTCTTAACAACGATACTTTTGTTCAAGATGACTCCATATCTCGTTTGACTGGCATGATGAAGCACGAGCCATTATTAGGAGGTATCTCACCCAAGATCTTATTTGCCGATAAGGAGGGAGGAATCCAGTTTGCCGGTTACACGCCGTTGAGCCGTATAACGCTGCGCAATAGCTTGATTGGTTATAGGGAGCAGGATGTGGGACAATACGACGTTGTTCATCCAACACCTTATATGCACGGCGCGGCCATGTTGGTCCGACGGGAAGCAATTGAAAGAGCTGGAAAGATGCCCGAAGTATATTTTCTCTATTACGAGGAGTTAGACTGGAGTGTTCAAATTCGACGAGCGGGATATTTATTGGAATATCACCCCACGAGCACGGTTTATCACCGAGAAAGTAGTAGCACGGGACAGGATAGCCCGCTCAAGATGTATTACATGACACGTAACCGCTTGCTTTTTGCACGCAGAAATCTCACGGGATGGGGTCGCCTGCTATGCATTGTTTATCAAGTAGCAATCGCCGTGCCCAAAGGAGTGATGGTATCTATCTCGAGAAAGAAGTTCACGTTGGCAAAAGCAAGCATCAAAGGTTGTATTGATTTTTTCAGAATGCATTCAAGTTAACAGGCAATGATGGGTGTTTTATATACGGTAGATATTGTTCTTTTTGTACTGATCTTCGTGGCAGTACTATATCTTCTTGTTTTCGCGCTGTACGCTCAGCGGAGAAAACCGAAACCGTATCCTCCCTCTAAAAAACGACATCGCGTGCTGATCCTTTTCCCTGCCTACAAAGAAGACAAGGTAATCGTGGAGAGCGTTCGCGCTTTTCTCCGGCAGGACTACCCCCCCGATCTCTTTCAAGTGGCGGTTATTTCCGATGGGATGAAACCGGAGACCGATGAAGAATTGAAGCAACTTCCAGTGGAGGTAATCCCTGCCCGGTTCGAGAATAGTTCTAAGGCTGCTGCGCTCAACTTGGGTATCGAGTATCAAGGCAACCGGCAATATGATATCGTGGCTATTATGGATGCGGACAATACTGCGGAACCCAATTTCCTTCAAAAAATAAACGACGCGTATGATTTCGGTATTTACGCGATACAGGTGCATCGGACATCGAAAGGAGAAACAACCGATGTGGCTATCTTGGATACGGTAAGCGAGGAGATCAATAACACTATTTTTCGGAGAGGACACGTGCGTGCAGGACTTTCTTCTGCCCTAATTGGTTCAGGGATGGCATTCGATTATAACTGGTTCGTACGACGAATACCGATGGTTACCTCCGCGGGTGAGGACAAAGAATTGGAGTTGCTGTTGTTGAAAGACGAGGTGTTCATCGACTATTTGGATGACGTGTTCGTGTACGATGAAAAAATATCCGGCACCTCGGCATTTTACCGTCAACGCCGCCGCTGGATTGCAGCCCAATTTGACCTGTTAGGAAAAGGTGCCCGGTATCTTCCCAAGGCCATATTAGCAGGAAATCTGGATTATTGCGATAAAATATTCCAGTGGATGCTTCCGCCAAGGATTGTTTTAGTAGGCTTTACTTTTCTGATGTGCATTGCCTGGTTTATACTTGATTGGGTGGTGTCACTGAAATGGGGGTTAGTGCTGTTTTTATTGCTATCTGCCCTAAGCTTGGCCATGCCGGACGAACTATATAATACCTCTTTCAAGAAAGCATTGCGGAAGGCACCGGTATTATTCGTGTTGTCAGCAATTAATATGTTCAGGACCAAAGGGGTTAATAAACGATTTATTCACACTCGGCACGGGAAGGAGAATGCAGGATGAAGATAGCAATAGAAGCACAACGTATTTTCAGGAAAAAGAAACATGGCATGGACTTTGTCGTATTGGAAACGATACGAGCATTACAACAGCTTGATCCCGTTAACGAGTACTTTATTCTTGTCCGGCCGGGCGAAGACCGCTGCTTACAGGAAACTGACAATTTTCATATCGTGGAAGTTCAGTGCCCCACCTACTTTCTATGGGAACAGGTGGCCTTGCCCCTGTCACTTGCCCGGATAAAGCCTGACTTGGTTCATTGTACCAGCAACACGGCTCCGCTATATTGTCCTTACCCCTTGGTGTTGACCCTTCATGATATTATTTTTCTTGAAAAGAAAAAAGGAAACTACCGCTCCTTGTATCAACGGTTAGGGCGTGTTTACCGGCGATGGGTCGTGCCTCGCGTTCTTCACAAGTGCAAGTTGATTATAACAGTTTCAGACTTTGAACGGACACATATAAGACGAACCCTCTCGTTGGATCCCGGCGTTATCGTTACTATACATAATGGGTTGAGCCCCCTGTTTAACCCCTCGAAAAAAGATCGTACCATTGTTGAGGAGTATATTCCAGCAGAATCGTACCTCTTCTTCTTGGGGAATACCGATCCGAAGAAAAATACTCCCAATACCTTAAAGGCATACAGCCTCTACTTGGAGCAGTCGAAACGGAAACTACCGCTGCTGATTGCTGATTTGGAAGAGTCGGTAATAGATGTAATGCTTGCCGAGCAGAAACTGTCGAGCGTTAAGTCACATCTCTACTTCCCCGGCTACGTTCCAAACCGTGATTTAGCCTATATTTACTCGGGGGCATTTGCCTTCCTTTACCCGTCGTTGCGAGAAAGCTTTGGTCTTCCCCTGTTAGAAGCGATGGCGAGTGGTGTCCCCGTCGTGAGTTCCCGAACCTCGGCAATCCCCGAGGTGGCTGGTGAAGGAGCATTGTTGGTTGATCCTACCGATCCGGAAGCCATCGCTCGTCAGTTACTCGACTTGGAAGAGGATGCCTCTCTTTATGAAGAACAAGTTCGTTACGGGTTGCATCGTGCTTCGCTTTTTTCGTGGAAACAGACCGCGAAGCGATTACAGGAAGTATATAATCACATTAAGCCAGTTGAATGATGTTCACCCCTCTCATCCAGAAGATAAAGGCAAATCCTGTTCTTAAACAGCGAGTGTTATTTTTAACAATGCATCCGGTAAAGACACGCCCTCGCCTTTGGTTGCGATGCTTGCAGTTCCTCTATTTGAAAAAAGGAAAAAGATCCGTTATTTACCAGAGCGTCCGGAAAGATATTGTTCCCTTCAACTCTTTTGTAATGGGAGATTATTCAGTGATTGAAGATTACGCCATTATCAATAATGCCATAGGGAGTATAACGATTGGCAACCATACCCGAATTGGTGTCGGCAATACAATTATTGGCCCTGTTTCGATAGGGGATAAGGTAAATTTAGCCCAAAACGTGATTGTATCTGGATTGAATCATAATTTTGAGAATATAGATAAGACCATCGCGGATCAGGGAGTAAACAAGAAAGGTATTACTATTAATAACGACGTATGGATAGGTGCAAATAGCGTGATATTAGCAGGGGTTCATATCGGGAGACACGTGGTGATCGGTGCTGGAAGTGTTGTTACGAAAGATATTCCTGATTTCTGTGTAGCGGTTGGAAACCCAGCGAGGGTCGTAAAACAGTATGATGTTGAAAAGCAAACATGGGTTAAAGTGCACGAGGGATGAAAATTTGTTTTTATTGCGATTCTATCTTTACCTTTGGGGGGGTACAGCGGGTTTTGGCAGTCTTGGCGAAAGAACTGTCGAAAAAATATGAGATATCTATACTTACTTTAGACGACCCTTCTTTGAAAGATACAACCATGTATGGGTTGAGTGATGCGAATATAAAATACACTTTCCTGAAATATCCGAAAAGCCCTATATATGAATTTATACCGTCAAAAATATATAGTTTTTTATATAAAAACGTATTACCTCAAAATAGACTATTTTCTAAATGGTATGGGCGCAGTTCATTCCCTAAAAGCAAAAGATCACACCTGATCAATACATTGAAGAGGGGTGATTATGATATTGTGATTGGAGTCCATGTTTTTATGTCGTATCATTTAGCCGTTATCACCAAGGAAATTTCTTCCAAAACAATAGGTTGGATGCATAGTTCGTACGATGCTTTTTTTACGATAAAAAATCCTTACGTGGGGATTTTAAAGAACTTTTTTATCAAAGTATTGCCTAATCTTGATAAACTAATAGTTCTGTCAAAATCAGACCAAACCAGGTATTCAAAGGATTTGAATATCAAGTCGTCTATCATATATAATCCGTTGACGATTAATAATAATGAGGAAGAAGCGATAAAAAGTAAAACATTTTTAGCTGTAGGGAGGCTTTCTCGTAAAACCAAAGGATTTGATATTTTGATAAAAGCCTTTGCCCTGTTTGCAATTGAAAATAAAGAATGGGATTTGAAAATCGTGGGGGAGGGTACAGAGAAAGAATATTTGCAATCTCTTATAAACGAGGAAGAATTAGAAGATAGAGTCGAAATATTTCCTTTTACAAAGCATATCGAGCCTTATTATAATAGAGCTTCTGTCTTTATTTTAAGTTCTCGTTGGGAGGGATTCGGGCTCGTGCTAATTGAAGCCATGTCCTACGGGCTTCCAATCATTGCATCAGATCTACCGATAACGAGAGAACTGTTGGATGGGAAAAATATTGCTCTTTTTTTCGAGAGTGAGAATGTCAATGATCTTAGTATTAAAATGACAGAAATAGCCCAGATGGATAGTCTAAGCTTTAAAAAAATGAGCGATAATGCCCTCGGCTATTCGGATCATTTTTCAATCCATAAAATAGCAATACAGTGGGAAAGCCTGTTCAACGATTTAAAAAATTAAAACATCCAATAATTTAATGACTTCATTGAGAAGACAGCTTTTTTCGGGAGTAGCATTTACGGCTATTGCAAAATACGCGGGAATGATCATTTCTTTGATTATTACCGCCATATTGTCCCGGTTGCTTACCCCCTCTGAATTTGGTATTATAGCAGTAGCGATGGTTATCATAACTTTTTTCGGTGTTTTTAGTGATTTAGGAATCGCACCGGCTATTATACAAGATAAAACACTGGACAAAAAAGACTTGTCAAATCTATTTTCTTTTACAGTCTGGTTAGCTATTACTATATCCTTTTTCTTTTTTTTATCATCAGGATTAATCGCCCGTTATTATGATTCTCCTGTATTAAAATCTATTTGCCGGGTACTGTCATTAAGCCTATTGTTCAATACGATGAGTATTGTTCCCAATGCCCTCCTTTATAGAGATAAGGCGTTTAAATTTTTGGCGAAACGTAGTGTTGCAGTACAATTTGTTGTTGGAACTATCGCGATTTTGGCTGCTTTTTATGGTGCGGGGGTTTATGCTTTACTGATCAACCCGGTTGTGTCGGCAATCGTTATATTTATTATCACTTTTAGACGGTATCCTCAACAAATCCGATGGACTCTGGGTCTAAGCTCACTCGGAAAAATATTCTCTTATTCATCCTTCCAGTTTCTCTTTAATTTAATCAATTATTTCAGCCGGAACTTGGATAAATTAATAGTTGGCAAATATCTTGGAATGAGTATGTTGGGGTTTTACGAGAAATCATACCGATTGATGATGTTACCCTTGCAGAATATCACGCATGTAATTACTCCTGTCATGCATCCTGTGTTTTCTGATTTTCAGAACGATCTCCACCAATTAGAGTCATCTTATCGTAAAGTGGTACGATTACTTGCCTTTATTGGATTTCCATTGTCCATTTTTTTGCTTTTTACTTCAAAGGAACTCCTGCTACTGATTTTTGGTATGCAATGGGAGGCTTCTGTGCCAGTATTCCGGATATTGTCGCTCACCGTGGGCAGCCAAATTATTCTTTCGACATCAGGTTCCATATTTCAGGCGGCAGGTGATACAAGAAGCCTATTTATCGCGGGTCTTTTCTCCGCGGTATTGAATGTGGTCGGATTGCTTATTGCAGTTTTTGTTTTTGAAACACTTAGCGCGGTGGCTTGGGCGATATTGATTTCATTCTCCATCAATTTTTTTCAATGTTATATTCAAATGTATTTTGTAACGTTTAAGATGAAAATGACTCAATTCTTCAAAATATTTGTATCGCCTCTTATTCTTTCGATAATCTTGCTTGCTGTTTTATTTCTCTATTCGAACTCTATCTTGATAAATAATCTATTATTTTCTTTAATAATTAAAAGCATCATTAGTCTCATCACTTGGGGGGTATATGTACAAACCACAAACACTTTCGATATTATGAGAAAAATCATTTTTTTTTTAGCAAACAATAAAATGCAAATGGATAAAGAATAGAAAAAAAACAGATAAAAAAATTAATCACGGAATGCATAGAAAAAATACTTTATATTTGTCATTCAGCGGATATTCAGAGTATAGTGGTATTAGTAAAAAAAAACTAGCTCAAATAAAAGGATTAAAGGAATGTGGCTGCAATGTAACCAATTGCTATTATACTATCGACCTTAACAACGGACATCGCTTATGGATGGTTGACGACGAAATATTGGTTGAATTGGGTGGAGGTATCCAAGCAAAAATTAAAAAAAGAATTGATTATACACCCATTCTTACTTACATAGAAAAAAAACAGATATCGTTCGTTTACATGAGATCTGAACACAATGCCAATCCATTTTTAATTCATTTTGTCAGAAAGTTACGAGATAGGGGTGTGAAAATTGTTATGGAAATACCGACTTTCCCGTACGATCAAGAATATTTAGGATTACGGAGAAAACTAAATTTATTAATCGATCGCTGTTTCCGGAGACAGTTAGCTAAATATTTAGATGCAATCGTTACATTTTCTGATAAGGACCGTATATTTGGACAGAGGACAATACGAATCTCTAATGGAATTGATTTTGATTCTATACCTCTTCGAAGCCCGGTAAAAATAACAGATAGTGCAATTCATCTGCTGGGCGTTGCAGAAATCCACTATTGGCATGGATTTGACCGGGTTATCGCGGGAATGGTAGAGTATTATAAATCGAATCCTTCCCGCAAGGTTTATTTTCATGTAGTTGGGGCACTTAGTGGTGAAAGGGAGAAGATGGATATTTTACCCTTGATCAATGAGAATGACTTGGCATCTTATGTCTTGTTGTATGGACCACTTTGGGGAGAGAAACTGGATGAAATGTTTAATAAAGCGCATTTTGGTATCGGAAGCTTGGGACGCCATCGGAGTGGAATAGATGTAATCCGAACATTAAAAAACCGGGAATACGCGGCACGGGGTATTGCTTTTGGATATTCTGAGACAGATGATGATTTTGATAGCAAGGAATACGTGATGAAATTTCCGGCAAATGAGTCTCCCGTTGATATTGAAAAAATCGTGAAATATTGTGATAATAATACCATCGCCCCGAGTGAGATTCGGGAGAGCGTTAAATTTTTAAGTTGGTCTCATCAAATGAGTATTGTAATTAATGAAATTAAATTCCCATCAAATGATTCACATCGTAATGGCAACGGATGATAATTTCTGTCAACATGCAGGAATTGCTATTTTATCACTTATTCGTCATAATATACGCAATAATATTTCATTTCATATTTTTGAAATGAATGTATCTTCAAAAAATATCGAGAATTTAAAGCAAATATGTGCTCAACACGAAAAGGAATTGCTGTTGTATCCCATTTCTAAGGAACTATTCGATAAGTTCCCTAACCCGGGAGACTTCTCGTATGCAACATATATACGTATCGTTATACCTCAAATATTACCCTTATCGATAAAAAAGGTTTTATATTTGGATTGTGATGTGATAATCAATGGTGATATTTTAGCATTATGGGAAACAGATATCGAAAAATATGCCCTTGCTGGCGTGGAAGATTCTTCTTGGGGAGGTAGCAAAATTAATATGGAAAATGAGAGCAACCCAGAGAAATATATCAATGCCGGTGTATTGTTGATGAATTTAACCTATTGGAGAGTCAATAATGTACAGCAAAAATTAATAGATTATCTTGAGTCGCCACCGAAAACCTTGCAAATGTTTGATCAAGATGCTATTAACGACGTATTGTTAGGAAATATATTATACATTGCTCCTACTTGGAATTGTATTATTTCATTCTTTTCCTTACCCTCCCGCATCGTTAAAGATCAAAGGAAATTGTTGTGGAATTTATGCTGGCACGCGAAAATAATACACTTTGCAGGACCAAGAACGGTTAAACCATGGTTTAAGGAATCATGCGTACCTTACAAAAGTAATTATATCAGAAACTTAAAATTAAGCCCATGGAAAGATTACAAACCAGTTTATGCTTGTAATACGAAACAAGAGTCGTATAAAATCATGATTAAGAGATACGCGAGGAACTTTATATTTGTTTTCTATGCCTTGTTTTTTAAGATTAAAGGATGACGAATGATACCAAAAATAATACATCTATGTTGGTTAAGTGATACCACTTATCCTCCCAAGATCCAAAAATGCTTGGATAGTTGGAAAAAGTATCTACCCGGTTATGAGATTGTGCTATGGGATACGAATCGTTTCGAAATAGGCAAGTATATCTGGGTGAAACAAGCTTTTGAAAATAAGAAATATGCATTCGCTGCAGATTATATTCGTTTTTATGCACTCTATCATTATGGAGGAATATATTTAGATTCGGATGTGGAAGTGATCAAGAGTTTTGACGACCTACTGCATTTGCCTTATTTCGTGGGATTAGAGAACGCGGGAACCATTGAAGCGGCCGTGATGGGTGCTGAAAAAGGCTGTGAGTGGGTAAAACATTGTTTGGATTATTATGAGAATCGCACTTTCATCAAATCGGATGGCTCTTTTGATATTCGCAAACTTCCCGAGATAATGGATGAAGTCATCAAGAAGTATAAACCAATTGAACTGATTGAAGAAGATGAAATTGCTAGTTTAACACCGGAGAAAATAAGTGAGGCAGTAAAAGTATTCCCCAGCCATTTCTTCTCTCCAAAGATCTTTGATTCCCGGCAAGTGATGATACATCCGGAGACGTATACTATCCATCATTATCAAAATTCGTGGTTCTCAGGAAAAGCATTTACATACTATCGTGTAAGAGCTTTTTTTGTAAGAATATTTGGGTATAAATTTATACGGTCAATTGAAAAATCACTCTTTAAGAGATAAGATGAGGTTTCTCCGCGTGTTGCAAGTCATAAGAGTAAGTGGCTTGAAGATCAAAAAATAAAATGACTATCTTTGAATTAGAGTACTGGTATACTTTTGAATAGAAGTAGAAGCGAAATATTTAACAGCAAGAATATCTTAAAGAATAAGAATATGTCCTGGTACACCAAATACTTGTCAATTTTTGAAAAGCCGTTCTCTTCTGTCCCTCAACAAACGATTGAGGAGTTAAGGGACAAGTTGAACTGGATGAAAAGCGATGAACCGTTGGCTTCCGTGGTAGTAATCGCTCATAACGAGGAGACTCGCTTATTAAGCTGCCTGTGGTCGTTAAGTGATATGGTATGCAGATACCCGGTTGAAATTATCGGGGTAAATAACAATTCAAGTGATAAAACAGAGGAAGTTTTTAAAGCAGTAGGCATAACGCCCTATTTTGAAGAGAAAAAAAGTTGTGGATACGCTCGTCAACGTGGTCTCTATAACGCCAAAGGAAAATATTATATCTGTATTGACTCGGACACGATGTATCCTCCCGCTTACTTGGAAACAATGATCGAACAGTTGGAGAAGCCGGGAATTGTTGGGGTATCCGCGTTTTGGAGTTTTATCCCGGATGCTAACCACTCCAAATGGGGGCTTAAATTGTACGAGTTTGCAAGGGACCTCTATATTCGCGCGATATATATAAGACGCCCGGAAAGAGGAGTGCGTGGAATGGTTTTTGCTTACGTGGCAGAATACGGCAGAAAGGTGGGCTATCGCGTGGAACTAATCAGGGGGGAAGATGGTTCAATGGCATTAGGTCTCAAGAAATACGGGAAAATAAAATTAATAACGTCCCGGAAGGCTCGTGCCGTAACGGCGAGCAATACCTTGGATGCCGATGGGTCGTTGTTCAACAGCTTTAAAGTGAGGGTTGCACGTGCAGTGAGAAATTTTAAATTCCTTTTTACCAAACAAACCAAGCCACCCAAGGACGAGGAGTCGAATTTAATTAAAGAAGGATAGCGGAAAATAACGACAAGATGTACAACGCCATTTCAATACTCTTCTGGATTTGTCTTTTTCTGGTATTTTATACCTATATCGGGTACGGGATAGTCCTGTGGGTCGCGGTGAAGGTGAAGGAGTTGTTTTCCCCGCGGAAAGTACTTGAACTGCCGGAAACCTTGCCGGAGGTGACCCTCTTTATCGCGGCATACAACGAAGAGGAGGTGGTGGACGAGAAGATGGAAAACAGTTTGTCGCTCGACTACCCGAAAGACAAATTGAAGATCACGTGGGTAACCGATGGATCGAACGACTCGACGAACAAGAAGCTCGCGGCATACCCGGGAATAGAGGTGCTGTTCCAACCCGAACGGAGGGGGAAAACAGCCGCGATAAACCGGGGGATGTCATTCGTTACGACACCCCTCGTTATCTTTACCGATGCCAATACCCGGCTTAACCGAGACGCGGTGAAGGAGATCGTGAAGGCGTTTGCAAACCCCAGAACGGGCTGTGTGGCCGGAGAAAAACGAATCGCGGTAGACGACATGGATACGGCGGCGTCGGGAGGAGAGGGGGCTTACTGGCGCTACGAGTCGACACTCAAAGACCTGGATTCCCGCCTCTATTCGGCAGTGGGTGCAGCCGGTGAACTTTTTGCTATCCGTACGCACCTCTTCGAGGAGATGCCGGAGGATACCCTGCTGGATGATTTTATCGTATCGTTGCGCGTCGCCGGGAAAGGCTACCGGATTGCTTACTGTAAAGAGGCTTATGCCATGGAGACCGGGTCGATAAACATGCACGAGGAGCAAAAAAGAAAGGTGCGGATTGCCGCGGGGGGATTGCAAGCGATCGGGAGACTCGGATCGCTGTTGAATATTTTTCGCCACGGGTGGCTTAGCTTTCAATACATATCGCACCGGGTACTGCGATGGACCCTAACGCCCGTTGCACTGTTCTTGTTGTTACCGCTGAATGTTATTTTACTTGCTTCACGGGCCGAGCCGGCTTGGCTGTATCAACTGTTTGCCGCGGGACAGACCGTTTTCTACCTGCTTGCACTGTTGGGTTGGTCCCTGTCGGAACAAACCCTTAAAAACAAGTGGCTGTTTATCCCTTACTATTTTTTGTTCATGAACCTGAACGTGTTCAACGGGATGGTTTACCTGAAAAACTTCAAGGGAAACGCGGCATGGGAAAAAGCAAAAAGATCAACCGGATAAAATGAATGTAATTTTAATGGTATGAAGACAAGAGGAATTCTACACGACGAGAAACACGCGGCCCGCTTATTGAATATGACCTGTGACACGCTGTTGTTCTTGAAAAATGACGGAACGTGCGTGGACATGATCGTGAAAACAGAGAATAACCCCTACGTGAATGATCGGCGCATGTTAATAGGAGAAAATATTTTTACTTTTTTCCCCGAAGAGACCGTCCAAGAATTGAAACCCGCGTTGGAACAAGTAGCGAAAAAAGGGGAGGTTTCCAACGCCAACTATAATCTGCCTGCCCCCGGCAGAATGTATTTCTTCAAGCTTATTGCTCATAAATATGACGACGAGCACCTCCTGTGCCAATACCGCGATATCACCATAAGAAGCCAGATGAAACGAAAGTTGGAGATGGCGAACAAACGCTTGACGGAAACCGGTCGAGAAGCCAAAATAGGGTACTGGACCTATAACACGGCAACCAGGACAATTCGGTACGAGGGCTTCGTTGGAGTGGTTATGGATATCGAAACAGAGGAGGTGGTATCCCTTGAAGGATACTTGGAGCATGTTCATCCCGAAGACAAGAAAAAATTCACGGATGTGCTGGAGCGCGCGGATATGGCAGAGGAGGCCTGCGAGTTCAGGATCGTGAAAGATAGGACCTATTACCTGAAGTTGAAAATCGTGAGTGTCTATCACGATCACAATGGCGACACCATTATTGAGGGATATGTCCAAAATATCGACGACATCGTTTTGAGATGGGATCGGATGAAAATGTTGTCGTTGGCATTGGATAGCTCGAACGATGGTATCTTTGCCACCAAAATGGATGGAACAATGGTTTTCGGCAATAAGTTCTGTAGGAAACAGTGCAACCTCACCATGGACGAGGATATCACGAAATATAAGGCGTATGAGGTTTTGCCGAAGTTCGAGAACAAAGAGGCGTGGGAGGTTTTTATCGGGCGGTTGAAAGAAAACAATAATGCCATTCAATACGTATGGGACGCTGGAAAGTTAAGGGAAGACATGGTTAGTTTCGACTGTTCCTCGTTTATTTTCCGCAACGACTATGGTGAGGACTTAATATGGCACTTGTGTCGCGACGTGTCGGAGCGGCTCCGGCACGAAATCGAGCTAAAAAAAGCAAAAGAGAAAGCAGAAGAGTCAGACCGTCTGAAGTCTGCTTTTATATCCAACATGAGCCATGAAATACGGACACCCTTAAACTCCATCGTGGGATTTTCGACCATCATGGCAGATATTGACAGGGAGGAGGAGCGGAGTCAATACTTGGACATCATTGAATCAAGTAACAAACGGTTGTTGATGCTGATTGATGAAGTGCTTGACCTGTCAAAAATAGAGTCGGGCACGTTGAAATTTCACTACTCGAGGGTTGAGGTCAATGACTTGTGCCGTGAGATTCAAGCATCGCACCAGCTCTGTTCCTCAAGCACCATGCTGCTTCTCGATTTGCCGGATGGGAAGTTATTCATGAAGTTGGATAAGAACAGGGTCACGCAAGTGATCTCAAACTTGATTGACAATGCCTTTAAGTTTATGAAGCAGGGATCGGTAACTTTGGGCTATAGGATGATACCCGGTTTCGTGGAGTTTTTTGTAAAGGATGTCGGGATTGGGATTCCAGAAGATAAGTTGGAGGTTATTTTTGACCGTTTCGAGAGAGTTGATCACTTTGTTCCCGGTACCGGGTTAGGACTGTCGATATGTAAGTCAATCGTGGAACGGATGGGGGGAGATATCTCGGTTACGTCGGAAGTGGGTGTGGGGTCGGTTTTTTCGTTCAGGATACCCATGGAAGACGCGAGGACCGAAGATGAAAAAAACGAAATCAAGCCGCGGCTTACCTCCGTGCCGAGAAAAAAAACAAAGGAAAAAGCTACGATTTTGGTAGCCGAGGATGACGAGGATAACTACGCGCTGATACGGGCCATGATAGGGAGAGAATTTCAACTGTTGCATGCCAAAAACGGGAACGAAGTCATTGAATTGTTTGAAACAAAGCATCCCGACCTGATTTTAATGGATATGAAAATGCCCGGGCTAAACGGGTTGGAAGCCGCGATGGCAATCCGTCGTAAATCACCCGCCCACCCGCCTATCATTGCGGTAAGCGCGTACGCCTACGAGAAGGATAGAAAGGAATTGCTGGAGAACGGGTGCGATGATTTCCTGGCCAAGCCACTAAATCGGGAAACGCTGCTTGACACCCTCCATAAATACGTGTAGAAAAGATATGGGAAAACGAGTGCTTTTAAGCCTATTTGATATGCTATCGGGGGTAGTCACTATTATCCCGGCACTCTTGGCCGCGGGAGGCGCGTTCGCCGGGCACGTTCATCCCGCCCAACACGCGGGGCTGCAATGGATGGGGCTGTTCTTGCCCCTGCTGTTGGCGATAAACTTGGTGTTGATGCTATACTGGATGGCCAGGAGGAAGGGGTGGTTCCTCTTTCCCATGCTTGGCATCCTACTCAATATACCTTACCTTGCCGGGATCGTCCAATGGCCTGTAAAGGAGGTGGAACCACCGATGAACGAGTTGAACGTGGCCACCTATAATATTCAGCGAGGAGGAAGTGAGGGGCTGCAGGTAGCGGGGCCTGAAATTGCCCGCTTCATGGAGGAAAAGAAAGTGGATATTCTCTGCTTTCAGGAATTTCCCGTGGCCAGCGGGGCGGCATTGAAGGCCATCACGAGAATTTTCAGGCTCTTTCCCCATTACAAGGTTACCTCGTCGTCCCCGGACGGTATGCATGTAGCCCTGTTTAGCAGGTACCCCATCTTGCAATCGGGCGAGATACGTTTCCCGGGTGAAAACAGCACGAGGGCCCTATGGGCGGACCTCGATATCGACGGGCAAGTGGTACGGGTATTCAATGCCCATTTGCAGACTACCAACCTGAACCAAAACAGGATCAATCCTTTGGACAATATGGATGCCACGGCATCGCGGCTGATTCGTTTAAAAGACATGATGGACGAGAATAGCGTGATACGGGCTAATCAAGCCAACCTGCTTCGCGACCAGATAGATGAAAGCCCTCACCCCGTTATCGTGTGCGGGGATTTCAACGACACGCCTGCTTCCTACGCCTACAAAAGAATAAGAGGGAATAGGGGAGATAGCTTCCGCTCCGCGGGAAAAGGGTATGGATACACCTACCGGTACCTTCGGAAACTATTCCGGATCGATTACCTCCTCTACTCCCAAGAGGATATCAGGGCAGTACATTATGCTTCTCCGGAACTGGAGCATAGTGATCACAAGCCGGTAATCGTGAAGTTGGACGTTACACCGGTGGCTCGTTCGCGGAAAAATCCTGCACGGGAAGAGCAAAACCAAAAGTAGAGCCTTCTCCCTCTTTCGATGTGAAAAATACATGCCCGTTGTTAAGTTTCAGGAACTCGCTCACTAACAACAATCCCAACCCCGATCCCGATTCATTCTCCGTGCCGAACGTCGTGTAATGGCTGGATAAATCCATCAGCTTGGCTTGATTCTCCTGGCTTATCCCGCAACCGTGATCGATGACTTCGAGGATGGCTTTGCCCTCATTTGATTTCACTACTACATCAATCTCGCTTCCCCGGTAGCTGAACTTGATCGCGTTGCTGATCAGGTTTCGGATGGAGGTCTTGATCATATCGATATCAACGAATACCTCCATGCCCGTCATCGAAGAGGGGTAAAAATTGAGTTGTATGTCTTTTGTCGCGGCGATAATCGAGGAGACCTCCACGATACCTTCAACCAGTTCGGGGAGGTTAATGCTTTGAGGCACCGATTTTAGCCGTCCCAATTGGCTGCTTGTCCACTTCAACAGGTTGTCGAGCAGGACGAACAGATGCTCCGATATCTCGTTGGCACTATGCAGCATGTCCACCAGCTCTGCCTCATTCCCGTGTTCTTCTTTCGCTTTGATAGCAAGTGCATTAAGAATCATCTTCATCGACGACATGGGTACCCGCAGGTCGTGCGCGATAACCGAGTAAAGGGCGTCACGACCGGCAATGGTTTTCTCGAGCTCTACTGTTTGGCGTCTAATGGTCCTTTTAGCTTCGAGCATGTTCAATTGGTAGCGTATCCTCACGAGGAGTTCTTCTTTGTTGAAAGGCTTAGACATGAAATCATCCCCACCCAGCTGGAATCCCTTGACAACATCGGTGGAGGTGTTTAACGCGGTCAAGAAAATAATCGGTATTTCCCGGTAGCCGGAATGCTCTTTTAATTGTTTGGCCAGTTCAAAACCGTCAACCCCCGGCATCAGGACATCCATCAAGATCAGGTCGACTTGCTCCTCCTCGAGACGTGAAAATGCTTCTTCCGAGCCTTGCGCGGTGAGAACCCCCAACCCGCTTTGCGCGAGCATCATTTTTAACAATAAAACGTTGGCCGGGATATCGTCCACGACGAGTACCGTGTATGCAGAAAAATCCTTCATTATTTTTCTTGTTTCAATTCATGGGTGTATGTATTTTCCTCAAAATAAGCGATCATCAGGGATAACCCTTCCTTTAGGCTGATTCGTGGTGCCCAGTTTAATTTTTCACGTGCCAAAGAAATATCCGGCTTGCGTTGCTTGGGATCATCTTCAGGTAACGGCAGGTAAATCAACTTGGAGCGAGAACCGGTATATTCCACGACAAGCTCTGCCAACTCTTTGATCGTGAACTCCGTTGGGTTCCCAATATTAATAGGGCCCAGAAAATCATCGCCCGTGTTCATCGTCTTTACCAGTGCCTCTACCAAGTCGTCGATATACTGGAAACTACGTGTTTGGCTTCCATCCCCATGTATGGTTATGTTTTTCCCTTCCAGCGCTTGAAGGATAAAATTAGAAATGACCCGGCCGTCATGGGTCAGCATGCCCGGGCCGTACGTGTTAAATATACGCACGATCTTGACGCGCACCTTTTCTTGCCGGTGATAATCCATGAAAAGGGTTTCGGCGCAACGTTTACCCTCGTCGTAGCACGAACGTATCCCGATCGGGTTAACGTTTCCCCAGTACGATTCGGGTTGTGGGTGTACCAGCGGGTCCCCGTATATCTCGCTGGTCGAGGCCAGTAAGATTTTAGCATCGTGTTTTTTAGCCATCCCCAGCACGTTCAACGTGCCCAGCACCGATATCTTCATGGTTTTAATCGGGTCTCGCTGGTAATGCACGGGCGATGCAGGGCAAGCCAAGTGATATATTTCATCAACGGGGCCAATCGGGTAGGGATGGATAATGTCATGTTCCACGAGCTCGAAACGCGGCTCCTCCATTAAATGAGCGATGTTTCCTTTACATCCCGTGAGGAAATTATCGAGGCAAATTACATGGTGCCCTTCGTTCACCAATCGAGCGCATACATGTGAACCTATAAACCCGGCCCCCCCGGTAACCAAAATTCTTTTCATCAAAAATAAAATATGTTGATTGGTTTACAAATCTAAGCAAATAATCAAACATTTTGTTGTATTTTTGAATAATTTTCAGGGCCAATGTAAATAACCTGGAAAAGGGCTAAATGTCGTTGGTATAAATGAAATGGTAGACTTAAGCGTTCAATATGCCGGGTTAGAACTCAGGAATCCCATCGTGATCGGGAGTTCGGGACTGACGGATAGTGCTAAAAAAAACAGGGCTTGGGAGAAAGCAGGATGCGGTGCCGTTGTTTTGAGTTCTCTTTTCGAGGAGCAAATCGATAATGAATCCAAGAGAGCGCTAAAAGGAGCGGATTACCCCGACGCGTACCCCATGATACGGAATTACGTGAAGGGTAACAAGATAATGGATTACCTTGCTTTGATCCGGGACAGCAAGAACGAGTGTGCCATACCCATCATTGCCAGCATTAATTGTTATACCGACGGTGCATGGGTAGAGTTCACGCACCATATCGAGAATGCAGGCGCCGACGCGTTAGAATTGAATATCTCGGCCATCGTGTCTGACCCACTGTTCCATCCCATACAGACGTACGAGAAATACATCGATATCGTGAAAAACATAAAAAGAACCGTGAAGATCCCGGTTATCGTGAAATCAAGCAGGCTGTTCAACAACGTCCCGTGGATGGTGAACCAGCTGAAAATGAGCGGGGCCGATGGCGTGGTACTTTTTAATAAATTATACCAACCCGACATCGATATAGATACCTTACGCGTTAAATCGGGCGGCATCTATAGTTCCACCGGAGACCTAAGCGATACCCTGCGGTGGATATCGCTCTCGTCCGCGAACGTGCCCGGGATCGACTTGGCTGCCTCCACCGGCGTGCATGGCTGGGAAGGCGTGATTAAATGCCTCTTGGCAGGAGCCAGCACGGTGCAGATGGTGAGCGCGGTTTACCAAGATAAAGAGAAAAAGCTAATCCCCGGGATAAAGAAACAAATGAAAAAATGGATGAAATCCAAGGGATTTAAAAGTGTCAACCAATTCAAAGGTCTGTTGCACGCCGACCCCACGATTGACACCACCGTGTTCGAGCGCGCGCAATTCATGCGCTATTTTAAATCGTTTGACGAATCGTGAAGGGGAGGCATTACCTACCAAGAGAGACTAAAGATGAACAGTAATTATACTGCCTTCAAGACTAAATTTTACCGGTGAGATTTTATGTAACTCCTCCAGAATAGCCTCGATATCTGCTTCGCTGGTAGTGAGGGTATAGCTGTAGTTTAGCACCTCCGCCGTTTGGATGTTAAACTGCACGTTGAACCGGCGCTCCAGTACTTTCAAAACCTCTTGAAGCGAAGTATCGTAAAAATAGATTGTCTTTTTTCTCCATAACGACGCGGCAGACGGATTTTTCAAGTTGCTCAACGCTGTCCGCAAGGTGGTTTTATCGTATTCAACCCGTTGGCCCGGCATCATCGGGTAGCTCTGGGCGTGCACGTGAAAAGAGGTTTTTCCTTCATCCAATACCACTTGGATAGTGTTGTTATTACTGTACGCGTTCACGTTGAACGAGGTGCCTAAAACTTCCGTTCTCGTGTTCTGTGCATGCACGACAAAAGGTTTTCCCCGGTTAGATTTCACGTTAAAGTAAGCCTCACCGTCTAAATACACCTCTCTTTTACCGAGGCCAAACCTGTCGGGATACCGGATCCGCGTATCGGCGTTGAGGTATACCTCGGTACCGTCTTGAAAATAGATTCGAGCATCCTCTCCTTTCGGGACATATACTTCCGAATAAGTGGTTTTGCTAAAAATCTCCGCCCCCTGTTCGAAGAAGAGGGCGAACCCGCCAATGATTAAAAGAGGGAGCAATACGGCAGCCACCTTCCAAGAAATCCTCAGGGAGCGGTTGGCCCTGATCTTGTTGTCAATTCGCTTGTAAAGCAGGTCCGACTGCACGGGTGAGAACGAGTGGGTGGTAGGAGGCGTTGACTCCATGATATACGCGTCTTTATCGAGCATGTCCGAGAGATGCTGCTGGCCTTCGATGGAGGATGAAAACCAGTCGGCTAGCTCCCGGGCCTCTTCCGGTGTAGCCATCCCACGGATAACCCTATCCACGCTATCGTTCTTTGGTGATTGCATTCATTTTTTAATTTTAGTCGCCGTCCCTCTTTCAAACCAAGGGCGTGGCGCTGTTCTCCCTTTTATATGGACACGTAACTTGGCAAAAGATATGAGTCCGGTGACGAAATTTATAGAAACAGCATTCGAATCTGCTGGAAATAAGAGCGTAATATTTTTAATGACTCCTGGTAATGCGATTTCACGGTATGAACGGAAATGCCCATTTTATCAGCGATCTGCTGGTTGCTGTCCGATGTTTTTAGCTTTCTCATGCAAACCTCCTTTTTTTGAGGAGGAAGCAGGTCGATTTGCTCGTATAGCAAGTTCTGTATCTGTTGCTCTTCTACCTTTTTCATGAGGTCGTCATGTCCCGGGATCTCTACTTGGGCGTTCGCGTAATGGAGGGAAATCTCCTCCTTGCGATCCCGTATCGTGTTTAATATGTAATTTTTCGTCATCGTGTAGAGGTAGTTCTTCAAGTTAATCTCTATATGGATTTTATGGGTAGACTCCCAAAGCTTCACGAAGACATGCTGTACGGCATCCTCCGCCATCTGGGTGTTTTTCAGGTATTTTAGCGCCAACGCGTAAAGATAGCGGTGATACTTTTGATAAATCGTGGAAAACGCCTCCTTGTCCCTTTTCTTCAGGAGAAGGAACAAGGCGTTGTCTTCATTACGGCTATATGTAGGTGATTCGTTTTGCATGCCTTTTGTTATGGAGAGGCTGGCAAAAGTAACAAATAAAAGGAATAATCACCATATTGATACCAGTTTTAACTTTTTAAGCCTATTTGTTATTTTTAACCTTGACTCATCCTTTTTGAGCCCTGCCGTGTCTACATTTCAGAGAGTCATCAGCGAAGTTTATAATCGTTAAGTTAAGATCCGCGAAGACGGAAAGAGAATGAATAAGAGTTTTGATGTTTAATTTTTAATACGTAACATGAACCATGGGAAAAATTCCAATGAAAAGAAGGTTGCTAATCCTGATGTCATTCTTCATGCTGGCCCACACGGCTATTCAAGCACAAGAAGTGACGTTAGATTTTAGCCGCGAAAATTTGAGAACCGTTCTGGAGAGTATCACGGAACAAACGGGGCACACCTTGGCATTCAGCAAGGAGGTGGTAGACCTGAGCGAGAACGTAACCATCCAGGTAACCAGCACGGAACTCGCGCGCGTGCTCGAGCAGTTGTTGACACCCCGCGGGATAGGATACGAGGTGAGGGACAATAAAATTTATATTTTTGACCTGCCCGTCCGGGCAACCGCCGCCGCGCAGCGAGGGGAACAAGAGAACCTGAGCCTCGCGGGAACGGTGACCGATGAAAACGGGGAACCCATTATAGGGGCCAATATCGTGGTACCGGGAACCACCATAGGAACAGTAACGGATATCGATGGTAACTACAGCATGATTTTGCCCGCGGGGTCGGTGCTTCGTTTTTCATACATAGGGTATAGCGAGCAAGAGTTCACGATCACCGACCAAACGGTGTTAAACGTGCAACTACAGGAAGATAGCGGCCTTTTGGATGAACTGGTAGTGGTAGGGTACGGCGTGCAGCGTAAAAGCGTGGTCACCGCGGCAATCAGCCGGGTGACAGCCGAAGAGCTGAACGTGACCCGCCCGTCGCGCGTGGAGGATGCCTTGAAAGGAAAAGTATCGGGCGTGCAGATCACCCAAAGCTCGGGACAACCGGGATCCGACTCCAAGGTGCGCATACGCGGTATCGGTACCGTGAACAATAGCGACCCCCTCTATATCGTGGATGGCATGGAAGTGGGAGGAGGCATCAACTACCTCAACCCGGTGGATATTGAATCGGTAGAGATCCTGAAGGATGCCGCGTCGGCCGCCATTTACGGCGCCCGGGCAGCCAACGGGGTGATCCTGGTTACTACCAAAAAAGGTACCCAAGGCAGGGCCACGGTGAATTACGACGTGAGCCACGGATGGCAAAATCCATGGAAGAAGCGGGAGATACTAAATGCCCGCGAGTATATGGTGATCATGAACGAGGTACAGGTAAACGACGGCAACCTGCCAAGATATAATAGCGAGCAGATAGCCGCCGCGGGAAGCGGGACCGACTGGCAAGATGAAACATTCTACTACAACGCGCCGGTGCAAAACCACCAGGTTAGCGTCACGGGTGGAACCGAGGACCTGCTCTATTTCCTCTCGTTCGGCTACTTCGACCAAGCCGGTATCGTGGGAGGAGACCATGGCAAGTCGAATTACAGCCGGTACAGCTTGCGTTCCAACTCCACCTATACCGTCTTCGAGGCGAACGACCGTTCCTTCCTGAACAAGGTGACCGTGGGCGCGAACGTGGGTTATTCAAGGGATAAATCCACGGGTATCGAGACCAACTCCGAGTACGGCTCCATCTTGGGTAGCGCGTTGACTTTCTCGCCGCTGGTACCCGTGTACGCCGATGATGAGACGGCCGCGTCGATCTTGGCACAATACCCGAACGCCGTGAGGGATGGGGACCGTGTATTCTCGATCCCGCCATCCGGGTTCCAAGAGATTGCTAACCCCGTGGGAATGCTGTATCAGCCATCGGCTGGGCTAAACAACTCCGATAAATTCGTGGGATCGTTCTGGGGCGAGGTGCAGATCCTGCCGGAACTCCGTTTCAGGACTTCCTATGGTGCCGACCTGGCATTCTGGGGCTACGATACGTACACGTTCCCTTATTTTCTTGCAACCCAGGGAAAGGACCAGTCCTTTAGTACCGTGCAGAGCGAGATGAACCGGGGATACCGGTGGCAGGTGGAAAACTATTTTTCCTATGCCAAGACGTTCAACGACGTGCATAACCTCTCGGCAGTACTGGGGCAATCGGCATCACGTTACCGCCAAAGGAGCCTGGGTGGGAACGACCGCGACCTGTTGGAGACCGATCCCAACAAGGCCAATATTAATTCGGCCATTGCCGATAGATTGCTCGAGCGTGCCTGGGGAGGGACCAACGGCTTTGACTTTACCGGCAGCGCTTCGTACTTTGGACGTGTTGACTACAACTACGATGAAAAATACATGTTGCAAGCAACCGTGCGTCGCGACGGGTCTACCAGCTTCGGACCCAACAATAGATGGGGCGTGTTCCCCTCTTTCTCGGCCGGGTGGAACATATCCAACGAACCGTTCATGGAAAACAGGCCCGACTGGCTCGACTACATGAAACTGCGTTTTAGCTGGGGAACCAACGGGAACGACCGCATCGGGAACTTCCTCTATACCTCCTTGATGGATGGCGGGCAGAACTACTACTTTGGAGGCGGCTACCGCGTAATAAGCGACCTTGATGGCGTGGGACCGGTGGAAGGCTCCATGCAATACGGGAGCTCTCCCTCGTACATCCCCAATCCCGACGTGAAATGGGAAGAGTCGGTACAGACAGACGTGGGAGTGGAGGCACGCTTGTTTAATCACAGGCTTACCTTCGGGTTCGATTACTTTATTAAACGGACCAACGACATGTTGATGTACCAGCCCATCCCCGCCTACGTGGGATTAAGCGCTCCCATCGCGAACGTGGGGGATATGGAAAACCGGGGCGTGGAATTTGAACTGGGATGGAAGCATAACGCGGGTGATTTTAATTACCATGTTTCGGCAAATGCTTCGTACCTCAAGAATAAACTGGTGAACCTCGGGAACGAAACCGGGGAACAGATCTACGAGAGCATGGGAGCCACCGGCGTGGGAAGCTACGTGAAGGGAATGAACGGCGAGGTGTTTCCCTTCTTCTACGGTTTTAAAACCGATGGCCTGTTCCAGAACCAAGCGGAGATAGATGCTCACGTGAATAGCGAGGGAGCCTTGTTGCAGCCTTCGGCGCGGCCGGGTGACGTGCGGTTCGTGGACTTGAACGGCGACGGCGAGATCAGCGACGACGATAAAACCAAGATAGGGAAAGGTGCTCCCGACTGGACGTACGGGATCACGCTGGGAGGCGACTGGAAAGGAATTGACCTGAACCTCTTCTTCCAAGGAACCATCGGGAACGATGTTTTTGACTACGCGCAACGGGGCGATATCCCCGCGGCCAACCGCCCGGCATGGATACTGGAACGCTGGCATGGCGAGGGTACTTCAAACAAAATTCCCCGCATGACGGCAGCCAATCCCAATAGCAACTGGCGCTCGTCTGACCTCTACGTGAAAGATGGATCTTACCTACGCCTGAAATCGGCACAGTTAGGCTACACGCTGCCAACGGAGATAACCCGGAAGGTATCGGTACAACGACTTCGTATCTATATCTCGGCCGATAACCTGCTTACTTTCACCAAGTACGACGGATTCGATCCGGAACTGGCATCGGGAGGCTATACCACCATTGGCGTGGACCGGGGAATTTACCCGCAAGCACGAACCATCTCGCTGGGCGCGAACATCACTTTCTAATCTTAATATTTTACACAAATGAAGAAATTAATTTATATATCGCTACTGACCCTCCTGATGATAGGAGTCACCGGTTGTACAGAGGATTTCCTGACCAATTCCACCACGGAACGGCAGGCGGCAGGAGAACCCGCGACAGAAGGGGCTATCCTCTCCAACTTGGCATCGGTTTACCAGATATTACTCTTTGACAGCTATGCCGCGAATAACTACAATAGCATCGTGTTAACGTCGGACCTTCGTTCAGACGATATCTTCAAAGGTGGGGGTGACGCGGGCGACCAGCACCAACTCTACCTCCTTTCGCTCTTTACCACCACCCCGCAAGAGAATATTAGCGGGCTGTGGAGCATCTTTTTCTCGGGCGTCTCGCGAGCCAATAACGCGATTGACGCGTGCGAAAACGCCGTGGGTTTCGATACCCCCGACGCGGAAAGAAGGTTGGAACGATACAAGGCCGAAGCGCACCTTCTTCGCGCGTATTACACGCACTGGCTTTGGAAGTTCTGGGGAAATATACCCTATTTTGAAGAACTGCTGACAGATCCACCCTATATGGCACCACAATTCACGGCCAACGAGATTTATGCAGAAATCATGGAGGACCTCGATTTTGCCTTGGGAACCGATGAGAATGGAAACGACCGGTTGCCGATGCGGCTCCAAAAAGATAGCGACGATAACGATGTCGTGGCGTCCACGGGACGGGTAAACAAAGCCACCGCGATCATGCTCAAGGCACGGGTGGTGCTCTACCAGAAAGACCAAGGGCGTTATGGAGAAGTGACCGCCGACCTGGCGGAGATCATTAACAGCGGCGAGTACGAGCTCTTTCCGGATTTCGCGGCCCTTTGGATCGATGCCAACGAGGTAACTAACAATCCCGATAATCAGGAATCAATTTTTGAAGTGAACCACCTGCCCGAAGGGAAGACGTGGGATTTGGCATGGCAAGGGTATGGAACGAACCTTCCCGCCTTTATCTCTCCCAGTGAATTGAACGCCGGGGGTGAAGCAGGCGACTTTAAAGGCGGCTGGGGCTTTGGTCCCGTCCGTCAATCCACGTGGGATATCTTTGAAGCGGGCGATAGCCGCCGCGAAGGTTCTATCAATAGCTGGGAACCGGATCAATACACCGCGCGTTTCCAGGATACCGGCTTGTTCCAGGCCAAGTATGCCGCGCGGCAAGGATATAACCCGCAAGGAGACGTGGACTTGAACTACGCGAACAACCTGCGTGTCTTCCGCTTCTCGGAGACGTTACTTACCTATGCTGAAATGCTCGCCATGCACGGTCAAAGCCCGGTAGGGGGCATCACCGCGCAGGCTTGTCTGGACGAAGTGCGCGCACGCGCGTTTGGCGGGCCGGCTTCTATTCCCGCTACTGCAGAGAATATCAAGCTGGAACGACGCCGCGAATTCGTGGGCGAGGGAATGCGCTTTTGGGACATCGTACGCTGGGGCGACACCCACCTGCTCACCGAGAACATTCCGGAATACAATAGCGTTCGCACGTGGAATGATAATTACAAGTACCTGCCCATACCGCAATCTGAAATAGATAGGACAGCCGGTACGGAGTTCGCGCTGGAACAAAACCCGGGGTATAATTAAAATGATGTATTGATGGGATGATTTGTTGATGGGATGATTAATGTAAAATCATGCAGTCGGCGAATTGCAATAATATATAATAGAATAATCGTATGAAGAATATAATAAAACAAATATCGTGGATGCTGCCACTTCTTTTACTCGTGATCGCGGCATGCAGTCCCCAGGAGTTGGATGACCACAGGTTAAACAATCCGGTACCCATTACGGATGAACAGGTCTCTTTTACTCGAACCGTGTCGCCCACCAGCGATAACATGATCACGTTCACCAGCACTACCCCGCTTCCCGAGGGTGAAGTGTATACCATCCGGTGGGATTTAGGGAATGGTGCATCGGGTAATAGAGCCACCGTGGTGGGGCTTTACCCCTTTTCCGGCGATTACACCGTAACGCTTTCTATCTACTCCGCCCACGGGTTGGTGGCACGACGGAGCGAGGCACTCAGCTTCCCGGATGACGACTTTAGTCTAATAGATACGCCGGCGTACAGGAGCCTGACGGGAGGAGCGGAAAACGCCGAGGGCAAAACATGGGTGTTCGATCAGTATAATAACGGGCATTTCGGGGTAGGTGAATACGCTACTATGAGCACGCCTGAGTGGTGGTCGGCAGGAGCGGGTGCAAAGGAAGGAAGCTCGTTGTACACGCAAAAGTTCACCTTTATCCAGTCTGGAACGAAGATGGTCTGGGAAAATAATGGATACATTTATACCAATCAAGCCGGGGTAAACGGCTTGGGAAATCCGGCAGGAGTGATTGAGAACCCCGGTGGGGTGGGTGATTTTGATGTACCACACGTTCCAAATGCAGAGGGATACACGTTTGTACTTGATGAAGAAAATATGACATTGACCTTGAGCGATGGAGCATTTTTTGGACATTATGCAGGCTCGAGCGAATACGACATTATCACTTTGACGGAAACGGAAATGTATATAAAAGTAGCGAGCACCGTGGAGTCAGGAAACGGGTGGTGGTACCGGCTGATCCCGATCGAACTCAACGTGGAGGCTCCCAAGCCGCCCAAGGAGTTGAAAGCGGTGCCCTTGGAAGAAGATTTCGAGGGAGAGGAATTCCTTAATTTTGCCCAAGAAGATATGGGAAGCGTGAGTAGGGTCGTAGATAACCCGCTGCCCTTGCCCATCAACACTTCCGATAAAGTGTTCCGCTACTGGAAATCGACCAGTTTCTATAGCAACCTTTCCTTTACCGCGGAGGATTACAAGTTCGACCTCACTACCCAGAACAAAATCCGAATAAAAGTGTACATCCCCTCGTACAACAATTACACGACAGATAACGCGGTGGCCGGAGAATGGATTGCCAATAAAAAGCTACTGCCCCAGTTAGCCGTGAAATTACAAGACAGCGAGCATCCGGAGCCGTGGTTGGGACAAACCGAGATCATTCATGCCGACCTGGAAATGAACAAGTGGCTGGAACTCGAATTTGATTTCTCCGACGTCTCGAACCGCGAAGATTACGACCGCATCGTGATCCAGTTCGGTGCCGAAGGACATGCCGGATCGGGTTTCTTCTTCTTTGATGATTTTGAATTTGATGAATAAGTAAACAGAATGCACGGGGCTGTCGAACATTAAATCGGCAGCCTCTGCATCTCTTTTCTACAGTCACTGTTAAATTTGCTCAACTTTGCCGCTGCTCCGTGTACGGCTAAACGAGGGCAAAACAATCAACTAACTTTATGCAAAAAATGAGTTCACTCGTAATATCGCTTGCTGTCCTGCTATTAGCATGCAGTGGCGCGGATGATCCGCTACCTGTTCCCGAGAAACCCGACCTGGAAATAAAATGGGAGATATCGCCTGCATCCACAACGTTGTCGTCTGGTGGAGAGACTAAAAATATAATTGTCCAAGCAAATGGAAACTGGACAGTTACCTCCAACCGGCAATGGAGTACCCTCTCCCCGGGTAGCGGGGGGAACGGACAAACCGTGGTGAAGATAACCGCGCCCGTGAATCCGACGGATGAGATTAGAGAGGCTGAACTGACATTTGTCTCCGGTGAATATAGCCACACGTATCAAGTCGCGCAGGAAGCCGGTGAATTGGTAGTTGAATGGAGCCTTGAACCGCGTATCTCGGATTTTCCATCAGCGGGCGATACTAAAAGTATAACGATCACCTCTAATGCCGATTGGCAGGTGTCCTCTAATCAACCCTGGGTCTCGCTGAGCACGGGTAGGGGCGAGAAAGGTGTCGCCGTGATTGAAGCAACCGTAACTTCAAATACCGGGGTGAAAAATCGGATAGCAGAACTGTCATTCGTCTCGGGGAACTACTCCCGGACGCACTATATAAATCAAGAAGCAGACATCGATGAAAACTATGTTCCCGCTGGTTATACCATGGTCTGGTCGGAGGAGTTCAATGCCGGCCGGCTGAATGATGGAAAACCTGCACTGCCCGATACCGGGAAATGGTGGTACGAGGTGATGGGAAAAGGGGCGGTGAACAACGAGTTGCAAACCTACGTGGACAATGGGTTCCGTGGAACCGATACCGTGGCGGCAGTCCATGACGGCACGCTGAAGATCATCGCCCAAAAAAACGGGAACGATATTATCTCGGCACGGGTTAATACAACGGAGGCATGGACATACGGTTATTTTGAAGCACGGTTGAGAGTACCAGGAGGCAAAGGCACGTGGCCCGCTTTCTGGATGATGCCGCGAAACTTTGAAAATTGGCCGCTCGACGGGGAGATAGATATCATGGAATACGTGGGGTACCAGCCAAACGTGGTGCACGCTACAGTACACACCCACTCCTACAACCATATGATAGGTACCCAGAAAGGCGCTTCGAGAACCATTGAGAACGCCGAGATCCAGTTTCATGTATACGCGGTGGAATGGACTCCCGACTACATCAAAGGGTTCGTGGATGGCGAGGAATACTTTCACTTTGATAACGATGGCACGGGCAATAAGCACACGTGGCCTTTTGACGCTCCCTTTTACTTGAAACTCAACCTTGCTTGGGGCGGCGACTGGGGCGGCGCGCAAGGTGTGGATGAAACGAAGCTCCCTGCTGTCTATGAAATCGATTACGTGCGAGTGTACCAGAAATAGTATTAATCAGATGAAAAAAATCAGTCTACTTGTTGCACTGGTCACGTTATTGGCGGCCTGTAACGACAGGGCGAAAAGAAACGACAGTGCAGGCCTGGATGCAGGCATCGAACGCCGTATTGATAGCGTTATGGCGGGAATGACCCTCGAAGAGAAAGTGGGACAGATGGCGCAATTCACGCTGGATGTGATCGGCAAAGGAGGGAGTCTCTATTTTAGCGACGAGCCGTTCGAGATAGACGCGGCCATGCTCGATACAGTGATTGGCAAGTACAAGGTGGGTTCCATCCTGAACACGGCCAACAACCGGGCACGAACCACCGAGGTGTGGGAAAAAACGATCAGGGTGATCCAAGAGAGAGCCTTGGCCGAGACAGGCATACCCGTGCTCTACGGGATTGATTCCAATCACGGGACTACCTACACGGCAGGCGGTACATTCTTTCCCCAAGCTATCGGGATGGCGGCCACTTTCAATACCCACCTGATGGAGGAAGGTTCCCGCGTGACCGCGTATGAAACCCGGGCAAGCAATATCCCGTGGACATTCAGCCCCACGATGGACTTGGGCAGGGATGCCCGCTGGTCGCGCCAATGGGAAAGTTACGGCGAGGACGTGTACCTGAATGCCCGCATGGCGGTAGCGTCTGTAAAAGGATTTCAGGGAACTGACCGGAACCACGTGGGTAACCGATACATTGCTGCTTGCGTGAAGCACTACATGGGATACGGGGTGCCCGTGTCTGGCAAGGATCGTACCCCTGCCATCATTTCTGAAAGCGAGTTGCGTGAAAAATATTTTGAACCTTTTCGTGCCTCTATAGTAGAAGGAGGAGCTCTTTCACTGATGGTCAACTCGGGAATTATTAATGGCGTTTCAACCCATGCCGACTACCGGTTGTTGACCGAGTGGCTGAAGGAAGACCTTGATTTCGACGGCGTGATCGTGACCGACTGGGCAGACGTGCAAAACCTGCGCTCGCGAGACCGGATATCCACCGACTACAAGGGAGCGGTGAAAGCGGCTATTAACGCGGGAATAGACCTGGTGATGGAACCCTATAACTTGGCCTTCTGCCCCACGTTGGTGGATCTGGTGGAAGAGGGGGAAGTGCCGATGGACCGGATCAATGACGCGGTGCGTCGGGTACTTAGGCTCAAGTTTCGCCTGGGGCTGTTTGATAATCCTTACTGGTCGAGAGCCGATTACCCGGAGTTCGGTAGTCAAGCACATGAAGCCATCGCTAAAACTGCCGCGGGCGAGTCGATCACCCTCCTTAAAAACGAAGGCAATGTTCTTCCCCTGCCGATGAATGCACGGATTTTGGTGACAGGTCCCAACGCGCATTCCATGCGTACGCTCAACGGGGGGTGGAGCTACTCGTGGCAAGGCGAGAAAACCGAAGAGTTTGCCCAAGATTACAACACCATTCACGAGGCATTGCAAAATAAGTTTGGTACGGTCAACGTGCAGTACGAGCCGGGCGTGACCTACAAGATGGACGGGCAATATTACGAGGAGAACCCGCCGGAGATCGAAAAGGCTGTCGCCGCGGCAGCGGGAGTCGACTATATCGTGCTGTGCGTGGGCGAGAATTCCTATTGCGAAACACCCGGGAACCTGGATGAACTGGCCCTCTCTCAAAATCAGATAGCCCTTGCGCTGGCACTGCAGAAGACTGGCAAGCCGATGATACTGGTGTTGAACGAAGGGCGACCGAGATTGATCCGGACGATTGAACCGGGTGCCAAAGCGGTGGTGCAACTTTATCTTCCCGGCAACTACGGCGGCGACGCGCTGGCCGATATCCTCGCCGGTGTGGTGAACCCGAGCGGAAAACTGCCCTATACCTATCCCAAGTACGAGCAGTCACTCATCACCTACGACCATAAGCCGAGCCAGAATATCGACGGCAAGATGGAAGGGGCATACGATTACGGGGCTCAAACGTCGGTGCAATATCCCTTTGGCTTCGGGCTGAGCTATACCACGTTCGAGTACGCCAATTTAGTGGTGAACCAAAAGGATTTCGTTTCGGGCGACCTTATCACCGTGAGCGTGGATGTGACGAATAGCGGCACGATTGCCGGGAAAGAAGCGGTATTGCTGTTCAGCAGCGACCTCGTGGCATCCCTCTCGCCTGATGTACGTCGCCTCCGCGCGTTTGAAAAGATAACCCTCGATCCAGGTGAGACCAAAACGGTCGTGCTGCAATTGGCAGCCGACGACCTTACGTTTGTAAATGAAAAAGGAGCCTGGATGCTTGAAGAGGGTGAGTTCATGCTGCAGGTGGGAGATCAAACAATCAATATCAATAGTACGGAAACCAGAGTTTGGGAAACCCCAAACAAGTAATATGAACAACTAATGACAGGATTTACTATTGACGGGAGCACTTTACCAAAGGTGTTCCCGTTTTTGTTTCAAAATAACAAAATCATCAGATTATCGGGTACAACTATCCTTGGTGGGGAAATTTTTGCCGGGCCTCTGCCATGAATTTATCGAAAAGGATTCTCAGTTGTGCCTCGTTTGTTGCAAGAACCTCGATTCCGAGGGTAGGATTGATTGCCGGGCTATTGTAAACAGACATGATTTCGAGCGAATATCGCAGTCCGTCGTAGGTGGCATATTCCTTGAGACGGTTGGTTCGTATGAAATGGAAAATGAACCCTTTGACCTTTTTGGGCAACCATCGGTAGTATAACAAAGCCGAGAGATAAAAATTACAGGAGAACTTGCCGAGGCTCTGCCCGTTGCTGTACCGTTCAAAATCAGAGGCGAGCAGGTAGTCGTAATACATATCTGCCATTATCCCGGAATATCGCCCGAAAGATGGACGCAGTATATCCACGGTATCCCGGAATGCTGGGTGGGTATCGGTAAAATGATCAATCTTCCTGTGTAAAAGAATCCCTTTTTGGAAACAGGGAGGGTATTTCTCGTAACTTCGACCTTTTACAAAATCTCCTATGAAATTGCCAACGGCAACCTGACGGTTTGATCCTGAAAAATATATATGAGCAAGATAGTTCAAACTATAAAGACAAATAATTTATCATAAAGTATAGCTCCCCCATAAAGTAGTGGTTCCCCGCGAAGTTAATCAATTATCCCGTGCAATGTAAAACTTTTATTTTTCTTCGGGCAAGTGGATAAAAAGGGAAGTGCGTTCCTGCTTCTCGAGGTTGCGGGTGCGGTGTCCTTTGCCGGAGGTGTCTTCCATAAGCAGGATCTCGCCTGTCTGAAACTGACGTACCTCGCCCAGCGATGTCTCGATCTCCACGCCGCCGTCCAACAGCACGATGTACTGCCGCCGTGGCGCGTGGTGGAAGTCATAGTCATAATCTGGCGAGACGGTGCGGAACTGCAACGCGGTCACTTCAATGTTTTCGGAAAGACGACCAATCTCGCCCTGATCAAACAAGGAAATGGCGACTTCCTCGAAACGGGAGTCGCCGTTCTCATCGGCATATACACGGGTTACCTTCATCATTACATTGTTAAATCACATTGGATCATCACATCATTGAATCATCACATCAAAAATAATCCGGTTCACCTGCTCTATCTCATCCTCCGAGATGGTATGCCCCCGGTTCAGATATACCTTTTCGGTTACATCGGCGTTCATTTCCCGAACGATATTGGCAGACGCGTACACCCGTTCTACCGGCACGTGAAAGTCGGGATCGCTCGTCCCGAAAAAGATCGGGGTTTGCAGGAAGTCACCGCTGTAATTCGACCGGTTGATCTCCTTCCCGATAAGGCCACCGGTAAAAGCAACGATTCCCCCGTACCGACGAGCATGGCGGGCGGTGAACTCCAACGCGAGGCAAGCTCCTTGTGAAAAGCCAAGGAGATAGGTATTCTCGGCTTTTATCCCCGATTGCAACACGGTATCCACGGTTTGCTTCACCACTTCGATCGCGGAAGAGAGCCACGGCTCGTTATCGGCCACCGGGGCTAAAAAAGAGAGTGGGTACCAAGTATGGTTTGTCGCGCGGGGGGCGAGCAACGCGTAGCCTCCCACGTTAAGAAGTCGCGAAAGGGTGAGGATGCTTTCCGGGTCCGCGCCCCGGCCGTGAAGCATGATTAGTGCTTTGTCGGCCTGTTCCGGCGGTGTCCCGGCATACAGGATATCAAGTTGATGGCTCATTCTAATCTAAACTTTAATGGGTTATACGTGAAAAACCTAACGTTCATGAGCTTTTCGCGGCCTCCTTAGGTTAGCCTGGGCAATACCGCCTCGATCTCTTTTCGCGTACTCTCGTAGCGAGAAGGCAGTTTCAGCGCGGTGCCCAGTTGGTCTAACGGTTCGTCCCTCGTGAATCCCGGGTTGTCGGTGGCTATTTCAAATAGTACTCCTCCCGGCTCCCGGAAGTAGAGGGAGAAAAAGTAGTCCCGATCGATCTTCGGGGTAATGCTGAGTCCGGCCTCTACCACCCTCTCGCGCACCTCCATCAGGATATTATCGTCCTTCACCCGGAACGCGATATGATGGTTGGTGCCTGCGGCGTTGCGTCCTGCCGGGGCGTCGGGGTTCTCGATGATATCCACGATATTAGCGGTGCCGATGGTGTCGGTCGTGTACCGATACCGGATATCTTTCTGCTCCGTTAACGTGTACCCGAGTATATCGGTCAGTACCTTCTCGGTGGCATCCTTCGACCGGAGGGTGAGCGTCACGCCGTGGAACCCTTTAATGGCAACGGTATCGTCTACTTCGTCGGTCGTCCACGGTACCCTGGGGTCTTCGTTTTTAGGAATCACGAGCTGCAACTGCATGCCATCGGGATCGTTAAAAGAGAGTACCTTTTCACCGAAGATCTCGCTTTCTCGTGACAGAATGCCGTTGCTTTGGAGCCGCTCTTTCCAGAAGTCGAAACTTCCCCCCGGTACGGCATAGGCAGTGTGGGTAGCCATGCCGGCACCGTTCCTGCCTTGTCCTATCCCTTCCCACGGGAAAAAAGTGATGATGGTTCCGGGCGATCCTTGTTGGTCGCCAAAATAGAAGTGATAGGTGCCAGGATCGTCAAAGTTGACGGTCTTCTTTACCAGTCGTAATCCCAGCACGTTGGTGTAGAAATCGAAGTTCTTTTTCGCGTTGTTGGAGATGGCCGTGATATGGTGCAGCCCCAAGATGTTTTTGCTCATTTTACGCCTCTATTGGTTTTGTAATAAGCATATAACAACCCCGAAAACCGCTTTGTTCATTTGGTTGAAAGGACTTCCCGGCTGACGTGTAACGCGAAAATACCCGCCACGTGCTCGAGGATATTACCCCCGTTATTTTGGGCTCGGCAGGAGCCTGTTTCAAAAAAATCACTACATTTGCATAATGTAAGATACGCCTCGGGCCAGCCCAAGCAAGTTTGGCTAACCTCTCGGCTTTCATTACATTTGCCCCGAGATTCAGCAACGAGAATCGTCTAATTTTAATGACGGAATATTGCCCACGATGCCGGATCTGTATTCAATATACAAATTTTAAATTTATGAACGTTATAAAACAAGTTGGCGTGTTACTCGCCATCGTCTTAGTAACTATGAGTGTAAAAGCGCAAAGCATTGCCGGAGATTGGAAGGGCACCCTTTCGGTGCAGGGGATTGACCTGGAACTGGTGTTCCATCTTGTAGGAGAGAACGGGAGTCTCACCGGTACCATGGATGTGCCCATGCAGGGCGCGACCGGTATCCCCGTGGATGTGATCGAGCAAACCGGGAACGAGCTAAAACTGGGTGTGTCGGCAGCACAGATCACCTATCAGGGCGTACTACAGGGCGATAGCATCACCGGGAACTACGAGCAGGCCGGGATGACCCTCCCCCTTACCTTGAAGCGGTTCGAGAGCAAATTGCCGGGCAATCCCGAACTGGTATCGTCTGATGAAGAACTGCAGGCGTTGATCGCGTACGATGATGGCGATTACACGTACAGCGTGGCCGACTATTTCGCGCGGCCCAACGCTTCCTCCTTCCAGCTGTCGCCTAACGGCAAGTACCTCTCCTACATGGAGAAAGAGGGCCTCAAAAATCATGTTTATACCAAAGAACTGGCTACCGGCGAGGTGGTTCGTGCCATCGAGGAAAAAGAGGAGCCGATTAAAGGGTATGGCTGGGTTAACGACGAGCGGCTGTTCTACGCGATGGATCACGGGGGCAACGAGAACTATCATATCTATGCGGCCAATATCGACGGGAGCAACGCGCTCGATCTTACTCCCTTTGAAGGAGTCAGGGCCGGAATCATCTCGCTCCTGAAAGAACAGAAAGATTACATCATTATCTCCATGAACAAGGAGAACCCGCAAATCTTCGAGCCGTATAAACTGAACGTGGTGACCGGTGAACTCGAGAAACTTTACGAGAACAGCGACCCGGCCAATCCCATTCAAGGATACGATTTTGATAAGGACGGGAATCTGCGTGGCTATACCAAGATGGTGAACGGCATCGAGATGGAGTTTTATTATAAAAACGACGAGACCGGGGAGTTCGATCTGAAGAAAAAAATGAACTGGGACGATAGCTTTGGCATCATCTCGTTTAACTACAACACGCCCGATCCCGATGACGCGTACGTGGTCACCAACCTTGATAGCGATAAGGCACGCATCGTGCTGTATGACCTCAAGAACGACCGGGAGATAAAAGAGGTATTCTCCAACCCGAACTACGATGTGTCTGGAATGCGATTGTCGCGCAAGCGTAACTACGAGATCGACTACTTCAGCTTCGAGGGTGAGAAATCAGAAATCACTCCCGTGAGCGACCTCTATAAAGAGATTGACGCCAAGGTGAAGGAACAGTTCCCCGGTAAAATCTACGGGGTGGTCGATTTTGACGACGACGAGAACACGTTCCTCGTTATCTTGCAAAGCGATAAACTGTACGGCACATATTACGAGTACGACGTGAAGACGAAGGAGTTTACCTTGCTGTACGACCTGATGCCCCAGCTGAAAGAGGAGGATATGGCGGAGATGCGCCCCATCACCTTTCAAAGTCGCGACGGGCTCACGATACACGGGTATATCACCCTTCCCAAGGCAGCACTGGAAGGGAAAGAGGTGCCGATGGTGGTGAATCCGCACGGGGGACCACAAGGCATCCGCGACTCGTGGGGCTTCAATCCCGAGACGCAGCTGTTTGCCAGTCGGGGGTACGCCACCTTGCAGGTGAACTTCCGTATCTCGGGCGGCTATGGAAAAGAATTCCTGCGTGCCGGCTTCAAGCAGATCGGGCGCAAGGTGATGGACGACGTGGAGGATGGCGTGCGCTACGCCATTGCCCAAGGATGGATAGACGAGGATAAGATTGCCATTTACGGCGGTAGTCACGGCGGGTATGCCACGCTGATGGGCTTGGTGAAAACACCCGACCTCTATACCTGCGGGGTAAATTACGTGGGCGTATCCAATATCGAGACCTTCTTCTCGTCGTTCCCCGAGTACTGGAAGCCACTCACTGAAATGGTAAAACAGATATGGTACGACTTGGATAATCCCGAGGAGAAAGCCATTGCCCGTGAAGCCTCGCCGGTGTATCAAGTCGACAAGATCATCAAGCCGGTGTACGTGGTACAAGGTGCCAACGACCCGCGGGTGAATATCAACGAGTCCGACCAGATCGTGACGGCCCTCCGAGCTAAAGGGATGGAGATCCCCTACATGGTAAAATATAACGAAGGGCACGGCTTCTATCGCGAAGAGAACCGCATGGACTTTTACAGCACCATGCTCGGTTTCCTGGCGAAGCATTTGAAATAGATTTTATTGTGGTTGGATTTGCCTATCTATTCATAGGCTTTAGAAAAAAGGCGCGAGTTTTTGAAAACCGCGCCTTTCGTGTACTTTTACTGATCATTCTGTTAACGATAAAATTCGTGACTATGAAACGGTAACAACCGAGATTACGTTGTTGATTAAAACAGAGAAGCTATTTTACGTACCTCGGTGAGTCGTTTGTTGAGTTCCCTATCTTTTTTTGCTATCTGCAGATTATAATCTGTCTGCATTCCAACCAGTATATAGGCAGGTACTCCTAATGCAGCTTCCATTATCAAGGCAAAGTCTGTAGTCACTGAACGTTTGGCATTCAATATTTCATTGAATGCGGTATAGGGTAACCCCAGTTGTTTTGCCACGTCTTTTTGAGATAAATGCCGGTATTTCAGCTCATCTTTTAATAACTCACCCGGGTGTACAGGCCGGAAAGGAGGTTTTATATCGTTCATAATTATTTTATTCATAATGGTTTGTGATATCTACTAACGAACAGACTTCAATTTCGGTTGTATTATTAGGATTGACAACTTCGCGAAATTCAAGTCGGAATTGATCATTGATTCGTAATGAGGAGAGCCCCTTCTTTTCTCCTTTCAATTTTTTATAATTCAATGATTTAATTAAAATAAATCCTCTATTCGAATCGCTGTTTGTAAAGCTCTAACACATTTCAGATATCCATTCACGACTTGAGGTTGGAAACGATATTTCTTACTTTTCGTTTTTCCCCTTTCGTATAATTCGCGCAAATATTCCTTTTCAAACTCAACTTTCATACGAAGGATTTATTTGAAGCAAAAATAGCAATTCTTCTCCATATTCACAAATAAAGTGAATTGTTTTATGAGAGATAAAATGTATTTCCCCTTTTATGATAAAAAAAGAGAGGCACGCAGTTTTATTTTTTTATTACTCCCTTTTGCCTTCAACGGGATTATCGTGTATATTTGCAAAAATCCATTGATGGAAGTGAAATTTAACTCCCCTTTTTAAGCGATGACAGAGAACGCGCTATTGGATAACCTGTTCAGGAGGATTGCCTTTAATGATGATCAGGAAGCATTTAAAGAGTTGTTTTTCGACTTTTATCCTTCCCTGTGTGTGTTCGCTCAACGTTACATCCCTTCGCCGGAGACCTGTGAAGATATTGTACAAGATACCTTTTTTAATCTTTGGAAAAACCGGAAAAAGATTGAAGTGACCTCTTCGTTCCGGAATCTGCTCATCACCAGTGTAAGAAATAGTTGTACCGATTACTTGCGAAAACAGTCCGTACGGCAAATCCATGCGGAAAGAAACACTCTTCATGAAGCCATCGATACGCCCGAGGAAGTCTATACCATCACTGAATTGGAAGAGATGCTTTCGGTTGCCCTGGACCGCCTGCCTTCCAATGTTCGTAGGGCATTCGAGTTGAGCCGTTTCGAGAACATGACCTACAACCAAATTGCCAAAGAAATGGAGGTTTCGCCCAAGACGGTAGAAGCTTATATCAGCAAAGCCCTAAGCATGCTAAGAATCGAGCTTAAAGATTACCTGCCTTTGGTACTCCTTTCGTGCACT
>WPCG01118862.1_pt1 | contig 118305 bp, 106 predicted proteins | sample 5403311 | NCBI WGS metagenome assembly WPCG01 (sample SAMN12869467, study PRJNA574797) | sludge metagenome | isolation source: wastewater treatment of Control | place: China:Beijing | collected 2019-05-17 | reverse complement strand
GGAGGAGGCCGCCGCCTCCTCGGCTTCCCGGGCGGCCTCCTCCGCCTGGCGCTCCTCCTCGGCCTGCCGCGCCAGGGCCCGGGCCCTGGCCGCCTCGGCGCGCTGGGCCTGGTCGGTCACCGTCTCGGTGCTGACCAGGGTCGCCTGGACGATGGAGGAGGAGGTCGGCTCGGGGTCGCTGGCGGGCAGGCTGATCACGCTGAACAGCACCACCACCAGGACGTGCAGCGCCACCGCCAGGACCGTCGGCAGGCCGTACCCTACCCGCTGGTCATCTCTGGCCATCACGACTCCTCAGCCTTCCCCGGAGGGCGGTTCGGAGATCAGCCCGACATTGGTCACGCCGGCCACCTGCAGGGTGCTCATCAGGGTGACCACCTGGCCGTAGGAGACGCTGCGATCCCCGCGCACCATCACCGGCGTGCCGGGGCGGCGCTCGAGCAGGATGATCACCCGGTCGGCCAGCTCATCGAGATCCACGGCGCTCTCCTCGCCACCGATGGAGAGGTAGTAGCCGCCGTCGCGATCCACCGAGACGATGATGGGGTCGCTCTCATCGGCGCTCTCGATGGGCTCGGAGGTCACCTGGGGCAGGTCGACCTGCACGCCCTGGGTCATCATGGGGGCGGTGATCATGAAGATCACCAGCAGCACCAGCATGACGTCGATGAAGGGCACGACGTTGATCTCGCCCATGGGCTTGCGCCCGCTGCGATTGAAAGGTCCATGCATGGCCAGACTCCCTCAGGCGGCGCCGGATTCGGCCCGGCCCTGCAGGTTGCGGTGCAGGATGGAGTGGAACTCCTCGGCGAAGTCCTCGTACTTGCCCAGCAGCCGCGCGGACTCGGAGGACAGGCGGTTGTAGAAGATCACCGCCGGGATGGCGGCGAAGAGCCCCATGGCGGTGGCGATCAGCGCCTCGGCGATCCAGGGGGCCACGGTAGCGAGCGTCGCCTGCTGGGTCATGGAGAGCGCCTGGAAGGAGCCCATGATACCCCAGACGGTGCCGAACAGGCCGATATAGGGGCTGGCCGAGGCCACGGTGGCCAGGAACACCAGATGCAGACTGAGACGCTCCTCCTCTCGCGACCAGGCCACCCGCATGCTGCGCTGCACGCCGTCCAGAATCGCCTGGGGGCTCCTGGTCTTGGGCAGCAGGCGGTTGAATTCGCGGAAGCCTGAGCGGAAGACATGCTCGGCGCCCTGGGTCTCCTGCTCCGCCGGGGTCTCCCGGTAGAGCTCGTTGAGGTCGACGCCGGACCAGAAGCGCTCCTCGAAGGCCTGGTGGGCCTGCCTGGCACGGCGCATCACAAAGGTGCGCTGGAAGATCACGACCCAAGAGAGGATCGAGCCCACCGTGAGCAGCAGCATGACCAGCTGCACCACGGTACTGGCGCTCATGATCAGGTGGGGTATGGACATGGAGTCGTTCACGGGCATCCTCGTCAGTCTTGCGGTTGGGCAGAGGGTTGGGCCAGGACCGCGGCAAGGGCCGGCGGCCAGGGCACGGGCTTGAGGCGCGTCGCATCGATGCAGGCGATGTCGACCCGCGCCTCGCACAAGGGTTCCCCGCGACGGCTCACGACCTGGACAAACTGCAGCCGGACGCGGCCATGGGACCGGATTTCGGCGCTCACTTCGAGCGCGTCGTCCAGCCGGGCGGGCTTGGCATAGCGGCATTCCAGCTTGTGCACCACCAGCTGGATGCCGGCCGCGAAGAGCTCGCGCTGGGTAATCCCGTGTGCGCGCAGCCATTCGCTGCGTGCCCGCTCCATGTACTTGAGGTAGTTGACGTAGTAGACGATGCCGCCGGCATCGGTGTCCTCGATATAGACCCGCACCGGCAGCCGGAAGGCGCTCATGGTCGGCTCTCCCCCGCCGCATCGGCGGCGTTCTCGGCGGGCGCCAGGCCGAAGTGCAGCCAGGCCTGGCGCGTTACCACCCGCCCGCGGGCGGTGCGCATCATCAGCCCCTGCTGGATCAGGTAGGGCTCGATGACGTCCTCGATGGTGTCGCGCTCCTCGCCGATGGCGGCGGCCAGGGAATCCACCCCCACCGGGCCACCGTCGAACTTCTCGATCATCGCCAGCAGCAGGCGTCGGTCCATGTGGTCCAGACCGTGGTGGTCGACGTGGAGCATGTCCAGGGCCCGGTCGGCGATGGCAGCGTCGATTCGCCCGGTGCCGCGCACCTCGGCGAAGTCGCGCACGCGCCGCAGCAGGCGGTTGGCGATGCGCGGAGTGCCCCGGGAGCGGCGCGCCACCTCCAGGGCCCCATCACGATCGGCCTCGACCCCCATCAGCCGCGCGGAGCGGGCAACGATCTCGGTGAGCTCCTCGATGGCATAGAACTCCAGGCGTTGGACGATGCCGAAGCGGTCGCGCAGCGGCGAGGTCAAGAGCCCCGCCCGGGTCGTGGCCCCCACCAGGGTGAAGGGCGGCAGGTCGAGCTTGATGGAGCGCGCCGCCGGCCCCTCGCCGATCACGATATCGAGCTGGAAGTCCTCCATGGCGGGATAGAGGATCTCCTCCACCACCGGCGAGAGACGATGGATCTCGTCGATGAAGAGCACATCGCCGGCCTCGAGGTTGGTCAGCATGGCGGCCAGGTCGCCGGCCCGCTCCAGCACTGGGCCGGAGGTGGACTTGAGCCCCACCCCCATCTCCGCCGCGATAATGTTGGCCAGGGTCGTCTTGCCGAGCCCCGGCGGGCCGAACACCAGGGTGTGGTCTAGGCTCTCGTCGCGGCCGCGGGCGGCGCCGATGAAGATCTCCAGCTGCTCGCGGACCCGGGGCTGGCCGATGTAGTCGACCAGCCGCTTCGGCCGGATGGCGCGATCCACGGGCTCCTCGCCCGGGCGGGTATCGGCGCTGATCAGGCGGTCGTTCTCGATCATCGCCCTACCCCGCCATGCGGCGACTCAGCGCCGCCTTGATGATCGCCTCGGTGCTCCCCTCGCCCTCCAGGCCCACCAGCATCTTCGCCGCCTCGGCGGGCTTGTAGCCCAGGCTGACCAGGGCCGCCTCAGCGTCAGCCAGGGGGTCGTGGCGCGCATCGCCGGACCGGGCGCCGCCGGCCAGGTCCGCGAGGGCGTCGTCACCGGGCTCCCAGTGGGGAAAGCGGTCGCGCATCTCGATGATCAGCCGCTCGGCGGTCTTCTTGCCGACCCCGGGCAGGCGCGTCAGCGACTTGACGTCGTCGTCGAGGACGCAGCGCCGGAAGGCCGCCTCGTCCATACCGGAGAGGATGCCCAGGGCGAGCTTGGGGCCCACGCCGTTGACCCGGATCAGGGCCCGGAACAGCGCCCGCTCCTGTTCCCGGGCGAAACCGTAGAGCAGGTGGGCGTCATCCCGCACGATCAGGTGGGTATGCAGGGAGACCGACTCGCCGGTGGCCGGCAGGGCCACCAGGGTGGTCATGGAGGCCTCGAGTTCGTAGCCGACCCCGGCCACGTCCACCACCAGCCAGGGTGGCTGCTTCTCGAGCAGGGTGCCGCGCAGGCGTCCGATCATGGAAAATCCGTATCCTTCACTGCAGGAAAGGGGGCCGCAGGGCCGTCGAAGTGGCCACTCACGAGAGCCACTATACTGGTCGTCCGTGCAGCTGACCAGCCTTGGCAGAACGCCGTTCGAGAACCCGCGAGGCGTCGCCGGCAGGCGACGCCATCACGGCTGGAAGTCCCGCCAGGAGCCGCCTCGTCGCGTCGGGCGATGCCCCCCGTAGCTGCCCGCCTGGAGCAGGCCGCGGCGGGCGTAGGCGTGGGTCAGGGCGATGGCCAGGGCGTCGGCGGCGTCGGCCTGGGGCGTGCCGGAGAGGCCCAGGATGGCGGTCACCATATGCTGCACCTGGGCCTTGTCGGCCGCGCCGGTGCCGGTCACCGCCTGCTTGATCTGGCGCGGGCCATACTCGCTCACCGGCAGGCCGTGGTTGGCGGCGCAAACGATGGCGGTGCCCCGGGCCTGGCCGAGCTTGAGCGCCGAGTCGGCATTCTTCGACATGAACACCTGCTCGATGGCGAACTCCGCCGGGGCGTGCACGGCGATCAGCTCGGCGATGCCGGCGTAGACCTGGGCCAGCTTCTGGGCGAGCTCCGCGGCCCGGATGCGGATGCAGCCGCTGGCCACGTAGCGGGGCCTGGCCTCGCTCACGTCCAGCACGCCATAGCCGGTGATCCTTGATCCGGGGTCGATGCCGAGAATCAGCATGACGGCCTCCTTGGGCCCGATGGGTCGCCATTATACGACACCGGCGCCCTGGGGCGCCGGTGCTGTGCGGGGCGGTGGAGGGCTTACGCCTCCCCGTCCGGCTTGACCTTCTGACGCAGGCGAATGTTGAGCTCGCGCAGCTGGTCGGTGCTCACCTCGCCCGGGGCGTCGGTCATCAGGCAGCCGGCGCTCTGGGTCTTCGGGAAGGCGATCACCTCGCGGATGGTGCGGGCACCCGCCATCAGCATCACAAGGCGGTCGAGGCCGAAGGCCAGGCCGCCGTGGGGCGGCGCGCCGTACTGCAGGGCGTCGAGCAGGAACCCGAACTTCTCACGGGCCTCCTCCTCGCCGATGCCCAGGATCTCGAAGACGGTGCTCTGCATCGCCTGGTCGTGGATACGGATGGAGCCGCCGCCCAGCTCGGTGCCGTTGAGCACCATGTCATAGGCCCGGGAGAGCGCGGCGGCCGGGTCGGCCTTGAGCGCCTCGGGGCTGCAGGAGGGCGAGGTGAAGGGGTGGTGCAGCGGGCTCAGGCGGCCGTCGTCATCGGCCTCGAACATCGGGAAGTCCACCACCCAGAGGGGCGCCCAGGGCCGGGTGTAGAGGTCGAGGTCCTCGCCCAGCCTGACGCGCAGCGCGCCGATCGCCTCGTTGACGATGCGCGCCTTGTCGGCACCGAAGAAGATGATGTCGCCATCCTCGGCGCCCACCCGCTCGAGGAGCTCCTCAACCACGTTCTCCATGAACTTGACGATGGGCGACTGCAGGCCCTCGAGGCCCTTGGCACGCTCGTTGACCTTGATCCAGGCCAGGCCCTTGGCGCCGTAGATGCCGACGAACTTGGTGTACTCGTCGATCTCCTTGCGGGAGAGCTTCGCCCCGCCCGGCACGCGCAGCGCGGCCACGCGGCCATCCTCGGCGCTGGCCGGGCCCGAGAAGACCTTGAAGTCCACCTGCTGCATCAGGTCGTCGACGTCGGCGAGCTCCAGCGGGATGCGCAGGTCCGGCTTGTCGGAGCCGAAGCGGTTCATCGCCTCGGCCCAGGTCATGCGCGGGAACTCGGGCAGCTCAACGCTCAGCACCTCCTGGAACAGCTGGCGGATCATCGCCTCGGTGATGCCCATGATGTCCTCTTCTTCCACGAAGGAAGCCTCGAGGTCGATCTGGGTGAACTCCGGCTGACGGTCGGCGCGCAGGTCCTCGTCACGGAAGCATTTGGCGATCTGGTAGTAGCGGTCAAAGCCGGCCACCATCAGCAGCTGCTTGAAGAGCTGCGGCGACTGGGGCAGCGCGAAGAAGCTGCCGGCGTGGGTGCGGCTCGGCACCAGGTAGTCACGGGCCCCTTCGGGGGTGGCGCGGGTCAGCACCGGGGTCTCGATGTCGAGGAAGCCCTGGCCTTCGAGGAAGGCGCGCACGCTGTGGGAGATCCGCGAGCGCAGGCGCAGCTTCTCGATCATCTCCGGTCGACGCAGGTCGATGTAGCGGTGCTTGAGACGCACCTCCTCGCCCACCTTGCCATGCTCGTCGAGCTGGAAGGGGGGCGTGGCGGCGGTGTTGAGCACCTCCACCTCCTTGGCCAGCACCTCGATCATGCCGGTGGGCATGTTGGGGTTCTGGGTCCCCTCCGGGCGCAGCCGCACGCGGCCCTGGATGCGCAGCACGTACTCGCTGCGAGCGCGGTCGGCAGTGGCGAAGGCCTCGGCGGTATCGGGGTCCACCACGACCTGGGCGATGCCGTCGCGATCGCGCATGTCGAGGAAGATCACGCCCCCGTGGTCACGGCGGCGATGTACCCAGCCGCACAGGGTGACCGTCTGATCCACCAGGGTCTCGTTGAGCTGGCCGCAATAATGGCTGCGCATGTCGTATCCTGTTCTGTAGCAAATGAGGGAATTCAGAGGCTGGGCGGCCCTCAGGCCGCCGCACCCTCCTTCTTCTTGGGAGCGCCGGACGCGGCAGCGCCGCTGCCGGCGGGGGCCGCGTCGCCGGCCAGGTTCTTCTTGCCGCCGGCCTTGAAGTCGGTCTCGTACCAGCCGCTGCCGGCGAGACGGAAACCGGCCGCGGAGACCAGCCGGGCGAGCTCGGGGGCCGCGCAGCTGGGGCAGTCGGTCAGCGGGGCGGCGCTGATCTTCTGGAGCTTCTCCAGGCGGTGGCCGCAGGCCTTGCACTCGTATTCGTAGATGGGCATGGTTTGATCACTCCGCAGATGACATTACCCGTATCAGACAAGCGCCGGCCATAGCCGGCAGACACGAATATGTGGCCGGCCCACGACGAATCCAAGCCTGCCAAAGCCCGACATTATAGCGTGCCCCTACCGGTTGCGGGCAAGGCGCCCTTCTTTCTTGAGGAATTGCCATGAAAGCCGTGCTTCTCGATGCCGCCAGCCTCGGCCCCGATATCGATCTCGCCCCGATCCGCCAGCAGGTGGCATCCCTGGAGGTCCATGCCCAGAGCAGCACCGACGAGGCCCGGGAGCGGCTGGTCGGCGCCGGGGTGGCCATCGTCAACAAGGTGGTCCTCGATGCGCCGACCCTGGAGGCCCTCCCCGACCTGAAGCTGATCTGCGTGCTGGCCACCGGCACCAACAATATCGACATGGCCGCCGCCGAGCGGCTGGGCATCGCGGTGAAGAACGTCACCGCCTACGGCACCGCCAGCGTGGCCCAGCACACCCTGATGCTGATGCTTGCCCTGGCCAACCGCCTGCCCCTCTACCAGCGCGACGTGGCCGAGGGGCGCTGGGGGCAGAGCGCCTTCTTCTGCCTGATGGACCATGGCACCCTGCAGCTGGAGGGCAAGCGGCTGGTGATCGTCGGCCAGGGGGTGCTGGGCAGCCAGGTGGCCCGGCTGGCCGAAGCCTTCGGCATGCAGGTGACCTTCGCCGCTCGCCCCGGCAAGGCGGATGATAGCCGCCCCTCCCTGGCCGACCTCGCCCCGGAGGCCGATATCATCAGCCTGCACTGCCCGCTCAGCGAGGCGACCCGCCATCTGGTCGACGCCCGGCTGCTGGCGATGCTCAAGCCCGAGGCGCTGCTGGTCAACTGCGCCCGAGGCGGCATCATCGACGAGCTGGCGGCCCTCGAGGCGCTTCGCGAAGGGCGCCTGGGCGGCCTCGGCGTCGATGTCCTGCCGGTGGAGCCGCCCCGGGAGGGGCACCCGCTGATCGACGCCCTGGGCGAGCCGCTGAACCTGATCGTCACCCCCCATAACGCCTGGATCACCCCGGAGGCGCGCCAGAAGATTGTCGCGCTGACCGCCGACAACCTGCGCGACTGGCAGGCCTGACCGAGGAGGCCCCATGGCCGCTGCGACTCCCATGCCGATGCTCCACAACCTGGGCTCCATCAACCTCGACCACGTCTACCGGGTGCCCCACCTGGTCACCCCCGGCGAGACCCTGGCCAGCCACGCCTATGCGGTGGGGCTCGGCGGCAAGGGGGCCAATCAGTCCCTGGCCCTGGCCCGGGCGGGCGGGCGGGTCTGCCACTGGGGGCGGCTGGGTCGCCGGGACGCCTGGGCCCGGGACACCCTGGCGGACGCCGGCGTCGACGTCAGCCATGTCAGCCTGGTGGATGCCCCCAGCGGCCACGCCATCATCCAGGTGGACGATGCCGGCGAGAACGCCATCATCCTCTACCCCGGCGCCAACCACGGCTTCGATGGCGCCACCCTCGAGGCTCTGGTCGATACCGCCGCCCCCGGTGACTGGCTGCTGCTGCAGAACGAGTGCAACGGCCTGGCGGCGCTTTTGGCCCTGGCCGCCGAGCGACGGATCCGCGTCGCCTTCAACCCCGCCCCCATGACGGACGCCGTGGGGGAGCTGCCGCTCTCAGCCTGTCGCCTGCTCTTCGTCAACCGCACCGAGGCCGCCGGGCTCGCCGGCCTCCCGGCCGACTCCCCCTCGGACGCCCTCCTCGATGCCCTGGCCACCCGCCTGCCCGACTGCGAGCTGGTACTGACCCTGGGCGCCGAGGGCGCCTGGTATCAGGCCGGTGGCGAGCGCCGCCACCAGCCGGCCCTCAAGGTATCCGCCGTGGACACCACCGGGGCCGGCGACACCTTTATCGGCTACTACCTGGCGGCGCTGCAGCGCGGTGCCTCGGTGGCCAACTGCCTGACGCAGGCCACCGCCGCCGCCGCCCTGGCCGTGCAGCGCCCCGGCGCCGCCGCCGGCATTCCCACCGCCGACGAGGTGGCAGACTTCCTCGGCAAGGAGTCCCCATGACCCATCCCATCATCTTCGATACCGACCCGGGCGTGGACGACGCCCAGGCCATCGCCATCGCCCTGCGCCACCCCGAGCTCGAACTGCTGGGCCTCACCACCACCTTCGGCAACGTCGACGTGGAGGTGGCCACCCGCAACGCCCTGCTGCTGGCCCAGCTGGCCGGGCGCGACGACGTGCCGGTGGCCCAGGGGGCAGCGGCGCCCCTCGCGAAGACACGCCTCCCCCCGCCGGCCCATATCCACGGAGGCAACGGCCTGGGGGATATCCCGCTGCCCGCCGTTACCGGCCGCCCCGATCCGCGCTGCGCGGCGCAGTTTATCGTCGAGACGGTGAACGCTCGCCCCGGGGAGGTGACCCTGGTGGCCGTCGGCCCCCTGGGCAACCTGGCCGGCGCCCTGCAGCTCGACCCCGGCATCGTCGAGCGGGTAAAGCGGGTGGTGGTGATGGGAGGCTCGATCCGCGAAGGGGGCAACGTCACCCCGGTGGCCGAGGCCAACATGTTCAACGACCCCCAGGCGGCAAGCCGAGTGCTGACCGCCGGCTGGCCGCTGACCCTGGTCGGGCTCGACGCCACCCACCGCTGCGTGCTCACACCGGCTCATATGGCCCGCATCGAGACCGGCCAGGGCGAGCTCGGGCGGGTACTGGCCGGCAGCTACGCCTTCTACCGGGACTTCTACCAGACGTTTCTGGGCATCGACGGCTGCTGCCCCCACGACAGCTGCGCCCTGGCCTGGCTGCTCAGGCCCGATCTCTTCACCACCGCCCGGGGACACCTGAACGTGGTGACCGAGGGCGTGGCCGAGGGGCAGACCCTCTTCGCCCCCGAGGGGCGCGCCTACGCCCAGGAGCGCTGGTCGCACACGCCGTTGGCGGTGGCCTGCCTGGATGCCAACGGCGAAGCGGTGAGCGACTGGATCGCCGAGGTGCTCGGCTAGCCGGTGCGGAAGTCGTCGGGGATGTGGGTCTCGATCACCTCCAGCTCCACATGGGTCACCCTGGCCTTCTCGGGCCCCCTCCAGAGCCACTCGCTGACCGCCTTCACCGCGTCGGGGCCGCCGCACAGCAGCACCTCGACGCGCCCGTCGGCCAGGTTCCGGGCATGGCCGGTAACGCCATGCTGCAACGCCTTCTCCTGGGTGGCGCGCCGGTACCAGACTCCCTGCACCTTGCCGGTCACCACGGCCTTCACGCAGCACTGTTCCATCTCACACCTCCTTTCGAATCGCGTTTTCCGGTGACTGCTCCCCACCCTAAGCGCTGACGCGCCACGGGCGAGGCTTCCCACTTCTCAGGCAGCCGCCGGCGATGTGCCGGACTTACGCAAGCCTCCATGGGCAGAGACGGACAGCCCTTCCGCCTTCAACTGGATGATGCCTTGCTGCTTGATGTTCCGCGCCGCATTGATGTCCCGGTCGTGCTGTGTGTGGCAGGCCGGGCACTCCCACGACCGGACGTTCAACGGCATGGCGCCCCTCTTGTGCTGGCAGGCATGGCAAGTCTTGGAGCTTGCGAACCACTGGTCGATCTTGACCAGATGCTTGCCCTGCTCCTTGGCCTTGTATTCCAGTTTGGCGATCAAGGCGTGCCATGATGCGTCGCCGATGTGCTTGGCGAGCTTGTCATTTTTCATCATGTTTTTGACCTTCAGCGTCTCGACGATCACCGCTTGGTTGTCGTCAACGATCTGCCGAGACAGTTTGTGCTGGAGGTCGTTGCGGGCGTTGGCCACCCGCTCGTGAGCCTTGGCGACGAGCAATCGGGCCTTGCTCCGGTTGGCGCTGCCCTTCTTCGTGCGGGACAGCGCCTGCTGCTTGCGCTTGAGATTCTTCTGCGCCTGCTTGAGGAATCTCGGATTGGCGACCTTACGGCCGGCGGAGTCGATAGCGAGGTGCGACAGCCCCATATCCAGGCCAACGACCTTGGCGGCGTCAATGTCCTTCAGCGGTGCCGGGGCGGCCTGCTCTGTTTCAAACAGCAAGGAGGCATAGTGCTTGCCGGTGACGGTGCGGGTCAGGGTGATGCTTTTCAGTCGGCCCTCGACCTTCCGATGCACCCTGGCCCTGATCGGCCCGAGCTTGGGCACCTTGATCCAGTTGTCGCCGGCCTTGACGCCGACGCAGTGATAGCTGGACTGTTTGCCCCGCTTGCTCTTGAAGCGTGGATAGCCGGCCTTCTGCTTGGGATCGAAGAAGCGTTGGAAGGCATGGTCGAGGTTCAGGCACGCCTGCTGGAGAGCGATGGAGTCAGCCTCTTTCAGCCAGCCATACTTGCGGGATGTCTTGGCGACCGGCAGCAGCTTCTTGATGTCGTGCTTGGCGCTCAACGACTGGCCGTGGCATTGGTAGCGATGCGACATGATGCGAAGGCCGGTGTTATAAACGAAGCGCACCGCGCCGAACTGGCGGTTCAGGAACGCCGCCTGCTCGGTCGTCGGGTAGAGTCGTACCTTGGTAGCCTTGAGCATGGCGCGCCATTAATGCGTGGATGTATGTACAGCTTATGCCGCCGGGCCCCATACCGCAAACCCAGCAGCGCTATCGCGCTGCCCGCTTGTATCCCCGCCCGAGTGGGCGAGGGTTTACGCGGATTTTTGCTAATCTTCTCCGTAGCGACGGCGGGCCACAAGCCCTGACGACGCTCTGCTGCCCTACCGGGCAGTCGACAACGGCAATGCCAATAACCATGCCAACAACAATCCTCACAAGGGAGTCTACGCCATGCCACTCTTCGACCATCCCGAGTTCGACCACCACCGGCAGGTGCTCTTCGGCTGCGATCCCGAAAGCGGCCTCAAGGCGATCATCGCCATTCACGACACCACCCTGGGCCCCGCCCTGGGCGGACTGCGTATCTACCCCTATGCCAGCGAGGAGGAGGCCCTCACCGATGTGCTGCGGCTCTCCCGAGGCATGAGCTACAAGTCGGCCATGGCCGGCCTCCCCCTGGGGGGCGGCAAGGCGGTGATCATCGCCGACCCGCGCACCGACAAGACCCCGGCCCTGCTGCACGCCATGGGTCGTCTGGTGGAATCCCTGGGCGGACGCTACATCACCGCCGAGGACTCCGGCTCCAGCGAGGCGGACATGCAGGTGATCGCCGCGGAGACCGCCCATGTGGGCGGGCTGCGCCGGGCCTCGGGGGAGTCCGGCGACCCTTCTCCCTTTACCGCCTGGGGCGTGTTCTGCGCCCTGAAGAGCGCGGTGCGCCACGGCCTCGGTCGTCGCGACCTGGACGGGCTCAGGGTCGCCATCCAGGGCGTCGGCCATGTCGGCGCCCACCTGGCCCGCCACCTCCACGCGGCGGGCGCCCGGCTGGTGCTCACCGACGTCAACCGGGAGGCGCTTGCCCACCTGGCCGAGGAGCTCGGCGCCGAGGCGGTGGCCCCAGAGGCGATTTTCGACGCCGACGTGGATCTCTTCGCTCCCTGCGCCCTGGGCGCGGCGCTGACCGAGAGCGTCGTGGACCGCCTGAAGGCGAAGGTAGTCTGCGGCGCCGCCAACAACCAGCTGGCCGCGCCGGGGATCGCCGAGCGCCTGATGGCACGGGGGATTCTCTATACCCCGGACTATGTGGCCAACGCCGGCGGGGTGATCGAGATCGCCTGGCAGCGCCGGGAGGACTACGACCGGGCCGCGGTGATGGCCCATATCGAGGGGATCGGGGCCACCCTGGACGAGCTCTTCGCGCGCGCCGCCCGGGAAGAGCTCAGCCCGGCGACCATCGCCGACGCCATGGCTCGGGAGCGCTTCGGCCGACGCTGACGCCACCGGGCAGCGCCCAGATGAAGGCAAGGCCGGCAGCTGCCGGCCTTCTCGATGCGGCCCGGGGCGTCAGGCGACGTCGCCGCGCTTGTCCAGCAGCTCACGCTTCACCACCACCGCGGTGTTGCGAGGGACCAGGGGGCGACCCCGCTCGATCAGGTGGCACCGGGTAAAAGCCGCCCCAAACAGGAGAATGAGGGACGAGTAGTAAACCCACAGCAGGATCATGACCACCGAGCCGGCGGCGCCGTAAGTGGAGGCGGTGGCGGTGTGGGAGAGATAGATGGCGATGGCCGAGCGCCCCACCGCGAAGAGCAGCGCAGTGACCACGGCGCCCACCAGCACGTCTTTCCAGCCCAGCACCACGTCGGGCAGCACCTTGAAGATGGTGGCGAAGAGCGCGGCGATCACCGCCAGGGAGACCAGGAACTCGGCCGTGGTGGTGAGCAGGCCCACATAGGGCACCAGCTCGTCGGCGGCCTGCAGCATGGCTCTCACCATGACGCCGAAGATCAGCGATACCAGCAGGATAAAGCCGATAGAGAGCACCACGGTGAGCGACAGCAGGCGGTTCTTGATGAAGACCAGGGCGCTGTTGGCGCTGGGCCGGGCGGTCACGCCCCAGATGGTGTTGAGCGAGAACTGCATCTGGGCAAATACCGTGGTGGCACCCACCATCAGGGCCCCGAAGCCCAGCAGGGTGGGCAACAGGCCCGACTCCTCGATGCGCGAGCTGGCCACGGCCTGCTCGATGGCGGCCGCGGCATCGTGCCCCATGGTGTCCTGAAGCTGGGCGACGATCTGCCCCTGGGCGGCATCCTCGCCCATCACCAGGCCAATGACGGTGACGGCGATGATCATGGTGGGCGCCAGGGAGAAGAGCGTGTAGAAGGCGAGCGACCCGGCGTAGCTGAAGGCGTTGCGCTCCAGCCAGAGCCGAATGGCGCCCTGGGTAACATGCCACCAGAAACGCAGCGCGGCCACGATACCTGCCGGTGATAGCTGCTTCAGACCCATCTCTTACTCCCCCGCATCCCTGTGTTTGGCACAGGATACCCGAAGGGGCCCGAGGCGTCTTGTCGCCCCCCCGCCCAGCGGCGTTGCAAGCCTCCGCAGGCCTTACCATAATGGGCCCGCCACTCACCTGCCGGTCTTTACATGAGCCCCTGCCCGGACGCCCACGACGACAGCTACGACTTCGACTGCCTGGTCTTCATCGGCCGCTTCCAGCCGCCGCACCTGGGCCATCTGGCGGTGATCCACGAGGCGCTCAAGCGAGCGCGCCAGGTGATTGTCCTGGTGGGCTCCTCCTGGCAGGCTCGCTCCCTGCGCAACCCCTGGCGCTTCGACGAGCGACGCGCCATGCTGCGCAGCGCCTTCGACGACGACGAGAACGCCCGGCTCGCCGTGGTGCCGCTCCTCGACGCCCTCTACAACAACGACGTCTGGGTGCGCGACGTACAGCGCAAGGTGCGTGATATCGCCAGCCCCCATACGGCGCGCCTGCCGCGCATCGGTCTGATCGGGGCGAGCCGCGGACAGTCGAGCTACTACCTGTCACTCTTTCCCCAGTGGGAGTCGGTGAGCGTGCCCCTGGTGGAGGGCATCTCGGCGAGCCAGATCCGTGAGCGGCTGTTCCGCTCCGCCTCCTCCGCCGAGGACTACCTGACCACCGGTGCCGCCCACGACCTGCCCCCCGGCGTGGTGGACTCGGTGCAGGAGTTCTGCGCCGGCGACCACTACCGCCAGCTGATCGAGGAGCAGCGGCTGCTGGACCAGTACCGCAGCGCCTGGGCCCAGGCGCCCTACCCGCCCATCTTCGTGACGGTCAATGCGGTGGTGGTGCAGTCAGGGCATGTGCTGCTGGTGCGCCGCACGGCGGCACCGGGCAAGGGGCTGCTGGCGCTGCCGGGCGGTTTCATCAACTCCCATGAGCGCCTGCTGGACGCCTGCCTGCGGGAGCTGCGCGAACGGGTGCGCCTGAAGGTGCCGGAGCCTGTGCTCAAGGGCTCCCTGCGCGGCCAGCGGCTCTTCGACGAACCTCACCGCAGCTGGCGGGGCCGCACCCTGGCGGAGGCCTTCTACTTCGCCCTGACCCCTGACCAGCAGCTGCCTCGTCTCAAACCGGTCAAGGGCGGCGACCACGCCCGCTGGGTGGCCCTGGCGGACCTGGACCCGGAGGCCCTCTTCGAGGACCACTTCTTTATCATCCAGGACTTCCTGGGGCTGCCCGCCGACTTCGGTGGCACCTAGCTCAGGAAAAGGATGTGATTTCCATCGCGAGCGATGAGGGGCTGGTCACCGCCGGAGAGGAGCTACCGGAGTGTAGTGGCCTACATGAGGATAGCGACGATCCGCCGGGGGCCGGGCTATCGAGCGCAGCAGGAAATCGCACCTTTTTCAGGCCTGGAGGAAATCGCGGGGCAACTTCTGCATCTGCCGCCAGAGCTTCTCGACGCCGGGCTTGTGCACCAGGGAGCAGCGGTAGAGACGGATCTCCAGGGGCACGTCCCACTCCTCGCCTCCGGCCCGCACCAGGCGGCCGTTCTTGAGCTCCTCGCGGATGCAGAAGTCGGGAATCCAGGCCATGCCGATGCCCTGCAGCACCATCCCCTTGAGCCCCTCGGCCATGGCGGTCTCGTAGACGGTGCGCAGCCGCAGGCGCAGGGCGTCGTTCTTGAGCAGCATGCGCACGCTGCTGCCCAGGAAGGCACCCTGGGTGTAGGCGAGGTAGGGAATCGATTCCTTGCCGTCCAGCGGGAAGCGCGGCTCTCCCGCCTCGTCCGGCAGACTCACCGGCAGCATCTTCACCTGGCCGATGGAGAAGGAGGGAAAGACCTCGGGGTCCAGCTGCATGCTGGCATAGGGGTCGTAGTAGGCGAGCATCAGGTCGCACTTGCCCTCCCGAAGCACGTGGATCGCCTCCCCCACGTTCATGGCCACCAGGCGGGTGGGCAGCTCGCCGATCCCCTGCTGCAGGCGGGAGATCCAGGGGGGGAAGAAGCTCAGCGCCAGGGAGTGGGCGGCGACGATGTCCAGCGCCTCGTTGGCGATGGCCAGGCCCCGCAGGTGCCCCAGGCTCTCGTTGAGCTGCTCCACCAGGTTCCTGGCGGTGACCAGAAAGAGCTGCCCTTCGGGCGTCAGGTCCACCGGCGTGGTAGAGCGGTCCACCAGGGTGGCGCCTACCGCCTGCTCCAGGGCCCGGATACGCCGGCTGAAGGCGGGCTGGGTCACATGGCGCTGCCGCGCCGAGGCGGAAAAGCTGCGGGTATTGGCCAGGGCGACGAAGTCTTCCAGCCATTTGGTCTCGAGGTTCACGGGGTCTCCCGATCCGCGGATGGCAGCAGGGCCGAGCTCTCGGCCATCGTGAAAGCGTAATGTATCACTGGATGGGAGACAGGAGATAGGCGGCCCGCGAAACCAGCTTGCGCCACAGCGGCCGCGAGGTGATCTCGTCGAGGTTGACGCGCCGGCAGTTGGCGAAGTCCTTCTCCAGCATCAGCCGCACCTGGGCGGCGAAGTGGCGATCCGGCAAGAAGGCGGTGATCTCGAAGTTGAGACGGAAGGAGCGGTTGTCGAGGTTGACGGTGCCGACACTGGCCGCCGAATCGTCGATCAGCATCACCTTCTGGTGCAGGAAGCCCGGCTGGTAGCGGTAGACCTTGACCCCGGCCCTGAGCATGTCGGGCAGGAAGGAGAAGGCCGACAGGAACACCAGCAGGTGATCGGGGTGCTCCGGGATCATGATGCGTACGTCCACCCCGCGCATGGCGGCCAGGCGCAGGGCGTCCTGGACGCCCTGGTCGGGCACGAAGTAGGGACTGGTCACCCAGAAGCGCTCCCGAGCGCTGTGGATGGCGTGCTGCACCAGCAGGCCGGCGGTGTCCTGGCGATCCGCCGGCCCCGAGGGCACGATCACGACCTTGTGACACTCGTGGCAGCTGACCTGAGGCGTCCAGGTGAGGGTGATCACCTCCCCGGTGGCCCAGTGCCAGTCCTCCCAGAAGGCCTCCTGCAGACCCAGCACGCTGGGGCCGGTGAGCTTAAGGTGGGTATCGCGCCAGGCCCCGTGGCGAGGATGCTGGCCCAGGTACTCCACGCCGACGTTGAAGCCACCGACCCACCCCTCGCGGCCATCCACCACCAGCACCTTGCGATGGTTGCGGAAGTTGAGCTGGAAGCGGTGGCGAAACCCGCGCGAGGAGCGGAAGGCGCTCACCTCCACGCCGCTGCTGGCCAGGTCGCGCAGGTAGCCCTCGTTGAGCTTGTGGCTGCCCACCTCGTCATAGAGGAAGTAGACCCGCACCCCGCGATCGGCCACTCGCTGCAGCCGCTGCTTGAGCTCAATGCCCAGGGCATCATTGCGCACGATGAAGAACTGGATCAGCACATACTCCTCGGCGCGCTCGATGCCGTCGAAGAGGCTCTCGAAGGTGGCCTCGCCGTCCACCAGCAGCTCGGCCCGGTTGCCGCTGGTCATCGGCATCTGGGCCAGCTGCTCCACGGCGCGCACGTCCGGGTCGCGGGTCTCGGCCACGAAGGGCTCCAGGGGCTCGCGATAGCGAGCCAGCACCCGGCGCAGCACGCTGTCGCGCTCGCCGCGGGCCGACACATAGCCGTAAAAGCGCGGCTGCCCGAAGATCCAGTAGGCGGGCACCGCCACGTAGGGCAGCGTGATCAGGGAGAGGATCCAGGCGATGGCACCCTGGGAGGTACGGCTGGAGAGCAGTGCGAGGACCGCCGACAGGATGCCCAGCAGGTGCACCATAAAGATCGCCAGTCCGAACAGCCAGGATGTCATGGGCTCTCCCTGAAAAAACAGTGTTCTACAGCATACCCAAACGGCAGCGGCCCCGCCAGATGGCGGGGCCGCGGTGGTACCTGAAGCGACAGGATCACGCTCGCTCGGCGATGATCTCCTTCCACTTGGCGGGGCCGGTCTGGTGTACCGAGGTGCCCTGGCTGTCCACGGCCACGGTCACCGGCATGTCCTCCACCTCGAACTCGTAGATGGCCTCCATGCCCAGGTCCTCGAAGCCCACCACGCGGGACTTCTTGATCGCCTGGGCCACCAGGTAGGCGGAGCCGCCCACGGCCATCAGGTAGACCGCCTTGTTGTCGCGGATCGCCTCGATGGCGGCCGGGCCGCGCTCGGCCTTGCCCACCATGCCCAGCAGGCCGGTCTCTTCCAGCATGGTGCGGGTGAACTTGTCCATGCGGGTGGCGGTGGTGGGACCGGCCGGGCCGACCACCTCATCGCCCACCGGGTCCACCGGACCCACGTAGTAAATGAAGCGACCCTTCATGTCGACGGGCAGCGGCTCGCCCTTGGCGATCATGTCCACCATGCGCTTGTGGGCGGCGTCGCGGCCGGTCAGCAGCTTGCCGTTGAGCAGCAGGGTATCACCGGGCTGCCAGGTCTGGACCTCTTCCGGGGTCACGCTGTCGAGGTTGACACGCTTGACGTTATCCCCCGCCTCGCGGGTGATCTCCGGCCAGTCCTCCAGCTTCGGCGCCGGCAGCGCGGCGGGGCCGGAGCCGTCCAGGGTGAAGTGGGCGTGGCGGGTAGCGGCACAGTTGGGAATGATGGCCACCGGCTTGTTAGCCGCGTGGGTCGGGTAGTCCCTGACCTTGATGTCGAGCACCGTGGTCAGCCCGCCCAGGCCCTGGGCGCCGATACCGCTCTTGTTGACCTTGTCGAAGAGCTCCAGGCGCAGCTCCTCGGCGCGGTTGGAGGCGCCACGGGCCTGCAGCTCCTGGATATCGATGGGATCCAGCAGCGCCTCCTTGGCGATCTCCATGGCCTTCTCGGCGGTGCCGCCGATGCCGATGCCCAGCATGCCGGGCGGACACCAGCCGGCGCCCATCTTGGGCAGCTGCTCCATGACCCAGTCGACCACGTTGTCGGAGGGGTTGAGCATGGCGAACTTGGACTTCGCCTCGCTGCCGCCCCCCTTGGCGGCCACGTGGACCTCCACGGTGTCGCCGGGGACGATCTTGTGGTGGATGATCGCCGGAGTATTGTCGCCGGTGTTCTTGCGGGCGCCGTCCGGGTCGGCCAGCACCGAGGCGCGCAGCACGTTGTCGGGCAGCGCGTAGGCGCGACGCACGCCCTCGTTGACCATGTCATCCAGGCTCATCTCGGCGTCCCAGCGCACGTTCATGCCCACGTGCAGGAAGACGGTCACGATGCCGGTGTCCTGGCAGATGGGTCGATGGCCCATGGCGCACATGCGTGAGTTGATCAGGATCTGGGCAATGGCGTCCTTCGCCGCCGGGTTCTCCTCGCGCTCGTAGGCCTGAGCCATGGCGTCGATGAAGTCCTTCGGGTGGTAGTAGGAGATGTACTGCAGCGCATCGGCGACGCTCTGAATCAGATCGTCCTGACGAATCACGGTCATGGGCAAGGAACTCCTTGGCGTTATCGGCATGCCCGCTCTCGGATGGCAGCCTGGCTGCCCGGCGGGCTCGAGCGGGCTGGATTATACCCCACCCCGGGGTTGCCTGACATTCCTGCCACCAAAGCCTTGGCCAAAGGATCTTGTGCGGAAAGATAACGGTATAAAAATGACTGCTGTGAAAAAGATTGCTGTGAATATGCCGGCCTCAGGCCGGCGCCTGGCAGCCGGGGCAGAGATAGAGCCGCCGGGAGGCGACCGAGGCGCGTTCGATGACGCCGCCGCAGGCGTGGCAGTCCCGACCGTCGCGCTCGAAGACGGCAAAGCGCCAGTGGCGGCGGCTGGCGCCGCGTTGGCGATCCTGGGCGGCCCAGTCGGGCCGGTTGGTGACGCCGGCCTGGTCGTAGGCCTGACGGGTGACCGCCAGGATGCTGCGCGCCAGCCGCTCGAGGGCATCATCGCTCAGGACCAGGGGCTTGGCCCTGTGGTGGAGGCCAGCGAAGAAGAGGATCTCGGAGCGCAGGTAGTTGCCGATGCCGGCAAACAGCGCCTGGTCCAGCAGCAGCCCGCCCAGCCCACGGCGCCGGAAGCGTGGTTCCCGCAGGCGGGCCATGGCCTGCTCCACCGTCACCGCGTGGGTCAGCAGATCGGGACCGAGCCGCGCCAGGAAGGGATGCTCCCCGAGACGCTCCTCCTGCCAGAGGGAGACATCCGAGGCGCTGTAGAGGCTGGCCGCCCTCCCCTCGCCGACAAGGCGCACCCGCAGGGAGCGGCCGGTATCCGGCTCCCGCTCGGCGTCATGGAGTTTCCAGACGCCGTAGAGCTGGTTGTGGGAGTAGAGCACCCGGCCGTCATCGAAGCGGGTCAGCAGCGCCTTGCCCCAGCTGTCCACCGCCGTGATCCGGCGCCCCACCAGGGAGCCGGCCTCCTGCGCCAGCTCGGGAAAGGCGAACCAGACCTCCTCCAGCCGCCGGCCGGCGATCTGCTGATGGATGCGGTCGGCGGCGCGACGAATCTCAGGACCTTCGGGCATACATATTCCTCATAGCACACAACAGGACACCGATAGATGGACGTTGCGAGCGAAGATAGGTTGCCTGACGCCGGAGCGCAGCAACCGGAGTTGACTGGCTGCTCAATGAGGATTGCTAGCACCGCCGGCAGGCAAGATATCGAGCGCAGTAGTCCATATACGGTGGACTACCCCAGCGCCAGCTGGCGCTCCTTCAGCTCCTGCAGCCGGTCGCGCAGCCGCGCGGCCTCCTCGAACTCCAGGTTCTGGGCCGCCTCGAACATGGCGTCCTCGAGCCGGGTCAGCTCCTGGGCCAGCTGCTGGGGAGAGAGCTCAGCGGGGTCGTAGATCGCCTCGCGCTCCGCCACCTTGCGCTCGCCGCGGCGCCCCTTGCCCTTCCTGCCCGGCGCCTGGGCGGCCTCGAGGATATCGGCCACCGAGCGGGTCACGGTGGTCGGCGTGATGCCGTGCTCCTCGTTGAAGGCGACCTGCTTGGCCCGGCGCCGCTCGGTCTCCTCCATGGCGCGGCGCATGGAGTCGGTGACCCGGTCACCGTAGAGGATCGCCTTGCCGTGGGCGTTGCGTGCCGCCCGGCCGATGGTCTGGATCAGGGAGCGCTCGTTGCGCAGGAAGCCCTCCTTGTCCGCATCGAGGATCGCCACCAGGGAGACCTCGGGAATGTCGAGGCCCTCCCGCAGCAGGTTGATGCCCACCAGGACATCGAACTTGCCAAGGCGCAGGTCGCGGATGATCTCCACCCGCTCCACGGTGTCGATGTCGGAGTGCAGGTAGCGCACCCGCACGTCGTGCTCGTCCAGATACTCGGTGAGGTCCTCGGCCATGCGCTTGGTCAGCGTCGTCACCAGCACCCGCTCCCCCACGGCGGTGCGCAGGCGAATCTCCGAGAGCAGATCATCCACCTGGGTGCTGGCCGGACGCACCTCCAGCTCCGGGTCGAGCAGGCCGGTGGGACGCACCACCTGCTCCACCACCTGGCCGGCGTGCTCCGCCTCGTAGGGCCCCGGGGTGGCGGAGACGAAGATGGTCTGGGGGCTGATCGCCTCCCACTCCTCGAACTTCATGGGGCGATTATCCAGCGCCGAGGGGAGCCGGAAGCCGTACTCCACCAGGGTCTCCTTGCGGGAGCGGTCGCCCTTGTACATCCCCCCTACCTGGGGGACGCTGACGTGGCTCTCGTCGATGAAGAGCAGGGCGTCACCGGGGAGGTAGTCGAAGAAGGTGGGGGGCGGCTCGCCGGGGTTGCGCCCGGAGAGGTAGCGGGAGTAGTTCTCGATGCCGTTGCAGTAGCCCAGTTCGAGCATCATCTCGATATCGTAGAGGGTGCGCTGCTCCAGGCGCTGGGCCTCCACCAGGCGGTCGTGCTTGCGCAGCCACTCGAGGCGCTCGACCAGCTCCGCCTTGATGGCATCGATGGCGCCGAGGATGGTCTCCCGGGGCGTGACATAGTGGGACTTGGGGTAGACGGTCATGCGCGGCACCTCGCCCCTCACCTCGCCGGTGAGCGGGTCGAAGAGGCGGATGGAGTCGATCTCGTCGTCGAAGAGCTCGACCCGCACCGCCTCCTCCTCGGCGTCTGCCGGAAAGATGTCGATGACGTCGCCGCGCACCCGGTAGGTGCCGCGCTTGAAGTCCATGTCGTTGCGGGTGTACTGGAGCTCCGCCAGGCGCCGCAGGAACTTGCGCTGGTCGATCAGCTCCCCGCGGGTGAAGTGCAGACGCATCTTCAGGTACTGGTCGGGATCCCCCAGGCCGTAGATGGCCGACACCGAGACCACAATCAGGGCGTCGCGGCGCTCCAGCAACGCCTTGGTAGCCGATAGGCGCATCTGCTCGATATGGTCGTTGATGGAGGCATCCTTCTCGATGAAGGTGTCCGACGACGGCACATAGGCCTCGGGCTGATAGTAGTCGTAGTAGGAGACGAAGTACTCGATGGCGTTGTCGGGGAAGAACGCCTTGAACTCCCCATAGAGCTGGGCCGCCAGGGTCTTGTTGGGCGCCATGACGATGGTCGGGCGCTGCAGGCGCTCCACCACGTTGGCCATGGTGAAGGTCTTGCCGGAGCCGGTGACCCCGAGCAGGGTCTGGTGGGCCAGCCCCGCCTCGAGCCCGCGCACCAGGCCGTCGATGGCCGCGGGCTGGTCGCCGGCGGGCTGAAACTTCGAGGCGAGGCGAAAGGGTCTGCTCATGGGGTCTCCATTGAATGGTGGAAGGCTCAGGCCTCGACGCTGGTGCGGGTGATGACCTCCACGGTGGAGCTGGTCATCAGCCGGTGGATGGGGCACTTGTGGCTGATCTCCTCCAGGCGTGCCAGCTGCTCGGGGTCCTCGATGCCGTGGAAGGTCATCTCCACGTCGAGGCGATAGACACCCTGGCGCTCCTCGCTGTCGTCGCGGTGTACCTTGACGCTGATGCCCTCGAGAGGCCACCCCTTGCGCTTGGCGTACATCATGGAGGTGATCGCCTTGCAGCCCCCCAGGGAGAGGTCGAAGTAGTCGTGGGGGTCAGGCGCCGTGCCCTCGCCGCCATAGGCCACCGGCACGTCGATGAACAGCTCGTCGAAGCCGTCCAGTTCGACCCGCTGGCGAAAGATATGGTTGCGTACGCTTACGACTTCAATGGTCTTCTTCATGGGAAAGCGTCCTTTTCACTTGACCTGGATGGGAAGCTTGAGGGCCTCGACGGCCTTGATCAGCGCATCGCGACGGACACGGCCCTCCACCTCGGCGCCGTGGCGGCCGACCTCGGCGCTGTCGACCCCGTCGAGCATCATCAGCGCCGTGGTGATGCGGTTGATCTGATCGGCGTTCTCGACGCCCTTGAAGGTCAGCGACTGGTGCGCCATGGGCGGCTCTCCTCTGGCCCCGGGAATGTGCGAGCGAGTCTAGCATGGCGCCGCGGCGGCCACAGCGGTTGCAATGTCGCAGCGGAGCCCGCATAAGGGGACTATCCCTACCCCGACGACGAGGAGAGCACATGCAGGAGTGGATTACCGCCCTGGGCGGACGGCAGGAGGCCGATGACCGGGTCGCCTTCGACACCCCGGATCAGGCCCGACAGGCCCTGGATGGGACGGTGGTCACGCCGCTGGTGCATCTGGGCGCCCTGGACGTGATCGGCGTCGGTGCCGACAAGCTCCTGCAGGGGCAGGCCAGTGCCCAGATCGCCCACGCCGACGGCGACTTCGCCCCGCTGACCGTCTTCTGCACCCCCAAGGGGCGCATGCTGGCCAACGCCCAGCTGCTCAGGGTCGCCGAGGGGCACTACCGCCTGCTGATGCACCGCGGCCTGGTCGCCCCCCTGGCGGAGCATCTGGGCAAGTTCGCCGCCTTCTACCAGGCCAAGCTCACCCCACGAGACGACCTGGCGCTGATCGGGCTCATCGGCCGGGAGGCGCCGGCGATGGCCGAAGCGCGGCTGGACCTGGTGCCCCCGGCGGCCTGGCATCAGGCCGGCGATGCCGAACTGCAGCTGCTGACCCACCCGGGGCCCCGTCCGCGCCAGCTGATCTGCCTGCCGGCAGAGCGCGCCGAGGCCCTGTGGCAGACCCTGACCGAGCAGGCCGCGCCGGTGGGCAATGGGGTGTGGTGCCTGCAGGATATCCAGGCCGGTCTGGCCTGGCTGACGCCGGAGCACAGCGACGCCCTGCTGCCACAGATGATCAACTGGGAGGCGCTGGGCGGCATCAGCTTCAAGAAGGGGTGCTACACCGGCCAGGAAGTCGTGGCCAGGGCCCACTTCCGCGGCCAGGTGAAGCGGCGCCTGGTGCGCGCCCAGCTGGAGGGCGAAGAGCTCCCCGGCCCGGGCAGCCCGGTGGAGAGCGCCGAGGGCAAGGCGGTGGGCGAGGTGGTCGCTGCCGAACTCGATGCCTATGGCCAGGCGGAGGTGCTCGCCGTGCTGAGCACGAAGGAGGACCTGGGGCCCCTGAGCGTCGCCGGCCAGGCCTTCAAGCAGCTAAAGCTCCCCTATGCCGTGGAGCGCCTGGACCCAGAGGAGATGGTCGCCCGCGGCTGACCCTCGGCCGGGCTCGCTTACAGGCCGAAGAGGCGCCGGGCGGTGGCGGTGCTGGCCGCCGCCACCGCCTCCTCGCTCTGGCCCCGCAGTTCGGCGACGACCCGGCACACCTCCACGACCCGCGCCGGCTCGTTGCGTTCTCCCTGGCGACCGGCCAGCGGCATGTCGGGGCTGTCGGTCTCCAGCACATAGCCATCGTCGGGCAGGCTCGCCACCGTGCGCCTCAGGCGCTTGGCCCGGACATGGGTGACCGCGCCGCCCAGGCCCACCGCGAAGCCCAGATCGATGAAGCGCCGCGCCTGCTCCGGTGAGCCGGCGAAGGCGTGGATCAGGCCGCCGGCGGGCGGCGCCAGCTGACGCAACCGCTTGGCGACCCGGTCGTTGGCCCGCACGCAGTGGATCACCAGCGGGAGTGCATGCGTCTTGGCCAGCCTGAGCTGGGCGTCGAAGAGTTCCCACTGGGCCTCGAGGGTATCGGCGAAGCGGGCATCGATACCGCACTCGCCCACCGCCACGACCCTGGGTGAGGCGCCGCCGCAGTGAGCCGCCAGGGTCTGGTCAAGGGCGTCCAGGTCGCTGTCGACGTGGGAGTTCATGAAATAGGGGTGCAGCCCCAGGCAGACGCTGACGTCGTCGCACTTGCCCAGCGCCAGCACATCCGGCCAGCGCTGGCGCGTCGTGCCCGGCACCACGAAATGCCCGACGCCCACCGCCCTGGCCCGCTCGAACACCGCCTCGCGGTCGGCGTCGAAATCGGGGAAGTCCAGGTGGCAGTGGGCGTCGATAAGCATTTTGCAACTCCGCAATGAGGCTTCGAGTCGCGGCTGTTCCGGCGACAGGCCTGTTCGGGGGCGCTGTAAATACCTCCCTGTACGCTACTTTTTCCTTCCCTGGAAAAAGACCCCCTCCAGGCCTGTCCCCGGCGCCGCTCGGCTTGGCACTATCCTGCTCGGCGCTCGGCGCTTGTAGCTCAATGCTCCCGGGTGGGCTGGAAGCGGATCTCCGGCCAGCGCTCCTGGGTCATCTGCAGGTTGACCCGGGTCGGCGCGATATAGGTGAGGTAGCCGCCGCCGTCGATGGCCAGGTTGGCGCTCGCCTTGCGCTTGAACTCCTCGAGCTTCTTGGCGTCATCGCAGTAGATCCAGCGGGCGGTGTTGACGTTCACCCCCTCGTAGATCGCCTCCACCTTGTACTCCTCCTTGAGGCGGTGGGCCACCACGTCGAACTGCAGGGTACCCACGGCGCCGAGGATCAGGTCGTTGTTGTCCAGGGGCATGAAGACCTGGGTGGCACCCTCCTCGGAGAGCTGCTGCAGGCCCTTCTGGAGCGCCTTCATCTTGAGCGGGTCCTTGAGGCGCACCCGTTTGAAGAGCTCCGGCGCGAAGTGCGGAATGCCGGTGAAGCGCATCTCCTCGCCCACCGTGAAGGTGTCGCCGATCTGGATGGTGCCGTGGTTGTGCAGGCCGATGATATCGCCGGGCCAGGCCTCCTCCACCTGGGAGCGGTCCGAGGCCATGAAGGTCAGAGCATCCGCGATCTTGACGTCCTTGCCGATGCGCACGTGGCGCATCTTCATGTTCTTCTCGTACTTGCCCGAGCAGACCCGCAGGAAGGCGATGCGATCCCGGTGGTTGGGGTCCATGTTGGCCTGGATCTTGAACACGAAGCCGGTAAAGCGCGGGTCCTCGGCCTCCACGGTGCGCAGGTCGGTCTCCCGGGACTGGGGCGGCGGCGCATACGCCACGAAGCCGTCGAGCATCTCGCGCACCCCGAAGTTACCCATGGCGGTACCGAAGTAGACCGGGGTCAGCTCGCCGCGGCGGTAGGCCTCGAGGTCGAAGGCGTGGGAGGCGCCCCTGACCAGCTCCACCTCCATGCGCAGCTCCTCGGCCTGATCCTCGCCCAGCACGGCGTCCACCTCGGGGTTGTCGAGCCCCTCGATGCGCCTGTCATCGGGAATGCGGCTGCCCTGGCCCTGGGTGTAGAGGTGGATGACATCGTTATAGAGGTGGTAGACCCCCTTGAAGTGGCGCCCCATGCCGATGGGCCAGGTCATGGGCGCACACTGGATGTTGAGCACCGTCTCCACCTCGTCCATCACCTCGATGGGGTCGCGGATATCGCGGTCCATCTTGTTGATGAAGGTGAGGATGGGGGTGGTGCGCAGGCGACACACCTCCATCAGCTTGATGGTGCGATCCTCGACGCCCTTGGCGCCGTCGATCACCATCAGCGCCGAATCCACCGCGGTCAGGGTGCGGTAGGTGTCCTCGGAGAAGTCCTCGTGGCCGGGGGTATCGAGCAGGTTGACGATGCGCCCGCCGTAGGGGAACTGCATCACCGAGGTGGTCACCGAGATGCCGCGCTCCTGCTCCATCTTCATCCAGTCGGAGGTGGCGTGGCGATCGGCGCGCTTGCTCTTCACGGAGCCGGCCATCTGGATGGCGTTTCCGAACAGCAGCATCTTCTCGGTGATGGTGGTCTTGCCCGCATCCGGGTGACTGATAATGGCGAAAGTGCGTCGCAGCCCGACTTCGCGGGCCAGGGTGGGGTCTGACATCGATGATGGATTCGTCGTCGAGGCACCGCAGGGGTGCGTGAATGGTTGCCGGTTGGCGGTGGGCGCATTCTACGCCGCCAGCGCGATGAAATGTAGGCCGGCGCCGCAGCGGGTATGATAGATGGCCCGATGCGAGGAGCCGCCATGCCCACAGCCACCCAGCCACTGCCCCTTTCCACCCCCAGCCGCAACCTGGTCCGCCTGACCATCGTGCGGGGCATCACCTGGACCGGCTTTCTGGCCGGGATCATCATCGGCGTGGAGTTTCTCGGTTTCGCTCTCCAGGTGAGGGCGGTGATCGGCGTGGTCCTGGCCATGGCGCTGGTCAACCTGGTCACCTGGTGGCGGCTGGGCCACCACCGCACCATCACCCACGGCGAGTATCTGGTCCACCTGCTCGCCGACGTCCTGGCCCTGAGCCTGCTCTTCTACTACACCGGCGGCTCCAGCAACCCCTTCATCACCTACTACCTGGTGCCGGTCACCATCGCCGCCGCCACCCTGCCCTGGCGCTACGCCTGGATCATCGCCACCACGGCACTGCTCGCCTACTCGCTGCTGATGGTCCACTATCACCCGGTCCCCCAGCTGGCCCACGGCCACCACGACCACGGTCAGGGAGTCAGCCTCCACGTGCTGGGAATGTGGCTCAACTTCGCCCTCTCCGCGGGCCTGGTCACCTTCTTCATCTACAAGATGGCCCATGCGCTGCGCAGCCGGGAGCAGGCCCTCTCGACCACCCGCGAGTCCGCTCTGCGCAATGAGCAGGTGCTGGCCGTGGCCACCCAGGCCGCCGGCACCGCCCATGAGCTCGGCACCCCCCTCTCCACCATGGCCGTGCTGCTCTCCGAGATGCGCGACGAGGCCCGGGACAACCCCATGCTGCAGAAGGATATCGAGCTGCTGCGCCAGCAGGTGGATACCTGCAAGGCCCGCCTGCGCGAGCTGGTGGAGAACGCCGACCGGCGCCGCATGGGGGAGCCCCAGGTGCGCGATGGCGAGGTCTGGCTGGCCGGCGTGGTGCAGCGCTGGCTGGTGCTGCGCCCCGATGTCAGCCACCGCCTGGAGGTGGCCGAGCGCCGCGGGCGCCCCTGGATCTCGGTGGACACCACCCTGGAACAGGCCCTGACCAACCTGCTCAACAACGCCGCCGACGCCAACCCCGATGACATCCTGATCAGTCTCGACTGGACACCCCAGGAGGTGATCATCGATATTCGCGATCATGGGCCGGGCGTGGCGCTCTCCATTGCCGACCAGCTGGGCGAGACCTTCGTCTCCACCAAGAGCAAGGGGCTCGGCATCGGGCTCTTCCTGACCCATGCCACCATCAACCGCCTCGGCGGCGGCGTGAGCCTGTACAATCACCCCGAGGGCGGCACCCTGACCGAGGTGGTGCTGCCGCGCAGCGAACCGGCCAGCTGAGCCGAACCCGACCATGAGGACACCATGCAAGAGCCAACCACAGCCGAACGACTGCTGATCATCGACGACGACGAGATGTTCTGCCACGTGCTGAACCGCGCCATGAGCCGGCGCGGCTTCGAGGTGCTGGTGGCCCATGACAGCGAGCAGGCGCTCTCCCTGGCGCGCCAACACCGTCCGGAGCTGGCCACCCTGGACCTCAAGCTGGAGCATGACTCCGGCCTGAAGCTGCTGCCGGAGCTGATGGAGGCGGTACCCGAGTGCCGGGTGGTGGTACTGACCGGCTACTCCAGCATCGCCACCGCCGTGGAGGCGATCAAGCTGGGGGCAGTCAACTACCTCTGCAAGCCCGCCGATGCCGACGAGGTGCTGGCCGCCTTCGAGAAGGAGACCGGCGACCCCGAAGCGGAAGTGGCAGAGCAGCCCCCCTCCATCAACCGCCTGGCCTGGGAGCATATCCAGAAGGTGCTCCAGGAGAACGACGGCAATATCTCCGCCACCGCCCGGGCGCTGGGGATGCACCGACGCACCCTGCAGCGCAAGCTGCAGAAGCGGCCGGTGCGCCGATAGACCCTTACTGCGCCGTCCACCCCAGGTCGATGTTCCAGCTGGAACCCGTGACGGCGCCGGCGGCATCGGAGGCCAGGTAGGCGACCAGCTCGGCCACCTCGGCGGGCTCGATCAGCCGCTTCACGGCGGCGTTCTTGAGCATGATCTGCTCGATCACCTGCTGCTCCTCCATGCCGTGCAGCTTCGCCTGGTCGGCGATCTGGTTGTCGACCAGGGGGGTCTTCACGTAGGCGGGACAGATGGCATTGGCGGTGATGCCCTGGGCGCCGCCCTCCAGGGCCGCGGTCTTGGTCAGGCCGATCATGCCGTGCTTGGCGCTGATATAGGCCGACTTGCCAGGCGAGGCGACCTGGGCATGCACCGAGGCGATATTGACCACCCGACCCCAGCCGTTCTCGCGCATGGAGGGCCAGGCCGCCTGGGTCAGCAGGAAGGGAGCGGTCAGCATCAGGTCGATGATCTGGCGCCACTTCGCCTCGGGGAATTCCTCGATGGGGGCGACGTGCTGGATCCCGGCGTTGTTGACCAGGATATCCACCCGGCCGAAGCGGCGCATGGCCTCCGCCACCGCCGCCTTGCACGCCTCCCCGTCGGTGAGGTCGGCCTGGAAGAAGACGGCGCCGGCGCGCTCGGCCACCTCGGCGCCGTCCGGATTGAAGTCCACGGCCAGCACCTGGTGGCCAAGCTCGCAGAAGTGACGCACCACGGCCTCACCGATGCCGCTGGTGGTGCCGGTGACCAGGGCGACGCGGGGAGTGGTGGGGGCAGTTCCTGACATCAGCAGCTCCTTGTCCTTTCGTTGTCATGCCCAGCGCGCAGGGCGGGAAAGATACAGCGTCCCCAGCATACGGCCGCCCGCCCTCAGGCGCCACCGTCGGCGGGCGGGCGCTCGGCCATGACCCGCTCCATCAGCTGCTGAGCGAGCCGGCTGGCCGCCTGCCGGCTGGTCACGTCCGTGAGGTCATCGAGCAGCACCAGTCGGCGGCACCAGGCCTCCTCGCCCAGGGCCACGGTCTCCAGTGGGTACTCCCCCGAGGGCAACGCCAGCCAGTGATGGCTGCCCACCTCGGGCATCTCGACGCTGTCGGCCGCGGGCACCATCACCAGCCACAGCGACACCGGGGTGACCAGGGCCCCCACCAGCTGCTCGCCGAGCTCGGGGTCGGTGTGGCGCTGGAAACAGAGGGCGTCGGCGGCAAGCCGCGGATTGAAGCCCCGCTGCCGCTTGGCGTCGCGCAGATAGCGGTGGGTCCAGCCCTCCGCGAGCCGGCCCAGTCGAGCATACTGTTCAGGGGTCAGGGCATGCATGGCGGCTCCTTCATGACGCGTTGGCGCGTGCAGTATAGCGCCGCGCCCGCCCTCCTCGCAGCCGGATGCTATGCTGGGTCCCGATGCCATCGACGCCTGGAGCCCTCATGACCGACACCGAACGCCTGGCCCTCGCCGTGGAAATCGCCCGGGAGGCTGGCGAGATGATCCGCGACGCCCGTGCCGCCCAGACCTTCGGCCACCGCTACAAGCAGGGCCATGAGCTGGTGACCGATGTGGACCTCGCCGTGGACACCCATATCACCGCGCGCCTGGAGGCCGCCTTCCCCGATGAGGCAAGGCTCAGCGAGGAGCTGGCACCGGAGCGCAGCGCCCTTGAGCGCGATGCCCCGCTCTGGGTGGTGGACCCCATCGACGGCACCGTCAACTTTGCTCACGGCTTTCACCACGTGGCCGTTTCCATCGCCTGGGCCCAGTCGGGTCGCGTCACCCTGGGCGTGGTGCACGCCCCCTTCCTGGGAGAGACCTTCACCGCCCTGGCCGGCCAGGGGGCCCACTGCAACGGCCAGCCTATCCGGGCCAGCCGCACCCGCAGCCTGGAGCGCTGCCTGGTGGGCACCGGTTTCCCCTATCGCCGCGACAGCCGCCCTCCGCTGATGCGCCGCCTCGCCGCCGTACTGGAGCACTGCCAGGACGTGCGGCGCAACGGCTCCGCGGCCCTGGACCTCTGCGATGTGGCCTGTGGTCGCCTGGACGCCTACTACGAGAGCGTCTCCCCCTGGGACTTCGCCGCCGGCTGGCTGATCGCCCGGGAGGCCGGCGCCCGCACCGGCCACCTCTACCCCTGCCCGGAGGGCTTTCCCGAGGATCTCTACGGAGAGAACCTGCTGGTGACGAGCCCGGGCATCCACCGGGAGCTGGGGGCGCTGCTGCGCCGGGCCGACGCCGGCGAGCTCGAGATCCCGCCGGCCCGATAGTGCGACCCAATGGCGCGGCTTGAGGAGCGCTATTGGCCCCGCCGGGGCCGATCCGTCACAATGCCAGGCGTTCACTTTCAATGTCCTCCCAGGAGTCTACATGTTCGTCGTCATCTTCGGCCGCCCCGGCTGCCCCTTCTGCGTTTTCGCCCAGGAACTGGCCGGCCGCCTCGAATCCGCCGGCGCCATCGAAGGCTTTCGCTACGTGGACATGCATGCCGAGGGGCTGACCAAGGCCGACCTGGAGAAGACCATCGGCAAGCCGGTGCACACCGTCCCCCAGATCTTCATCGACCAGGCCCATATCGGCGGCTACAGCGAGTTCGACCAGCATGTGCGCGAGCACGGCCTGCTGGAGGCGGCCGGCGTCCGCTGACGCGCCCCCGGCTCGGACGATGGTCCGCCTGCCGCCCCGCCTGACAGTGAGAGCGTCATCCCGGCGTTGAATGGCCACCGGCGCCGACTGCCTATACTTCCCGCCAGCATCCACGACAAGGAAACCACTGCGATGCAGAGGGAAGAGTTCGTTCAGCAGCTGTGGCTGGACTATGTCCACCAGCACCCCGAGGTGGGCGCCCTGCGCCTCTGGCCCCTGGACGCTCCGGTGGAGTATCTGGCGCTGGTCACGCTGAATCACGGCCCCTGGCGCATGGACGCCCTGCTGCCCAGCCTGCTCCACCTGGGCTACCGCCCCCGCCACCGCCACGCCATGGCCGATCGCGGCCTGCTGGCGACGCTGCTCTCGCCCCCGGATGACGGCCCCTGGCTGGTGCTCGGCGAGCTGCAGCTCGGCACCCTCTCCCGGGAGCCGCGCCAACGCCTGGAGTCCCTGGTGGCCCTGGCGCCGGAGGTGGACCGCCGCGGGCAGAACCTGCTCTGTCGCGGCCGGCCCTGGCCGATGCCCGACTGGGACACCTTCCAGGCGCTCAGCGCGGCGCACCCCCTGGCGGGGCTGCTCGCGGTGAACGGGCCGCGCCTGCATCACGCCGGCTTCGACTGCCAGCGCCTGGGGGAGAGCCTGAGTCACTATGACCGGCGCCTCACCGAGAGCGGCCTCGTCGGCAGCAGCGACCGTCAGCACGGCCTCTTCCCGGTGTCGGGGCTGCTCGACTACCGCTTCTATCCCGCCTGCTCCCAGCGCCTGCCTTTCGCCGACGGCGACGAGCATCGCTTCGAGAGCGGCGGCCTCGCCCTGGTGCAGAAGGCCGTCAGCGCCAACCAGGAGCGCGCCGTGGAGCTGCTGCTGCCGCACCATACCCGCTGCGAGATCACCTGATCGGGATATCCACAGATTCTGTGGATAACGCTGTGCAGAGCCCGGCCGCCAGGCGCCGGAACCCCCATGGGAGCGGGCTTTGCGCCCGCTGGTCATGAAATCGACACCCGGCAATCGCCCCCTCACAGCGACACCGTCTCCTCATAACGGCACCGGCCCGGACGCAGGCGTCCGGGCCGGTGAGCTCTCGGGAGCAACCGAGAATCAGTCGAAGGTCATCTCCGGCACATGGTCGGGCACGACCAGCTTGCCGGCGGTCTTCTCGACGATCTCCTCCACGGAGACCCCGGGGGCGCGCTCCTTGAGGTGGAAGGCGCCGTCCTTGATCTCCAGATAGGCCAGGTCGGTCAGCACCCGATTGATGCAGCCGGCGCCGGTCAGCGGCAGGCTGCACTTCTCGAGCAGCTTGGACTCGCCGTGCTTGGAGGCGTGGGTCATGGTGCAAATGATGTTCTCGGCACCGGCCACCAGGTCCATGGCGCCACCCATGCCCTTAATCAGCTTGCCGGGCACCATCCAGGAGGCGATGTTGCCCTCCTGATCCACCTCGAAGGCGCCGAGCACGGTCAGGTCCACGTGGCCGCCACGGATCATGGCGAAGGACTCGGCGGAGTCGAAGATCGCCGCGCCGGGGCGGGCGGTCACCGTCTGCTTGCCGGCGTTGATCATGTCCGCGTCGACCTCCTCCTCGGTGGGGAAGCGCCCCATGCCGAGCAGGCCGTTCTCGGACTGCAGCATCACGTCGATGCCCTCGGGCACGTAGTTGGCTACCAGGGTGGGGATACCGATGCCCAGGTTGACGTAGTAGCCGTCCTCGAGTTCGCGCGCCACGCGCATTGCCATCTGTTCGCGGGTGAGTGCCATCTTGTTGCCTCGTTGTTCGCTGGAAAGGCTTCGCTTGAGAAGCTCGGAAAGGAGCCGGCGGACCGGCGGTCATCGGGCGTTGCCGTGCCGGGCTCAGGCCTCGCGGACGGTACGTTTCTCGATGCGCTTCTCGAAGCTGCCCTGGATGATGCGATCGACGTAGATGCCAGGGGTGTGGATCTGGTCCGGCTTCAGCTCGCCCGGCTCGACGATCTCCTCCACCTCGACGACGGTGATCTTGCCGCAGGTGGCCGCCAGGGGGTTGAAGTTCTGGGCGGTGTCGCGGTAGACGACGTTGCCGTAGCGATCGGCCTTCCAGCCCTTGACGATGGCGAAGTCGGCGTGGAACGCCTCCTCGAGGATATAGTGGCGGCCGTTGAACTCGCGCACCTCCTTGCCCTCGCCGATCGGCGTGCCGTAGCCGGTGGCGGTGTAGAAGGCGGGGATACCCGCGCCGCCGGCGCGCATCTTCTCGGCCAGGGTGCCCTGGGGGGTGAGGATGACGTCGATCTCGTTGTTGAGCATCTGCTGCTCGAACATGGCATTCTCGCCCACGTAGGAGGCGTAGATGCGGCTGATCTGCTTGTCTTCCAGCAGGATGCCCAGGCCGAAACCGTCGACACCGCAGTTGTTGGAGATCACGGTAAGGTCGTTGACCCCGCGGCGCTTGATCTCGGCGATCAGGTTCTCGGGAATGCCGCAGAGGCCGAAGCCGCCGGCGACAACGGTCATGCCGCTCTCGATGCCTGCCATCGCCTCTTCGTAGGAGTTAACGCGCTTGTCGAATCCGGCCATAGGGGGCGCCTCATGTTGTTGTGCGTGGGTGTGGTCGTGGAGACACGATGCCACCCAGTGTTGTGCCTGGCGATATATTTGTTAAGTTTGTTTTTTTTATCGATTGATGAGCCCGCCTCATAACTTTGACCTTGGTAGCATGCCGTGACCGTCAAGCAGCTTCGCGCCTTCCTCGCCGTGGCCCAGACCCTGAGCTTCACCCAGGCCTGTGAACGGCTGCACCTCTCCCAGCCGGCGCTCAGCCTGGCCATCAAGGGGCTGGAGGAGAGCCTCGGCGGGCGCCTGCTGATCCGCACCACCCGCAGCGTACGCCTCACCCCCGAGGGCGACTCCTTCCTGCCCCTGGCCAAGCGTCTGCTGGCGGAGTGGGACAACGCCGAGGAGCTGATGCGCCAGCGCTTCACCCTCCAGCTCGGCCGCCTGACGGTGGCCACCATGCCCTCCTTTGCCAGCAACCTGCTGCCGCCGGCGCTGATGGCCTTTCGCAGCCGCCACCCGCGCATCAACGTCACGGTGCATGACGTGATCAACGAACAGGTGATCGATATGGTCCGCGACCGCCAGGTGGAGCTGGGCATCGCCTTCGAACCGGAGGCGGCCGGCAGCCTCACCTTCGTCCCGCTCTTCATCGACCGCTTCGTGGCCGTGGTGCCACCGCGCTCCCTGCTGGCCCGCCATCGGCGGCTCGACTGGCAGACCCTGCTGACCCACGACTTCATCGCCCTGCAGCGCCCCTCCATGGTGCGTCGCCTGCTGGAGCAGCAGCTCGGCGAGCGCGGCATTCGCCTGCCCGCCGCCTTCGAGAGCCACCAGCTGGCCACGGTAGGCCGCATGGTGGCCAGCGGCCTGGGCGTCAGCGCCGTGCCCTCCCTGTGCGCCCGCCAGATGGAGGAGCTCGGCGCCCGCTGCCTGCCGCTTACCGCACCGTCCATCGAGCGCGCCGTGGGCATGGTGACCCACGGCGAGCTCTCCGCGGCGGCCCTCGCCCTGCAGCAGGTGCTCATGGCCACCCTGGGCAACGCCCCCCCTGCCGGCGAGTGATCACGGCTGGGCAGTCGCCCGGCGATCCTTTAGGATTGCCGCATCCGACTCGCCACCGACGGAGCCACGCATGCCGACCCTCAAGGGGCTCGTCAGTCTCCTGCTGCTTACCCTCAACACCCTGGTCTGGGGCGTGCCCCTGATTCTCCTGACCCTGGTCAAGCTGATCACGCCAGGCCGGCCGCTGCGCCGCCTGGTGCTGCGCGGGCTCAACGGCGTGGCCCTCAACTGGATCGGTTTCAACCTCTGGTGGATGCGTCACTGGCTCAAGCCGCAGCTGGACCTCGAGGTTCCCGAGGGGCTCTCCCGGGAGCAGTGGTGGCTGGTGGTCTCCAACCACCGCAGCTGGACCGATATCTTCGTGCTCTTCTTCGCCCTGCATCGCCGCATCCCCATGCCGCGCTTCTTTCTCAAGCGCCAGCTGATCTGGATCCCCATCGTGGGACTGGCCTGGTGGGCGCTGGAGTACCCCTTCATGCGCCGCATGAGCGCCGAGCAGCGCGCGCGCCACCCCCATCTGGCCCGTCGCGACCAGGAGGCCACCGAGCGCATGTGCCACCGCGCCCGGGAGGCCCCCATCGCCATCTTCAACTTCCTCGAGGGTACCCGCTTCACCCCCGCCAAGCGCGATGCCCAGGGCTCTCCCTATCGCCACCTGCTGCGCCCCAAGGCCGGCGGCATCGCCCAGGTGCTCAACCTGCTGGGAGACCGCCTCGAGGGCATCATCGATGTGACCCTGAGCTATGACCAGCCCGACCCCACCTTCTGGGGCTTCCTCTGCGGCCAGGAGGGGCGCATCGTACTGAGGGCGCGCACCCTCCCCGTGCCCGACTGGATGCTGGAGGGGGACTACCAGGACGACCCGGACGACAAGGAGCGCTTCCACTCATGGCTCAATGCCCTGTGGCAGGAAAAGGACGACTCGCTCTCACGCTGATGCTGGCAGCGCTGCTGCTGGGCGGCTGCGCCTCGCAGCCTGACAGCGGGGATCGGCCGGTGACCCGTGACGCCGCCGCCGCGGCCGATACCGGCAGCTGGGTGGTGGTGCAGCGTGGCGATACCCTCGGCGAGATCGCCCGGCGCGGCGGGGTCCCCCTGGAGCGACTCCAGCGTTTCAACCCCGACGCCGACTCCCGGCGCCTGGCGGTGGGACAGCGCCTGCTGATGCCTACCCATCAGGAGCGGGCGCCCTCCGGTGGCCCCTACCGCTACCAGGTGCGGCCCGGCGATACCTACTCCAGCATCGCCCGACGCTTCGGTACCCGCGCCTCTCGGATCCAGGCCGCCAACCCCGGCGTGGAGCCCAGGTCCCTGCGGGTGGGCCAGCTGATCCAGGTGCCCGTCTCGACCGCCAGCGGCGGCGGGCGCGCCGCGCCCTCCTCCAGCGCCTCGAGGAGCTCCCAGGCCGCAAGCCCTCCCGCCCGGGCCAGCCTGCCGGACCCCGGCGACCTGCCCCGTTCGGCCCGCAGCTGGCCCTGGCCCCTGGAGGACTACCGGGTGGTGCGCGCCTTCGGCAGCGACAGCCGCGGCACCCTGCAGCCGATGCTGCTGGCCACCGGCCGCGGGGCCCAGGCTCGGGCGGTAGCCGACGGCGAGGTGCGCTTCGCCGACAGCATGCGCCAGCTCGGCCAGGTGGTGATCATTCACCACGCCGACAACCTGCAGAGCGTCTATGCCCAGTGCGAGCGCCTGCTGGTCAAGGACGGCGAACGCGTCACGCGCGGCACGCCGGTCTGCGAGGTAGCCTTCAGCAACGCCAGCGAACGCCACGACCTGCTCTTCGACCTGCGCCACGGCGGCAAGCCCATCGACCCGCGCCGGGTGCTGCGCTAGCGCGTCACCCAATCGTCACCCCGGCGTCGCCGGGGTGTCACCCGCCATCCCCATCCTCGGTGCCTAACAGGGCCCATGAGGGGCCCGCCACGCAGCGGGGAAGCACATGCGTATCTGCCTGGTCAGCGAGACCTGGGCGCCGGAGATCAACGGCGTCGCCCACACCCTCGGCCACCTCAGCCGCGAGGCCAGCGCCCGGGGCCATCGCCTGCAGCTGGTACGCCCGACGCCGGCCATACCCGCGCCACGCAGCGCGGGCGTGGAGGCCGAGCTCAGGGTGCGCGGCGTCACCGTGCCCGGCTACCCCCAGGTGCGCCTGGGCCTGCCGGCTTCCAGGCGCCTGACGCGCTTCTGGCAGGCGCAGCGTCCGGAGGTGATCTATCTGGCCACCCAGGGCCCTCTGGGCTGGTCGGCCCAGGCCGTGGCGAGGCGCCTGGCGATTCCCTGCGTGGCCGGCTGGCACACCAACTTCGACCACTACTGCCACGACTACGGCCTTCCCTGGCTCAGCGGCCCGGTCCGCCGCCGCCTGCGCACCTTTCACAATCGAAGCCAGGCCACCCTGGTGCCGACGCGCCAGCAGGCCGACGAGCTCACGGCCGATGGCTTCCAGGGGGTGCGCGTCATGGCACGGGGCATCGACGGGGAGCGCTTTTCGCCGGCCCACCGCGACCCCGAACTCCGCCGGGCCTGGGGCGCCGGCGAGCACACCCCCGTGGTGCTGCACGTGGGGCGCCTGGCCCCGGAGAAGAACCTGGCGCTGCTGCGGGAGAGCTGCGTGGCCATCGGCGAGGCCCGACCCGATGCGCGCATCGTGATCGTCGGCGACGGTCCGGGGCGCAAGGCCCTGGCCGCCTCCCTGCCCCAGGCCCATTTCACCGGCTTCATTCCCGCCGACGAGCTGGCCCGCCACTACGCCAGCGCCGACCTCTTCCTGTTTCCGTCGCTCTCGGAGACCTGGGGCAATGTCCTGCTGGAAGCCATGGCCAGCGGCCTGGCATCCGTTGCCTTTCGCCATGCCGCCGGCGCCGAACTGATCGAGCATGACCACAACGGCCTGGCCCTGGCCATCGACGACGGCCGCGGCTTTCTGGGCGCCGCCGTCACCCTCTGTCAGCAGCCGGCCCGGCGGGCCCGCCTGGGTCGACATGCCCGGGAGCGGGCGCTGGCCTACGGCTGGCCGGCCATCGCCGACACCTTCCTTGCCACCCTCGACCACGCCCGGGAGATTCGCCATGGCACCTCGCGCCCCCGCCCTGCTTGATCGTCTCGACCTGCTGGAGTGGCGACTCTGCCAGCGCATCGGCCGCCTCAACCTCTATCGCCCCTGGCTCGGGCTGCTGCGCCTGGCCAGCCGCCTCGGCGACTGGCCGGCCTGGGTCGCCCTGATCCTGCTGCAGCCCCTCCTCGACGCCGCTCATGGTGGGCAGCGCCTGCTCCAGTACACCCTGACCGCCCTGGTCGCCATCGCCGTCTATCGCCTGGTGAAGACCCGGCTGTGCCGGGAGCGGCCCTATATCACCTTCGTGGGCAATGTCCGCTCCCACGAGCCGGCCCGGGACCGCTACAGCTTTCCCAGCGGCCATACCATGCATGCGGTGATGTTTCTGACGCTGACCGCGAACCACCTGCCCTGGCTCGCTCCCTGGCTGGTGCCACTGGTGCTGCTGATCGCCCTCTCCCGAGTCGGCCTCGGCCTGCACTACCTGAGCGACGTGGTGGCCGGTGCCCTGCTCGGGCTGCTGTTCGCCGGCGTGAGCCTGACCCTGGTTGGCTGACACCGGATGCACGGCTCGTCGCAGCCGCACCGCCGTGGCATCCTTGGCCGATGCCGACCGAGATCCTGCTGACCGACCCGCCCCTGTGGCTCACGACTCCCCTGCTGGGGGAGCCTGCCGCCACGGCGCTTCTTCACACCCTCGATGCCGAGCTTGACTGGCAGCGCCCCACCCTGCGCCTCTACGGCCGCGAGCACGTCATACCCCGCGCCCAGGTCTGGATGGGCGACCCCGAGGCGCACTACCGCTATTCGGGCCGGGACTTCTGCCCCGAGCCCTGGCACCCGGCCGTCGCCGAGCTGCGGGACCTTGTGATCGCCAACCTGGCAGACCAGGGCGTGCAGGCCGGCTTCAACAGCGTGCTGCTCAACCGCTACGCCGGCGGTGAGGAGCGCATGGGCTGGCACAGCGACGACGAGCCGGAACTCGGTCCCGACCCGCTGATCGCCGCCGTCACGCTGGGGGCCGAGCGCCCGCTGCGCTTTCGCTGGAAGCCTGGCGCGGCTCCTGCCGGTGATGCGGGAGCCGCTGCGCCCTTCAATGCCTGGCTGCCCCACGACAGCCTGCTGGTGATGGGTTCCGGCGTGCAGCGCCAGCTGCAGCACGCCCTGCTGCCGCGGCGGATTCCCGGGCTGCGCATCAGCCTGACCTTTCGCCGGATCCAGTCATGACGACGGTTTTCTGCTGAAGTTCAGGCGGCTTCTTTGGTGCCATCTGATCATGGCGACAAATGATAACGGTATAAAATTTCTGAAAAAAAAAGGGCGGCCACCCCAAGGTGGCCGCCCCGCTTTGCCGTATCGGCTCGAGCTACCCTCAGCCCTTGTTGTGGTCCAGATCCTCGCCCGGCAGGACTTCCTTGCCGTCGAAGTAGTCCCGGGTCAGCTTGAACACCACCGGCGAGAGCAGCGCCAGGGCGATCAGGTTGGGAATCGCCATCATGGCGTTGAAGGTGTCGGCCATCAACCAGATGAAGCCCAGGTTGGCCATGGCGCCCAGGGGGATCGCCAGCACGAACAGCACCCGGTAGAGCATGATGGAGCGGGTACCGAACAGGAACTGGAAGCACTTCTCGCCGTAGAAGGACCAGCCCAGGATGGTAGTGAAGGCGAACACCGCCAGCGCCACCGAGACGATCTGGTTGCCGAAGCCCGGCAGGGCCGCGTCGAAGGAGAGCGCGGTAAGCGAGGCCCCCGCCTCACCCTCGATCCACACCGTGGAGGTCAGGATCACCAGGGCGGTGATGGTGCAGATGATGATGGTGTCGATGAAGGTGCCGAGCATGGCGATCAGGCCCTGACGCACCGGGTTCTTGGTCTTGGCCGCCGCGTGGGCGATGGGCGCACTGCCCAGGCCCGCCTCGTTGGAGAAGATGCCGCGGGCTACGCCGAAGCGAATCGCCGCCATCACCGCTGCCCCGGCGAAACCACCGGCCGCCGCATGGGGGTTGAAGGCATAGTAGAAGATCATGCTGAAGGCCTCGCCGATCTGGCCGGCGTTGACGATCAGCACCAGCACCCCGGCGACCACATAGAGGATGCCCATGATCGGCACCAGCTTGCCGGCCACCTTGGCGATCCGCTTGATGCCACCCAGGATCACCGCACCGGCCAGTACCATGATCACGGTGCCGGTGATCCAGTGCGGCAGCCCGAAGGTGCTGTCCAGGGCATCCGCCACGGAATTGGACTGCACGGTATTGCCGATGCCGAAGGCCGCCACGGCGCCGAAGAAGGCGAAGGCGCCACCCAGCCACAGCCACTTCTTGCCCAGGCCGTTCTTGATGTAGAACATCGGGCCACCGACGTGATAGCCGGTGCTGTCGGTCTCACGGTAGCGAACGGCGAGCACCGCCTCGGCAAACTTGGTGGCCATCCCCACCAGGGCGGTGATCCACATCCAGAACACCGCCCCGGGACCGCCCAGGGCGATCGCCGTGGCCACGCCGGCGATATTGCCGGTGCCGATGGTGGCGGAGAGCGCCGTCATCAGGGCGTTGAAGGGCGAGATCTCCCCCTCGTCGTCCTTTTTCTTCTCGCCGGGCGCAGCCTTGGCGTCCCGGCCCTGCCACATCAGCCTGAAACCCATGCCCAGCTTGCGAATGGGCATGAGCTTGAGGCCGATCTGCAGGTAGAGGCCGACCCCCAGCAGCAGGATCAGCATCAAGGGCCCCCACACCACGCCGTTGATGGCACCGAATAGATTGTTCAAGGTTTCCACGTGAATCTCCCTTTGCGCTTGTTGTTTTGCACCGTCGTCTGGCCCCATGACACCCGGCGATCCTTCCATGTCGGGTGCCATCATGCGCAGAATCGACAAGACTAACCCGGCTAACATAGCGGAATCTTTTGCTTCATCCCAGCCTGCCGCCAATCAACGCTAGAGCGGCGCCGCAGGCGATGAAACCATGTTTCCTATCAGAAACTGGCCCCGCCCGGGCTGGGCGCCGCTCACTCAGCCAGCATAGACCGCCACCGCCCTGGTGTCGTCAGGGCGTGCCGCCTGCCACCGACCCTGGCCCCCAAGGTAGGGAAAGCCGTGTGCCAGGCCCGGGATACCGCCCTTTGCTGGACGTATCCGCCCGCTCGGGCCACCCTTGGGACGGGTCTTTGCCTCAGCATTGCGCTGGATGGACTCGCCAAACGCCGCCAATGGCGTTAGCATTCGCGAATCCCGAAAACTATTTCGTATAGGAAATTCCGATGAGCTCAATTCCCGCCAACCTTCGCTACGCCGACAGCCACGAATGGGTGCTGGACAACGGTGACGGCACCGTGACCGTCGGCATCACCGATCACGCCCAGGAAGCGCTGGGCGATATCGTCTTCGTCGAGCTTCCCGAGGTAGGTCGCGCCCTCACCCTCAAGGAGGAGTTTGGCGTGGTCGAGTCGGTCAAGGCCGCCTCCGACCTCTATGCGCCGGTGGCCGGCGAGGTGGTCGAGGTCAATGAGGCCCTCGAGGACGCCCCCGAGACCGTCAACGAATCCCCCTACGCGGACGGCTGGATCATGAAGGTCCGCCTGGAGGAGAGCGGCCAGCTCGACGACCTGCTGGATGCCGACGGCTACGGCGCCGTGGCCCAGGCCGACGACTGAGCCCGCTGCAGTGACTCCGCTGCCCCGGCCGCCCTGGCCGGGGCATGACCTTGACCGACGCGTCGTTTCCCCGCTTTCCCCTCACGTGACAGGGTGCCCCCATGCCGATCGATTCCCGCCGCCTGGCCGACCTGGCCGCCCACGATGACTTCCTACAGCGCCATAATGGCCCCCGCCAGGATGACGTGGCCGCCATGCTGGCCACCCTCGACGTGGAGAGCCTGCCGGCGCTGATCGAGCGCACGGTGCCCGCGGACATCCGCCTGGGCCGCGAGCTCGAGCTCGACCCGCCCAGAAGCGAGGCGGAAGCGCTGGATTACCTCAAGCGCCTGGCCCGCCAGAACCGTGTGTTCAAGAGCTATATCGGCCAGGGCTACCACGGCACTCACCTGCCCGCCGTCATCCAGCGTAACGTGCTGGAGAACCCGGGCTGGTACACCGCCTACACCCCCTACCAGCCGGAGATCTCCCAGGGTCGCCTGGAGGGGCTGCTCAACTACCAGCAGATGGTGATGGACCTGACCGGCATGGAGCTGGCCAACGCCTCCCTGCTCGACGAGGCCACCGCCGCCGCCGAGGCCATGGCCCTCTGCCATCGCGGCAACAAGAAGGCCAAGAGCGAGGTCTTCTTCGTTGCCGACGACGTGCTGCCCCAGACCCTCGACGTGGTCCGCACCCGGGCCGCCTACTTCGGCTTCGAGCTGGTGGTCGCCCCGGCCGAACAGCTCGCCGACACCGACGCCTTCGGCGCCCTGCTGCAGTATCCCGGCGAGAGCGGCCAGGTCCGCGACCTGGCGCCACTGCTCACCGCCGCCCGGGAGCGGGGCATCATGACCTGCGTGGCCGCCGACATCATGAGCCTGGTGCTGCTCAAGGAGCCGGGGGCGCTTGGCGCCGACATCGTCATCGGCACCACCCAGCGCTTCGGCGTGCCCATGGGCTACGGCGGCCCCCACGCCGCCTTCTTCGCCACCACCGACAAGCTCAAGCGCTCGATCCCCGGTCGCATCATCGGCGTCTCCCGGGACAGCCGCGGCGGCCAGGCCCTGCGCATGGCGATGCAGACCCGCGAGCAGCACATCCGCCGCGAGAAGGCCACCTCCAACATCTGTACCGCCCAGGCCCTGCTCGCCAATATCGCCGGCTTCTACGCCGTCTATCATGGCGCCGAGGGGCTCACCACCATCGCCGGCCGTATTCACCGCCTGACCACCCTGCTGGCCCTGGGCCTCAAGGAGAAGGGCGTTTCGCTGGCCCACGACACCTGGTTCGACACTCTGCGCCTGACCGGGGTGGATGCCGGCAAGCTCCACGGCCGCGCGCTCACCCACGAGATCAACCTGCGCTACTTCGACAACGGCGACGTGGGCGTGACCCTGGACGAGACCACCACCGCCCACGACCTGGACGTGCTCTTCGACGTCCTGCTGGGCGAGGAGCATGGCCTCTCGATCAGCGCCCTGGATGCCCGCGCAGTGGACGAGGGGGCGAGCGGGATTCCGGCGGCGTGCCGTCGGGAGAGCGATTTCCTGACCCACCCCACCTTCCAGCGCTACCGCAGCGAGACCGAGATGCTGCGCTACCTCAAGCGCCTGGAGAACAAGGACCTCTCCCTGGCCCACGCCATGATTCCGCTGGGCTCCTGCACCATGAAGCTCAACGCCACCAGCGAGATGATCCCCATCACCTGGCCGGAGTTCGCCAACATTCACCCCTTCGTCCCCCGGGACCAGGTGGCCGGCTACAAGCAGATGATCGATGAGCTCGCCGCCTTCCTGGTGGAGGTGACCGGCTACGACCACATCTCCATGCAGCCCAACTCCGGCGCCCAGGGCGAATACGCCGGCCTGGTGGCGATCCGCCGCTACCAGGCGGCCATCGGCGAGGGCCACCGCGACGTCTGCCTGATCCCGAGCTCCGCCCACGGCACCAACCCGGCCTCGGCGGCCATGGTCGGCCTCAAGGTGGTGGTGGTGGAGTGCGACCGCCACGGCAACATCGATATCGAGGACCTGCGCGCCAAGGCCGAGCAGCACAGCGAGGCGCTCTCCTCGATCATGATCACCTACCCCTCCACCCACGGCGTCTTCGAGGCCGGGGTGCGCGAGGTGTGCGAGATCGTTCACGCCCACGGCGGCCAGGTCTATGTGGACGGCGCCAACATGAACGCCCAGGTGGGCCTGTCGCGCCCCGGCGATTTCGGCGGCGACGTCAGCCACCTCAACCTGCACAAGACCTTCTGCATCCCCCACGGCGGCGGCGGCCCCGGCATGGGCCCCATCGGCGTCAAGGCCCACCTGGCGCCCTTCGTGACCAACCACGTGGTCACCCCCATCGAGGGGGTCAATGCCGACTGCGGCGCGGTATCGGCGGCGGCCTTCGGCTCCGCCTCGATCCTGCCGATCTCCTGGGCCTACATCAAGATGATGGGTGCACGGGGCCTGCGCGAGGCCACCGAGCTCGCCATTCTCAACGCCAACTACATCGCCAAGCGCCTCGGCGAGCACTATCCGGTGCTCTACAAGGGCGAGAACGGCACCGTGGCCCACGAGTGCATCATCGATATCCGCCCGCTCAAGGCGGCCTCGGGCATCAGCGAGGAAGATATCGCCAAGCGCCTGATGGACTATGGCTTCCACGCCCCCACCATGTCCTTCCCGGTGCCCGGCACCCTGATGATCGAGCCTACCGAGTCGGAATCCCGCTACGAGATCGACCGCTTCTGCGACGCCATGATCGCCATCCGCGAGGAGATCGGCCGCGTCGAGGCCGGCGACTGGCCCACCGACGACAACCCCCTGGTGAATGCCCCGCACACCCAGGCCGACCTGATGGACGACAGCTGGGAGCGCCCCTACTCCCGGGAGCTCGGCGCCTTCCCCTCCCAGGCGGTCAAGGCGGCCAAGTACTGGCCGGCGGTTAACCGGGTCGACAACGTCTTCGGCGACCGGCAGCTGGTCTGCTCCTGCCCAAGCATCGACGAGTATCGCGACTGAGCCTCATCTCTCCTCGGAGATACAGGCCACCAAGCAGCAGGCCCCGCCAAACGGCGGGGCCTGCTGCTTTGCGGGGTACGCTGTTTGCAGAGCACCCCGTGGAACGCCCTCAGGGTCCTGCGGGCACCTCCCCGAAGCCGGAGAGGGCCTGGCGACGCTGCTCCCGGAAGTCCTCCAGGAGGCGCACATAGCGCCGCGGCATCTCGCTGCCGGCTCGGGTCACCAGGTGCAGCGTCTCGTGCACCGCCACCGGCAGGTCCAGCGCCTTGACCTGCCGCTGCCAGGGGGAGGTCTCCAGCACCAGACGCGACACCACCGTGAAACCCAGCCCCCGGGCCACGGCGTCCAGCACCAGCCCCACCTCGTTGGTGAAGCCCTGGCGTCGGAAGTGGCTCATGGAGCGGAACTCCTGGGGAAAGTTGCTGCGCAGGAGGGCGCTGGCGTGATTCAGGCCGTCGAAGTAGTTGATAAAGCCGATGCCCATCAGATCGGCCAGCCCGCTGCCGACAAAATCCGCCGGCACCACCAGGCAGAGGGGCTCCCGATGCCAGGGCTCGACGCGCAGGTCGGACTGGCGCAGCGGCTCGGTGACGATACCGAGATCGTGGCGCCCGGCCAGCACGTCCTGGGCAATATCATGGTTGAAGGCGAAGCTGTAGCTGACCGAGAGCCCGGGGTGCATCTGCTGCTGACCGAGCAGGAAGGGGTAGAGCATCAGGCCCACGCTGCCGGGAGAGGCCAGGCGGCATTCGCCGGAAAAGAGCGAGTCGGCGTCCAGGGAGTGGCGAAACTGCTCGTGGTCGACGAAGAGCTTAAGGGCGTAGTCGTAGGCCCGCCGACCCGCTTCGGTCAGGGTGAAGCGGCGTCCGTGACGCTCCAGCAGCGGCTTGCCCAGGTACTGTTCGAGCTTGCGAACGTGCTGGCTGACGCCGGGCTGGGTCATCTCCAGGCGCCGCGCCGTCTGGGTGAAACTGCCGGTCTCGACCAGGGTAATGAAGGTGCGGAAATAGAGGGCGTTGAACATGACGGGCCAGCTGGCGAAAAGGGCCTTCATTGTAGCACCGGCGCCCGACAGCCGTGATAGCATCGGGGCAGACCAAACCGCGACAAGGACGCCCCATGCCCGACACCATCTCCAGCATCATCTCCCCGGAAGGCAGCCTCGAGATCCTCTCCCAGCACGAGGTGAGCCGGCTGCACGACACCTCCAAGGCCGGCCTGCATGATCTGCTGCGCCGCTGTGCCCTGGCCGTGCTCAACTGCGGCTCACCCACCGACGACAGCGTGGCACTGATGGAGGCCTACCGGGACTTCGATATCGAGGTGATTCCCCAGGACCGCGGCATCCGCCTGAAGCTGACCAACGCCCCGGCCGAGGCCTTCGTGGACGGGCGGATGATTCGAGGCATTCGCGAGCATCTCTCCTCGGTGCTGCGCGACATCGTCTACGTCTACAACGAGATCCAGGGCCACCAGCGCTTCGACCTGACCACCGCCGAGGGCACCACCAATGCGGTGTTCCACATCCTGCGCAAGGCCGGCACCCTCAAGCCGGGCCGCGACCCCAGCCTGGTGGTCTGCTGGGGCGGCCACTCCATCTCCCGTGAGGAGTACGAATACAGCAAGGACGTGGGCTACCACCTGGGGCTGCGCGAGATGGACATCTGCACCGGCTGCGGCCCCGGCGCCATGAAGGGCCCCATGAAGGGCGCCAACGTGGCCCATGCCAAGCAGCGCCGCCGCCAGGGCCGCTATCTGGGCATCTCGGAGCCCGGCATCATCGCCGCCGAGGCGCCCAACCCCATCGTCAACGAGCTGGTGGTGATGCCCGATATCGAGAAGCGCCTGGAGGCCTTCGTGCGCCTGGGCCACGGCATCATCGTCTTCCCCGGCGGGGTGGGCACCGCCGAGGAGATCCTCTACCTGCTGGGCATCCTGCTGCACCCGGAGAACGCCGACATGGAGCTCCCGGTGATCTTCACCGGCCCGGCGAACAGCGCCGACTACTTCCGGCGCATCGACGAGTTCCTGGTCTACACCTTGGGCGAGGAGGTCCGCGCGCTCTACCGTGTCATCATCGACAACCCCACCGAGGTGGCCCGGGCCATGCGCAAGGGCATCGACGCCGTGACCGACTACCGCCGCACCCGCCAGGACGCCTTCTACTACAACTGGCGGCTGACCATCGACCGCCACTTCCAGGAGACCTTCGAGCCGACCCACCAGGCCATGGCCGGGCTCGCCCTGCGCCGCGACCTGCCGACCCACGAGCTGGCCGCCAACCTGAGACGCGCCTTCTCGGGGATCGTAGCCGGCAACGTCAAGGAGCAGGGCATCCGGGCGATCCGCGCCCACGGCCCCTTCCGGCTGCATGCGGAAGCGGAGCTGATGAGGCGGCTGGACGCGCTGCTCGGCTCCTTCGTGGCTCAGGGCCGCATGAAACTCGAAGGCAAGTATGAGCCCTGCTATACCCTGGGCTGAAAGAGCGCGGGGTGAAGAGTGAAACGCCCCGCCGAACTCGATACTCGGCGGGGCGTTTTCTGGCGGAGAGCCGGCGCGCTCCCCCGACTAGTCGCTGGGTGCTCTGAACCACAGCAGCAGCGCGTGAAGCAGCAGCCCCAGGGTGGCGCCGTGGGCGATCAGCAGCTCCCAGCCGATGAAGTCGGTGAAGAGCGCATGGTAGAGCCCCATGCCGGCCAGGCCGACCGCCAGGCAGAGGCCCAGGCGCTTGAGCAGATCGGGCAGACGCGCCCGCGCCTCGGCCTCGAGCATGCGCCACTGGACCACGGCCACGGCGGCCACCACCGCCAGGGCGATCAGGATCAGGTTCAGGCGATTGTCATGGCCGCCCACCAAGTAGCGGGGAATGGTGGAGAGCATCAGCAGGATCAGCCCCAGCATCAGGCTGAGCCGCTCGGGAGATGGCTGGGCCCCCATGCTCAGGCGACCTTGAGCTGCTGGGTATCGATCCACGCCTCGACCCAGGGCAGCGCCGCGTCATCGGCCATGAAGGTTTCCATGGCGTCGATCTCCAGCCGCTCACCCAGGCGAGTGGCGCCCTGCCCCTCCAGCAGCTCATCGAGCTGGCGGCCGGCGCCGCAGAAGGTCTCGCCATAGGAGCTGTCGCCCAGGGCGATCAGGCCGTAGCGCAGCGAGGAGAGCCCCGGGCTCTGGTCGGCGATGGCCCGAGCAAAGTTGGCAAAGGTGCCGGGGTAGTCGCCGCTGCCGGTGGTGGAGACGCAGAACAGCGCCAGATCGGTATCCGGGGCGGTCAGGTCATCGAGGCTGGGGTTCTCGAGGATGGCGACCTCGTAGCCGGCCCCCTCGAACAGCGGCTTGACCTGCTCGGCGACGTCCAGTGCGCCACCGTACATGGTACCAACGAAGATCTTGAGCATGGGCATGTGACGGTTTTACCTGAGGAATTTCATCGGATATTACCATAGCTCCCGGCCCGCGCGCACCCGGGTGCCCTACCGTCACGGCCAGAATCAAGCCCCCTCCCCCTTCCGGCGGCGAGACACTTCGTCGCACCCTGGCGCCTTTGGCAACGGGGGTACCCGAGTATAATGGTCGGAAAAATATCCCCTCTGACGGAGTCCCCCCATGCAGCAGACCTTCGAGGCCTGGATCACCCCGATCATGATCGGCGGCCTGATCCTCTTCATGGCCTTCATCATCTGGGACCTGGCCAAGAAGTCCAACGCGGGTCGCTTCGGCACCATCATGCTCTTCGTGGTGCTGGGTGCCGGCATGCTCGGCTATGTACTCAAGGTAGTGATCACCTGGATGCTGGAGAACGGCGGCAGCGTTTAACCACCGGCTCATACAGCACGACAGCGCCACCCCAGGGGGTGGCGCTGTCGTCTCTGGTCGCGTGGTCAGGCGTCTATCAGCGCGATTCGCCGCGGTAGCCCTCGACCTGGCTCTTCAGCTTCTGGCCCGGCCGGAAGGTCACCACCCGACGGGCCGAGATCGGGATCTCCTCTCCCGTCTTCGGGTTGCGCCCCGGCCGTTCGCGCTTGTCGCGCAGGTCGAAGTTGCCGAAGCCGGAGAGCTTGACCTGTTCGTTCTCGCGCAGGCAGGCACGGATCTCCTCGAAGAAGGCCTCCACCATGGCCTTGGCCTCGCGCTTGGAAAGGCCCAGCTCAGCGTGCAGATGCTCGGCAAGCTCCGCCTTGGTCAATGCACCCATGTTCACGTCCTCGTGTAGGGTCCGCCTCACGGCCGCTGCCATCCGTGCCCGCCAACCGGCGGGGCTAGCCCCGCAGCTCGGCACCCAGATGCTGACGGGACTCGGTCACGATGGCATCAACCAACTCATTGATTTCCTCGTCATTCAGCGTGCGTGAAGGATGCTGCCAGGTCAAGCCCAGCGCCACGCTCTTGCGCCCTTCCGGCACGCCCTTGCCCTGATAGACGTCGAACAGCCGGCACTCGGTCAGCCACTCGCCGGCCTGGCCACGCAGGGTATCGAGCAGCGCCTGGACCGGCAGCGCCTCGTCCACCAGGAAGGCCAGATCGCGACGCACCTCCGGGAACCGCGACAGCGGCGTGAAGGCCGGAACGCGACCGTGGGTCAGGGCGTCCAGGCGCACCTCGAAGAGCAGCGCCTCCACCTTGAGCCCCAGCTCGGCGCGCACCGCGGGGTGCAGGGCGCCGATCCAGCCGGCCTCCTCGCCCCGGTGCAGGATCCGCGCGCACTGTCCCGGGTGCAGGGCCGGATGCTCGGCGGGCTCGAAGCGCCACGCCTCGGGTTCGCCACCCATGGCCAGCAGGCTCTCCAGGTCCCCCTTGAGGTCGAAGAAGTCGACACGGTCGCGCCCCGCCGCCCAGCCCTCGGGCTCCCGGCTACCGCAGACCAGGGCCCCGAGCATGGGAAGCTGCTGCAGCTCGTCGAGCTCGCCGCGGAATACCAGACCGGTCTCGAAGAGGCGCACCCGCGTCTGCTGGCGGTTCAGGTTGTGGGTCAGCGCCCGCACCAGGCCCGGGAAGAGGCTCGCCCGCATCACCGAGAGGTCCGCGGAGATGGGGTTGGCCAGCACCGGCGAGACCGCTTCGGGCAGCAGCGCCTTCTGCAGCTCGGGGGCGACAAAGCTGTAGGTCACCGCCTCCTGATAGCCCCGGGCCACCATCTGACGGCGCAGGCGCGCCAGGGGCGTGCGCGCCTCGTGGTCGGGGCGCAGGGCCAGCCGGGCCTTGGGGCGGCGCACCGGCAGCCGGTTGTAGCCATGGATGCGCGCCACCTCCTCGATCAGGTCCTCCTCGATGGCGATATCGAAACGCCAGCTCGGGGCCCGCACCGTCCAGCCCTCGGCATCCAGCGAGACGGCCATGCCCAGGCGCTCGAGGATCTCGGTCACCTCGTCGCCCGGCAGGGCCTTGTCGAGCGCCTGCTCGAGGCGCGCGGCGCGCAGGCGCACCTCGCGCTCGCCGGGCAGGTGCGCCTGGCTTGCCACCACCACCAGGGGGCCCGGCTCGCCGCCGACGATCTCCAGCAGCAGCGCCGTGGCGCGTTCGGCCGCCTCTCGGGCCAGTGCCGGGTCCACGCCGCGCTCGAAGCGATGGGAGGCATCGGTATGCAGCCCGTAGTTGCGCGCCTGACCGGCCACCGCCAGGGGCGCGAAGAAGGCCGACTCCAGAAAGATGTCCCGGGTCCCGGCGTTGACGCCGGAGTGCTCCCCGCCCATGACGCCGGCGATGGCCAGGGGCCCGCGCTCGTCGGCGATCACCAGGGTATCCGCCGCCAAGGTCACCTCCTGGCCGTCGAGGAGCACCAGGCGCTCCCCCTCCCGGGCCAGGCGCACGATCACGGCACCCTGCAGGTTGGCGCGATCGAAGGCGTGCAGGGGCTGGCCGAGCTCGAGCATCACATAGTTGGTGACGTCGACCACCGGGTCGATGGCGCGGATGCCGCTGCGACGCAGCCTCTCCACCATCCACAGCGGCGTCTCGGCGCTCACGTCGACGCCCTTGATCAGGCGGCCGATATAGCGCGGGCAGCGCTCGGGGTCCTCGACCCGCACCGGGAAGGTCTCGTCGTGGGTCGCCGATACCACTGCGACCGACGGGCCCTGCACCGGCAGGCGATTGAGCACGCCCACCTCCCGCGCCATGCCCTTGAGGCTGAGGCAGTCGCCGCGGTTGGGGGTCAGGTCCACCTCGATGGTATGGTCATCCAGACCCAGCCAGGCGCGGAAGTCCTCGCCCACCGGGGCGCCGGCCGGAAGCTCCAGGATACCCGGGGAGGTCTCCTCCTCGAGGCCGAGCTCCGAGGCGGAGCAGATCATGCCCTGGGACGCCTGACCGCGCAGCTTGGCCTTCTTGATCTTGAAGTCGCCGGGCAGCACGGCGCCAACCCGGGCGAAGGGCACCTTCTGCCCCACCGCCACGTTGGGGGCGCCGCACACCACCTGCACCAACTCGCCGTCACCGTCGCGCACCTGGCAGACGCTGAGCTTGTCGGCATCGGGATGCTGGACCTTCTCCACCACCTCGGCCACCACCACGCCGCTGAAGAGCGCCGCCACGGGCTCCACCGCGTCGACCTCGAGACCGGCCATGGTGATCTGGTCGGCCAGGGCCTGGGTGGCAAGCTGCGGCGACACCCACTCGCGCAGCCACTGTTCGGAAAATTTCATGGCAAATCCTGTGTTCTGCTGATGCGAGGGAGGGTCAGGCGAACTGGCGCAGGAAGCGCAGATCGTTGTCGAAGAACATGCGCAGGTCGTTGACGCCGTAGCGCAGCATGGCCAAGCGCTCGACCCCCATGCCGAAGGCGAAGCCGGTATAGCGCTCGCTGTCGATGCCGGAGTGGCGGAACACCTCGGGATGCACCATGCCGCAGCCCATCACCTCCAGCCAGCCGCTGTGGGAGCAGACCCGGCAGCCGTCGCCGGCGCACATCACGCACTGGATATCCACCTCGGCGGAGGGCTCGGTGAAGGGAAAGTAGGAGGGACGGAAGCGCACCGAGAGGTCGTCGCGCTCGAAGAAGGCGTGCAGGAAGTCCTCGATGGTGCCCTTCAGGTCGGCGAAGCTGACGTCCTGGTCGACCAGCAGTCCCTCCACCTGATGGAACATCGGCGTATGGGTCAGGTCCGAGTCGCTGCGGTAGACCCGGCCCGGGCAGACGATGCGAATGGGCAGCTGGCCCTGCTTCATGGTGCGCACCTGCACCGGCGAGGTGTGGGTGCGCAGCAGCCGGGTGGCATCGAAGTAGAAGGTGTCCGCCATGCCCCGGGCCGGGTGATGGGCCGGGATATTGAGCGCCTCGAAGTTGTGGTAGTCGTCCTCGATCTCGGGCCCTACCTCCACGTCGTAGCCGATGCGGGTAAAGAGCCCCTCGATGCGCTCCATGGTGCGGGTGACCGGATGCAGCCCACCGCTGGGCTGGCCGCGGCCGGGCAGGGTCACGTCGATGCGCTCGGAGGCGAGTCGCGCCTCCAGCTCCGCCTTCGCCAGAGCGCTGCGCCGCCCCTCCAGCTCCTCGGCCAGCGCCTGCTTGGCCTGGTTGATCCGCTCGCCGGCTGCCGGACGCTCCGCGGCCGGCAGCTTGCCCAGCCCCTTGAGCTGGGCGGTGATCTCGCCCTTCTTGCCGAGGTAGCGTACGCGCAGCTCTTCCAGGGCCGAAATGGTCTCGGCGGCCTGAATTGCCTGGCGAGCCTCGGTGACCAGAGTGGGAAGGTGGTCCATCCGTTGCGCTCCGAATTCGAAAGTCTGTCTTCAAGAAAAAGGGGAAGAGCGGCTGCTCTTCCCCCTGAACGCCAGCGCGCGCTTCGCCTGGGGCGGAACGCGCGCCGATGACGCTATCGCTTACTGGGCAGCCTTGGCCTTCTCGACGATGGCTGCAAAGGCGGCCTTCTCGTTGACGGCCAGGTCAGCCAGGACCTTGCGGTCGATCTCGATACCGGCCTTCTTCAGGCCACCGACGAAGCGGCTGTAGGAGAGACCGTGCTGACGGGCACCGGCATTGATACGCTGGATCCACAGGGCGCGGAACTGGCGCTTGCGCTGGCGGCGGTCACGGTAAGCGTACTGGCCGGCCTTGATGACGGCCTGCTTGGCGACGCGGAACACGCGGCTGCGGGCACCGTAGTAACCCTTGGCCTGCTTGAGAATCTTCTTGTGACGACGACGGGCGACAACGCCACGCTTGACACGAGTCATAGCTTACTCCTGACGAAAATGGGATCTACCAAGGGTTACAGGTTGGGCAGCATGCGCTGGATCAGCGCCTTGTCGGCGTCGTGAATCTGCTTCATGCCGCGCAGCTGACGCTTACGCTTGGTGGACTTCTTGGTCAGGATGTGGCTACGGAAAGACTGCTTGTGCTTGAAGCCGTTGGCCGTCTTCTTGAAGCGCTTGGCGGCGCCACTGTTGCTCTTGATCTTCGGCATGGAAGAACACTCCATTGCGAGGTTTTTTCAGAAAACCCGGGGCCAACGGCAGGCTTTTCGCCTGCCGCCCGTTGAACCGGCCGTCGGATCACTTCTTCTCTACTGCTTACTGCTTCTTCTTCGGGGCAACGATCATGATCATCTGGCGCCCTTCCATCTTGGGGAAGGACTCCACGGTCCCGATCTCCTCGAGATCGGCGGCGATCCGTTCCATCAGCTTGCGGCCGAGGTCCTGGTGCGCCATCTCGCGACCGCGGAAGCGGAGCGTGACCTTGCCCTTGTCGCCACCTTCGAGGAAGCGGATCAGGTTCTTCATCTTGACCTGATAGTCGCCCTCGTCGGTGCCAGGCCGGAACTTGACTTCCTTGACCTGAATCTGCTTCGTCTTCTTCTTCTGAGCGGACTTCTGCTTCTTCTGCTCGAAGACGAATTTGCCGTAGTCCATGATCTTGCAGACGATGGGGTCGGCGTTGGAAATCTGCACGAGGTCCAGTCCCGCCGCTTCGGCTCGCTCCAGTGCTTCACTGGTGGGCACGACGCCCAGCTGCTCGCCGTCGCTATCGATCAGGCGAACCTGATCCTCGGTAATGCGCTCGTTCATCGGGGGGCGCTTATCCTGGACGCGCCCTCTTGGGTTGCTTCGCTTGATCGCTCAGTCTCCTTAAGACGATTGACGATGTCGTCAGCCGAGTTCGGCGTTCAGACGCTCAATGAGGTCATCGACCCGCATGGTGCCCAGATCCTCGCCGGTGCGTGTGCGCACGGCCACCGAGTCGGCCTCGACTTCCTTATCCCCCACCACGAGGAGATAGGGAACTTTCTGCAACGTATGCTCCCGGATTTTAAAGCCGATCTTCTCGTTCCTCAAGTCCGCCTTGACGCGCAGACCGATTTTCTGCAAACGCGCCTCGAGATTCTGCACATAATCGCGCTGGGCATCGGTGATATTGAGGATCACCGCCTGCTGGGGCGCCAGCCACAGCGGCATGGCGCCGGCATAGTGCTCGATCAGGATGCCGAGGAAGCGCTCGAAGGAGCCGAGGATCGCCCGGTGGAGCATCACCGGGGTCTTGCGCGCGCCGTCCTCGTCGACGAACTGGGCACCCAGACGACCCGGCAGGTTGAAGTCCAGCTGCAGGGTGCCACACTGCCAGACGCGGTTGAGGCAATCGCGCAGGGAGAACTCGATCTTGGGCCCGTAGAAGGCGCCCTCGCCCGGCTGCAGCTCCCAGTCGAGGCCAGTGGAGTTGAGTGCCGCCTCGAGGCCTTCCTCAGCGCGGTCCCACATCTCGGGCTCGCCGAGGAAGTCCTCTGGCCGAGTGGAGAGCTTGAGCTCGACGTCGTCGAAGCCCAGCTCCTTGTAAACCTTCAGCGTCAGGGCAATGAAGTCCTCGGCCTCGGCCTGGATCTGCTTCTCGGTACAGAAGATGTGAGCGTCGTCCTGGGTAAAGGCGCGCACCCGCATCAGGCCGTGCAGGGAGCCGGAGGGCTCGTTGCGGTGGCAGCTGCCAAACTCCGCCAGGCGCAGCGGCAGGTCCCGGTAGCTCTTGAGGCCCTGATTGAACACCTGCACGTGACAGGGGCAGTTCATGGGCTTTACCGCATAGTCACGCTTCTCGGACTCGGTGGTGAACATCAGCTCACTGTAGTGGCCCCAGTGCCCGGACTTCTTCCACAGGGTCAGGTCCACCACCTGGGGAGTCTTGATCTCCTGGTAGCCGTTCTCGACCTGCACCCGGCGCATGTACTGCTCGAGTGCCTGATACATGGTCCAGCCGTTGGGGTGCCAGAAGACCATGCCTGGCGCCTCCTCCTGGAGGTGGAAGAGGTCCATCTTCCTGGCCAGCTTGCGATGGTCGCGCTTCTCCGCCTCCTCGAGGCGCTTGAGGTAGGCCTTGAGCTGCTTCTTGTCCGGCCAGGCGGTGCCGTAGATGCGGGTCAGCATCGGCTTGCTGGCATCGCCGCGCCAGTAGGCGCCGGCCAGCTTGGTGAGTTTGAACGCCTTCAGATGCCGGGTATTGGGCACATGGGGGCCCCGGCACATGTCGGTGTACTCTTCGTGATGGTAGAGGCGAATGGTCTCGCCTTCCGGAATCTCGCGGACGATCTCCTGCTTGTAGGGCTCGTCGCGGTGCAGGAAGGTCAGCATGGCCTTGTCACGATCGACATACTCGCGGACCACGTCGTAGTCCTGGTCGATCAGCTGCTTCATGCGCTTCTCGATCGCCTCGAGATCCTCGGGGGTCGCCGAGCGGCCGAAGTCGATATCGTAGTAGAAGCCGTCGTCGATCACCGGGCCGATGGCCATCTTGGCCTCCGGGAAGAGCTGCTTGACGGCGTGGCCGATCAGGTGGGCGCAGGAGTGGCGAATCACCTCGAGCCCCTCGGGGTCCCGGGCCGTGAGAATGGCCACCTCGGCGTCGCGCTCGATCACATCGGCGGCATCCACCGCCACGCCGTCGATCTTGCCGGCCACGCAGGCCTTGGCCAGACCGGGGCCGATACTCTCGGCCAGCTGCATCACGGTGATCGGTTCGTCGAAGGTTCTCTGGCTGCCATCAGGCAGTGTCACGATGGGCATGAAGCGGGTCCTTGTGCGCAGTGGTGGCCCATACGAGAGACCACGTGTCGCGGCAAACAGGAATGGAAATGAGCGGGCTACCTTACCAGAAGCGGCGGCGGGGGCGCCACCGCAAAGGGGGCGCCCTGAGGCGCCCCCTTTATGGCAGGGAGGGGCTCCGGAGAAGCTCCCTCCCGCGTCGCGGCAGATACCGCCTTACTGGCGGTCGATCTCGACGCGACGGTTGAGGGCACGGCCCTCGTCGGTCTCGTTGGTGGCGACCGGACGCTCTTCGCCATAGCCCACGGCGATCATGCGCTCACCGGCAACGCCCTGGCTCTCCAGGTAGCTGCGCACGGAGTTGGCACGACGCTCGGAGAGGCCCTGGTTGTACTGGGCGGAGCCCACGGAGTCGGTGTGGCCTTCAATGCGGATGCGCACGTCGGTGTGCTCGCGCAGGCGACGGGCCACTTCGTCCAGGGTCATTTCGGCCTGGGGGCGCAGCTCGTCGGAGTCGAACGCGAAGTTCACCTCGCTGGAGAGGGTCACCGGCTCGAAGTCCGGCACCGGCTCGGGCTCAGGCTCCGGCATCGGCTCGGGTTCGGCCACCGGGGCCGGGGTGCGGTCGGCACACAGCAGGGCGCCGAGGGCGGCACCGGCGACGGCGCCCGTCGCGGCACCCTCTTCCTCATCGGAGCTGCCGCTGGTGGCGTAGCCGATGCTGCCACCGATCAGGCTGCCGGCGATGCCGCAGGTCACCGGCTGCTGGTACCAGGGACGGTCGGAGGAGGGAGTGGTGTTCGGGGTGGCACAGCCGGCCAGGCCAACCACCAGAGCAGAACCGAGCAGCAAGCCAGTCGTGGATTTTTTCATAAAAAAACTCCTTCTTTTCTTTTCTTGGCTCCAGGGCAGGCAAGGATGCTACCGCCTTCCCAGATGATCCCGACGATCGGGCAGAGCGACATCATGTCGCTACACACCCGCACCGGACAGGCCGTGGACCGATAGCGGCCTCAGCAAGCCTCGGCACGCGCCAAGCTTGCAGCAGCTCGGCACATCTTTCAATCGCCTGTGGCGAGATTAGCAGAACCGACGAGAAATCGCACAGCGTTCGATAAAGCGGGCGTTCCACTCCCTCGTCAATGGAGGCTTGCCGGCCAGTCGCGGCGAAAGACCAGAGCGGCGCGTGCCGCCTCCAGCACCGCCTCGCGCAGCTCATCTTCCACGGCCAGGCGCTCGCGATCCTCCTTGAAGCGCGCCTTGGGACTCAGCGCCTGGCGCGCCTCGTGGGTATGCAGATGGCGGGTGCGGGCATGGACCTCGCCGAAGGGGCGGAAGGCCTCGCGCTCCAGCAGGCGCGGCTCGAGGATCTCCAGCAGCACCTTGCAGCGCCAGGCGCCCTCGGTGATATCGACCTGTTCCTGCAGCAGGGCCGAGGCCACCAGCTCGAGGTTCTCCAGGCAGTTGTCGCGGGCGCGCTGCTCCTCCTCTTCGCGGAACGCCTCTCGGCGGCGAACCTCCTTCCAGAGGGTGAACGCATAGGCCCCCAGGCCGGCGATGATCACCAGTCCCAGGCCAGCCAGTAGAAGCACGGTGGTTGTCGTCATCAGGGGTATCCACGTCATGGGGAAAGGGCAAGGCTCTCCATTCTACCCATGCGGCTCGCTCCTCCCTACCCCCCTCTGCTCGGCCAGCCCGCTCAGCCGCTCCCGCCAGCCGGAGTGGTTTCCAGCGAGCGGACGGGGGAGCCGAGGGGGCGCAGCGCCGCCAGGGCCAAGGAGAGCATTGACCGGCGTCAAGAGATACCCTGATGCCCCCTCTGGACGCGATAGCGTTAGACTAAAGGCGAATAAGGCAGGCCTAGCGCCTCTCTTCCACTTAAGTAGAATGCGCCCTCTTCGATACCCTCCCAATCCACGGAGTCACGCATGCAGACAAGCCCCGACGCTCCCGAAAAGACCGCAGGCCCCTCGGGCCCCGGCCGCTTCGGCCTCTGGCTGGGCCCCGCCCTGCTGCTGGCCACCCTGATCCTGCCTCCTCCCGCCGGCATGAACGATGCCGCCTGGGCCTGTGTGGGCATGGCCCTGCTGATGGCCACCTGGTGGTCCACCGAGGCGATCCCCATTCCCGTCACCTCGCTGCTGCCCATGGTGCTGGTGCCGGCGCTGGGCCTTGGCACCATGGGCGAGGCCACCGGGAGCTACGCCAACCCGATCATCTACCTCTTCCTCGGCGGCTTCCTGCTGGGCATTGCCATGCAGCGCTGGAACCTGCACCGCCGCCTGGCGTTGCACGTCCTGAAGCTGGTGGGCAGTGAGCCCCGCCGCCAGATCGCCGGCTTCATGATCGCCACCGGCTTCCTGAGCATGTGGGTCTCCAATACCGCCACCGCCATCATGATGCTGCCCATCGGCATGTCGGTGATCAGCCTGCTCGGGGACAGTGACCCCGACGAACTGAAGCGCTACGCCACCGCCCTGCTGCTGGCCATCGCCTACTCCGCCAGCATCGGCGGCGTGGCCACGCTCATCGGCACGCCGCCCAACGCTCTGCTGGCCGGCTACCTGGCCGAGGATCGCGGCATCGATATCGGCTTCGCCCAGTGGATGGTGATCGGCCTGCCGATCAGCATCGCCATGATGGCCGTGGCCTGGTGGTGGCTGACCCGCGGCGGCTTCAGGATTCAAGCCGGCGAAGGCAGCGCCAGCATGGTCTCCGACGAGCTGGCCAAGCTCGGCCCCATGAGCGCCCCCGAGAAGCGCGTGGCCGTGGTCTTCACCCTGGCCGCCGTGGCCTGGGTGGTGCGCCCGCTGCTCAACGACCTGGGGCTCTCCTGGCTCTCCGATACCGGCATCGCCATTGCCGCCGGCGTCACGCTCTTCCTGGTGCCCAGCGGCCGCGGCGACGGCGAGCGACTGATGATCTGGGAAGAGGCCCAGAAACTCCCCTGGGGCATCCTGCTGCTGTTCGGCGGCGGCCTGGCGCTGGCCGGCACCATCACCCGCACCGGCCTTGCCGAGTGGATCGCCGAGCAGCTCTCGATCTTCGGCACCTTCCCGCTGCTGGCGATGATCGCCGTGGTGGTGCTGGTGATCATCTTCCTGACCGAGGTGACCTCCAACACCGCCACCACCGCGGCCTTCCTGCCGCTGCTCGGCGCCCTGGCGCTCTCCCTGGACATCTCGCCGCTGCTGGTCACCGTGCCGGCCGCCATCGCCGCGAGCTGCGCCTTCATGATGCCGGTGGCCACGCCGCCCAACGCCATCGTCTTCGCCACGGGCCATATGAAGATCCAGTCGATGATTCGCGCCGGCTTCGCCCTCAACCTGGCCAGCACCGTGCTGGTCACCCTGATGGCCTACTTCCTGGTCACGACCCTCTGGTAGGGGGACACGCCCCCTCCACGCAAATGCCCGGCCTTGGCCGGGCATTTGCGTTACTGCCTCCCTCTCGGCTCGCGGCTACCAGGCCAGTCCCATGGCGTAGTGGTCCAGCAGCAGCAGGCCGAAGAGGGCCAGGATATAGCGGATGGAGAACCAGAAGGCGGCGAGCGGTGCTCGGGGGTCACGCCCCCGCCACACCCGGAAGTTCCACCACATGAAGCGCGCATTGAGCACCATGACCCCGGCCAGATAGACCGCCCCGCTCATGCCGATGGCAAAGGGCAGCAGGGTCACCGCCACCGTCAGCCAGCCGTAGAGCCACACCTGCAGCCGAGTGAAGGCCTCGCCGTGGGTCACCGGCAGCATGGGCACCCCGGCCCGGGCGTACTCCTCCCGCTTGTGGAGCGCCAGGGCCCAGAAGTGCGGCGGGGTCCAGGCGAAGATGATCAGCATCAGCAGCAGCGGCTCGGGCCCCAGCTGGCCGGTGACCGCCGTCCAGCCCAGCAGCGGCGGCGCCGCCCCGGCCACCCCGCCGATCACGATGTTCTGGGGCGTGGCGTGCTTGAGAAAGGCGGTATAGACCAGCGCATAGCCGATCAGCGAGCCCAGGGTCAGCCAGGCGGTCAGCGCATTGACCTGCCAGGCCAGCAGGCCGATGCCGGCCACCGAGAGCAGCGTGGCCCAGGCCAGGGCCACCGAACTCGGCATGCGCCGCGACGCCAGGGGGCGCCGCGAGGTGCGCAGCATCATGGCGTCCAGGCGCCGGTCGACCACGTGATTGAAGGCCGCGGCTCCCCCGGCGGCCAGCCCGATACCGACCAGACCGTAGATCACCACGGCCAGTGACGGCAGCACCGGCCGCGCCAGGGCCATGCCCACCAGGGCGCACACCAGCATCACCAGCACCACCCGCGGCTTGCAGAGGGTTATCAGGTCGCGCAGGCCCCAGCCCTGCGTCAGGGCCGAGTCCGCTCCCGTGACCACCGCGGGAGTCATCGTTGCCTCAGACATGGATCCACTCCTTCTGTGCCCGTCGTTGTTGGGCGGGGGCAGTGCCGGCCTCCCGCCATGCCCAGATCGCCATCGCCATCGCCAACACCAGCGCCACGGCCCCCGCCGTATGCAGCAGGGCAAGCCAGAGCGGCAGCCAGAGCAGCACGTTGGCGATGCCCAGCCCCAGCTGGACCGCATAGGTGGCCAGCAGCGCCCCGAGCCAGGGCCTCAGCGACGCCTGCTGCCAGTGGCGCAGGGCCAGCGCCAGCAGGGCCAGCCCCAGGGCCAGGGCTCCCAGGCGGTGGCCCACCTGGATCGCCGTGCGCGCATCGGCGTGGAGCTGACCATGCAGGTAGTTGGGCCCCACGCTCTGGGTGAGGTGGAATCCCTCGCTCCAGTCCATGGCGGGCCACCACTCGCCGTTGCAGGTCGGGAAGCCCTTGCAGGCGATGCCCGCATAGTTGCTGGAGACCCAGCCGCCGAGGGCCAGCTGGCCCACCAGCAGCGCCACGGCCAGGCCCCAGAGCGGCGTCAGGGGACGCCGGGGCGCCACCACGCCTCCCGGGGCCAGGCGCCCCCGGGCGAAGCGGCGCAGACGCAGGTGCAGCCACAGGAAGAGCAGCATCACCGAGAGCCCCCCGAGCAGGTGCAGGGTTACCACCTGGGGCCACAGTTTCAGGGTCACGGTGAAGGCGCCGAAGGCCCCCTGCACCAGGATCACCGCCAGCAGCGCCAGGCTCACCCCCCAGGGGTAGTCGGCGCGGCGACGCAGCGGCGCCCCCAGGAGCACCAGGGCGATCACCAGCAGCCCCAGCGCCGAGGCCACGTAGCGGTGCACCATCTCCACCCAGGCCTTGAAGGCCTCCAGCGGCGCCTCCGGCGTATGCGCCAGCGCCCGGGACTCGTCGGGCACCACCAGCCGCCCATAGCAACCCGGCCAGTCGGGGCAGCCGAGCCCGGCATCCACCAGCCGCGTGAACACCCCCACCAGGATCACGGCCACCGTGAAGAGCACCCCGGCCAGGCTCAGGACCTGCAGCATCCGCAGCCGTCCACGCTGCGCTCCCTCGACATGTGCTGTCATGGCACTCCCTCTCGTCGGCTCTCCCATTCCCTATCGGCCCGCCAGCCCGCGCTCGTCGAGGCGCAGCACCTCGGGATTCATGCGCAGTAGGCGATTGACGTCGTCCAGGACGTCCCGAGGCGAGACCTCGGGTCCGTAGGCCAGCACCGGCAACCCCTGGGGGTCGAGCACCCAGAGTCGGTCCGGGGCGTGCCAGGCGGGCGTCTCCTCCCAGGTCGCCAGCGTCTCGCCGGGCAGCGCAGCGGCCTCGCCCCCCACCCGCAGCCGGCTGACCCTGGGCGCCTCCCGCCCCAGGGCACGATGCAGGCGCCACCACTGGTCGGCCAGGGCCTCACAGCGCTCGCCGCAGTCGAAGGCCAGCACCCAGTCGCCGGCAAGCACCGCGGCCGGCGGCTCCTGGAGCGGCCAGGCCGCCAGGGTCGGCAGGTCCGGCGCCAGCTCGCCGTGGGCGGTGCGCTGCTCCGGGATGCCGACCCGGAAGGTCACCATGCTCCACGCGGCCAGCAGCGGCAGGGCAAACAGTGCCATCAGCGCCAGCAGCTTGAGGCGCGAGAAGCGGATAGAACGGGGCTGACTCATGTCATTCTCCTCATGGCACACCCTCACCAGGCTTTCATTGTCGTGTCCCGGGCCGAGCCCCGGCGCCCATCCCTGGTCAGTCGGCGTCCGCCGATCACCATCACCACCAGGGCGGCAAGGGCCAGCCCCCACCACTGCACCGCATAGCCGACGTGGCGGCTCGGCGGCATCACGCTGGGCGACCACCAGGGCGCCAGCCGCCCCGGCCCCTGCTCCAGGTGCAGCCAGCCCGGGTGGGCAAAGGGCTCATTCCAGGCCGAAAGCTCGATGCGCTGGATCCGCTGCCCCTCACGGTTGGGGCCGAAGAGCGGCGTACCACGCCCCGCCGCCTGCCAGCGCCCCTCGAGGGTGACCCGCCCGGCCGGGGTCTCCACCGCGGGCGTCTCCCGACCGGCACCGCTGGCCAGAAAGCCGCGCTGCACCAGCCAGAGGCGACCGTCGTCGGTGCGCAGCGGCGTCAACGGCGCCACCCCGTGGCGCCCCTCCACCACGCGGTTGTCGAGAAACAGGGTCAGCTCCGGCAGGTACTCGCCGGAGAGGGTCAGGCGGCTCCCGTCCGGCGGCACCTCGCGGGGCGCTTCCAGGTGCGGCGCCGCCTCCAGGGCCGCCAGGTAGTCACGCTTCTCGCCGGCCCGCTCCCACTGCCAGGCGCCAAGCCAGAGCCCCAGCAGCACCAGCGGCGCCCACAGCGCCCACCACAGGCGTTGCCGCCAGCGCCCGCGGCGGGCATGCTGGCGTGACGTACCGCCTACGGAGTCTCCCATGCTGCTCAAGGTCCTCATTGCCCTGGTGTTTCTCGCCATGCTGATGAGTCTGGCCGCCGGTGCCGGCTTCCTGCTGCGTGACGGCAGCGCCTCGCGCCGTCTGCTGGTCTCGCTCAAGGTGCGTGTCGTCCTCGCCGCCACCCTGCTCGGCCTGCTCTTCTACGGCTTCTACGCCGGCTCCCTGGCGGGGTAGGCGCCTCCATCCGTGGGCGCCGCCCGGAGCTGGCCGGGTCAGAAGACATAGACGAACAGGAAGAGCCCGATCCAGACCACGTCCACGAAGTGCCAGTACCAGCAGGCCGCCTCGAAGCCGAAGTGGTCGTCGCTGGCGAAGTGACCCCGCAGCACCCGAACCAGCATCACTGTCAGGATGGTGGCGCCGATGATCACGTGGGCGCCGTGGAAGCCGGTAAGCAGGAAGAAGGTGGCGCCGTAGATCCCCGCCTCCAGGGTGATGCCGTAGTGGGCGTAGGCCTCGTAGTACTCCACCCCCTGGATGATGATGAAGCTGAAGGCCAGCAGCAGGGTGGCGAACAGCCAGTTGCGGGTGGTGCTGCGCTGTCCCTCCTTGAGCCCCTCGTGGGCCACGGTCAGGGTGATGCTGGAGGCCACCAGGATCAGGGTGTTGACCAGCGGCAGCTGCCAAGGGCTGAAGGTCTGCTCGGGGCCGGAGATGGCCGGATCCGGCGGGCTCATCAGCGGCCAGCTGGCCACGAAGTCGGGCCACAGCAGCGCCGCCACCCCCTTGGCCCCCTCGCCGTCGAGCCAGGGCAGCGCGAAGGTGCGAACGTAGAAGAGCGCCCCGAAGAAGGCCGCGAAGAACATCACCTCGGAGAAGATGAACCACCCCATGCCCTGGCGGAAGGAGCGATCCATCTGGGCGTCGTAGAGCCCCTGGCGCGACTCCTTGACCACGTCGCGAAACCACAGCCCCATCACCGCCAGCACCGCCAGGATGCCCACCGCCATGACCGGGGTGCCCCGGTCGTGCACCAGCACCATGCCGATCCCGATCATCATCAGGCCCAGCGCCAGGGAACCCAGAATCGGCCACCTGCTGGTCGCGGGAACGTAGTAGCTGCCACCGCTCATGCCTCACCTCCTTTGCTGTCGGCGACCCGCGCCTGGCGCGCGGCGCCCTCGCGGTCGACGGGATACAGGGTGTAGACCAGGGTCACGGTATTGACCTCGGGGGGGAGGTCCCGGGCCAGCTGGAACACCAGCGGCAGCTCCAGCCGCTCACCGGCCTCCAGGTGCTGCTCCTCGAAGCAGAAGCAGCTCACCTTGCGCAGGTGCCGGTTGGCGTTGGAGGGCGACACGCTGGGCACCGCCCTGCCCCAGGTCCCCTCGCCGCTGGCGTTGTGGAAGGTGAACCCCACCTCGGTGCTCTGCCCGGGATGGACGCGCACCTGATGGGTCTCCACCTCGAGGTTCCAGGGCAGGCCCGCCCCGTTGCGGGTGATGAACTGCACCGTGACGAAGCGTGAGTCGTCCACGCCCTCGTGCAGGAGAGCCTGGGCGGTGGTATCCACCTTGCCGTTGATGCCGGTGACGCGGCAGAAGACGTCGTAGAGCGGCACCAGGGCGAAGGCGAAGGCAAACATGCCCACCAGGGTGGCCACCGAACGGACCACCGTGCGGCGTACACCAGGGTTGGGCGAGCGACGTTCAGGCTGGCTCATGGGTCACCTCAGTGCTCGTGGCGCTGGAAGGTCGGCGGGGTCTCGAAGGTGTGCAGCGGGGCCGGGCTGGGCACCGTCCACTCGAGGTCCTCGGCTCCCTCCCAGGCCCTGGCCGGCGCCTTCTCGCCGCCGCGCACGCAGAGGATCACCACCGCCACGAAGAGCAGCTGCGAGGCACCGAACAGGAAGGCCCCCAGGCTCGACACCAGGTTGAAGTCGGCGAACTGCAGGGCGTAGTCGGGGATCCGGCGCGGCATGCCGGCGAGCCCGGAGAAGTGCATGGGGAAGAAGGTCAGGTTGACGCCGACCACCGAGAGCCAGAAGTGCCACTGGGCCAGCTTCACGTTGGGATAGTGGCCGGTCCACTTGGGCAGCCAGTAGTAGACCCCCGCCATGATGGCGAAGACCGCCCCCGGCACCAGCACATAGTGGAAGTGGGCCACCACGAAGTAGGTGTCGTGGTACTGGAAGTCCGCCGGGGCGATGGCCAGCATCAGGCCGGAGAAGCCGCCGATGGTGAAGAGCACCACGAAGGCCAGGGCGAAGAGCATCGGGGGCTCGAAGGTGATGGAGCCCCTGAACAGGGTGGTGATCCAGTTGAACACCTTCACCCCGGTGGGCACCGCGATGATCATGGTGGTGTACATGAAGAAGAGCTCGGCGGCCAGCGGCAGCCCCACCACGAACATATGGTGGGCCCATACCAGGAACGACAGCAGCGCGATCGCCGCGGTGGCATAGACCATGGAGGCGTAGCCGAACAGCCGCTTGCGGGCGAAGGTCGGGATGATCGCCGAGACGATGCCGAAGGCCGGCAGGATCATGATGTAGACCTCGGGGTGCCCGAAGAACCAGAACAGGTGCTGGAAGAGCACCGGGTCACCGCCGCCGGCGGCGTTGAAGAAGTGGGTGCCGAAGTTGATGTCCATCAGCATCATGGTGATCACCCCGGCCAGCACCGGCATCACCGCGATCAGCAGGAAGGCGGTGATCAGCCAGGTCCAGCAGAACAGCGGCATGTCCATCAGCCGCATGCCCGGGGCGCGCATGTTGAGGATGGTGGCGATGATGTTGATGGCGCCGAGGATCGAGCTGATGCCGGCGATATGCAGCGAGAGGATGAAGAAGGTGGTGGACGGCGGCGCATAGGTGGTGGAGAGCGGCGCGTAGAAGGTCCAGCCGAAGTTGGGGCCGCCCCCCGGCATCAGCAGGGTCGAGAGCAGCAGCGTGAAGGCCACCGGCAGCAGCCAGAAGCTGAAGTTGTTGAGCCGCGGCAGCGCCATGTCCGGGGCGCCGATCTGCAGGGGGATCATCCAGTTGGCCAGCCCCGTGAAGGCCGGCATCACCGCCGCGAAGACCATGATCAGGCCGTGCATGGTGGTCATCTGGTTGAAGAACTCGGGATTGACCAGCTGCAGGCCGGGCTGGAACAGCTCGGCGCGCACCACCAGGGCGAAGATCCCGCCGATGAAGAACATGGTCAGCGAGAAGATCAGGTAGAGGCTGCCGATCTCCTTGTGGTTGGTGGTCAGCAGCCAGCGCATCAGGCCACGGGGAGGCGCGGCGTGGGCCGATGCCTGACCAGCGTCGCTGGCCGTGCTGCTCTGCTGGACGGGGTGATGCAGGGGCAACTTGGGCGCCATCGTGAATCTCCCTGATCTGTCGTTGTTATCGTTCGCCAGGTTACTGGGCCAGCTTCTCGACCACCGCCGAAGGCTGCACGGCGTCACCGGTATCGTTACCCCAGGCGTTGCGCGTCCAGGTCACCACCGCCGCCAGTTCCACCGGGTTCAACGTGCTGCGGAAGGCGGGCATGGCGGTGCCGGGGACCCCATTGACCACGGTATCCAGATGCCAGTCGGCATCGTCGAGCAGCCGCTGGTTGCCGGCGAGCGCCGGGAAGGCGGGCGGGGAGCCCTGGCCTTCGGGCTGGTGGCAGGAGGCGCAGATGCTGGCGTAGACCCCCTCCCCCCGCTCCATCAGCTCCTCCAGCTCCCACTCGCGGTCGACGCCCATGGCCTCCTGCTCGGCCTCCTCGCGACGCTCGGCGAGCCAGGTATCGAACTCCTCCTCCTCCATGGCATGCACCACGATGGGCATGAAGCCGTGGTCCATGCCGCAGAGTTCGGCGCACTGGCCGCGATAGATGCCGGGTTCGTTGATACGCACCCAGTTCTCGTTGACGAAGCCGGGAATGGTGTCCTGCTTGACGGCGAAGTCCGGCACCCACCAGGAGTGGATGACGTCATCGGAGGTCATCAGAAAGCGCACCTTGCGGTTGATGGGCAGCACCAGGGGGTTGTCGACCTCCAGCAGGTAGTGCTCGCCGCGGGGCTCCTCGCCGCGAACCTGGGCCCGAGGCGTGCTCAGGCTGGAGTTGAAGGCGACCTCCTCGCCCAGGTACTCGTAGCGCCAGCGCCACTGCTGGCCGATGATCATCACATCGAGCTCGGCATCGGAGGCGTCATACATCTTCTTGAGGGTGGCGGTGGCCGGCACCGCCATGCCGATCAGGATCAGCAGCGGCACGGCGGTCCAGATCACCTCCACCACGGTGTTCTCGTGGAAATTGGCCGCCTTGGCACCGCGGGAGCGGCGGAACTTGAACAGGGAATAGAACATCACCCCGAACACCACCACCCCGATGATCACGCAGATCCAGAAGATGGTCATGTGCAGCGAGTGGATCTCCTGACTGAGGTCGGAGACCCCCACCGGCATGTTCCAGCCATTGGCCAGGGCGGCTGGCGCCACCACAAGCCCTGCCATACCGTTCGCCACCCACACGAATGACGTGCGCATCGGCGCCTCCTCTCGGTTGTTATTGTCATCACGCGCGGACCGGTCAGGGGAGTCAGGGTGCGCCGGTCATGGAGGCCCGAGGAGCGCCTCCCGCACGATTAACGCTGCATTAGCCGCATTCGAAACTGAGTATAGACAACCCGGCTGCGGCAAAGCGCCACGCCCCGGTTCATCACCAACGCCACTTTCAACGGGCTGCCCTTCAGCGTGCGACGCCGATCGCCACCGCCGCCACCAGGGCCACGAACAGCCCCCCCAGCAGCAGGCCGACGACGATGAAGGCCAGCGGAGAGCCCTTCTCGAAGTCCTCCCGCCGCCGATCCTCCTTCTGCACACCGAGAAAGGCGGCCAGCACCGAACGAATCACCTTCCACATGCACGGCTCCTGACACTGCGGCCGGACCTGCCGACCAGGAAAATCATCTGCGCCTGCGACCTTCACCCGAGGGCTGAAAGCGCGCACGTCTCCTATACTGTAGGTGCTTTCCCATCCTTTTCCCGAAACGCGCCCTGCGGGGCCCGCTCAGGAGGCAGACATGAAGACCAACCCCTTCGGCCTGGACCCCGGCATGCTGAATGCCAACCCCATGCTGGCCTGGTGGCAGCAGCAGCTTGCCAAGGGCGGCAATCCCATGGCACGCATGCAGCTGGCCTGGATAGAGAGCCTGGCCGACGCCATGCAGTTCGAGGCCCAGTTCCTCAAGGCCATCGCCGAGAGCGGCGAACAGATCGCCAAGTGCTTCGATGGCGAACAGCCCAGGACCCCCGAGGAGGTTCAGGAGTGCTACCAGAAGATGGTGCAGCAGATCAGCGACGCCCAGATGAAGCGAGTGGAACATGCCACCCAGCTCACCCACGACTTCCGCAAGCGGATCTGGGAAGAGATCTGATCCCGGCCCTGCCACTCCTGCCAAGAGAAACGGCGCCAGATGGCGCCGTTTCTCGTTGATCGCAGCTGCCGTCAGCCACCCAACCCGAAGAGTCGCGTCAGCAGCGGCAGCAGGAAGGCGGTGAGCAGCCCCGTCAGCCCCATGGCGAGGCCGGAGAAGGCCCCGGCCACCGCCCCGATGCGGGCAAAGGCCTGGGCGGTGCCGAAGCCGTGGGCCGAGAGCCCCAGGGCGAAGCCCTGCACCGCCGGGTCCTTGACCCGCAGCAGCCGAAACACCCAGGGCGAGAGTGCGCAGCCGATGGAGCCGGTCAGCAGCACCAGGCCTGCCGCAAGCGACGGGATCCCGCCGATCTGCTCCGCAATGCCCATGGCGATGGGCGAGGTGACCGAGCGCGGCGCCAGCGAGAGCAGGGTCTCGGTGCGCGCGCCCAGCGCCATGGCCAGCCCCAGGGTGGAGGCCACCGCCGTGACGATGCCGGTCATGCAGGCGATGAGCAGCGGCACCAGCAGGCGCCGCACCCGTTCACGGTGATCATAGAGCGGGATGGCCAGCGCCACCGTGGCGGGACCCAGCAGGAAGTGGATGAACTGCGCCCCCTCGAAGTAGGTCGCGTAGTCCATGTCCACCAGCAGCAGCAGGCCGATCAGGATGGCGATGGAGAGGGTCACGGGGTGAACCAGGGGCGTCCCGCCCAGGGCGCGGTTGATCCACACGGCCAGGGCAAACACCAGCAGCGTGGCCAGCAGCGAGAGCAGCGGGCTGCCGGAGAGGTAGACCCACAGCTGGTCCAGGTCGGCGAAGTTCACTGGCGACTCCTCCGCCGGTTCAGGCGGTCCAGCACCCAGGCCGTCACCCCCAGGGTGAGGGCGGTGGAGAGCACCAGGGTGATCAGGATCGGCCACAGGTCCTGGCCGATCAGCTGGAAGTGCACCATCAGCCCCACGCCGGCCGGCACGAAGAGCAGCGTCAGATAGCGCAGCAGCCCCTCCCCGGTAAGGCGCAGGCTATCGGGCACCTTGCCGCGCACCATCAGCACGACCAGCAGAATCACCATGCCGAAGACAGGCCCCGGCACCGGCAGGGTCAGCCCCCGGGCCAGCAGCTCCCCCAGAAACTGACAGATCAACAGCACGCTCATCCCCATGATCAGCGGCATCGCACCTCTCCTCTCTCAAGCCTGGGCAGCGATCCAGAGCGCCACCGCCAGGGGTTCAGTGGGCCTTGTGGGCCTTGTCATCGGACACCGGCACCGGCTCCATACCGGCGTCGTCCAGGTCGGCCCAGGGCTCGCGAGGCGCCTCGGCCCGCTCACCGGTCCGCGCCGCATAGCGCTCGCGCTGCAGCGCCTTGAGCAGCCCGGCGATCATCAGCATGATCACCACAGAGAACGGCAGCGCCGCCATGATCACCGCCGCCTGCAGGGTCTCGAGGCCACCGGCCATCAGCAGCACCGCGGTGAGCAGACCCAGCACCGCCCCCCAGAGGATGCGGTGGAAGGTGGGCGGCTCGGGGTCGCCCCCGGAGAGAATGGTGTTGATCACCAGGGTACCGGCGTTGGCGGAAGTGATCAGGTAGGTGGCGATCAGCACCACCAGCGCCAGCGACACCAGCCGGCCCGCCTGACCAAGCTCCATCGCCTCGATGGTGGCGAAGAGCGCCGTGGCCACGTCCTTTTCCACCGCCGCGACGATGCCACCGCCTCCGAACAGCTCGTGGTAGAGCGCCGTACCGCCGAACAGGCCGATCCACACCACCGTGATCACCGTGGGCACCAGCAGCACCCCCATCACGAACTCCCGGAAGGTACGCCCCCGGGAGACCCTGGCGATGAACATCCCCACGAAGGGCGACCAGGCCAGCCACCAGCCCCAGAAGAACACCGTCCACTCCGCCTGCCAGCCATCGTCCCGGGTGGCATTGGTATGGAAGGTCATCCCCATCAGGTTCTGGATGTAATCCCCCGCCGACTCCACGGTGATGGCGACCAGATACTGGGTGGGGCCGAACAGCAGCAGGAACACCACCACCGCGATGCTCAGCCAGAAGTTGGCCTCGGAGAGCAGACGCACCCCCCTCTTGACCCCGGAGACCACCGACAGGGTCGCCACCGCCATGATCGCCGCGGTCACCGTCAGCTGCAGCCAGGTGGAACTGGGCCATCCGAACAGCGCCCCCAGCCCCGCGTTCATCTGCTGTACGCCGAGCCCCAGGGTGGTGGCGATACCGAAGACGGTACCGAACACCGCCAGCACGTCCACCGCATCGCCCAGCCCCCCTTCCACTCGCTTGCCGAACAGCGGCTGGAGGCAGGAGCGGATCGTCAACGGCAGGTTCCAGCGATAGCTGAAGTAGGCCAGCACCAGCGCCACGAAGGAGAAGATCGCCCAGCCGTTGAGGCCCCAGTGAAAATAGGTCAGCCGCATGGCAACCCGGGCCGCGTCCGGGGTCATCCCCTCGGCAATGAAGGGATTCTCCTGGAACTGCAGGATCGGCTGGGCCACCGCCCAGAACAGAATGCCCACCCCGGTGCCCGCGGCAAACAGCATCGACACCCAGGAGAAGAAGGTGAACTCCGGCTGCTCGAAGTCGCCCCCCAGGCGCACGTTCTTGTAGCGCCCCACGCCTAGCCACACCATGAAGAGCAGCAGGAAGGCCACCAGCAGCACGTAGTACCACTCCAGGAAGGGGTCCAGCACCAGGCGTGCCGCCGCCAGGCCGTGGGCCAACCGCTCGGTGTAGAAGGCCCCGTAGATCAGGGATATTGCCACCACCACCACTGTCACCAGGGTGATGCGGGGATTCATGCCCTTGAGCGGCCCGCGCTCCGCCTGTCCGTACATACCAAGATCCTTGTTGCCTGAGGCTGGATGGGTGTCGCGGACGCGCCGCCACTAGCCCATGATAGAGCAAAGCCCGCAGGACTTCAGAGGCGAGCCGAGCCAACCACCTGAAAAAGAAGTGCAAAAGGGGCTTTTCATTCGCCTGCGAACGCGCTAGTATACGCCTCGTCCTAAGGGGAGAGGCCAAACGGTCAGGAACCCAAAAGACAGAGTCGGAGCGTGGCGCAGCTTGGTAGCGCGTTGCAATGGGGTTGCAAAGGTCGCAGGTTCGAATCCTGTCGCTCCGACCAGAAAACATAGTAAAAACGGCCACTTAGCTCATAGAGCAGGTGGCCGTTTTTCGTTGCTCGGCTGTCGGGCTCCATAGGGGTTCCGTGACTCGTCTCACCTAGAAGAGGCAACCTGCAGGAGGCAGACACGACGACGGCGCCACCCGGGCGCCGCCGATGACTGCCGGTCAGGGCCTAGAACGAGAAGCCGAACACCAGCGGCACGATGGTGTAGAGCGCCACGATGATCACCAGCAGGCCGATCAGGTTGAGCCAGATGCCGGCGCGGATCATGTGCTTGATCGGCAGATCCCCGGTGGCGAAGGCCACGGCGTTGGATGGCGTGGCCACCGGCAGCATGAAGGCACAGCTGACGGCGAAGGTGACCACGATGGTCATCAGGAAGGGCTCGATGCCAAGTCCCACGGCAATGGCGCCCATGATCGGGAAGAAGGCCGCTGCCGTAGCCGTGTTACTGGTCAGCTCGGTGAGCAGGATGATGACCACGGCCGTGACGGCCAACACCAGCAGCGGCGGCATCCCGGCCAGTCCCGAGACACTCTCGCCGATCCAGGCGCTCAGGCCGGTGGCAGTGAACTGGGCCGAGAGGGTCAGGCCGCCGCCGAACAGGATCAGCACGCCCCAGGGCACATCGCGGGTAGCCGTCCACTCCAGCAGGGCTCCCCTGCCCTTCGAGGCGGGAATCACGAACATCAGGATCGCCGCCAGGATCGCCACACTGGTGTCGTTGATGTTCGACAGCCAGGGCATCGCCTCCTGAACGGCCGAGATCCTGGCGATCAGCGGCAGGAACACCCAGCAGAACACCGCACCGGCAAACACCATCAGCACACGGCGCTCCTCCACCGTGAGCCGCCCCATGGCCTTGAGCTCGGTCTCGATCATCTGGCGCCCCCCCTGGATGTCGTCGACCTCCGAGCGGAACACCAGCTTGTTAAGCACGAACCAGGCCAGCATCAGCATGGTGAAGGAGAACGGCACGCCCATCAGCATCCAGTGGCCGAAGCCGATGGTCAGCCCGTGGGTGTCTTCCATGTAGGCGCGCATCAACGCCATGGGCGGCTGGCCGATCAGCGTGGCCATGGAGCCGATGGTGATGGCGTAGGCGATGCCGAGCAGCACAGCGGCCGAGAACTTCGGCGTGTCGTCGCCGTTCCCCAGCGACTTCACCAGGGCGATGATGGAGCCGCCGATCGGCATCATGATCACGGCGGTGGCGGTATTGCTGACCCACATGGTGATGAACCAGCTGGCTGCCATCAGGCCGAAGACGATCTGTGCCGGCTTGGTGCCTACGGTGAGTACGGTCAGCAGCGCGAAGCGTCGATGCAGGTTCCAGCGCTGAGTGGCCAGGCCGAGCAGCACCCCGCCCAGCACCAAGAAGACGATGCTGTGGGCATAGGGAGAGGCTGTCGCGCCCACTGTCGCGATATCGAAGAAGGGAAACAGCACCAGCGGCAGTAGAGACGTCGCGGGAATCGGGATCGCCTCGGTCATCCACCAGGTAGCCATCAGCATGGCGATACCGGCCACGATGCGAGCATTGAGGGCCAGAGTTTCGGGCAGCAGGAAGAAGACGCCCAGCCCGATGATGAGGCCGAGAGCCAAGGAGACGGGCTTGAAGGCTGTGGCTTCGGTGTAGGGTGCCTGTCCAGCTGTTCCGGTGGTTTGCGACATGATCTTCACCTGAGTCCGCGTGAGGAGACCGGCCAGTGTGATTGGCGCCTCACTGCCGCGGCCAATACCCATGGAGTTGGGCGTCATACCCCGGATACCCAGGTGGAAGAACGGGCAGCCTACCAAGCAGGGCGAAGAGTCAATGACTTAGCGGGTAATCAACCTGTCAGTGCTGCCTGACGCTCAGCCAATAGGCAGCGGGTCGAGGCGCTCCCCCTCCCAGATGGACTGCCAAGCTACGACCAATGGATGATGCCGTCGACGCCCCGCTGCCGAGGCGCACCACGGTTACAGAACCGAAGATCCCCGTTTACACTGAACATCCGGTTACGCCAAATCATTGCTTGACGCCCCCCGCTCTTCTGGATATCTTCCCATCAGCGCCGATTTGACCCATCAGCTTGCGGGCGCTCTACAAATGCAGCTAAAGCGACGCCAAGAGGCCCGCTTTGCTATGCAAGCGGGTTTTTTGTTGCCTGATCAATGGGCTGCCGCCGATTTAAGCACCAACTTGCGGGCGGGATACAAGTGCAGCTAAAGCGGCGCCATGACTCCCTTTTCCCCCTGAGTCGGCGCTTGCCGGCCGATCCCATGGGGGGAGAAGGAGTCGAGATGCCCTACATCAACCCGCAGCCCCACGATCTTCGCCTGGATCCCTGGCTCAAGCAGCCCGAGAACCGCGTCGACGTGCCCGACGACGCCGAGCTCGCCTGCCTGCAGGAGATCAACCTGGGGGCCGTGGATGTCATCCCCGAAGCGCTGTTCTTCCGCCGACATGACGGCCAGGACGAACTGTGGGCGGCCGGCCTGCGACATGCTGCCCCCGGCAAGCCGCGCGAAGAGCAGCTGGCCACTGCCTACAAACAGGGCCGGGTCGCCTGGGCCGGGAGCCAAGGCACGCGAGCAACCGGGGCCGAGATCCTGTTCCGCGCCCTCACCGCGGCACGCCACGGCCATGTCTGGCCCGTGGACTACCTCGGAGGCCCACTGATCACCGAGGCGGCACACCAACGCATCCTCGGCGAGCTGGAAGCCGAGCATGAACGCAATGTCCGGGAAGCCGAGTCTCAGGCCGAGGCGGAGATCATCACCGTGGCCCGTCGCCTGGGCCTGAGGCCCGAGCCTGCCGGCCGGTCGCCGTCCGCCTGGTATGCCGACTGCCCTGGAAAACCCCACCGCATGATGGTCAGCAGCAGCGCCAATGAATTTGGCTGCGGCTACTGCCGCGTCAAGGGCGGCACAGCCGAACTCGAGGTATTGGCCACTCAGAGCAAGGGTGCCCGCTCATGAGCCACAGCTATCTGTTCACTTCCGAGTCGGTGTCCGACGGCCACCCCGACAAGCTCGCCGACCGGATCTCCGACGCTATCCTGGATCGCTGCCTGGAGATCGAGCCGATGTCCCGGGTCGCCATCGAGACCCTGGTCGCCCCCCACCTGGTGGTGGTGGCAGGCGAGATCGCCTTCCCCACGGAGCTGCGCCACGATCAGGTGCTGGAGGAGATCCCCGGCATCGTGCGCTGTGTGCTGCTCGACACCGGCTACCGTGAGACCTTCCCGGGCATCGACCCTGACGAGTGCGAGATCCTGGTCCGTGTGAACCACCAGTCGCCGGAGATTGCGCGGGCGGTGGAGCATGACGACGGCGAGTATGGTGCCGGCGATCAGGGGCTGATGTTCGGCCATGCCTGCGACGAGACCAGCACGCTGATGCCACTGCCGATCCACCTCGCCCATCAGCTGATGATGCGCCACCGCGAGCTGCGCAAGAGCCGCACCCTGCGCTGGCTACGGCCGGATGCCAAGGCTCAGGTGACCGTGCGCTACCTGGACGATCAGCCGGTCAGCGTCGAGACGGTGGTGCTCTCGACGCAACATGATCCGGCCATCTCCAACGAGACCATCGAGGCGACGCTGATCCGCGAGCTGATCGAACCGGTGATTCCCGAGGCACTGCGCAGCGCGTCGATTCGCTACCTGATCAACCCATCCGGACGTTTCGAGATCGGCGGCCCTCGGGCCGATGCCGGCCTGACCGGCCGCAAGATCATCGTCGATACCTATGGCGGGCGGTGCCCCCACGGCGGCGGCGCCTTCTCCGGCAAGGATCCCACCAAGGTCGACCGATCCGCCGCCTATGCCGCACGCTGGGTCGCCAAACACCTGGTAGCCGCAGGGCTTGCCCGGCGCGCCACCATCCAGCTGGCCTATGCCATCGGGTGCCCTGACCCCGTCTCGCTGCTGGTGGATACCCATGGCACCGGCGCCTTGCCCGACGAGACGATGGAGCAGGCGGTGCGCCAAACCTTCGACCTCTCGGTGACCGGAATCCTCAACGCCCTCGAGCTTCAGCAGTTTCAGCCGTACTACGACACCGCTGCCTTCGGCCACTTCGGAAGGGATGACATCCGGCTCCCCTGGGAGAAGACCCCTAGGATCCAGGCGCTACGGAAAGCCTTAGAGCTGATTCAGACCCAGCAACACATCGGCGCTATCGAAGCGCAGCCCAAGCGTGAAGTGAACCCCATCCTTCGAACCAAATGACAGATCATCCAAGTTCGGGTCGATTCCTCATCGGCGCCAGGTCATCTGTTTAACTGGTTGCGGAAGCAGGCCTCATCGGGTGTCGCATCGCCCAATCCCTGATGGGGCCCCTGCTCAAAACCACTCGCTCATCTGACCGTAGCCGTACACGAACGCCAGCTTGCGAGCACGGGTCAGGCTGACATAGAGCAGCGCGCGCTCTTCGTTCTCGCGCTGGCGGCGGGTCACGGCGTCAGCGGCGGCGTTGACCACCGGCGCCAGCGGCACCAGGCCGCGGTTCGCCGAGGCAACGAAGACCGCATCGAACTCTAGGCCCTTCACCCGGTGCATGGTGGCCAGGTTGAGCTCGCCATCAGGCGTGGCGGCGCTGCGGCCATCGAGCTGATGGCAGGGCTGCCGGCGGCTCTCCAGGGCGGCCTTCAGCTCCCCCAGCTCCCGGTGGGTGCGGGCGATCACGCAGCACGCCTCGGTGCCCAGACCGTGGTTGCTGATAGCGGCCAGGATCGCCTCGGCCTGTTCGTCCATTGAATCGAAGACGCGCACCTCCGGCGCGGGCCCGTGCATCAGAGAGTGGTAGAACTGCTGGGAGTCCTGGCCGCCATCCAGATCATCCACCTCCACCCCTTCCAGGATGCTCACTGCCAGCTTGCGGGTCTCGTCGGTAGTGCGGTAGTTCACCTTCAGGCGTGCGCTGCGCCCGCGGATATCGATGCCGCACTGCCCCAGCACCACCTTGTTCTTGCCGTAGATGCGCTGGTGGCCGTCCCCGACGATGAACAGGTCGTTGGGCCCCGGCGGCACCAGGGCGCGCAGCAGCATGAAGGCCTGTGAGCCCATGTCCTGGGCCTCGTCCACGATCACCGAGCAGAGGTTCGGGCGCAGCTCCGGGTTGGCCTCCAGCAGCTCCCGGGCGTCGCGGTAGACGTCGTCGGTCTCCTTCAGGTGGTTGCTGGCCAGGAGGTGGCGGAAGCGCTCGAACACCGGCCATATCTCCACCCGCTGCTGGCGGTTGAGGCGCGTGCCGCGGCCGATGCGCGAGGCACGCTTATAACCATCCAGGCTCTGGATCGACTGGGGCTGGATCACCCTCGCCCACTCCTCCTGGAAGAAGGCGAGCCCCAGGTCGCTGGTGGCCGGCTTCTCGGCATAGGCCTCTTCCCAGAGACGCTTCTGCTGCTGGGCGTCGAGCAGCAGACCGTAGTCGTAGCCCTGCTTCTTGAGGAAGCTGACCACCCAGGCGTCCAGGTTGAGCACCTCGATGCGCGCCAGCGCCTGGCGGGAGCAGATCTTGTTGAGGTTCTGGCGGATATCCGCCGCCAGGTTGCGGGTAAAGGTGGTAAAGAGCACCTTGCTCTGTGGCTCACCAGGCTGGGCGCTGTTGGCGAAGTTCTCGGCCAGCCACCTGGCTCGGTGCATGGCCACCACCGTCTTGCCGGTGCCGGCGCCGCCCAGCACGCGAACCGGCCCGTTCTTCTTCCCTTCGGCCAGGCGGCGCTGTGCTGGGTGCAGGAAGACCCGCCACTTCTCGATGGACTGGTTGAGCACCTCCTGCAGCGCCTGCTCGTTGTCCGCGACGGTGAAGCGCGCCTGGGACTCCGGCCGCGCCAGGGCGGTCGCGTAGTCCTCGGTATCCACCGCCTCGGGGGCGACGGGCACCACTTCGGCATAGGCCTCCTCGAAGCTGGCCCCAGCCATCAGCATGAAGAGCCCCTCGTAGGCGTCGGCGGGGATCTGCTCGCTGTGGTAAGCGCTTTCCAGGTCCGCCTCGATGGTCATGCTGCGCACCAGGGGTAGCGCCTCCTCGGGCACGCCCAGCTGAAGCAGCTGGCGATCGCGAATGGCATCGAAGAGCCCCGGCAGCGTCGGCGCGGCCGGCTGGGTGGGAGCGGCCTCCTCTCGGCGCTCCTCCACCGTGAACACCTGCAGGCTGCCGGTATTGGGGTTGATCTCCACCTTGCGCTTGGCGGCCCAGGCGTAGGCCGCCTCGTGGTGGTCCACGTAGAGCATCAGGTAGAGGTCTTCCTTCTCGGCGGCGGCGAGGATGATACGCACATCCTGGTTGGCGCGGATCGAGCGCAGCTTGCCGTCCTTGTAGGCGGTCAGCTTCTCGTAGTGCAGGCCGCCGTGCTGCGGGTCCTGCTGGAAGAGCATCACCGCCTTGTTGGCCTGGCTCTGCTCGTTGGGGGTTAGCTTGAGCAGGCTGTCGAAGTACTTTTCCGAGAACGCCACACTGACCATATCAGGCTCCTTGTTGTGACTCGTTCACCGAGTCCAGTCCATTGATCACCGCCACCAGCTCCTCCACATCGGTCAATACGCGCCAGCCCTGCGACTCCAGGTGCGGCCGGGCCGCCAGCTGCTCCTCGTCATCCTCCAGCAGGAAGGCGATGCGCGACGCTTCGAAGAGGAGCTCCGCGAGACCAATGACCTCCTCAGCGTCGTTGACCACGTCCTCGCCCACCTGGGGCGCCTCCGGCCAGTCGACCTCACGTCCCCGCAACGCCTCGGCCAGCTCTGCATCCAGATGAGCGTACCAGGCAGGCTCCGCAGACACGGCCGGCTGTTCGTCAGTCACGAGGCGGCGCTCGGGCCAGAGCAGCCCGGCGGCGATGCCGCTGTTACGGGACTCGGGGGTCCAGGCATACATCAACGGCAGAAACTGCAGCAGGTTCACCGCCGACCAGAAACGCTGCCAGGCGTAGCGCGCGCCCTCCTCGTTGCTCACGCGACGTTCACCAGGCGCCAGCGCGTAGGAGACCGAGACCAGGGCGCTATCGAGATCGAAGCGTTTGACCAGTTCCTCACCGGCCAGCAGCCGCAGCACGATGGTCGCCGCCCCCTGGTCGTCGGTGAGCTCCACCGCACCGGCCAGCGCCACCGGCTGCGGGGTACGGTCGGTAAAGGCCGCGGGCAGGCCGTGGAGCGAGTCGATCACCTGCTGCTTCAGGGCCGGGTCCGCCAGGGCTCTGGCCGGCAGGCACTGCAGCACGAAGAGCAGCGCATGCCGGGCCAGCGTCTCGGGCTGCTGTTCCGCCAGAAAGCCCATCAGCAGCTCGAAGGTCGCCCGGCCGAGGTGCAGGGCCGGGTTGGTTATTCCGCCGATCTTCGCCAACCCGGCGATGGCCGCATGGTGCTGCTCCGGCGAGGTCATGCCCGCCGGCAGCGGCACATCCATGGCCTTGTCGCCCATCACCTGGTTGACGTCGTACCAGTTGAGGCTCCACACCACGTAGCCCGCATGCCTGAGCGCCTGGCGCTTGAGCAGGTCATCGCTGGCCTTGTCGGCATGGAACCGGTAGCCGTCCAGGAACACCGCCACCGGGACCAGGCCGCTGCGTACCGGCCACAGCACGAAGTCCGGACGGCTGGCGAACTGCACCCCCTGGGCCATCCCCAGGTCGACCTGGGGTTCCATCTCGTAGGCCAGCTCGCCGATGGTCAGCCGATAGCCGTGCTTGCCGCGGATCACATCCTGGGAGACCCGTACCCGCTGCTGGTCCACGCACTCATGGCCGGAGAAGCGTGCCAGCGCCTCAGGGAAGCGCGCCTCCAGCTCGCTGTCGATCCAGGGGTTGCCGGAGAGCGCGCTCAGCCCCTGCTCGTCCTGCACCCACTGGTGGCCGCCCTCCACGATCTCCTTGAGCATCTCCAGGGCCAGCGCCTTGCTGGTGCTCTCCATGCCGTAGGCGTTGCGGTACTCCAGCAGGCAGCGGTAGCAGCCGTCCATCGGTTGTGAATCGGGCGAGCTGTTGGCGTAGCAGTCGCAGGCCTGCATCACCGCATAGGCCAGGCGGAACACCTCCTGCATATGCTCCGCCCGGCTCAGCAACTCATGCAGGTAGCCGGTGCCGCCGGGCACCGAATCGTAGAGCACGATGAAGTGTCGCCGCTCGTCGGTCTCGCCGATGGGCTCGCTCTGGTAGGCCACCCGCAGGTGGTCCACCTTGCCGCCGAAGCGTCGCTTCAGGCCCAGCTGCAGCGCCGCCACGAAGGAGTTCACCTGCTCCTCGGTGCCGCCGCTGGAGAGCCTGGGCAGCAGGATGCGCAGCGCCTCGGAGGCGAACCGCCGATAGAGATAGAGGCAGTTCTCGATGCCATTGTCCTGTTTCCCATTGGGCAGCGTCTTCGGCCCCTTGGCGTAGCGGCAGGACTTCAGGTGGGCGGGCTCCTGCGTGCCGGCGGCGGCCGCCCGGGTCTGCACCGAGCCGCACTCCCGGCAGATCGGGAAGCCGGCGCGCTGGAGCTCCTCACCGGCCACCTCGAAGGCCATCTCCTCCCCCTCCCGGCGGCCAAAGTTTACCTCCAGGAAGCGGGCGCTGCGGATGAACTCGAAGCCGAAGGGGCGCTCCTTGTCGTCCAGCACCCAGGTGATGGTGATGTCCGAAGGGTCGAAGTCGATCAGCATCTGCTTGTTGAAGAAGACCGGCTCGCGGTCGTCGGAGCGGTCATCCAACTGGGCGTCCCGGGCATTGGTGAAGGCGTAGACCTGGGTCATCTTGAGCATGCTGGTGCGCGCGCTCTCGTCGCCCCAGCGGTTAGTGTGGCAACGCGGGCAGGTGCGGTCGTTGAAGCCGGCAGTGGGATCGTCGGCCGGGGCCGAGTAGTGGCAGCGCGGGCAGAAGCGCCACTGCTGGATGTTGCGTCCCTTGGCGGTCTCCACCCGGGAGACCCGCACCTTGCGGTTGCCGGCGTAGAAGACCGCCTCCGGCGCCAGCTCGGTCAGCGCTGCCTGGGCCGGACGCTGGTACTCGTACTCCCGCTTGACCAGTTCGCGCTTGATATCGCCCTGGGTACCGCCCGCCTCGGCCCCCTCTCCACCCGGCTTCTCGGTGCGGAAGATCACCGAGTGCAGGGTCGCCCCCTCCTCCGGGAAGGCGTAGTTGGGCAAGAGCCCCTCGTCGGTGAAGAAGTTGAGCGTCTCGCGCTTGTTGAGCCGGATGCGCAGGCTGCGGTAGCCCGCCACCTCCCGCTCCAGCTCGGCGATCTCCGCCTGGGTATGCTCGTCCTGAGGGCGCTGGCGCAGCTTCTCCAGCTGGCGGTCCAGCTCCTTGATGGTGGTGGCCATGCGGCTGCGCTCGTCGGCCACTAGCTTGAGCCGGCCCAGCAGGTAGAGTTCCAGGCGGTCGTCGATGTGCTGGGGTCCGCCGAACAGAGTCTGGCGCAGCAGCTCCAGGTCGTCGTCGCCCAGTTCGGTGGCCACGTGGCTGGCGAAGCCATCCCAGATCTCCTGCATGTTCTGCTTCATGAAGGCCAGCAGCGTATAGGGGAAGCGCTCCTCCTGGGCCTTCTCCACCGCATCCAGCACCGGCTGCATGGTCTGGGGGACCTGGTTGTCCCCCCTGGCGCTGCGGGTCCAGCAGTCCATGGCGTAGGCCAGCAGCTGGCGGCGCAGCACGTGGCGGGCCTTGAGGAACACCGCCGGCGGCTCCACCGGGGTATCCAGCATCCGCCCCGGGTCGGCGTAGAAGACCAGGTCGTGGGGGCGACCGTTGGCCACCGTCAGCACGAAGGCGTTGCCGTCACGGCGCCCGCCCCGGCCCACCCGCTGCAGGTAGTTGGCCTGGGCCGGCGGTACCGAGCAGAGCAGCACGCTGGAGAGGTCACCGATGTCGATGCCCATCTCCAGGGTCGGGGTGGCCGAGAGCAGGTTGTACTCCCAGGGCTTCTCGCCATGGATAAAGCTGTCCTCCACGCGGATGCGCTCGCTGGCGGCCAGCAGCCCGGTGTGCTCGTGGGCGATCACCCGGTGGATCTCGCCGTCGCGGTAGAGCCCGGCGTAGAGGGAGTCCCGCACTGGCACCGGGGTCTCGTAGGCCAGCTCCGGGCGGGCGGCGCTAAGCAGGGGCAGCCCCAGCCAGGCCTCGGCGTGGGCCGCCGGCACATGCATGGGGCGGTAGCCCGGGCACTCCACCCCCTGCACCGCCGTGGTGATGGTCAGCGCCTCCGGCCGCAGGGACCACAGCCGCACGCCGCGCTCGTTGGCCTCCTCGTTCAGCAGGCCACTGTCGCGCAGCGCCGAGAGCGCCGCCGCCAGCACCTGCTCCAGCTGCTTGCGATCCACCAGGGTTTCCGGGTTCAGGCAGGCCAGCCAGCGCTCGTACCAGGATTGCGCCGCACTGGCCTGGCAGAGCACCTCGTAGCCCTCCCCCTTGGCGGTGGCCGGGTAGCGCGGCCGCGGCGACCCCGGGCCGATAGGCGGCGCGTAGCTCAGAAAGCTCAGCAGGTAGGCCTTGCCGAACTTCTGGCGATAGCCGGCCAAGTCCTCAAGCCCCAGCGCCCCCTGGGCGACCAGGTGCTGCATCACCCCCAGCATGAAGCCCTCGGCCGGCCGGGCCTCGATGCGGTAGCCCAGGGTGTTGTCCACCGTCTCGGCCCAGGCGGCGGCGGCCTGGCGCACCGGCTCCAGCGGCCAGGCGAGCGCCGCGATCCCCAGGCGATTGAGCGAACGCCCCACCTGGGAGCGCCAGCCCAGATCCTCCAGGGCCTGCCACAGCATCCGCTCACGGATCAGCCTGAGCAGCGGTGCCGGCTCCTTCACCTCGCCGGACTGCTCGAAGAACTCGAAGTCGCCCCGGTAGCGCTTGTCCGGCGGCATGAATTCACGCAGGTAGGCCGACAGTGCCAGGCGCCCCTGCCCGCCACCCTCTCTCTGACCCTCGGAAGCGGCCAGCCACCAGGCCTCGAAGCGCGCCGGCAGCTCGAGCAGCGGAATCGGTTCGTGGCTGCCCTCCAGCAGCTGGGTCAGCGCCATGCGCACGTTGTTCTGCCAGGTGCGGGCGGCAAAGAAACCGGCACGGTGGGTGGCATCCTGCACCGAGTCGCTGAAGGTGAGCAGCTTGCGATCGTCGTTGTCGCGACTGCTGAAGAGCCGGTGGATGGCCACCGCGCTGAGGCTTGCCGCCCGGGCACCGAACACCACCAGGGCGGAGCGCGCCGAACACCAGGGGCAGTCGTGCTCGTGGATCACCTTGTTGATGCTGCCCCGCTTCACCTCCCTGAGCTGCTGGGGCTTGCTGACCCGCACCAGCGCATCGGCACCGGCCTGGCACCCACGGCACTCGGCGGTGCTCTCCACCGGCGCGGTGGTGCCGCACTCCCGGCACACCTTGAAGTGCTCCAGCCGCATGCCCGCCGGCGACTGCGCCTCGCCCCGCTGCCAGGGCAGCAGCAGCGCGGTTTCCGGCTGCTGACCAAAGAAGGCGGAATAGATCGACTGAAGCTCCGTCTCCACCACCTGGTCGGTGGGGTGGCTCATCTCCATGCGGGTCAGCCAGGCGGTACCGTGGCACTCGCGGCACTGCACCAGGGGCAGGCGCACCTGGCGCTGGTCCCGGGGCGGCTTGTCGTCACCGAAGGAGAGTAGCGGCGGCAGACGGTTGGCGGCGGCATTCTCTTCTGGCACCTCAGGTGAGCCGGCAGGCACCCCGGGCTCGCGCAGGGTACCCACAATGCGGCGCAGCTCCCGGGACCAGAGCTGCAGCCGCAGCTGCACAAAGGGGCGACCGACCGCATCGCGGGCGTGGGCCATCAGCGAGAGCAGCGCAATCAGGGCGAGCTCCGGCTGGCGCTGAAAGCGACCGGGGATCTGCCCCGCCAGGCGCTCGGCCAGCTCGCGGAAGGTCGGCGTACCCGGGCTCAGCTTGATCTGGCGCAGCAGGTTGGCCAGCTGGCCATGCTGCTTTAGCTCCCGGCCCAGGGCGATACGGCCGGCCTTCGCCATCAGGTCGCCCTCCGGCGCCTTGCTGAAGTAGAGCTCGTAGGCCTTGTGCAGGTACGTCGAGAGCCCCTGGCGGAGCGACTCCCGAAGCGCCTCCGGCCCGACCTCGGGGTTGGGCGAGAGAAAGGCGATGTTGTCGAGGAAATCGGAGTCGCCCTGGCGCTGCTCGCTGATCACCGCCTCGCGACCGAAGGGGCTGGAGAAGATATCCGAGGCGTAGTGCAGCAGCCCCTCGACGCTCTCCTCGCCCCCCAGGGTCGCGGAGGTGCCCACGCAGATCAGCTGCTCAGGCGTCATTTCGAAGCGGGCGCGCAGGCGACGGATCAACAGCGAGAGATCGGTGCCCTGGGCACCATCGAAGGTGTGCAGCTCGTCCACCACCAGGTAGCGCAGGGTCTCCGGTCCGTTGTGGGCCCACAGCGGCTGGTCCTTGGGGCGCATCAGCAGGTAGTCGAGCATCTTGTAGTTGGTGAGCAGCACATCCGGCGGGTGCTGACGCAGCGCCTCCTTGTCGGTGATCACCTGCTGCGGCCCCATGGCCTGAGAGCCCCGGGCATCGCCGCCCACGAAGAGGCCGACGCGTAGCCCCTTGAGCGCCGTCTGGCCATGAATCACCTCGGCGAAGCGCTTGGCCTGGTCCGTGGCCAGGGCGTTCATCGGGTAGATCACGATCGCCTTGATGCCCGGCCCCGCCGCCCGCTGGCAGTGGTCCAGCACCGGATAGAGGAAACACTCCGTCTTGCCCGAGCCGGTGCCGGTGGCCACCAGGGCGTTGGCGGCCGCTCCGCTGGAGACCAGCCGCCGCCACGCCTGCTCCTGGTGGGCATAGGGCGGAAACTCGGTTTCGAAGCCGGGGAAAAAGTCCCGCCCGGCGCCGCCGGTCAGGAATGGCAGCCCCACCGAGACATAGGGGCCCTTGAGGAAGGCCTCCCCCTCCTGCTGCTCCTCCACCAGGCGGCGGAACTCGCCCTTGAACGGCGCCGTTTCGGTTTCATAGCCGGTGACGATGAATTCGCGCAGCGCCGCGGCGACTTCGCTGGCTAGCAGGCCGGGGATCATGCCTTCTCCTTGAGCCGTTCTGTCCGAACAGACAGCCTACCAGCTTCCTGCCCTTCGTCGACGGCCTGGCGACCTACGTCGAAGCAAAACAGGAGCTACCTGTCACCTGCTAGAATGAACCCATGCCGCCCATCGCCGAGAGGCCAGTTACCATGCAGCTTGAAGAACTTATCGCCAAGGTCCGACGACTCCCGGCCCATCGCCAGCAGGAGGTACTGGATTTCGTGACGTTCCTGGAGCAGCGCTATGGCACGGAGGCCACGAAGGATCAGTCCGACTGGTCAGAGCATCACTTCCAGGCCATGAGCATCGAACAAGCCATGCGGGGGCTGGAAGACGAACCCGAGCTCTATACCGAGGACGATCTCACGGAGCGCTGGAATTGAAACTGGCCGGCCAGATCGCGTTGATGCCTTTCCCCTATACCGACCTGCGCCACAGCAAGATGCGTCCTGTACTTCTACTGCGCCAGCTGGATCATGCGCATGATGACTGGCTGGTGTGCATGGTGTCTTCCCGCCTGCATCAGGCTGAGCCGAGTCTCGACTGAGTGTTGAGGCCAGAGGACGACGAGTTTGCGAAATCGGGACTCAAGGTTCCCAGCGTTTTTCGCCTTTCTCGTGTTGCCATTCTCGAAGGCTCATTGCTGTTGGGCCAGCTGGGCACAGTATCGGATAGTCGCTTGCAGGACCTGAGAAAGAGGTTGGGTGACTGGATATCAGGTGAGGACGCAGTAAATTGACGTCATCTCATGGCCGTTATCATGAGATTCAATCAATGACCGGCTCAGCCATGCGGTCGAAGTCATCCGGCACGCGGAACTGGCCAGCCATGAAGCCCAGCCGCTTCTGCTGCTCGGGCGCCGGGCTGTCGATGGGCGTGACGCGCACCATCGACTTTCCGGCCTTGGCGATGATGAAGCCTTCGCCCTGCTGGGCGCGAGCAATCAGCTGCGAGAGCCGCGTCTTGGCCTCATGGATGTTGACGGATTCCATGGCACACCTCCGATCTAGTTCAACTAACTTAGCTGATTCGAGTGGCACTCGGTTGGCCATTGACATCGCAGACACCCGACCAACCCAAACTGGCTGTTACACCGCCTCCCCCAGCCAGGGCCAGCAGAGCCATGGCGATGCCCTACTGGACCAGCCCCCTTCATCATCTTCCCCTACACTGTCTCCCGGCACAGCTGGAACATCGTGATGAATCCGGTGACGGCGGAGGGGCTTTATGACGTGGTGATCAAAGAGCCCTTTTCAGTGAGTACAAGGCTTGACCCACCGGCATCTATACCACGCTGACGGCCAAGTGAGTTTGCCTACCAATTGCAAGCCTCACGCAAAGGCTTTATCGCCTCTTTTAGGCCTGTAATAGGAAATTGAGTCGTAATCGGCGACTCACTGAAAGGTGTTGCCCTTACTGTCAGAACGTCATGATCAAACATTCTTTTAATTTCTGGAATAGACACACCTCCTCGCCAAAGCCCCAGAGAGCGATTATTTGTAGATTCAGTCATAGAAATCGTGCGAGCTGCATCATCATCCAGCCTCCAAACAACGCGACCATACTGCTGAATACTAGTCATGTGATGACCTGCCATATTCAGCAAAAGGCTGGTTGTATTTTCTTGACACCTCAGCCATAGCTCAGCCTTACCCTCCCCTCTAAATCTTGCAGGTATAGGCTCTTTCGAAAAGACGCGCATATAAACGCTAACCGAGTCATCAATGGGGGAAACCTCCTGATTGACCATCCACTCCGACTCTTTACTTACTGTAGAGCTAGGCTGATATTCGGCATCATAGCAAGCCAGGCGCCGCTCATCATTAACAATGTTCGCGCAATCTTCAGACGCACTGGCTTGAAATGAAGCCAACAAATAAACAGCCAGAAAAATCAACTTCCTCATACCCACACCTCACCTAAAAACATAAACCACAACTTAATGATTCGAATCACTATCTTCTATAGCTATTCATCTGTATGCCGACCCTTGAGGTACAGCGCCACGGCCCCCTCGGGATTCGAGGCGGAGACGGTATCCACATGATCATAGCCACGGCTTGAAAGGTGCTTCTCACGCCAGCGGTTGCCGTTGATGCCACAGGCAACATAGATCCCGAGAGAGACCAGGGTGGCCAGGCCGCCGATGGCGGTATCGACGGGGAACATGGCAAGCACGATTACGGCGACCAGCAGGCCAGCGCCGAGACCCCACATCTTCTTGACCAGGGCCCAGATGGGGCCGAAGAAGAAGCCTGGCCAGGACCAGCCCTGCTTGACGGCTTCGTGGCGGCCTTCGGGATACTCGAATATCTTGAACTCTTTCATGCTGCCCTCCACCACGGGGCACCGCAAAGCGGCGGTGCCCCTCAACGTTTACAGCTCGCGGCTGCAGTTGCCACTTGCCGCCAGGTCGAGGCTGCTCACTTCCCGCATGCCGCTCTCTTCGTCATGCTGACGCAGGTTGGCACCGCCAACAAAGGCACCCATGCGGATGTACTGCTCGACGAAGTAGTTGTTTCCGGCCTCGGCGAACAGGGTCATGGTGTTGGGCGAAAACTCCGATTCAGTCGCAATTTCATGCTCCTGGCCGCCTTCCACCTGGTGGTAGAAGAAGACACCCCGGGCGCTTTCACCGATGCACTCGCCATTGATCCAGATATCCTTCTTCAGGGCAGCACCAAATGGGGAGTCCTTGCGGAACACATAGACGCCCGCCTTCCCATCATCCGGGTAGGTAAACTCCTTGGCGGCTGTCGACTCCTGCTGCGGCGCCATGTTCACGGAGGCACAGCCCGTCATGATGGTCAGGAGCGCGAGCGCTGCGGTGGTCTTGATCAGCTTCATTTCAGTTCCCTTCTTGCTTTTTTTATGGCAGCCCTCGGCTGCCTTCCTTGGCCGCGCCCATCTTGGCTACGGCATTTGGCATCATGCCAAATTCCTCATACACGGCTACAAACGTCAGTGTTTTCTGCTCTTCCCAAGCCCATAGGCCCCACCCTGATAGACCTTCGCCCTGTCGAACACATCCTCCGAATATTCATACTCTGGCCTTATCTCCAGACTTTTCCTTTTAGCACTCACTTTCGAGTCGTCAGGAGTACTTTTTTGCTTGGGCCACCCAGGAGGCTGAAGCAATTCCTTGTGCACTTTATTGAAGTGCTTCTTGACGTTTGTGGCTTTGAGAGATGCAGAACAGGCAGGGCATGTCACAGTCTTATTCTTGCGATTCGGCTGGTTAAACATTGAGAGCCTATCGACTTCTTTTCGCCAGTCCACCTCCGGCTTCTTTCTCGGCTTTTTAGCTGAGGGCGATACCGCCGGCTTGTCGCGATATTGGACCTTTATTACCTCGTCAAAATACCAGAAATGCGCCGCATCCGGATCTTTCGGGCGAACACCATGCTTTTTCAAGAGGTGGTTAGCGGTAGAGGCCTTGGTCAAGAGCTTCCCACACTGCCAGCACTTGTAATATTTTTTGTTGACCTTGATCTTTCCCCAGTTATCGGAGTCGTGGTCAATCGGCTTCCAATCGTTAGCCTTTACCTTTCCGGCCTGCGGCTTCCTTTGCGCGTTAACAAACTCTTTTCTTCTCTTTTCTTCGTAGGAATCCGCCAGACTCGGTGCAGACCCACCGCCTGCAATGTTCCCGGCAGGTTTTGAAGAACCACCCTCCCCATGCACCTTCCTGACATGCTTGCTCAAGTTCTTCTTGTTCAGCGCAACATGGCAAACCGGGCACTCCGTCATCTCGGTAGCCGTATGGGATGTTCGAGGGTTGGCGGGCACATGCAGAATATCAGCCATCATGCACTCTCCTTCTCAAAAATCTCCCACGCGACCCGATAATCCTCCTCCCGATCCGGGCGGAAGAACGGGGCCTGGTACGCCACGGTGGTTTCCCAGGGGCCGTCGGGGAGGGTGTCGTCTTCGTAGGTCTTGCGGACGACGCCTTCCTGCATTTCCTTGATGTCCTCCCAGCCGAGGGCGATGTCGTAGTCGGTGCGCTCGGGGGATTCGATGGAGTAGTGGGTGCCCTCCTTCAGCTCGGCGGGCTTGGCCTTGCGGGGCAGACCGACGCCGACGAGGCCCTTGCTCGGAGTAAAAACGATGCGGCCGTTCTGGTCGTAGTAGGTTTCGGCTTCGTATTGGCGCATGACGGGGAACTGGACGCGGTAGATGGTGAGCAGTTCTTCCAGCGTGAGGCCGAGGGCCTGGGCGACGAGGACGTCGATTTCTACCAGGGCCTGGCGGCGAGCGAAGTCGCTGCGCAGGGCGTTATGGCGCCGCCATTCGGGGGTCAGCTTGGCGAAGAAGTCCCGCGGCAGGGCACCGTTCGGCACCGAGTCGGCGGCGGCCCACTGCTGCTGGCGGAAGCTGGCCTGCCAGTTGGATTGCCAGAGTTCGGCGTAATGATTGGTTAAACAATTCAAAGACAGCCAACGTATATGTGTATCTGACGACAATCTGTCTAATATCGGCATTATTGCCACAAGATCACCACGGCAATCCGCCTTGCCAGTAGCTTTAACAAAAAAATCATATGCTAGAGATATAAATCCAGCATTGAATTTTTTTAGCATCTCTTCATCTTTGAATGCTATAGAAAAACCACTCCCAATATGAGAAACATTTGGCGGTATAATTGCTCCAATGGCTGTTCTCTCAGAAGATGCCCCTATCGCACGACGGTTAATATGCCGGTAATAATTCGTCACCAGCTTCTCCCGATAATCTCCCTCCTCCACCCAAGTGACGCGCGGGGTGCGGTCGCGGTAGGTGGCGGGGTCGCAGGCAGGCACATAGTTGGTGCGCGGCAGGTAGTCGTCCGGCAGGGTTTGCAGGTCGAGATTGTCGTAAGCCCGGTGAGTTTCGCAAACACGCTTGGGCGTCTGGAAGATCGGTTTGCCGACGAAGAAATGGGGGCCGGAAAGCACCCACTGCTCGGGGCTTTCCGGGAAGCGGGTTTCCCGCTTGATGGTGCCATCCTTCTGGGCATTGGTTTCGTGCCACATTTCCAGTGACAGGTACTGCCCTTTGAGGTCGCCCAGGCGTCGCGGCTGAGCGGCGAACTTCTCCAGCACATTGGTCAACTGGCGGGCGTGAAGGGCCGGCAGGCGCGCCTCCAGAGCATCGGTGCCGGCCTCATCGTAGAGCTGGGCAAAGAGCGACAGCTCATGCTGGCCTACCTCGATAATGCGATCTGGGTGCCCCTCCAGGTTCCATTCGTCCTGATCGTTCTTGATGCCACCCACCAGCCGTTTTACCGGGTCAACATAACAGTCGTCCACCGTGGAGGGGATAAAGAGATTGGAGATGTTATCGAAGCCAACCTGCTCTCTACATGGCCCATAGACATTGACGCTAAACTTGTTTCGATTACCGATTGGGAACAAGCCTTTTTCGTTTTGATACTGGTGATGTGCCCGCAACCGCCGATACACCTCCCGCCGAAATCCCCCACCCTTGGGATCATCATAAACCCCTTCCGGATGCAAAAACCCACTCACGCCCTGCCCGTTCACGTTGGCCCAGGCCCGGGGCAGGAAGCATTTGTACAGGTTGGTCTGCACACCCTTGAGCTGCGGGTAGTTCTGGGTAGCATTTAGGAAGGCCTGCGAACCTTCCGCTTCCGCCAGCTCCGCAAACCATGCCTGCTGCAGTTGTGGGCTGCGTTCGAATGCCGCTTCCCGCTCGTCGGTCAGTTGCTTGGCGCTGAGCTTGTGCAGCACAAAGGCGGGGTTGTGGTCGCCGAGGATGCCGCCCTCCTGCCACTCCACTTTGCGCCAGGGCGGGTTACCCAGGGTGATGTCGAAACCGCCGCGCTTGGCGAAGATGTCGGCGAAGGCCAGCTCCCAGTGGAAGAAGCGGTACTGTTCGTCCAGCTCGTTCGCCAGTTTGAGGGTGGCGAAGAAGGGGTTCTTGAAGAGTTTCTCCAGGTTGAGTTCGCCCTGCTGGGTGCTCACTTCCCGGGCCGCGCGGGTTTCGGCGCGTAGGGTTTGCTGGGGTTCGTCGGCGGCGAAGAGATCCTCCACCGGTTTGGCGAAGGGGGCTTCGTCCTGCTCGTCTTCCGCCGGGTCGCCACCGCCCAGCAGGCTCTCCTGCTCCGGGGCAAAGGCGAAGGTGCCGGCACTGTTCAGGATGGTGTTGAGGTCGAACAGCCACTTCTGGCGGTCGGGCAGCTGGTCGACCTTCTCCAGGGGCCAGAACCAGAGCGCGCACCAGTAGTCCATGGCGAGCTTCAGGCGCCGGTAGGGCGAGGCGATGCGGGCGTGGGTATTGAAGATGCCGCTGGTGCGGATGTCGTCCTTGGCCTGGGTGCTGATGTGACGCTCCTCGCCGCCCTCCTGGCCCCACAGGGTGTAGGTGTCCTGGGTGCGGCTTCTGTCCTTGGCGAGCATTTGGGTGTGCTCGCGCCACAGGCGGTCCACGGCGTCGGAAAGACTCTGCAGGGTGCGGATCTCGTCGTCGTCCAGCGGGGCGCAGAAGGCCTTCTTCCACGCCTTGATCCTGCTGAAGGCCTCCGGGCGCAACTGCTTGGCCACCTTGTCGCTATAGCCGACCATGCCGGGGTCGGGGAGCAGGAAGTGGTAGATTTCGTGCGGGCGGCGGCCAGCGCCGGCATCATCGTCTGATCGCCCAGCATCTGATTGCCCGGCCTCTGATCGCGCGATAAATCGCGCTCCTACAGGGGGGGTCAACAGGCTCTCGGGCGGCAGGCGGCGCGGGGCCTGGTTATACCAGTAGCCCTCCTTGGCCTGCTTCTTCAGGGCGCGCACCGGATAGACCTCGCGGCGGGCGCCGATCAGGCTGTTGCCGGTGAAGAGCTGGTAGCCGAACCAGGGCACGCTGTGGCCGCCGGAGAGGGCGTTGAGCCACAGCGAGACCTCGGCCAGCTCCACGGCGATGGGGTTCAAGTCCACGCCGAAGACGTTGTGGTCGGCGATATGCACCTTCACCCGCTGGAGTTCCCGCTGGTACGCCTCGTGGGGGATGCGCCGGCCGAGCTCCTGCTCCTTGCGGGCGAGATACGCCTGAGCGAGCTGGTTGACGGCTTCGTTCAAGAACGCCGCGCTGCCCATGGCGGGCTCGCAGATCGTCAGGTTGAGGATGTCATCGGCGCTGAGCTCGTCGGTGAGCCGCTCCTTCAGGGTGTACTTCACCAGGCTCTTGGTGAGCACCTCCGGAGTGTAGTAGCTGGCGGATTTCTCCCGGTCGCGCCCGGCCATGCGGTAGATGAACTTGCCTTTCGGGTGCACGCGCAGGGTCTTCTTGCCGTCCACGTGATCGTAGACGCGCTCGTTCTCGTGGAACTCCTCCAGCTGCGCCCGGGTGACGAAGTAGCCGGTGTCGAGCTCGTCCGGGTTGATGTTCTTGCCCCTGGGGGCGACCTCGTAGAGCTCCTCGGTGGCGAAGAAGCCGCGGTAGCTGAGCAGCGCTTCGTAGACGGCGCCGAGCTGGTTGATGCCGAGCTGGGTGTAGCTGACCCGGCCGCGGCGTCTCTTTCCTCCACGCCCAGAGGTGCTCGGGCGCGTCAGCGACATGCTCTGGATCACCCGCTGCAGGGTGGCGTTGCTGAACACCACGCGGTTGAGCAGCGGGGTCCTCGCCGGGTCGAAGAGGTGGCTGTCCAGGCCCTGCAGGGTGAAGGCGTTGGCGGTGCTCTGGTGGAGCTGGTCGCCCTGGCGGCTGGCGCGGTAACCCTCGTAGATCAGCGCGAACATGCGCTGCAGGCTGTCGTGGAAGTAGCGCCCCTGCCGGCTATCGTCGGTGGTCAGGCGCACCATCTCCAGGTCGCGCAGGCTCTCCAGGCTGTAGCCCTGGCGCCAGGTGTCGTCGCCCACGGGCAGGTAGCCCAGCTCCGGGCGCGCCTCGATGTAGAACAAGAAGAGGATGCGATACATGGTGCGCAGGCACTCCCGGGAGAGCTGCTCCGGGTCCAGGGCGTTCTGGCCGCTGTAGATCCCCTCCTTGCGGCTGCGGGCCTGCTCGATCAGCTGCGCGGCGGCCTCGTTGCCCAGCAGCTCGATGGCCTGGCGCAGGGCGTACTTGAGGTCGTCGGAGACGGCGAAGGCGTGCTTGTGGCTGTTCTCGTCCAGGCTGTCCAGGCGGCTCTGGCCTGGGTTTCCCTGTTGATCGACCGGCGCCAGGCTCTCGCGGTGCAGCAGCACGGCGGTGGCCTTGAGGGTGCGGTCGTCGCGGCGGCCGAGGATCTCCTCCCAGTCGAAGCGCAGCATGCGGTTCTGGGACCACTTGTAGCGGTCGACGAGGATGCCCTGGCGGTCGGAGAGCAGTAGCACCCAGCGCGGCGGGCTCTCGTTGTAGGGCGCGGCCTGGCGCAGCACCGCCTGGTCGAGGATCTGGTACCAGCTCTGCCCCGCCAGGGCGTCGAAGTGGGGGCCCTCGCCGAAGAACTGCCGGGCGTCCAGGGTGAGCGAGAGCGGGTCCTCGCCCTCGTTTTCGGGGTCCAGGGCGCCGAGCACCCAGAGCCGGTCGCCCAGGGCGGCGAGCACCGGCAGCTCGGTATTGGCCGCCACCTCGCGGTTGTGGGGCTGCCAGGGGATGCCGAGCACGCCCATCAGCTCGCGGAAGAAGTCGCGCTGCTGGCGAATGCGTTCCACGGCGCTGCGCTCGCTCTTCAGGCGGTGGCGCAGGGCAAAGTAGCCCTGGTGGAGGTTGCGCAGGGCGCGATGGGGCGGCTCGCCCTCGGCCTCCCAGGCCTTGAGGGTCTCGGCCAGGTCGCCCTCGAACACTTCGGCCAGGTAGTGGGCGCTGAAGAATTCGTTGTCGTTGGTCAGGCCAATGAAGGTGGCGGCGGTGTCCTGAACGGCCATGTTCTCTTGCTCCTTTGCCCTGCGGCACCCGCAGTTGGGCTCTTTCAATCGGCGCTTTCGACCGGCACTTTCAGTCGGGATCTTTTAATCAGCTCTTCTTTCAGTCAGCGTCGCGGGTCAGCACGGCGATGATCTGGATAAAGGGGACCGGCTCGATGGTGAGGGTGTCCTCCACCCAGGTGCGGTAGTCGTCGAACACCGCCTCGATGCGGCCCAGGCGCTGCTCCCGGCGGCTGGCCTTGAAGTGCTCGGCCTGGCGGGAGCCTTCCAGGGCCATCTCCAGCTGGTGGACCTGGCGCTCCTGCAGGGCCTTGAGCTCGGCCAGCTGCCGGTCGAGCTCCGGCCGGTTGGCGGCGCTGAACTCGGCCTGGCGTCGGGCCATCTGCTCCCGGGCGGCAGCGATCACCGGCCGGCGCAGGGCCTCGAAGGGTTCCAGCGCCAGCGGCCGGGCGCGGTTGGGCAGCTTGGCATCGAGCCCCAGGCGCGGCAGCCAGGTCTCGGCGTCGAGCACCTCCAGCACCTCCCCCGGCTCCCGGGTGCCCGCCTGGCCGGGGCGGCAACGGATGGCGAACCACTCCCAGATCACCGGGTGGGCCTTGCGGTTGGGGATCAGGCCGCTGACCAGGAAGACCGCCTCGCCGGCGGGCAGGAGCTCGTTGATCGCGGGAGAGTAGGGCAGGGCCAGCACCGGGGCGCTGTGGCGGGCCACCTGGGCGAGGAGCTTCTCCTCCAGCCACTGGATGGCGGGATGCTGGGGCCAGAGGTAGTGCAACTTGGGCCAGGCGTTCTCGTCCTGGCGGCTGCGGCGGATCTCCTCGGCGAAGCGCTGCTTGTCGGCGGTGAGCACCAGGCTGCCGTGCTCCGGGCGGATCTCCGGGGGCAGGAAGCGGAAGCGGTAGTCGAGGTCGTCCGGCGGCGTCAGGGTAATGGTAGCCCGCTCGGGGTTGGCGCTGAACTCCACCTGGCGCCGCTCGCGGTTGAGCGCCTCCAGGGCCTGGCGGGCGAACTCGAAGTCGCCGGGGAAGAGGCTGTAGCGCTCCACGGTGGGCGAGTCGCCCTGCCCTTCATTGCCCCCCTCCGGCTGGGGCGCGCCCGCCGCCTCGGGGTTGAGGAAGAGCGCCAGCAGGTCGTCGCCCTCGTTGCTGTCGTCGGGCTGGTACCGGGCATCGAAGGCGGCGGCATCGGTGCCCTCGGCCATGGCCTCCATGGTCAGGGCCTCCTCGGCCTCCGGGTCGTGCACCTTCATGAAGGTGGCCGGGTCGCCGATGTTCCTGTAGGCCTGCTCGTCCTTCTCCTTGAGGATCTCGAGGATGCGCTGGTCGCCGCGCACCTTCGGGTTGTCGCTGCGGTTGATCAGGTAGGTGATGATGGGCGTTTCGCTCTGGCCGTAGCGGTCCACCCGGCCGTTGCGCTGCTGGAAGACCATCAGCGACCAGGGCAGGTCGAAGTGCACCAGCCGGTGCGAGAGGTAGTGCAGGTTGATGCCTTCGCTTGCCACGTCGGAGCAGAGCAGCACGCGTAGCGGCGTTTCCGGCTTGCCGAAGGCCTCGACGATGGCCTGCTGCTCGATATCGCTCATGCCGCCGTGGAGGATCTGGAGGGCCTCGTCCTTGAGCTTGAGGTCCTCCTGCATCCGCCCCTGCAGCCAGTTCAGGGTCTCGATGCGCTCGGAGAAGATCACCAGGCGGTCCTGGGTGTCGCGCTTCTTCCAGCCGAATTCAGCGCTCTTCAGCAGCGCGAGAAGTTGCTGATACTTGCCGAAGCTCGGAGCGTCCACGTTGCGCAGCGCCAGGCGCAGGCTCTCCAGGGCCTGGATCTCGGCCTGCTCGTCGTCGCTGGGCTGGCGGGGGCTCGCCTCGCTGCCGGCGAGCTTCCTGATGCGCTGGGCCACCGAGACCTCCGCCGCGGCCGGGGAGCTGAAGATCGCCTTCTGCAGGCCGATGCGCACCAGCTGGCCGTTGCGCTCCGGCGAGTGTTCGCCGCGGTAGGTGAAGGGCACATCGAGCAGGGCCTGGTAGGCGGCCTCCTCCTGGGGCGAGGCGTCCAGAACGATATCCTTGACCACGCGCTCCTTGAATTCCTGCTGCACCTGGTCGCGGATGTCCTTCTTGAAGCGGCGGATCACCAGGCCCTTGTCGCGGAAGTCCTCCCGGGCGTAGTCCTCCGGGTCGGAGATCGCCGTGGGGTCGAGCATGTTCATCAGGCTGGCAAAGGACTTCGCCTTGCCGTCGTGGGGCGTGGCGGAGAGCATGATCAGGGTATCGGAGCGCCCCGCCAGCAGCTGGGCCAGCCGGGCGCGCTGGGAGCTTACGCCCCGCTCGGCCACGTTGTGGGCCTCGTCGATGACGATGATGTCCCAGTAGGCCTGCTCCAGGTGGCGGCGGTACTCGTTGTCCTGCTTCAGGGTGTCGATGGAGATGATCGACCTGTCGTAGTAGTAGAAGGGGTTGTGGTTGCCGGGAATGTGGTTGCGCACCCGCTGCAGGCCGGCGGAGTCGAGCCGTGTCAGCGGGATGGTGAAGCGGTTCCACAGCTCCTTCTGGAACTGAGTCATCATGCTCTTGAGGGTGAGCACCAGGATGCGCTTGCCGCGGCCGCGGCGCATCAGCTCGGTGATCAGGATGCCGGCTTCCAGGGTCTTGCCCAGGCCCACGGCGTCGGCGATCAGGATGCGCTGGCGATTCTGCTTCAGTGCCTGCAGGGCCGGGTCGAGCTGGTAGGGCACCGGGTCCATGGCGGCCTTGTGGCCCAGGTGGATGCGGGCATCCGCGGGGGTGATCTGGCGCCGTTGGGTCTCGATGAAGAGCCGGCTCTTCTCGAAGCCGGGGGTGAGGTCCTGCTCGAAGCGGGTCTCGGCGGGGTCGAGCACGCGGATGGCGTCGGCATTTTCCTCCAGCCGGGTGAGGAAACGCGCACTCTTGCCGCTGACCAGCTCCGAGAGGCCGTCCACGGTGAGCACATAGCCGCCGTCATCGCTGGGGTCGGCGCGGCGGACGATCCATTCGCAATCGCGTATCACCACCCGCGCCCCCGGGGCGTAACGCGCCTGCATGTCGCTCTGCTGCATACCCCCGGCCTGCCTTCCCTGCGCCTGCATACCCGCCTCCTTTGCCGTTGCTGCCCTGCCGCTTCCTGATGGCTACCGCCCTCCCTCGGCTCACGCCGGGGAGTGACCTCGTCCTTTTCAAGAAGAAAGTGCAGAGGATGGCAGGCCAGCCCGACATCCTCTGTTGCTAACCATCTAAACTCACAAAACTTGTTTCCCTAAGTCCATTTGTTGCCCTGGGCAGTCACCCAATCGGCTTAGGGTATCACCGGCGTGAACGGGCTCACAGTAGCCAAATCGGGATATGTAACGATTGTTGACCGTATAAGCAGCGATGACTGAAAGTGTCTTGAGCCTCTGCCAGCGGGCGCCGGGGCGTGGTAGATTCCTCCACTATCGCTCACTGCCGACCCTTACACACCATGCTGCCGCCCATGCTCATCCGCCCGCTCAAGCTCCTTGCCCTCTCCCCGCTGGCCTTGCTGGTTGTCGCCGGCCCTGCCGGCGCCTCGCTGATCGACACGACGGAGCCGCCGTCGAGCGTCGTGGCAAGCTCGCCGGGTCAACACTTCCTGGATGATGTCGATACCGGGATCAGCCTGCTGCCCATCGAGGATGGGCGGGTATGGCTACATATCAGCGTGAAGGATCGCACCCTCTCCGTGGTGCGCGGCCGGCACGTGATCCATGAGATCCCCCATTTCGCCATCGGCATCAATGGCGCCGTCAACCTGCGCACCCGCGGCAGTGCCATGACCCCGAAGGGGGAGTTCCGGGTCGAGCGGATCAACCCCAACAGCCAGTACGCCACCTTCATCGGCATCAACTACCCGAACCCGAGGGTGGCCGACCAGGCCCTGTCGGAGGGGCTGATCACCGAGGAGGAGGCCGAGCGGATTCGCCGCCACTACCAGCAGCACCGCCTCTCCTACCCCAACACCACCCTGGGGGGCCATATCGGCATCCATGGCCTCGGCAACCGCGACCCCTTCCTGAACCGTCGCGTGGACTGGACCGAGGGCTGCCTGGCCGTGGAGAACGACCAGGTGCGCCTGCTCCATTCGCTGGTGGAGGTCGATACCCCCGTCCTGATCCAGTAGCCGCCGGCCTAGCCGGCGCTGGCCTGGTGGGCCGCGTGCAGGCGCTCGGCGCTCTCCTCCAGCTCCTGGACGATGCCCTCCATCGCTTCGATGCGGGCGTCCAGGTAGTCCTGGGCCTCGTCGTCGGTGGCGTGGCGGCTGTCCAGCACGGCCTGGCTGCCGGCGCTCTTCAGCGCGGTGGCCATGGCGCGCAGCACATCGGCGATGCGGTGCACCTGGGCGGCATTCTCCAGCTCGGCATCGGCACCGTGGCGAAAGAAGATCGGCACCACGCTGTCATCGGCGTCGAAGGCGATGGCATCGCGCAGGGCAAGGACCGGGGAGTCGTAGCCGCAGCCGGTGTCGCTGCCGTTGCCGGCGCTGTCGCGCACCACGTGGCCATCATGGTCGAGGATGCGCCACTCGAAGGGCTCATCGCCGTAGACCTCGATGCAGCCGGGTTCATGGGGGCGGTCGATGCGGTGCTGGATAGTGTTCATGGGGTTCCCTCCGGGGTGGCGGCAATGGCACCGCGTGCCTGCCACGGCGCCACTCTTGCTGACTGCTTCCAGCTTACGCCCAACGCGGGGCCGGGACCTTGACCTGGCCCCCTAAACCAGCTTGAACGGCTCGATATCCCGGAAGATGCCGGTCTTCGTCATGTCCCGGCGCAGGGTGAAGGCCTCCATGGCGGCCACCGGGTCGACCTGGTCGAGGCGGTCGAAGTGGATGCGCCCCCACTGCTCGCGGCTGACCTTGACGCTATAGAGGTACTGGTCGCGCTCGCCGCCGGTGGCCGGATCGGTGACCTGGCGATAGCCGGAGACCCGCGCCTCCTGCACCGCGGGCAGGCGGGCGAAGACCGCTCCCAGCACCCGAAAGGCGATGCCGTGGACGTGGTCGCGGTAGAGCTCCCGCTGGCGGGTGGCGCTCAACCGCCGCGGCGAGAGCTTGAGCTGCCGGGGCGGCATGCCCCAGTAGCGGTCCGGCATCTCCTCCTCGCCGGGCAGGTCGATGTCCACGGCGATGGCGTGCAGGTCGCGGCCCAGGTCGAAGTCGATCTGGGTCTCCCGAGGCCAGTCGATCTCCTCGAGGCGCTCGCGCAGGGTCTCCGCCATGGCGTCGGGGTCGTGCCATACCTGCTCCCCTTCGCGCTGGTAGCGGGCAAACTCGGCGGCGTCGTGTTCCGCCTTGCGCCACTCCCAGGCGCGGTAGCTCTCGTCGAACTCGCTACGCAGCCGGGCATTCTCCTCCTCCTGCCGCCGGGCCGCCGGGGGCCAGAGTGCGTGCCACCAGGCCGAAGGCAGGGGCTGGAAGGGAGCCGGGGGCGGCTCGGCGAAGTCGCGCATCACGTAGCCGGTGCTGGAGGGGGTCGGGGTCTCCTCGTGCAGGCGACCCAGGCGGTCGAGGTCGGCGTTGAGCCGCTCGCAGTGGGCCTGGAGCTGCTCGCGCAGGCTCTCCTCGGCGTGGCGGCGCAGCACCCGCGCCTCGGCATCGCTCATGGGGGAGCCGTCGCCGTGGAAGTAGCTCACCTGGCCGCTCTCGCTCTCCACCTCGAGCTGCACCGGCAGGCTGCCGCCTTCGGCCAGATGACCTTCAAGCGCCGCCGCGGCAGCGCGGGCGGAGGTGGCACCGGCGGCCGGCGCGCCACCGCGGGCACCGGCACCGCTGAGCTTGCGGCGGTAGGCCAGGCCGGTACCCGGTATGCCGGCGTGGCCGTGCACTCCCCGGGGGCCCATGCTCAGGCTCGCGCCCCTCGGCCCCACCGAGAGGCCCAGGCCACGCTTGCTCAGGTTGAGCCGAACCCCAGGGGCCAGGCGTATGCGTCGCTGAAATCGAAAAGCCATCTCGACTCCCTTCAGTGGTCACTGGTCGGTTTCAGACACGGCGGCGTCACCGGCTGGCGGCCCCAGCTCGAGCCGGGCGCGCTCGACGATCTCCGCGGGTAGCTCCTTCTTCACCGCCACCCCCAGCTCCTGGAACTCGTTGGCCTGCTTGATCAGGTTGCCGCGGCCGTTCACCAGCTGCCCCAGCGCCCTGTCGTAGCTCTCCCGGGCGCCGTCGAGCTTCCTGCCCACGTCCTGCATGCTCTCCAGGAAGGTGGCCAGCTTGTGGTAGAAGCGCTCCGCCCGCCTGGCCAGCTCGGCGCTGTGGCGGCTCTGGTTCTCGAAGCGCCACAGCTGGCCGACGATGTTGAGGCTGGTGAGCAGCGTGGTGGGGGTGGCCACCAGCACGTTGCGCTCGATGGCGCGCTGGTAGAGGGTGGCGTCGTGGCGCAGCGCCTCGATATAGGCCGACTCCACCGGGATAAACATCACCACCACCTCCGGGGAGTTGAGGCCGGGCAGGTCGTAGTAGTGCTTGTCGGCCAGCTCCTCGATGCGCGCGCCCACCGCCCGGGCGTGGTCGGCCAGGGCCCGCTGGCGGGTCAGCTCATCCTCGGCGTTGACGTACTCCAGGTAGGCGGCCAGCGACGTCTTGGCGTCGATCACCAGGTGCCGCCCCTGGGGCAGGTAGACCAGCGCATCCGGGCGCCGCTTGCCCTCCTCGGTGGTAAAGCTGCGCTCCCGCTGGTAGTCCTCCCCGGGCCGCAGGCCGGCGCTGTCGAGGACATTCTCCAGCATCAGCTCGCCCCAGTTGCCCTGCACCTTCTTCTGGCCCTTGAGCGCCTCGGTGAGCCGGGCGGCCTGGTCGGTGATGTCGCGGTTGAGCTGCTGGAGGTGCTTGAGCTCGGTGGTGAGGCTCGCCCGCTGGGCGGTCTCCTGGGTGTGCAGGGTCTCGACCTTCTCGCGAAAGCCCTTGATCTCGTTCTGGAACGGCCGCAGCAGCTCCTGCAGGTTGCGCTCGGAGAGCGACGAGAAGGCGCGCCCCTTCTGCTCCAGCAGCTCGTTGGCCAGGTTCTCGAACTCCACCTTGAGCTGCTGCTTGCTCTCCTCCATCCACGCCAGCTGGCGGCGGAAGCTCGCCTCCTTCTCCTCCAGGCGGGTGGAGAGTTCGCCGTGGGTCTGCCTGAGGGCGTAGTACTCCTCGCGCAGCCTGGTCAGCGCCTGGGCCTGCTCCCGGAAGGCCTCCCGCTGGGTCTCCACTTCGCCCTCGGCCACCTGCAGCGCCACCATCTGCTCCCGGGCCTCCAGCTGCTGGGCGTGGAGCTCGGCGCGGGTCGCGTCGAGCTCGCGACGGGCCGCGCCGTGCCGACGGGACTGCAGCAGGCAGAGCAGGAGCATGAGGGCCAGCGACCCGGCAAGCAGCGACAGGGCAATGGCAACTGGCGGCTCGGTGAACATGCAAACGCTCCTGTTGTTGGCTGGCCTTCCTGGTGGCCCGGGCCGGGATCCGACGGTGCCCACCACGATACCGAAGAGCCCCGGCACGGTATATAACGTGATAACGATTCTGATTTGTCACCTCGTCCCGCCTCTGCCATCATGGCGGGTGCAAACGAGGAACGATTTTCTCGGCAACCGAAAAACAGGAGGTTTGATCATGCCGCATACCCTGCCCGATCTTCCGTACGCCTACGATGCCCTCGAGCCGCATATCGATGCGCTGACCATGGAGATTCACCACTCCCGGCACCATCAGACCTACGTCAACAACCTCAACGCCGCCCTCGAGGGTACCGGCCTCGAGGACGTACCGGTCGACGAGCTGCTGGCCGACCTGGACAAGGTCCCGGCCGACAAGCGTCAGGCGGTCATCAACAACGGCGGCGGCCACTCCAACCACACCATGTTCTGGCAGATGATGTCGCCCAACGGCGGCGGCGCGCCCAAGGGCAAGGTGGCCGAGGCCATCGAGAGCGAGCTGGGCGGCTTCGACGCCTTCAAGGACGCCTTCACCAAGGCGGCCCTGGGCCGCTTCGGCAGCGGCTGGGCGTGGCTCTCCGTCACCCCGCAGAAGACGCTGGTGGTGGAGAACTCCCTGAACCAGGACAGCCCGATCTCCAACGGCAACACCCCGGTGCTGGGTCTGGACGTGTGGGAGCACGCCTACTACCTGAAGTTCCAGAACAAGCGCCCGGACTACATCGCCGAGTTCTTCAACGTGATCGACTGGGACGAGGTCGAGCGTCGCTACCAGGCCGCCACTGCCTGATAGCCGCCGGCTTAGAGCCAGCAGGCGGCCCGCCGCCCGCTGGCACTCCCCCAACGCCGCACCTTCGGGTGCGGCGTTGTCGTTTCCGGGGTTCCTCTCGGGACAGAGGCACCTCAGGACAGGGGCACCGGCGCCAGCGCCGCCAGCTCGCCGAACCACTGCTGGCGCAGGCCGCGCTGCTCCCCGAGCAAGACCTGCAGGTAGCCCGCCAGCGGGCGGTCCTCGGCAAGCCCGGCGGCGTGGTCGCGCAGGGCCGGCTGGAACGACTGCTGCTCCGGCGGCTGATGCTCGCCGTTGGCGTGGCGAGTGAGAAACGCCAGGGGCGGCAGCAGCAGGTGGCTGGCGCCGCTCTCGAGGGCGAGGCCAACACCACGGGCATCGAAGTCGCCGAGATAGAGATGCGGCCGGCCGGTGGTGGCCCAGTCGGCTGCCAGGTCGGCGAAGCCGCCGCCGTAATGGCTGTCGCCGCGATAGAGCAGCAGCGGCCGCGCCCAGCGCGCCAGTGCCGGAAACTCGCCGGGCAGCGCATAGAAGCTGTCGAGGTTCTCGACCTGCACCAGGACCTCGAAGGCGGCGAGATCGAGCCGCCGCCGGTCCAGGTCGAGCACCTCCCGGGCGTCACCGGCGATACCCGGCCGCGGGGCACCGGCGGGCAGGCTGGCCAGCACCCGGTGCGCCCGGGGCTTCTCGCGGCCGCCCTTCTCCTCGCGGTTGCCGTGGCGGGCCTGCTCCAGGGAGCTCATGCCGCCGAGGTTCACGGCAAGCGGCGCCTCCCCGGCAAGCATAAGGGCCTCGTCGACCTGTGCCAGCAGCTCGCGGTCGAAACGAAGGCAGGCGTGGGAGAGACGCGGGCCGGGGTCGAGATGCTGCTCGTCGAGCCAGGCGACGATCTCGTCGACCGCCCTGCCCCGGGGCTTCTCCACCACGGGCTCACAGCGGAGCCTTTCGGCGGCGTCGCGAAGCAGGCGGCGGGCGCTTGTGGTCAGGTGCATGGGGTCTCCTCGCTATATCGGGCGCCTGCGGCGCCATCGCGCGGGATCTGCGCTCCTGCATTTAATCAGCAGGCCTTCTGCCCGTGGGAGTACGATCTGTCGGCGATCGAGGCCGTCCGTCAGGCAAGCTGCAGCACCACATCATGGATCAGGTAGAGCTGGTTGTAGGGGCCTGCCTGGCTCTCCTGCTGGCGCAGGCGGAAGGCGCGCTGCTCGCTCCGGGGCAGGCCCTGGTATTCGGCGATGACCTGGAAGAGCCAGATCTCGGGGCTCCAGTCGTGGCCGGCCGCCTCCAGATACGCCAGCGCACTTCGGGGCTCGCCGCCGAGATCCACCACGCCGAGGTAGAACCGCTCCACGTCCTCCTTGAGGGCCTGCTGGCGGGCAGCCACCAGGGTGTCGTCCTGAAGCGCGGCGGCCCCGGCGGCGGTGACCGGCTCGGGGCGGTGGGCGGGCCTCGGCAGGCGGTGAAGCAGCTCGGTGAGCGTCCGGGCGTCGGCGTCGTGGTCCAGGGCGGCGGCCCCGGCGGCATGCAGGGGAGCGGCGCGGTTGACCAGCGCCGGCACCTCGCCGCGCATGGCGTAGTTGCCCGGCACGAAGCCCGGGTGCTCGCGCAGGAAGCCGGCCATGCCGGCCACCAGGCGGCTGCGCGCCTGCTGCTGGCGGAAGCGCGCCATCAGCTCGACCAGCCGGCGCTGCACCTCGCGCAGGCTGGTGAAGTGCTGGGTGAGCTGCTGCTGCAGGCCGCTGACCAGCAGCTTGCGCAGGGCGCCGTCGCTGCCCACCAGGTCGATCAGCTCATCGAAGTCGATCAGTGAGAGGCCGTCGAGGAGGCGCTCGATCTGCTTCTGGGCGCGCTCGTTTTCGCGGATCTTGTCGCCCAGGCGGCTGACGAAGCCGAAGTCGCTGTTCAGCCGCCGCCAGAGGCTGTCGATGGCGTCGGCGAAGCGGCCGTTGAGGTCGTCGACCTCCTGGCGCAGGCGCAGCAGCTGCTGCTCCTGGCGCCAGTACTCCCCGGCGTCCCGGGCCTCCCGGTAGCTCTGCACCAGGCTGCGCAGGAGCTCCAGGGTCTCGGCCACGTCGGCGTTGACGTGGCGGCGGGTCTCGTCGGCAAGCATCTCGGCGATCAGCTCGCGCACCTTGGGGGCGAGCTTCACCCCGCCCTGCTCGTCGGGGCGCCACAGGATCCGCGCCGCCAGCAGCCGGTTGAGCGCCGTGGTGCTCAGCCCCTCCAGGGGCACCTCCTCCCGGGCATAGCCCGCCATCAGCGCCTCGGCATGCTTGCCGAGCAGCGCCAGGCGCTCGACCCCAGTGCTCACCAGGCGACTCTCCAGGGCGTGGGGGTCGGCGCTCACAGCAGGCTCTCCTGGGCGGCCGGCGCCTGGTCGTCCACGGGCAGGTTCTCCTCGTCGCGAATGAAGCGCACCAGGTCGATCAGGTAGTCGATCTTGCCGGTCACCACGTAGTACTGGCGGTCGGCATGGGGCTGGACCAGATAGCCGTGCTCGCGCAGGCGCTTGAAGACCTGCTTGAGCTGGGCATCGAGCTGGTCGCTCTGGGAGCCGAAGAAGGGGTCGGTGGCCAGCCGCTCGAGGCGCTCGCGCAGGCCCTGGTTGTCCTCGCAGCGGGAGCTGAAGTCGGCGGGCTTGAGCACGTCCCCCGGGGCGGCCAGGCCGTCGCGGCCCAGGGCCTCCTGCACCAGCTGCAGCCACTCCAGCAGCGGCAGCAGGCTGCCCACCGTCTCGGCCAGCTGGCGAGAGAGCTGCTCCCGAGCGCCCTCGTCCAGGGCGCGCCAGGCCAGGAAGTGGACGCTGCCGTCGGCGTTGCTGGCGAGCCGCCGGTTGAGGGGCCTCAGGTAGGCGTCGATCCGCTCCCGGGTCGCCTCCTCCTGGAGGTGGCGGAAGGCCGCCTCGTCGCTCACCGCGCAGATGAAGCCGCCGGCCAGCAGCTTCTCCAGCAGAGGCCCCAGCTCCACCAGGGAGCGCTCGGCCTGGATCTCACTCATCGATGCTTCGCTCATGAGGCCACCTCCTCGGCACGTGCCTGGAGGCGCTGGGCCAGGCGGCTCAGCCGCGGTTCGATGCGCTTGAGACGGCGCTTCTCAGGATGTTGCTCGTCGCGGTCGATCAGGTAGCGGTTGTGGAACAGCAGCAGCACGTCCGACTCCGGGTTGGGGAAGGCGCCGACGATATGGATGCGGTTGTTGTCGCAGGCGTCGAAGAGCTTCTCGACGTTGTGGTAGGCCAGGGTGCCGATCTCGTCGATGGGCCAGTGGATCGCCACCTCCGCCTGGCCACGCAGCAGCCGGGTGAAGGCGAGCAGGAACTTGCAGAGGATCAGGTAGGCCATGCCGTGGCTGGAGGACTCCAGCAGCTGGCGGTCGTTCTTGATCACCAGGTCGGTGCCCCCCTCGTTGAGGTGCAGCTCCAGGCGCAGCAGGCTCTCGAAGCTGTACTGCTGGTCGCTGCGCAAGAGCTCCACCACGTCGGCCAGGGCGTCGAGGTAGTCGTCGCCGGGCAGCGGGCGGCCGGAGTCGCGCCACTCCCGGTAGCGCTGGGCGAAGCGCTTGAGGGGCTCCCAGAAGCCCAGCTCGTCGATGGTGGACTGGATCCTCACCTCGGCGCGGCCGATCCCCTCGAGCCTCAGGTCGTCGGCCACCTCGTCGGAGAGGCGTCGGCTTTGGGCGTTGATGCGCCGGTTGAGGTCGCGGAAGACGGTGAAGAACTTGTCGAGGTCATCGGAGAGGTTGCGCCCCTCCTGGAGGAGCTGCTGCTGCTGGCCCTCGAGGAGCGCCAGCATGCCGGCCAGCACGCCGAGCAGCCGGCGGGGGCTCGGATCCTCGAGCCGGCCGCGCTCCGTCTCCAGTGTGGCCTGGAAGTCGGCGCTGGCCCCCTTGATGAGGTCGGACTCCACCTTCTCGCAGCCGCGACGCAGCTCATCGAGGCGCCGGGCGTGGTCGGTCAGTGCCTGGCGCCCCCGTTCGATGCGCTCCTCGGCGTCCCCCGGCGCCTCGACCAGAGGCGCCGGGGCGCTGTCGAGGGGCAGCGCCTCCAGCTTGGCGAGCAGCGGGGCCAGGGTCTCGAGGCGCTGCTGCTCGACGCCGCGCTTCGCCTTGAGCTCGCCCACCGCCGCCTGATGCTCCCGGCGGGCGGCCTGAAACTGCTGCTTCAGGGTCTCGCGCTGGCGCTCCGCGGCCTGGAGCTCCCGGGAGAGCTCGGCCTCCCGGGCCACCAGGCGGGGCTTGCGCTCCCCCCACTCGACCCGCATGAAGCGCCGGTACTCATCCAGCTGATCCTGACGATCGGCCGTCTGGCGAATCCGCTGCTCCAGCGCCTTGAGGCGCCGCCGGGTCTCGCCCAGGCTGACCGTATCCACCCCCTGCTCGGCCAGCTCGCGGTCGTAGGCGGCCTCCAGCTCCTCCCGCTGGCGGCGGTGCTCCTCCTTGAGCTCGGCCAGCTGGCCACGGTGCCGGGCGATCTGCTGATCGAAGCCGTCGATGCGGCCCTGGAAGTCGGCGGCGACCTCCAGGCGCTGGGCGCGATGGGTATCGGCCAGGGCCGCCAGGGCCTGCTGCTGCTCGTCGCGCAGCGCCTGCTGCAGCGCCTCCTGCTCCTCCAGCGCCTCCCGGGCGGTGGCCTGACGGGCCTGGCGGGCGGCGTCGTGGCGCTGCTGGCACTGGCTGCGGGCCTGGAGGGCGTAGTCCACCTCCTCGGCGGCACGGCGCCGCGCCGCCCGGGCCCGCTCGAGCCGGGCATCGGCCTCCTGCACCCTGTCGTGGCGCGCCTTGAGGGCCTTCTCGGCGGCCTTCTCGCCCTCCTCCGCCTGGGCCAGCGCCTGGTCGGCGGCCTCGATCTCGGCCAGCAGGCTCGCCTCGTCCTGGGCGTGATCGGGCAGCGCGATGGCGGAAAGGTCCAGCGCCAGGCCGAAGAGGTCCTCGCTGGCGTCGTCGTTGAACTGGGGGGCGAGGTCGCGGCGCTCCAGGAGCTCCGGGGCGAGCACCTTGCCGAGCCCCTGCTCCCAGCCGGGACGGTGGTGGCGCAGAAAGTGGCGCAGGCTGCCCTGGGCGGGGTCGCGCTGGACCCGCAGCTCCTCCAGGCGCCCGCGGACCCGGGAGAGCTGGGTGCGGGCCAGTTCCAGGTCGCGCTCGGCGAGCTCACGGGACTTGCGGCACTCGTCGAGCTCACCGCGCAGGGTCTCCAGCGTGCCGGCGGCCGCGCTCTGCTCGCTCTGGGCCTGGTCGACCCGGGCCTGGGCCTGCTCGGCCTCCCGGGCCTCCTCCGGGGTCGGCCCCGAGTGGGCGAGCCGGGCCTTCAGCTCGGAGAGCCGGGCGGTGCCCTCCTCCAGGCGGCTGCGGTAGCCGTCATCCAGGGCCTGGCGGCGGGCCTGGTAGTCGGCCTCCAGGCGGCGCTCCTCCTCGCTTCTGGCCTCGCGGCAGGCCTCCTTCTCCTCGCCGAGGGCGTCGATCAGCGCCTGGGTCTCCTCGCCCTGGCGCTCCAGCAGGTCGCCAAGCTCCACTAGCCGGGCATCCAGGCGGGCCTTGCTCGCCTGGGCCACCTGCTGCAGCTGCTCGAGGTGCTCGCGCATCTGCTGCTGCTGCTCGCGCCACTGGGGCAGCGCCTTGAGGTCGCGCTCGAGCCCCGGCATGTCGGCCTCCTCGAAGGCCTCGAACTGGCGCTGCAGGTCATCGAGCACCCGGCGAGCCTGGTCGAGCTCGCTGTCGAGCTCGCTGATCCGGGCGTTGAGCTCGCCCCGGGCCTCCTCGTGGGCCTGCTCCCGGGCCTGGAAGTCGCGCTGGCGCTCGCCCAGTCTTGCCTCGAGGTCGGCCGACTCCCGCTCGGCACGGTGGCGGTCGGCCTCGAGCTGGGGCCTGAGCTGCCAGAGCCTGGCCTCCAGGTCGGCGATCTCGCCGTCGAGGCGCTGCAGGGCCTCGACGGCGTGCTGCAGGGGCTCCAGGCGCATGGACTGGCGCATGCGGGCGATCCACTCCCGGGCCTTGGTGTTGCGGATGCGGGTCACCGGCAGCTCGACCCCATCCTCCTCGAAGATCGCCGCCAGCATGGTCTTGAGGGTGTCCATCTTGCCCTCCTTGGCGTGCACCGCCGAGACCAGCTTCTCCATGTGGCGAATGCGCTGCCCCGGGCGCACCAGGCTGAAGCGGGCGGCGACCTGACGCAGGCGCAGGCCGTCGCGACGACCGCCGGGGCCGCTGCCCTGCTGGGTGAAGTCGTTCTGGATCACCGCGCGATACTCGGAGGTGGCGCCGAGCTTGTGGGAGGTGGCGATGCCCTGGCGGCGCAGGCCGCTGAACCACTGGGCATAGTCGAGGGCGGCGACGCCGCCCTCGCTCTGTACCAGATAGTCTTCCGGCCGGTAGGGGGCGGCGACGAAGCGGTACTCCACGCCCCCTTCACTCTTGCGGGTCAGCACCGCCTGGCAGATGTCGCCCTCCTCCCGGCGGTACTCGTAGACCAGGTAGCTGTTGCGGTGCGGGAGGTAGAAGGCATCGAACTTGAGGCGGGTCTTCGGTACCACCCGGTTGGGCAGCTCACCGTAGAAGACCGGCACCAGTCGCTGCAGGGTGGTCTTGCCCGAGGCGTTGGTGCCGCAGATATTGGTGTGGCCATCCACGCTGAGTTCCACCACGCCTTCGAGGTGGCCGTGGATCATCACGATGCGTAGCAGGTGAGCCATGTCGCGTCCTTGGTCCTTGATCCTTGCCGTTGCGCTCACCGGGCCGCCGTTGGGCGCCGGGCGCTGCCGTGCCTGTCGGTAGATGGCAGAGTATGCTGCAAAGCAGGGAGGGACACAAAAGGGGCGGGGAGAGACGAAACGAGCGGGGAGCGGGCCTTCCCTGGCCTCAGGAGCAATGATGATCGCCTGGGCGATCCGCGTGGCGGTCGGCGGCGGATGGAACCGCGCGGCTGGCTGTCACGCCGATCAGGCGATATAGCGACGCAGCGCCTCGCTGGCGGCCTGCTGGGCCAGGGCATGGCTTGCCCAGTGCTCGAGTACTTCGCTGTCCAGGTTGAGGGTATGGAGGTAGGTGGACATGGCGTGTCTCCTCAGTAGTGGAAGCACTACTAAACCCCAGTCAAAACGAAATTTCAATACATGGTATTCATTTCCATAAAATGCAACAGAGAAACATTTTCTAACACACTCAGCGTATTACCTTGATTTTTCTCGATCAGTGGCGAGTTGCCACGCTCATCTTGATGTGAAGCAGGAGTCATAATGACGCACCGGTTCGCCGCCCAGCGGCTGAAAAATGCCCTGCAGCACCTGCTGATCCTGGCGGGGCTGGCGCTGCTGCTGGCGGTGCCCGGCTACCTGCTGGCGGGGAGCTTCGGGGTGATCTGGGCCTTCGGCCTGGTGGCGCTGACGCTCTACCTGGGCGGACGCCTGCCACCGCGCCTGGCCCTGGCCCGCACCCGGGCGGGACTTCTGCAGCGCTATCAGGCGCCGGAGCTCTATCGGGTGCTGGATATCCTCTACTACCGGGCCGGCCTCAAGGGCGAACCCCAGCTCTTCCTGGTGCCCACCGCTGATCTCAACGCCTTCGCGGTCGGTGACGCCCGTGAGGGCGGCATCGCCATCACCGCCGGGCTGACCCGCACCCTGGACCTGCGCCAGCTGGCCGGGGTGCTGGCTCACGAGGTCAGCCATCTGCGCCACGGCGATACCCGGGTGATGTCCATGGCGGCCACCATGACGCGGCTGACCATTTGGGGGGCCTTCCTGGTGCAGCTGGGGCTTCTGCTGATGCTGCCGATGGTGCTGGCCGGGGAGCTACGCATGCCCTGGCTGGAGCTGCTGCTGGTCGCCTTCGCTCCCTCCACCAGCACCCTGCTGCAGCTGGCGCTGTCGCGAAACCGGGAGTTTACCGCCGACCTGGAGGCCGCCGCCCTGACCCGGGACCCGGCGAGCCTGGCGTCGGCCCTACAGGTGCTCGAGCACCATCAGGGGCTGTGGCTCACCTCCCTGCTGCTCGGCCAGAGGCCACCGGGCTGGTTCCGACTGCTGCAGACCCACCCGCCCACCGAGGAGCGCATCCGCCGCCTGCTGGCCCTGGCCGAGCGTCAGCCGCCAAGGCGCCCCTCGCCTCGCCCCTATGTGCCGGACGACCCGCTGAGGCTCCAGCCCCCGGAGCCCCTGAGCCACCGCGACTGGCTCTGGCGACGCCCCAGGCGCTGACGCAAGAGGCGGCCCCGAAGGGCCGCCTCTCGACTGGCTCCGGGGCCGGGCCCCGAAGCTGAACTGGGAGTCTCCCCCCGGCGATGTTACTGCGGCTGTTGCTGCTGCATCTGCTCCTGCATCTGGCGCATCTGCTGCTCCTGCTCCTGGGCCAGGCGCTCGAGCTCGTCGCGCTGCTCCTGGCTCAGGGTGTCCTGGATCCGCGCCTGCATCAGGGCACTCTCGGCGGTCATGTCGCCGGTGAGCTGGCCGAGACGCTCGGCGTCGCGGCGGATAGCGGACTCGTCATAGCCCGGGCCGATCTGCTCGTGGATCTGCATCTGCACGGTCTGGGCCTCGGCCTGCAGCGACTGCAGCCGCTCCTGGCCATCGGTCAGCAGCGCGACCAGCTCCTGCTCCTGTCCGGCGTCCAGGTCAACCAGCTGGTCGAGCTGGGCCACCTGCTGTTCGGCGCTGGGCGCACCCTGGGGCATCTGCTGGGCAATGGCCGGGGCGGCCAGGGCGAAGGTCAGGGCGAGGGCGCTGCTGCCGATCACGGCGAGGGGCTTGGCAAATGTCATGCAATCTCCTGGAAAATCATGGGTATCCAAGGACCCTAGCACGCCGCCGTCGGGGATGACACCCCGCGCCGAGCGGCGACTTGCGCTAGAATCTCGAGCCTCTAGCGTGACACCACAGGAGCCAGGCCGTTCACCATGAAGTATCTCGGAGCCCACGTCAGCGCCGCGGGCGGGGTCGATCAGGCGGTGCAGCGTGCCGTTGCGATCGGCGCCAACGCCTTCGCCCTCTTCACCAAGAATCAGCGCCAGTGGAAGGCCAAGCCGCTGGATGACGCCACCATCGACGCCTTCCGTTCGGCCTGCCGACGCCACGGCTTCGGTCCGGGGCAGATCCTTCCCCACGACAGCTACCTGATCAATCTCGGCCATCCCGAAGCGGAGGGGCTGGCCAAGTCCCGGGCCGCCTTCCTCGACGAAGTGCAGCGCTGCGAGCAGCTGGGCATCGACCGGCTCAACTTCCACCCGGGCAGCCACCTCAGGAAGATCAGCGAAAGCGACTGCCTGGCCCGCATCGCCGAGTCCCTCAACGAGACCCTGAGTCGCACCCGGGGCGTGATCGCCGTGCTCGAGAACACCGCCGGCCAGGGCAGCAACCTGGGCTGGCGCTTCGAGCACCTGGCCGAGGTGATCGAGCAGGTGGAGGACAAGAGCCGGGTCGGCGTCTGCCTCGACACCTGCCACGCCTTCGCCGCCGGCTACGATCTGCGCACCGCCGAGGCCACCACCGCCATGCTCGACGAATTCGACGCCGTGGTGGGCATCGAGTATCTCAAGGGGATGCACCTCAACGACGCCAAGAGCGAGCTGGGCAGCCGAGTCGACCGCCACCATAGCCTCGGCCAGGGCAATATCGGCCTGGCGTGCTTTACCACCCTGATGCGCGATGCGCGCACTGACGGCATGCCCCTGGTGCTGGAGACCATCGAGCCCGCCATCTGGGCCGAGGAGATCGCCTGGCTGCGCGCCCAGCAGGAGGCCCCATGAGCGGCTCACCCCAGATCGGCGTGCGCGCCTATGACCCCGCCGACTGGCCCGCGGTCTGGGCGATGCTCGAGCCGGTGTTCCGGGCCGGCGAGACCTACGCCATCTCCCGCGACATCACCGAACAGGAGGCCCACAGGATGTGGATCGAGCTGCCCAGGGCGGTGCGGGTGGCGGTGGACGCACAGGGCACCCTGCTCGGCACCTACTACCTCAAGGCCAACCAGGCTGGCCCCGGCGACCACGTGGCCAACTGCGGCTATATCGTCGCCGCACAGGCCCGCGGCCTGGGGGTGGCGGGAGAGATGTGCGAGCACTCCCTGGCGCTCGCCCGGGAGCTCGGCTTCAGCGCCATGCAGTACAACCTGGTGGTAGCCACCAACGAGGTGGCGGTGAGGCTGTGGCAGAAGCACGGCTTCGCCATCGCCGGCACCCTGCCCCGGGCCTTTCGCCACCCCGAGCAGGGCCCGGTGGACGCCCACGTGATGTATCGGCGGCTATAGTCTATCTACCCCAGCACCTTGCCGGGATTGAGCAGCCCCTTGGGATCGAGGGCCTGCTTGAGCAGGCGCATGGTAGCGATCTCCTCCTCGCTGCGACTGAAGTGCAGGTAGTCACGCTTCTCCAGGCCGATGCCGTGCTCGGCGGAGACGGAGCCGCCGATCTCGGCCAGGGGCGCATAGACCAGCTGCTCCACCGCCCGCCGGCACTCGGCGGCGGCGTCGCGCACGGTCACCATGATATGCAGGTTGCCGTCCCCCAGGTGGCCGAAGGCGACCAGCCGCGCGACCCCGGGAAAGGCCTCGGCCAGGCGCTGCTCGAGCCCCTCCACATAAGTCTCCATGGCGGGAATCGGCAGGCTGACGTCGAAGGAGAACATCGGCTTGAGCGCGCGCACCAGCGCCTCGATGTCCTCGCGGATCGCCCAGATCGCCTGGCGCTGGGCCTCGGAGCTTGCCAGCACCGCGTCGGTGATCAACTCCGCCTCGAAGGCCTCCTCCAGCAGCGCCTGGAACTGCTCGGCGTCGCGCTCGATATCCATGCCCTGGCTCTCGAGGATGGCGTAGAAGGGCGAATCGGTGGCCAGCGGCGGGGTGTGGGCGCCGCTCTCCTCGGTCATCAGCCGGTAGTGGCTGTTCCAGAGCGCCTCGAAGGCGCTCAGCCCGATGCGCCGGGGCGCCAGGTTGAGCAGCCTGGTCAAGGCCTCGAAGGAGGGAACCGACACCAGGGCGCACTGCTCGCTGGGCAGGGCCGGCTGCAGGCGCAGCACGGCGCGGGTGACGATGCCGAGCGTCCCCTCGCTGCCGATGAAGAGCTGCTTGAGGTCGTAACCGGCGTTGTTCTTGAGCATGGTATTCATGGAGCTGATGACGCGACCGTCGGCCAGCACCGCCTCGAGTCCCAGCACCTGCTGGCGCATCATGCCGTAGCGGATCACCCGGATGCCGCCGGCATTGGTGGCGATATTGCCGCCAATGGTGCAGGAGCCCCGGGCGCCCAGGTCGACGGGGAACTGCATGCCGATCTCGGCGGCGGCCTCCTGGACCCGCTGCAGCGGGACCCCGGCCTGAGCGGTGAGGGTGCCGCCCACCGAATCGACCGCCTCGATCGCCGTCATGCGCTCCAGAGAGACGGCCAGCTCGTTGGGCGCCGCCACGGCACCGTGGACCACGCCGGTGAGCCCGCCATGGGTCACCACCGGCTGACCGGCCGCGTGGCAAAGCGCCATGACGCGGCTGAGCTGCTCGGTATTGGCGGGACGCACGATCGCCGCGGCCTCGCAGGGAGAGTGAGTGAACCAGTCGGCGTTGCGCTGGCGCACGGCTTCACCGGTCAGGAGGTGGTCGCGGCCGACGATCTCGGCGATGTGGTCAAGCAGCTGTTGCATGGTTGGGCTCCTGGGACGAAGGTAAAAGCAGCATTCTCCCCCATCCCCCTTCCCAAGGCGATAGCGGCTGGGTAAGGTCGGCAGGCCCGGCCACCGGGCAACCGACTCCACCACAAGATGCCACCAAGGATGCCGCATGCTCGCCAAGCGCTCGACCCTGCTGACCACCCTGCTGTTCGGACCTCTGCTGCTCACCGGCTGCACCACCTACACCTTTCCCGACGGTAGCCAGGAGACCCTGTGGGGCGTCCCCGTCGAGGACGAGACTCTGACCCGGGAGGAGCGCCAGCAGCAGGCGCCCCGCTATCGGGTGCCCGGGGAGATACCGGAGCGCGAAGCGGCGCCGGCGGAGTGAGTCACTGCCGAACGAAGAGCACGCTGAGGTTGTTGGCGGGCATCTCGGCGACGCGCTGGAGGGCCAGGCCGTGGCGCTCGGCCTCGGCGGCAACCGCCTCCAGGTCGCGCACGCCCCAGCGCGGATCGCGTCGCCTCAGGTCGGCGTCGAAGGCGGCATTGCTGGACGCGGTGTGCTCGCCGCCCCGTCGATAGGGGCCGTAGAGGTAGAGGACGCCTCCCGGCACCAGGCGCTCCCCGGCGCGGGCCATCAGCGCCTCGGCCACCGCCCAGGGCGAGATATGGATCAGGTTGATGGCGACGACGGCATCGAAGGGGCCCTGCGGCCAGTCGCCGGGAGCGGTGACATCGAGGCGTATCGGCGCGGCCAGGTTGGGCAGCGCCGCCGCTTCCCGCCAGGCGGCGATGGAGGCCAGGGCCGGCTCGGCAGGGTCGCTGGGCTGCCACTGCCAGCCGGGCATGGCGGTGGCGAAGGCCAGGGCGTGCTCCCCGCTGCCGCTGGCAAGTTCCAGCACCCGGGCCCGCTCGGGCAGCCGCTGCTTCAGCACCTCGAGAATCGGCCGGCAGTTGCGGGCCGCGGCGGGGCTCTGTCGACGAAGATCGTGCATGGGCTCTCCCTATTTCCGATTCTTGCGCCCGCCGGGCTTGCCGGGCGTCGGCTTGCCCCGGGCTCCCGGTGCGCCGGACCTGGCCTGGCGAGTCCCCGGCTTGCCCGAACGGCTCGCCTTGCCGGCAGAGGCCCCTTTGCCCGCCGCGGCCCCTTTACCCGCCGCGGCCCCTTTACCCGCCGCGGCCCCTTTACCCGCCGCGGCACTCTTGCCGCCGCGGGCCTTCTCGGCGCCACCCTTGCGCGCCTGGGCCTTGCCGCCGGCCGTCTTGCCACCCGCACTTCTGCCAGCGGCCGCCTTGCCGCCCTCACTTCTGCCGGCGGCAGGCTTGCCCCCGGCCCCCTGGCGTGAGCCACCGCGGGGCTTTGCGGCCGCCTTGCCAGGCCCCGCTCTGCTCCCCTGGCGCCGCGCCTTGCGTCGACCGTCGCCTCCCGCCTCGGAGGAGGAGCCCTCGGTCATGGCGAGGATGGTCGACACCTCGGCGGGCGTCAGGTCCCGCCAGTCGCCCTCGGCGAGCCCCTTGAGGGTGACGTTCATGATCCGCAGCCGCTCCAGCTTGACCACCTCGTAGCCGAACACCTCGCACATGCGGCGAATCTGGCGATTCAGCCCCTGGACCAGGGTGATATTGAAGACGAAGCGGGACTCCTTGACCACCGGGCACTTCTTCGTCACTTCGCCCAGGATCGGCACCCCGGCCCCCATGCCCTGGATGAAGTCGTCGGTGATCGGCTTGTTGACGGTGACCCGGTACTCCTTCTCGTGCTGGTTGCTGGCGCGCAGGATGCGATTGACCAGGTCGCCGTTGTTGGTCAGGAAGATCAGCCCCTGGGAGTCCTTGTCGAGCCGCCCGATGGGGAAGATCCGCGTGCCGTGGCCGACGAAATCGACGATGTTGGCCTTCTCGCTCGGCTCGGTGGTGCTGACGATGCCCACCGGCTTGTTGAGGGCGATGAACACCAGGTCCTCGTCCTCCAGCGCCAGGGGCTCGATGACCTGGCCATTGACCTTGACCACGCTGCCCGGATAGACCTGATCGCCGGGGGTGGCGCGGCGGCCGTCGATCCGGACATTGCCCTGCTCGATATAGCGGTCCGCCTCGCGCCGGGAGCAGATACCGCTCTCGCTGATGTACTTGTTGATGCGCTTGGAGAGGGTCTGGGCCATGGGACGCGTCCGGAACGTGAAATGGGTGGTGCCGAGGGGATACGGCGTGCTGGCGGGCAGTGTAAGGGCTGGTCCGCCCGACGGCCAGCCGGTCCGGGGTCTCAACCCGCGCCGCAGCACTGCTTGAGCTTGCGCCCGCTGCCGCAGGGGCAGGGGTCGTTGCGGCCCGGCTTGAGCCGCGACACCGACGGCGTACCGTCCAGGTAGGCCCAGCGGCCCGCCTCGCGTCGAAAGCGCGACGCCTCCTCCAGCACGCCGAAGCGGCGTCCCTCCCGGAAGACGGCCCGGAAGTGCACCCGCCCCTCGTCACCCTGCTCGCCGCTCTCCAGCACTTCCAGGCGCAGCCAGCGGGTGGCATCGTCCGGCGCCAGCTCGGCGGGGCGGGTCGCGGAGTGCCAGCTGGCCAGCAGGTAATCGGTCAGGTTGAGGGCGAAGGCGCTGTAGCGTGAACGCATCAGGGCCTCCGGGCTGGGGGCAGGCTCGCCGGCGTGGTAGCGGGCACAGCACTGGGCCAGCGGGATGCCGCTGCCGCAGGGGCAGCGATCGGCGCGGTGGGGCATGACAACTCCTGTACAGGTCGCGCTAAGATGAACGCTCATGTCTAACTATTGGAGAGTCCCATGATACCCCTGAACGCCCCCGCCCTGCCCGCCACGCTGACGCTGGAGGACCTGGCCCGCCGCCTGGATCCCGCAGCGCTGCCGCTGGTGGAAGTCCACTCCCTCGACATGGGCTACTACCTGGTGCGCCTTCACCATGCCGGCGGTGATAGCCGCCTGGTGGACGGAAACGGCGAGACCCGCCGCTTCACCGGCACCCAGTGGATCAGCCGCGCCCTGGCGCCGCTGGGCCTGACCCACGGCATCCTGACCTGGGCCGAGGTGACCGACGAGATGGTCGGCCTGCCCCCGTCGGCCCCGATGGATCGCGACGCCCGCCTCGCCCACGGCACCCGTATCGCCTTCAGAACCCAGGGGTAGCGAAGAGTTGGCGGCGGTTCTTGCCCTGGATCACTGCACTGCAACATGCTGTATGCTAGTTCTCTGGAAGTACCCGCCCACCAGCGCCGGAGGTAGAGGATGACCGACCCAAAACGCAGCGAGACCACCGCCTGGCACGCCCTGGCCGCCGACGAGGCTCTCGAGCGCCTCGACGGCTCGACCGATGGGCTTGCCGCCGGCGACGCCGAGCGGCGCCTCGAGGAGTATGGCCCCAACGAGCTCAAGCAGGCGGAGGCACGGCCCTGGTGGAAGCGGCTGCTGGAGCAGTTCAACAATATCCTGATGCTGGTGCTGATCGTGGCGGCCGTCGCCAGCCTGGGGCTTGGCCATACCCTGGATGCAGGCGCGATCTTCGGGGTGGTGCTGATCATCGCCCTGATCGGCTTCATCCAGGAGGGCAAGGCGGAGCAGGCCCTGGAGAGCATCCGCCAGATGCTCTCCCCCCAGGCCAATGTGCTGCGTGACGGCAGGCGCCAGACCATTCCCGCCGAGGAACTGGTGCCCGGTGATATCGTGCTGGTGGAGAGCGGCGACCGGGTGCCGGCGGACCTGCGCCTGCTGGAGGCGCGGCGCTTTCGCACCGAGGAGGCGTCGCTGACCGGCGAGTCCACCCCGGTGGACAAGAACGGCGAGGCGGTGGCGGAGGACGCCGATCTGGGCGACCGCACCAGCATGGCCTACGCCAGCACCATCGTGGTCCAGGGCAACGCCCGCGGCCTGGTGGTGGAGACCGCCGCCAACACCGAGATCGGCCGCATCTCCGAGATGCTGCGCGGCGTCGAGCAGCTCAAGACGCCGCTGCTGCGCCAGATCGATCGTGCCGGCCAGGTGCTGGCCTTCTTCATCCTCGCCGCGGCGGTGCTCACCGGCGCCTTCGGGGTGCTGGTCCACGGCCAGCCCCTGGGCGACATGTTCATGGCGGCCGTGGGCCTCGCCGTCGCCGCCATCCCCGAGGGGATGCCCGCCATCGTCACCATCGGCCTGGCACTCGGCGTGCAGACCATGGCGAAGAAGAACGCCATCATCCGTCGCCTGCCGGCGGTGGAGACCCTGGGCTCCATCTCCACCATCTTCTCGGACAAGACCGGCACCCTGACCCGCAACGAGATGACCGCCCAGGCGATCTGGCTCCCCCAGGGCGAGGTGCGCATCGAGGGAATCGGCTTCGCCCCGGAGGGCAGCTTCCACCGCGTGCATGACGGCGAGGCCGAGGAAGCGGCGCTTGATCTCGACGAGGATCATGCCCTGCGCCACTTCCTCAAGGTGGGGGTGCTCTGCAACGACGCCGAGCTCGCCCAGGACGGGGACCGCTGGCGCATCCATGGCGACCCGACCGAGGGGGCCCTGGTGGTCGCCGCCGCCAAGGCGGGGCTGACCACCGATGAGCTGCGCGGCAAGCACGACCGCCACGACGCCATCCCCTTCGAGTCCGAGCGCAAGTACATGGCCACCCTGCATAAGCTGGACGGCGAACAGCTGCTGCTGGTCAAGGGCGCGCCGGACCGCCTGCTCGAGATGTGCCACCGGGTGCGCGACAACGGCGAGGATGTCGACCTCGACGTGGCGCTCTGGGAAGAGCGCATCCACGACCTCTCCTCCCGGGGCCTGCGGGTGCTGGCCCTGGCCGAGAAGCGGGTGCGCAACGTCCATGAGCTGACCGACGAACACGCCGAGGAGGAGCTGGTGCTGCTGGGCCTGGTGGGGCTGCTCGACCCGCCCCGGGACGAGGCCATCGAGGCGGTCAAGGAGTGCCTGGCCGCCGGCATCCGCCCGGTGATGATCACCGGCGACCACGCGGTGACGGCCCTGGCCATCTCTCGGCAGCTCGGCTTTGCCCACACCGAGCGTGCCATCACCGGCCGCGAGGTCGAGGCGATGTCCGACGCCGAGCTGGAGGAGGTGATCCTGGAGGTGGACGTCTTCGCCCGGGCCGCACCGGAGCACAAGCTGCGCCTGGTGCAGGCGATGCAGGCCCGGGGCGGCATCTGCGCCATGACCGGCGACGGGGTCAATGACGGTCCGGCGCTGAAGCGCGCCGACGTGGGCGTGGCCATGGGCATCCAGGGCACCGAGGCCGCCAAGGAGGCCGCCGAGATGGTGCTGGCCGACGACAACTTCGCCACCATCGTCGGCGCCATCCGCGAGGGCCGCAAGGTCTACGACAACATCCGCAAGACCATCACCTTCATCCTGCCCACCAACGGCGCCCAGGGCCTCGCCATCATGCTCGCCGTGCTGGCCGGCTCCACCCTACCGGTGACCCCGCTCCAGGCGCTGTGGGTCAACATGGTGGTGGCGGTGACCCTGGGCCTGGCGCTGGCCTTCGAGCACGCCGAGAAGGACATCATGACCCGCAAGCCCCGGGATCCCGACGCCTCCCTGCTCGACCTCTTCCTGCTGTGGCGGGTGGTGTTCGTCTCGATGCTGCTGCTGGTCGGCGTCTTCGGCATGTTCAGCTGGATCCAGGCCCAGGGCGGCAGCGTGGAGCTCGCCCGCACCGGCGCGGTCAACATGCTGGTGATGGGCAGCGCCGCCTACCTGATCAACAGCCGCTACCTGCTGCGCAGCACCCTCTCCTTCGCGGGGATCTTCGGCAGCCGCCCGGTGTGGGGCTCCATCGGCACCATCGTGGCGCTGCAGCTGGCCTGGACCTACCTGCCCTTCATGCAGCTGATCTTTGCCAGCGAAGGGCTCGGCCTCGGCCACTGGGGCGTGATCGTCGCCGGCAGCCTGGCCATCTACCTGATCGTGGAACTCGAAAAGCGGGTGCTGCGCGCCCGGGGCGTCAGCGGCCAGGCCACCGCCAACCACGGCCAGGGCGGTCACACCGGGCTTGAGTCCGGCTAGGCGCCGAATCCCGCGACAGCGGCACGGACCTGGCCCATGCTGGAAGTCGAGCCAGGGAGAGAGACCATGCCGCTGCTACTGCTGTTACTGACCCTGCTGGGGCTGCCGATCGCCGTGGCGATCCTGGCCCTGATACGCACGGCGCGCCTGCAGCGCCGAGTGGAGGCACTGGAGGCGGCGCTGCTGCGGCGCACGACGCAGGGCGCGAGCGTGACGCCGGAGGGCGCCCGCGACCCTGCCCCGGCCGCGCCCGCTTCCCCCTCCGCCGCG
>WPCG01054867.1_pt1 | contig 118815 bp, 106 predicted proteins | sample 5403311 | NCBI WGS metagenome assembly WPCG01 (sample SAMN12869467, study PRJNA574797) | sludge metagenome | isolation source: wastewater treatment of Control | place: China:Beijing | collected 2019-05-17 | reverse complement strand
GCCGTGAGTTCCACGGTTTCAGCCTGTGGAGAGGAAGGCGCTGGCCGCGCTCGCAAGAGCGCGGTGAAACCGGCCTCGGTGAAGCAGGAAGTCAGCTTTGTTCCTGTTTAGGCAGGAATGAGCAAGTCTGACGGAACGGTTTGCGCGTTTCTGGAATGGGGCGCGGGGCGGCCGGAGGCCTGTCCGACCTCCGGTTTTCTGGAACGTGAAGCTTATCGCTGCGAGGGTTCGGGAGGGCGTCGGCCGATGCCTTCCTTGTACTGTTCGATGCGTTCCCGGGTCAGTTCGGGGTTCTGGTAGGTGGATGAAGCCGGGTCGTGCGGCTCAGGTTCGTTTGCTTGCGGTGGAACCGGAGGAGCCGTTTCGCTCGGAGGGGCTTCCGTGCGGCTAGTGTCTTGTGGCATACCGGCATCCTCTGGGGTGGAGTTGGCAAACGTGCACCCGGCCGCCACGCTGCACGCGGCAAGCATCAGGCTGAGGTGGCCGATGCGCAATGGCACGGTCTTGACTGGCGTATTCATGGGCGCTTCCTTCTGTTCTGTAGCATCGAGCATAAGGCTTTGACGCCGTTGAGCAACAACAAGCGGTAACAGAGCATTCACACCGGGTTGGCAGGGGTAGGGTGACGAACCCTGCCAACCCGGTGTTCAGTGTTTCCGTATGTCAGCGGCCGCCACGCGGGCGGGAGATGTTGTCCTTGAACTGCTCGATCAACTCACTGGTCTCCGCCGGGTTCTGGTAAGCGGAACTTGCGTTGCCCTGCAGGATGCCTGCGGCTCTCGAACGGTTCTGGGACAGCACGGAAGACTCGGAAGCTTGCTTGTCCTGTTCCAGGGGCTGGGCCGGGCAGTGTGTTTCACGGACAGGGTGTGATTCGCCCAGCAGATAGGCTGTCACGGCGGTATCGACACAGCGGTCCATGTACGGATACAGGCCATGTTGATAATCATCCATGACAAACACGCCCTGCACGGCGGGCAGCGCCTGGAACATTCTGATCGCCCCTTCATAGGCCGTGGCATTGTCATAGCCTGACTGCACCATCATCAGATCGAGCGGGCGCAACCCGTTCAGTCCCGGATGCGTGACACTGGGTTCGCTCCAGTGTGCGCAAAGGTACTCGGTGGTGCTGGTGCCGAAGAGCGGATAACTCAGTGCAAATTCATCGCCTTTCCGGACCCAGAAATCGGGATCCTTGCTGGAGGGGGTGTCGTTGCAGGTGACCGCCCAGAAGGTCGCGTCCTCCGCTTCGAGGTACACCGTCTCAGGCTCCATGCTGGAGTCGGTCATCTCGATGTAGTTTTCCAGCAGCGATTCCGCCAGCGCGCCGACCCGCTCTTCGAGCGCCGGATTGCTCGGAACAAAGGTGTGGTTCTGGATCGCAAGCTGCAGGATTTCATCGTCCGCGCCGGGCAGGGCCCGCAGGATGCCGTCAAGCTCGCGTGCGGCCAGGATGGTGAGCACCGCATCGTCGGCTGCGCTGCTCGAATAGCTGGCACCGCCCAACTCTCCCGACAGGATGACCTGGAGTTGGGGCAGCAAGTTCGAAATAATGGCACGAATCTGTTCGGGTTGATTGCCAAGTCCGAAGTAGGCGGGGTGGCGTGCGGCATACGGAGCAAGCACCTGATCCAGCCAGCGTTCGCGGGCCATGGGCTGCAGAAAGTCGGCTTCGACGGCGTTGCTGGTGAAGTCCATGCTGCTGTCGAGCACCATGCGTCCGGCCCGTTCCGGGAAGCGGCTGGCATACCAGGCGCCCAGCCAAGTGCCATATGAATAACCGATGTAGTTCAGTTTTTCGTCGTTGAGCAGTCCACGGATCAGGTCCATGTCCTGTACGGTGTCTTCGGTGTTGATGTAGGGCGTCAGCGGATTGTCCAGGCAGGCCTGCGCCTGAACCCTGCCGTTGTGCAACATGTTGTCGACGTTGCCCGGTGTGTGACGGCCACCTGCGCTGTGGTCGACCGGGCGCAGGAGCTCATCGCTTTCGCATTCAAGCGAGGTGCTCTCGCCGGTGCCACGCGGTGAGAAGCCGATCATGTCGTACTGGTCGAGCAGGCGCAGTTGCATGGCGCCCAAGCTGTCATCCGGGTTACTGTCGGCAAAGATGGTGTGCAGCATGCCGGCCATCCTCAGACCGTCGGCACCGGGGCCGCCGGGATTGAAGAACACCGCGCCACGGCGTTGCTCGGGTTGGCGTGCAGGGACACGCATGACTGCGATCTCGACCTCGCCGAGGCTGGGGGCGTCGTAGTCCATGGGGGCTCGTACGATGGTGCATTGGGCTGTGCTGGAGGAGTCTGCAATTTCTTCCGGGCAGGTGATCCAGTTGAGCGTCTGCGTCTTGTAGGGCAGTAGCGGGTCTTCTGGCTGTGGGCGGTCTCCACCGCCGCTACCGCCCCCGCCGCAGGCTGCGAGCATCAGGGCAAGAGGGAGGCTGGCAATCAGGCTGCGCGACATTTTTTTATGACAGTGGGTGGGCATGCTGTGTACCTCGAGACAGATTGAAAGAGTACAGAAAACGGATTCGACAGGCAGAATGCTGTCGCTAGAATCCATCGAATAAGCATACAGGATTGTGAGTATTGTGCGAATGGCGTAAAAATTGTGCGAGCATATGGGAGGCTGGCCTTGCCAGGTCGGCAAGCCCCAACAGCAACAGATATTTGTGTCGAGGAGAGCGCAGCGTGGAAGAACAGAGGAAAACTACTCCAAGGACGTTTGTATTTTCTCGCCGGCGATCGTGCTGGCTGTTGCAGGCCGCCTGCGCAGGCATGCTGTTTGGCTTGGCACAGTCGGCTCAGGCCGAAGGCTGGTATCTGCGTGGTGGGCTGGGGTACGAGCACACGCGCAGTGCACGCTTTGCAGATGTTGACTGCACATCGACCCAGCCGCCCGCCCTGTTCGGATGTGTGGCGGGAAGCGATGGCCGGCGTATCGGAGCCTATGGCGATTTTGGCAAGGGCTGGATGGGGGAGGTGGCCGTTGGGCGCGCGCTCTCACCATGGTTGCGTGCGGAGGTGTCGTACGCGCGTCGCGGCGGGCTGGACTTCCGGGGCAATGCGAACTTCCTGGCGGTGGGGGCGCACCAGCCAGTGGAGGCGTCGTTCACCTCTCAAAGCATCATGATGAATCTGTATGCCGATCTGTCACCACTGGCCGGCCTGGACACTGGACGCTTCCAGCCTTATGTCGGTGTGGGCCTGGGGGCTGCCCGCAATCGCCTGGGCAGCAGTCTGTATCAGTTTCCGGAAAACATGGGCCGTCATCAATCCAGCGTGGTCCCCGGCAGCACGCAAACCGGTCTGGCCTACATGCTGACCGTAGGCACGGGGGTGCGAATCGACACCCGGTTGACGCTGGATTTCGCGCTGCGTTACAGCGATCTGGGTCGGGTGGAAACCGACCGGGGAGCGATGCAGATGAACCATGTGCCTGCAGGCATCGTGATCAACCCGACCCGGGCCGAACTGCGCAGTCATGGTGTGATGATCGGTTTGCGCTACGCGCTGTAAGGCATTGAAGACAGGGCGCAGACGGGCACCGTCGATCTGCGCCCGGCTCGAGGCCATGACCAATCGGCCCTGATCGCGCACCTTCGGTTGCTGACTGATCATGCAAACGGGGTGGGGTAGCTGAAGTTTTTAGGTTGAAAAGACTTATTTAATGCTTATAATTTGATGTATGAACGATATTCAATGGAAACCGAAGGCCAGCAAGCAACTCATGAAGCTGAATCATCAGGCCCGCGTGACGATCCGCGACGAGGTTGGAGCCAGGCTGTCGGTCTTCCCCGCCTGTACCGGCGTCAAGGCGCTGACCGGCCATGAATACGGTTACCGCTTGCTATCGCGTGCTGTTCGATTACGAAGGCGGCACGGTGTGTGTAGTGACGATTGAAGAAGTGAGGAAACGCGATGAACGCACTTACTGAAGGCGTGCAAATCCTGCGCGATGCCAGCGGCCATCCGGCCTTTGCCGTGCTGCCGTTTGCCCAATACCAAGCGCTTGTTTCCGGCAAGCGCAGGGCCGAGGCCACGGTGCCGCATGCGGTGGTTTCTGCCGTGGTGGATGGCTCAACCCCCATCGTGGCCTGGCGCGAACACCTGCACCTGACCCAAGCCGAAGTGGCCGCCCGCATGGAGGTGACGCAAGCGGCGTATGCGCAGATGGAAGCGGCCAAGCGCCCGCGCAAGGCAACGCTGGAGAAGATCGCGGCGGCCATGGGGCTGGAGGTCGAACAGTTGGCTTGGTAACCGGTGCTGCCGGGGGCGGGTTGCTGGGGCTTTGCAGCTGCAGTGGCAATCCTGCCGGCTACGCACGCCCCAACAAAAGTCGTACAAAAAGCGCAGAAACCCGCGTAAGTGCTGTTGGTGCCGAGGACGGGACTTGAACCCGTAAGGCTTGCGCCGGCGGATTTTAAGTCCGCTGTGTTTACCAGTTTCACCACCCCGGCAGGGAGGGCGCTCATTCTAGCGCGTGAATGCCGATTTCGGAAAATGACGACTGCCGGCTGGTGCCGGCAGTCAGGCATGCCGGGTCGGGTCAGCGCTTGCGTTCGTGCCGTGGCTTGCTCTTGAAACCCTGGGGCTTGAAGCCTTGGGGTTTGCCGGGTCGGGCCTTGGGCTTGTCGCCCGGGCGGGGAGCGGCAAAGCTGCGCTTGCGCTGGAGGTCGCGGTCGGTTTCGCCGGCATCGGCCAGGCGGATGTTGAGCGGAGTCTGGCGAACGCGGGTCTTGCGCAGCACGGCCAGGATTTCATTCGGCAGTCCGGCCGGCAGTTCGACTGTGGAGTAGTCCTCGTACAGGTTGATCTGGCCGATGAAGCGGCTTTCGATGCCGGCTTCGTTGGCAATTGCGCCTACGATGTCCTTGGGCATGGCGTTGTGTTCGCGGCCCACGTCGATGCGGTAGCGCTCCATGCGACCGCTGGAAAAGTCCCGTCGCTTCTCCAGAATCTGTTCGCGGTTCTCGCGGGGTGGGCGTTCGTTGCGCGCTGGGCGTTCCGTGTGGTCGCGTCCGCCCGCTTCGCGCAATGGCCTTTCGGGGCGGCGTTCGGCACTCTGGTTGCGCACTTCGTCGGCAATATCGCGGCCGCTGGAAAGCGGCAGTTGCAGCGGACGATCGCGCTGGGCAAGAAAGGCGAGGGCAGCGGCAATATCCAGGATGTCGCCGTCGCTGCCTTGTTCCAACTCGCTGACCACGTCGCGGAAGAAGTCCAGCTCCTCGGCCGCCAGCACCTGGTTGATCTGCTCGCGGAACTGCGCCACACGGCGGTCGGCCACCGCTTCGCGGGTGGGCAGGGCCAGGGGTTCGATGCGCTGTCGGGTGGCCCGCTCGATGACCTTGAGCATGCGCATTTCGCGCGAGGTCACGAACAGGATTGCGGTGCCGGTGCGTCCTGCGCGTCCGGTGCGTCCGATGCGGTGCACATACGCTTCGGTGTCGTAGGGAATGTCGTAGTTGATGACATGGGTGATGCGTGGCACATCCAGGCCACGCGCGGCCACATCGGTGGCCACCACGATGTCCAGCGCCTTGCGCTTGAGCTGCTCGACCACGCGCTCGCGCAGTTGCTGGGTCATGTCGCCATTGAGGGCGGCAGCAGCATAGCCGCGCGCTTCGAGTTTATCGGCCAGTTCGACGGTGGCCGTTTTGGTGCGTACGAAGACGATGGCGGCGTCGAAATCTTCCTCGACCTCCAGAATGCGGGTGAGCGCATCGAGCTTGTGTTGCACGTTGAGCTGGCAGAAGCGCTGGCGGATGGTGTCGACCGTGGTGGTGCTGGCCTTGATCTTCACTTCCTGAGGGTCGCGCAGGTAGCGGTGGGCCACGCGACGGATCGGCTCGGGCATGGTGGCCGAGAACAGCGCGGTCTGCCGTTCGGCCGGGGTGTGCTCGAGAATCCATTCCACGTCGTCGATGAAACCCATGCGCAGCATTTCGTCGGCTTCGTCCAGTACCAGCGCCTGAAGCTTGCTCAGGTCCAGGCTCTTGCGCTCGATATGGTCCATGATGCGCCCCGGGGTGCCGACCACCACATGTACCCCGCGATTGAGCTGGCGCAGTTGCACCACCATGCTTTGTCCGCCATACACTGGCAGCACATGAAAGTCAGGCAGGTACTTGGCGTAGCGCTGGAAGGCTTCGGCCACCTGAATGGCGAGCTCACGGGTGGGGGTGAGCACCAGCACCTGTGGTTGGCGGGCGCTCAGATCGAGCCGGTGCAGCATGGGCAGGGCAAAGGCGGCCGTCTTGCCCGTGCCGGTCTGGGCCTCGCCCAGCAGGTCGGTGCCTGCAAGCAGGTGAGGAATGCAGGCGGCCTGGATCGGGGATGGGGTTTCGTATCCGACCTCGGACAAGGCCTGGAGAAGCGGCGCGCGCAGGGCGAGCTCGCTGAAGCTTTCGATTTGGGTGTTCATCAGGGTCTGGCTGGGAGGGGGAAGTGGCGCCGCGCGGAATGTGACGGCGCGCAAAGTGCAATGTTACCCAAATCCTCTGCTCTAATGTGGCGTTTTGCTGCATTGCATGCGCTTTTGGCTGGCAAGATGCCTTTGCGCGGGTGTATCGTTTGCGACCGGGATGGTGGCAAAACACGAATTCGGAGATGGCGTGAGCATGAGAAGGATGGTACGGGCAGGGATGGTGCTGGCTGGGCTGGCCGGGTGTTTGCTGGCGGGCTGCGGCGGTGCCGGGGGGATGGCCGGAGAAAGCTACCGCCTGTCCATCCTGCACATCAATGACCATCACTCGCACCTCGACCCGACCGTCGCCAGCCTGATGCTGCCAGGCTCGCCCGATGGACGGCGGGAGGCGGTGAGCGTCAGCCTGGGGGGCTTTGCGCGGGTGGGACAGGCCTTTGACGAGCTGGCCGAAGGCAAGGCGAATCTGCTGAAGCTGCATGCCGGCGACGCGATTACCGGCACCCTCTACTTCACCCTGACACAGGGGCGTGCCGATGCACAGCTCATGAATGCGGTGTGCTTCGATGCGATGGCCGTCGGCAATCACGAATTCGACCCGGGCGATACCGGGCTGGCGCAGTTCATTGAAGCCCTTTGGGACAATGAGGACGATGAAGAGGGCTGCCGCACGCCTGTGCTGTCGGCCAACGTGGCGCCGCGCGAAGGCTCGCCACTGGGCGAGCGCCTCCGCCCCTCGGTCGTGCTGGAGCGTGGCGGGGAGCGCATTGGCGTGGTGGGGCTGACGGTGCAGCGCAAGACGCAGAACTCCTCGCGCCCCGATCCGGGCACTCGCCTGCTCGACGAGCAGGCCTCCGCGCAGGCGGCCATCGATGCGCTGCGGGCTGACGGGGTAAACAAGGTCGTGCTGCTCAGCCATGTTGGCTATCCGCGGGACCGTGAGCTTGCGGCGCAACTGTCCGGGGTGGATGTGGTAGTCGGCGGGGACTCGCATTCGCTGCTGGGCAGCAGTGCGCTGGAGGCAATCGGCCTGAAGCCGGTCGGGCCTTACCCCGATGAAGTGCACAACAAGGACGGCGACCGGGTGTGCGTGGTCCAGGCCTGGCAGTATGCGTATGCGGTGGGGGAACTGGACGTGGTGTTCGACGGGGTGGGACGGGTGCGGGCCTGCGAAGGGCAGGTGCATGTACTAATCGGCGATGTTGACGATGTTGGTCAGGGTTCCGATGCTCCGTTTGGTGCCATCCCAGAGTTGCGTGTCACCGCACTGTCACCCCGGGTGGAGGCCTTGCTGGCCCCGCATCGCGAGGCGCGTGCGGCCTTTGGCGATACCGTGGTGGGAGAGGTCGCGCAGCCCCTGTGCCTGCGCCGGGTACCGGGCAGCGGGGCGGCACTCAGCCATTCGGTGTTGCCCGGGTGTGACGATGACCCGCATGTGATTGCCCACGGTGGCGATGTGCAGCAGTTGGTGGCCGAGGCTTTCCTGCGTCAGGGGCAGCGGTATGGCGGGGCCGAGGTGTCGATCCAGAATGGCGGTGGTGTGCGGGTGGACTTGCCGGCCGGTCCGCTCACCGTGGATGGCATCTACACTGTGCTGCCTTTTGCCAACACCCTGGTGCGGCTCACTCTCACCGGAGCAGAACTGCGCGAAGCCATCGAAGACGCGTTCGAGGCCGTGGCCGGCGGCAGCAGTGGCGCCTATCCTTACACCGCCGGCTTGCGCTGGCGCGCAGACCTGCGCCAGCCGCATGGCCAGCGCCTGAGTGACCTGCAGGTGCGCGATGCGCAGGGCGGCTGGCAGGCGCTGGAGGCCTCGGCACATTACCGGGTGATCACCTCCGACTTTCTTGCCGACGGGCAGGGAGGTTACCCTTCGCTTGCGCGCATCGAGGGTGTGCGGCGCGAGGCCACCTACCTTGCGTATGCCGATGCGTTTTTGCAGTATGTCATCGAAAACCCGGTGCTGTCGCGGCTGCCCACCCGCGATTACAGCACCCAGTCCCTGATCGCAGCCGGCCGCTAGGCCATGACTGTTGAGGAAGCATGGCATGATCAGTTATCTGCGTTCCTGGTTCGACAAGCATTTTTCCGACCCACAGGTGGTCATTCTTGCGCTGGTGCTGCTGTTTGGCCTGGCCATCGTGGTGTTTGCCGGACGCCTGCTGGCGCCCCTGCTGGCCAGCGTGATCATTGCCTATCTGCTCGAAGGCGGGGTGCGCCTGCTGGAGCGCCGGCGGGTGCCCAGGCTTGTGGCGGTGGTGCTGGTGTTCAGCCTGTTCCTGTCCGTGTTCATCCTGATGATGCTGTTGCTCGTGCCCCTGCTTGCCGGGCAGATCAGCCAGCTTGCACGGGAGTTGCCCGCCATGGTCACCAAAACCCAGGAGGCGCTGCTGCAACTGCCCGAGCGCTATCCGCAAATCTTTTCCGAGCAGCAGGTGTGGGACCTGATCTTCTCCATACGCCAGAAACTGACCCTGTTCGGGCAGCAGCTTTTGCTGATGTCACTGTCGTCGGCAGTGCAATTGGTCACTGTGCTGGTGTATCTGGTTCTGGTGCCGCTGCTGGTGTTCTTCATGCTCAAGGACAAGACCCTCATCATCGACTGGTTTTTGCGCTTCCTGCCCAGTGACCGGCGGCTGGTCAACAGTGTGTGGGCAGACGTGAATGCGGGCATCGGCAATTACGTGCGCGGCAAGTTTCTGGAAATCCTGATCGTTTGGGTGGTGAGTTTCGTGGTCTTCAGCCTGCTCGGGCTGCCCTATGCCATGTTGCTGTCCCTGGTTACCGGTTTGTCGGTGGTCGTGCCCTATGTGGGCGCAGCGGTGGTGACGGTGCCGGTGGCGGTGGTGGGATACTTCCAGTTCGGTTTTGAGCCGGGTTTCTGGTATGTGCTGGCGGCGTATGGGGTGATTCAGTTCCTGGACGGCAACCTGTTGGCGCCGTTGCTGTTTTCCGAAGTGGTGAACCTGCACCCGGTGGCCATCATTGCAGCGGTGCTGGTGTTTGGCGGGGTGTGGGGCTTCTGGGGCGTGTTCTTCGCCATTCCGCTGGCCACGCTGGTGGCCGCAGTGATCAACGCCTGGCCCACAGGCGAACGCAATCTGTTGCTCGAAATCGAGTCATCGAGGGAGTGACTGGAAGCAATAAAAAGGTTGCTGAACACGCTTTTGTACTGAGTTGCCTTGTGTAAAAATACACAAATGAAGAGTGCGGAAATCATAAAACGGCTTGAGGCCGAAGGGTGGTTTCGGGTAGGAGGCAAGGGCGATCACATGAAGTTCAAGCATCCTGCGAAGCCCGGTCATGTGGTGGTGCCGCACCCTCGAAAGGATGTGGCCATCGGTACGCTGCGCAACATCTATCGGCAAGCTGGTTGGGACTGGAGGTAAAGGCGATGTTGTACCCGGTTTATGTTCACAAGGATGAAGGCAGTGCTTACGGGCTGACGTTTCCGGACTTTCCTGGCTGCTTTTCCGCTGCGGACGAACTGGCCGATTTGCCACGCATGGCGCAAGAGGCAGTGGAGGTGTACTTTGAGGGTGAAACCTTCGCCACCCCCGTGCCTTCGACCCCTGAACAGTGGGCGGGCGACGAGCGCTTCCAGGGCGGTTACTGGATGTTGGTAGACATCGATCTGGCGAAAATTTGCAGTACGCCGGTGCGCCTCAATATCTCCTTGCCGGAGTATCTGGTGCGCCAGATCGATGACTATGCCAAGGCACATCACCAAACCCGTTCGGGTTTTTTGGCACGTGCGGCGGAAGAGGCGATGCGAGCACGCTGAGCAGCGCCCACGGCTCTGAAAGCCGCTGCCTGCCGCGCATTGATCAACGCCGCTGCGCGCCCAGTCGCTGGAGTTGTTCGTCGCGCAGGTGGGTGAGCAGGGCGTTGCCGTGTGCATCGACCCGGAATTCCCCCCAGCGTGCATTTTCGTACTGGTCGGCGGTGCCTTCCTGAAAGAAGAAGGCATTCGGTCCCACGCTGAGCCGTCCATCGCGCTGGCGCAGCGTCAGCCCGATCAGGCTCGGGTCGGTTGGAAGCTGCATGGACAGGCCGACTTGCTGCGTGCGCCCTTGCGCATCCACGGCAAGGTGGACGAAGCGCGGCTGGGGCGGTGGGGCCGGTTGTGGCTGTTCGTGGCGTACCTGTCGCGCGGGTACCGGCAGGTTGCGGTCGAGGGCGAAAGCCAATGCCATGTAGTCGCCCTGCATCAGGGAGCGCGGGTCGACCGGGGCCAGTTCCAGCAGCACGATGCGCCCGTGAGCCAGCGTGTGCTCATTGCGAACGATGGCGAACAAGGCCACGCCCAGCACCAGCAGGACGGCGATGGCCAAGCCGATGCGATGATGCAGGGGGCGACCGGGTCTGGTGTCCGTGTCCGGAGCGTGGGCAGCACAGGGCGGATGGCGGGTCATGGCGTGGCCGGTGTGCGGGTTGTCGGGCCGCCTGTCGGACGGGCGATCAGGCTGCGCAGCGCAAGCAGCAACACACCGCCTGCGGCGAGCAGCACGGACTTGTGCAGCAGCGTGGCATGCAGTTGGTAATAATGCAGGCCCAGATATGACAGCACGGCAAGCAAGGCGATACCGGCCAGCGCACGATGGGCTGCCCGCAGGCAGAGCAACATCAGCCCGGTGCTTACCAGCAGGCCGGGCGCGGCCTGCAGCGCAATCAGGAGCAGCACGCCCAGGAAGGTGAGCAACAGGCGGTGCCTGTGTTCCGGGCCCAGCATCTCGGGCAGCAGGTAGCGACCGCTCCAGGCCAGCACCAGCGCCACGCCCAGCGGATACAGACCGGTGTGCCATATCAGCTCACGATCCGGCCCGGCCAGCAACACGCGACGCACCCAGTAGTGTTCTTCCAGCAGCGACAGGATTGCCGGGGCCGCGAGCGCCAGCAAGGTGGCGGCGACGGCCAGCGCGGAGAGCAGGTGCGCGCGCTGCGCGGACCCATTCATCCATGCGTCGCGGTACAGCCACAGACCGCACGCCAGCGCGGTCAGCAGCACGCAGGCCAGCGGCAGGGCGGGCTGGTTGCCGATGAACAGGCCGGCGCTCACCAGTGCGATCAGCGCACAGATAATCCGGTGCGCGCGATTTGCAGGTGCCAGCATCATGCCCAGTGCAATCAGGCTGGCACCGATGGCCCAAGCTTGCCCCGACAATGATGCACGCGGACTGGCATCGGCCAGCGCGATGCTCAGCAGGGCCTGTCCGGCCAGTGAAAAGGCCAGCGCCATCTGGTCGGTGAACATGGCTTGTCGCCGGAACAGCGCGATGGCGGCAATGCACAGCACGGCACCGGCGATGCCCCGGAACAGCGGACTGTCCCCCGCAAAGGCCAGCGGAAGCAAAAAGGAACCCAGAATCAGCAAGGAGGCCACCCAGGCCGCCAGCGATTGCAGCAGCATCAGCCACCAGGGCTGGGTGGGGGAAGGCGAGTGCCCTTCGACAGGCTCAGGGCGAGCAGGGTGGAGGGCGTCAGGCTCGGGGTGAGCAAGTTGGACTGGCTCCTGAGGACGGGCGTGGCGGGGGCGTACAGGTTGCGCAGGGGCGGCAGGGCCACAATGCAGGGTGCGCAGCCAGAAGCCCACGCCGGCCGAGGCCAGCACCACGAACAGGGCAGTCAGGTTGTGTCCCACAAAGCTGTTGCCGGGCAAGGCACGCAGCAGGGCGAACGTTGCGAAGGCCAGCAAACCATAGGCGTTCAGTGCCACCAGTACAAGGTCACGACGCCAGACGAGATAGCCGGTGAGCGACAGTGCGGTGGCCAGCAGATACACCGCGATCAGCACTTGATAGTCGTTGTCCCACAAGCCGGTGATGGCGCCGATGCCCAGCGGCAGCAGGGCGCCCAGTGCGGCAACACGCGGGAGGATGCGCCCCGGCCGCAGCAGCAGCCAGGCGCGCGCCCCGTGGCCTCCGTGGCCTCCGTCGGGGGCACGTTCGAAAACGGCCAGTACCGCTGCATTGGCCAATGACAGCATGAGCAGGGCGGTGACGTCTGACGGCATGCCGATGATCGGCCAGGGCACCGACTGGGACAGTGCCCGCAGTACGGCCAGGTTGAATACCAGCAGCCACAGCAGCCAGCTGGCCGATGCGCGCGACAACAGGGCAAACGGCGTGATCAGCACGCACCACAGCGCAAACAGCATCCACATATCGGCGCCGGTCTGGTAGCTTTGCCCGATCAGGGCCAGCAGCGCGCCGCTTACTACGGCGGCTCCGAACAGCGCTGCGCGCCACTGCGTCGTATCGGGCCCGGGCGCGGTTGTGGCGAAACCGGCGCAGCCCAGCAGGGCGAAGGCCGCCAGCGCAAACTTGGCAAAGCGGTGCAGGGCATCCCAGTTGTAGGCAAGAAAGAAGATCAGCCCAGCGCCGAGCAGCAGCGCAGCACCGTAAGCCAACCCCCGCTGCAGCCAGTGCTGCCATTCATCAGGGGTCGGGCGGTGTTTCAGGTGGGGGTGTTCGGCGGCGGCAATCACGTTGCACCTTGTGTGTCCTGCAGGGTGGACAGGGCGCGTGGACGGCGCCAGAACTTCAGCAGGTCGCGTCGCTTCACGGTCAGTTGCAAGCTTCCTCCCTCGCCGGGGGCGTGCAGCACGAGTCGGTCGAAGCGGCCCTGTCGCAGTGCCTGCAGGCAGGGCGCGAACCAGTCGCGCTCCAGGGCCAACAGGCCAGCCAGCCAGCGGTCGAGGTCCAGATACAGGCTTGGCTTGTACAGATCGTCGAGTACCAGCAGGGTGTCGGCCGCCAGTGCATGGTCAGCCCGGTCGGCATCCGGACAGTCGGCCTGCGCACCGCTTGCCCGCGCCAGACCTCGCACCAGCGGGTCATGGCTCAACACCCTGGCGGCGGGTGCGCGGGGCGTGATCGAGGCGTCCCCTTCACCCCATAGCCACAGGCTGTTGACCGCCTGCCGGCCACGCGCCTCCCGCGCCTGATTGATCGGGTGGTTGTGCAGCACCACCTGCGCTTCGTTCATCAATTGTCGCCAGCGCCGGGCCTCCTCGCCTTCCGGCATGAACAGCGCCACCGGGCGTCCTACCACCGCATCCAGCACGCTGAAGCGGACCTGCGGCGGCTGGGTCAGATGCACATACCAGCGCGTTGGGTGGCAGGCCTCAAAACGGCCGAATCCGGGCTCCAGGTCGTTGAAGGTGTCGTTCAGGGCGCTGACCAGCGCCTCTGCTTCGTCGTGAGTGATGTCGAGGTCCGTGGCATCGGCCAGCAACACATGCTCGCGGGCAAAGTGCAGGTGCACCGGGTCTGCGCACAGTATGGCAGTGTGCGCGGAGGAGGACGCCGGAGCGGGCTGGAGCACCGAGGGCTCCGGGTTGTCCTCGCCCAGGCGGCGGAAGTGTGCCTGTAAGCCTTGATCGTGCCCGAAAAGCTCAAGTATCGCTGTTGTTCGAGCTTTGCGTGATGAGTGCTGTAATACACCCAAGCCAAACAGGGTATTAAGGGAAGGCAGTCTGACTCCTGCCACTGCTTGGCTACCGGTTTGGTTGGGCCAGAGCAGGGCAGGCAGAACAAGATGCAGGGGCTGTGTCATGCTGCTGGTAAAAGGTGGTGGCTTACCAGCACTCTGCAACATTCGCGGCAGAGCCAGACTTTTGTTTGTTGCCACGCTGGTCGATAGTCAGTGTCATGCATCTTGTGTCTTTGGTTTGCCCCCCCTTGGGTACAGCTTGGATGGAATAAACCGATGCAGTTGGTGTTGCAGCAAAACCAATGGTGTAGAAGTTGTCGAGTTCATTCATGCACGAGAGTGCAGGAAGAGCGACCGCCGTTCCTGCCGTTGTCTGGTCATATCGCATGTTGGTGGTGAAGAACCGCTCCATGAACTGAACCTGTTCTAAAATGCAACTGGCTGCTGCTGTTCGACGAGACTTGATGATATGTTCCTGATAAGAGGGGTAAGCCACTGATGCAAGAATTGCAACAATTGCAACTACTATCATCACCTCAATCAAGGTGAAGCCGGAGTAGTGAGCTCTAAGCTTCATTGGTCCTCCTCCATCACAATCCAGATTTCTGAGAGCGCACCTGTTTCACCATCGTATCGAATGAAGAGTTCGGTTTCCGCTGGTAAATCCAGCTTCTCGAATCCTCCGAAACCCATGCCTGAAAGTTGCCCGTTGAGTATGATTCGAGCGGTTGGAAGTACGCGCAAATCACCTTCACCAGTCAACAGAAGTTGCCGTGTCCGGTTCATGCCCATGTAGAGTGCCATGCTGGGCTCAAAGTGCTCGGGATGCAGTGGCAGTGCCTGGGTTTGCATTTTTTCAGGCGCAGTGGTTTGTGCGAGTGCAGCCGTGCTCCATCCAGCAAGCGCAATACCTGCCAGCATGGTGGAGGTGGCGAAGTATTTACTGGAAAACATAGTAATGTGCTCCTGTTGTTGGTGCACATCGGCCGGAGAAAATCCGGCCGATGTGCAATCAATCTATGGTCATTTCCTTCCAGCCAGTGCGACCCTCATAGATCAGATCTGCATCAATGACTTTCAATCCTTCCGCTGTTGATATAACAACACTGTTTCCTGCGACTGTTGCGCCAGTGATGCCTGCTGTTGCAAGACCTCCAGCACCCTTCTCGGATCCACCCACAAGGTCTGAATCACTGAATTTTCCGTCAGCATTCAGATCAAAGAGCGGCGCATTGATACGGCTTCCTGTTTTCAAATTAAACGGCATCAGCCACCCAGTAGTCTGGGGAGCGCAAATATCACTGCCCGCAGTCTGGTATGTACCAATCAACAAGGTAGGACCCACTAGAGCAGGCTCTGCAATCACACGCTCTCCCAATTTTTGACTACCTGAATTGAGCAGGTCAAGGAACCAGCCTTCACGATTGAGCATGTCGCCGGCAGTGCTGGCTTCGGTCAGGCGGTTTGTGCCAGCTTGCCAGATGATCGAACGTTGTCTGAGTTGGCTTCTGGTCACTTCCCGATTTTTGTCCATGACTACGTATACTGACTGAATCTCAGTGCTTGCAATATCCTCACTCGCAAAATTCTTGCCAGTGCCAAAGGCAACATAGCGCAGGCCCGTTGTGGGGTCTTTGTACACACGAGGCGGCGCTGTAATGGGCTGCGGTTTATTTTCCGGACCTCCAGTGGAGCGGAATAGGGGTTTGTTGCTGGCAACGGCATTCCGCCAGGTAGCAGGGTTGCTTGCCGAGACCGCAGGGCTGACCGGTTCGGTGGTATTGGCTACTTCATAACCCAGATTGAATTTCCAAAGATTCCCTTTTATATCTCCTGCGTAGGCGTAGTCAGCAATGCCGTCGCCGTCATCATCAAAAATCTGCGGCGTGCCCAATCCGTTATCGGTCATTGTGCCGGCAGGAATACGGGCAAGGACTTCACCTGTTGCCAGTTTGACCACGTAGAGATAAGCACGGCCACTGCTGCTGTTATAACCGTTACCGAAGATGGCTGCCCAGTCCCCGTTGTGCAGGCGTGCGATACGGGCATTGGCATAAGGACTCTGTCCCAGTTCTGCGTCCACTTTGACGCGGCCGGTTGCATCAGACGGGTCATCGGAGTACTTCAGTTCCCATAGTATCCGGTTTTGGTTGAAGGATCCGGGATTTGTGATGTCCAGTGCAAACCATCCCTTTCCACCAGCGCCCAAATTGCCGACCAGGACAGTTGCCCATTGTGCATTGCTGTGACCTCCTGATTGCGTGCACTCCGAGAGGCAAGCGTCGCTTACTGTTAGTCGGCCATCAAGAAAATATTGGTGGTCATAACCAGTGTCGGTCAGCTTTGGCATTTCGCTAATAAGCATAGAAGGAATGTAACCAAACTCCTCCACGCCAGTGTCTGCATTGAAGCTGTGAAGCACGCCATCGTTAGCACCCACATATACCCGCTTGCCCCATGTCTTCTTGGAGTCAACAAACTCTTGATATTTGGCTGATTCAGGCAGGCTGCGGCGGAAGCCAAAACCAAAGTTCACAGAAGCAACATAGACGGGCGACGAATGCACAATGTTGGCGATCGGGGCCACATTGTCGAAACCAGCGGGTCTGGTACGGGTACGGAAGAATCCCCCGGTTTTGTCAAGCTCCTTGGACGGGTCTCCTCTGAGGTAGCTCACTACTTCATTGATTGATCGGTCAGTGCTGTCGGTAAAGATCTGTTTCTGCTCGGTATCTAGGCCCGCTACTGTAAATGTTGTGGGTTGACCGCTAGAGTTAAGCGTGAACAATTTTCGGTTAACATGCGTGGGCATTTTTTCCGAGGCTTTCCAGTAAGGGGCGCCTTGTATTTCAAGATCATTGGTAAATTTGAAGGCCTCCAACTCTCCGCTCCAGTCTCCTTGTGAGTATCGAGGCTTGTAAATCAGGCTGTCGCTGCGTATCAGTGCTCCACTGATACGTCCAGAGGCTCCAGAGTTGGCACGAAGGCCAATGGACTGGAGAATCTTGGAGAGAGAAGTTGCGAGTTCCTGGGCATCATCGGCTACAAGGTAGAGTCCGCGACTATTGACAGCGGCGTGCCATAAGTCGTCCGAGGTGGTTGCTTTGTCTTTAACAGGCTGAGGCCATTCTTGGGTGCCTGATTTGAGATCGTTCCAGGTTGTTTCACTTTCAGTGTCCAAGGTGCCGGCTGCACCAATCGCAACACCGAAAGTCACGAGATGCTGCCAGAATGCACCGTCCAGTTCGGGGTGATCTGGATCGTTGGTCTGAACCCCTACATCGTTCGGAAGATCGGTACGGAGATCGGTGCGCCAGTAATACATTGCCACATCAGCGAGGGTGTTTGACCAACTGTCCTTGAAAGGAGCTTTCGGAGTGTATTGATAAGTTTTGATGCCATCCGCGTGCGTTATTGTGTGGCCGTCGGAATTGTCCGCATTTGCTATAGACGAGTTTGAAAAGGAGTCATTCCAGTAGCCGTCAGTGGTCAAAATTGCAAATGACTGCCGGCAGGAAATATGCTTTCCGTCCTCATCCTTGGGTCCCCAAGGGCCGGTATCTGAGGTGTTATCTCTGAAGTATTCACCGGTATTTCTCAGGGCGGTCCGAAGTGGTGTGCCACCACTTGCAGGAGCTTCCAGCATCGAGTCGAAAAACGCAGTCCGGTTGGCGCCGCCAACAGAAAAGTCACCGTTTACCGGGATATTAACCTGGGTTCCGCCGTTATTGATGTAACGAATACCGACTCTATAATGCGGATTGAGTGTGTGAAAGGCTTGACTGATACCAGCCTTGGCCATTTTGGCGCGAGTACGGTAGAAATGATACCAGTTTGCAAAGTTCTGTCGCTCTTCGGCGATACTGCGTGTGATGGTATTTCCGTCCGGATCAGTCCAGGTGAACGAGGAAACGGTGACGCAGTTAGTGTTGTTGGTGCAACTGGTTTTTGGCGAACATCGTTGGGCCGTTCCGTCGGTGTCAAGCCTGTACAGGTAGTAGTTGTTTGAGTCCGTCAAGCTCGCCGAGTGGTTGATAGGGGCATGAAAGCAACGGGCAGCAGAGGCAAGGTTGAGTGAGCCGGTCAATAACGTGTTGCTGTTAGATACATTGGTGTAAGTTGGCTCAGAAAGTGGCTGACCGTCTGGTCCCATCCAAGGAGTGTATTGTTTGTGCGGGTTGTAGTAAATTGTGTTGGCTGTATAGACAGTGGAGCGAATGTTTGTGGGGCTGAGATTGGGCATTTCCGTGCAGGAGTTTGTTCCTCCGGGCATGCAGGTCCAAGCCATTGAGCCTGAGTCATCCCAGATCAACATGATATTGGGCGGGATTTCGGCGCCGCCAGTGGCCAGAGGCTTCTGGTCTATTACGACCTCGGCTTGAGTGAAACCTGCATTGCTCAGGGCAAGGAATATGCATACACTGATCAGCCTGGGCTTTGGATGTTTGGACATGGCTTTAACCTCGTTATTCGGGTGAGTGCGTGTCAGTTATGGTTTTTTGCGATTCCTGTCACCACTGTGCTTTGCAGCGCAGTTCTGGCGCGGTGCGCATCAGCGTCAGCTTGTGGTCGTGCAGTGGTGCGTAGGCGCCAGTATTGAGCACCGTCGCTACCGGTAGCGGCATCGCCCCGTATCTCACCTGGAGCTTCGGCAAAGTAGTATTCGATCAGGTAACGACCATCAGCCATTTCTGGCCCCTTGTAATCGCTGACTGACGGAAAGTTGGCCACTGCCCAGTTGTTGCTTCCTTCCTCCAGCCAACGTGCCTTGGCCAGTACTTGAAGCACTGTCGGGTCGCCTGTGTGGAAGTGTGACGCTAGCGTTCCCGTGTTTTCGAAATCGAAGGTCAGTGCGTCGCGTTCTCCGGTTCTCAGGGTGCTGTCTACTCGCTGAAAAATCAGGGCATGATCATAATGGTTTGCAGTAAGCCGCTCCTGAAGATTGGTGGTTCGCATGGAACTCACTGCCAGCAAGGTCATGACCATCAGCATGATCAGGCTGATGACCAAAGCGGCGCCTTGCTGTTTGGCGCTTGGGTGCCAAGTTTGCTTGTTTTTTTTCATGGTACGCGGCTCCTGACTGCAGTGCTTAGGCTGATTTGAGAACGCATGGGGCGCGGGCCAGAACTTGCGGCGTTATCAATTGAACACAGTGAATCGTAATTGGTGCTGGTGCCGCTATCGGGGGTAGCCAGATTGTTATCTATGGTGGCAATCTGAAGCGTTACTTCTACTCCGGTGACTTGACCCCATTGGTCGGCTGACCAGTTCCGCCAAGGTGTGGTGCCTGTCGCGCGTGATACGAAAGTGTTGTCAGATGCACGCTTTACCCTGGCTTCCATGCATTCAACGCCAGGCGCAATTTCCTCCACAATCCACTCGCCTTCACGGTAGGTGCCACGCATTAGGGAGCGACCATTCCAGGATTGATCACCAAAGCCGTTGTTTGCGATATACCACACCACAGGTTCGAAACGTGCAAGAGAGCCTCCCACGTAATCAGCACCACTCTCAGACTCAAAGTCGTCACCGAAATTTTGGTCGGAACTTGCACCACCATACGCTCGAATGACTCGACCATTGTCAGTCGAGGAGGCTGTTTGAAAAGTGCGTGAAGTACCGAAGTTGCAAATGAACGCCAAATCCTTGTCGTTGAAAACCGGGTGGATCACGCCACCGTCTGTGCTTGAACCGGGAAAGTACTGAAAGGTGCGGTTATTGAGCATGCTGCCAACCAAGGCTACGTGGTCGCCTGTGCGGGTGAGCATGATGACCGGACTTTCGGGGTGAGGAGGCCTTGCGACGAATGCTGGAGCATTGAACGGCGAAACGGCCGTGGTTACCGTCCCCCGGTCCCAAATACGGAATGCATTGGCACCATCTGCCGCACTTGAACTGTACCTGAGCGATGCCCACCAGAGATTGGGGCTGGGGGTCTTCCCTGCGTTCAGTGAGCTTTCGTGAAAAATCGCTACTTCAGAGGTAGTGAGTGACGATCCCCCACAAGGAGATGCACCTGCTTCTCGGATGTCGTGGCCGAGCATGCTCAGACTGGCCCGGGCGGTGTCTTGGAGGTGGCTGAGGCCGCCTGTTACTCGGCTGACCTGACTGTTGGAAATGTAGAGAGTCACGACGCCTGCAACAAGAAAGAGGCCGAGCGCAAGCCCGATCATCAACTCGACCAGACCAAAGCCTGTTTGTCTATTGCCAGTCTTCGGCCTGAAGGTGTGGTTGGTCTGGATGTTCATCGTATTCTCACCTGTACATCGACGATCATGTCGTTACTTGGATTCGGACCTGAATCTAGAGCGATGCCTCGAGAATCATTCCAGATGACCCTTATTACACAGTCATTGTTCAGGGTGCAGGAGATTCCTCCTGTGGCGCTGGCTCCAAGGTTTTGCTTGAGCTCGGTTAGCCAGTCAGTTCTATCGTTTGCCACTATGTCGTTAGCAGGCGCAGATGGGACGGCCATGGTTGGAGGGGAGGCGGAGGCCGTAGGTATTGGCATTGCGTTAACATAGTCGGCGGGGCTTTTCTTTTGACTGTCCTGCTGGTGTGCGGAAGCAAGTTGGATGCGGTCTATCAGTGAATAGGTGGCGGAAACAGCATAGCTTCTCTGGTAGGCACCTTGGTTATTCTTCACATTGGTGCTTTGCATTGCCGCAAGGCTGAGCAGGCCTGTGGATAAAACCAGTGTTGCAATCAACGCTTCAAGCAGTGAAATACCTTTCTGGCGTTGTTTGAAGGTCAAAGTTTTTCTGCTCATTTTTGGCACCTTTGCGTAATGACAGAGCCGCTGGGTGTGACGGTTACATAGCGCAGATAACGCGCCTTGTCGCTTGCGCTGCAACCATCGCAGATGTCGATTGCAAAACGAAAGCCGGGACGGAGGGTGCTGTCAGTACAGGCGGGGTTGCTGCCTTGAGGATCGGCTGATACGTTCGCCCGGATTCCCCCTCTGGGCTGAAATTCAACCCACTGAAAGCTGGATGTGATTGTTGAACTGGTCAGACGTGTTGACGGAGCAAACTGTCTGTATATGTCATTGGCTGTGTCGGTAATGGTACGGTTTGCAACGATCCAGCCATTTGAGAAGTCGGTTGATCCCGCGCAAGACTGAAGACCGCTGTTGGCAGGACACATGCGAACCGGAGCATTACGATGAATTGCCTGAGAGCGTGCGAACTGCAGGGCGCCGACTAGTTCATTGGTGACGCTGGTCGCCCGACTGTTGCGCATGAGCGCTTCGAAGCTGGGCGCCGCAAGACCGGCGATGATTGCCAGCAGAGCCAGGGTCACCATGAGCTCGATCAGTGTGAACCCTCTTTGTTTTTGTGACATGATGGTTTCCTGAGCATTCTTTCATCGAATCATAGTAGCGTAACCTTCTGCGACAACCATCTGTTGAATAAACGGCATACGGATGCGATGAACGGTTGTTTGGCGAGGCTGGGTTTTCCGGGGGTGGTTGGCTTCGCCGGTGTCTGTTGGAGTTTTGTTTGATTGGTGCACTGCCTCGGAAAGTAGTTATCAATGGTTTTACTTTATTTTATAAGTATTTGATTTAACTGTTCTTATAGGTGGTGATTGAAGCGTTGCAAGGAGAGATGATGCAGATCGCAGGACTCAGGCATGTCTTTAATGGTACTCCGCCTGCAGTTGCGCCGGATGGTGATCAAGGTGTCGTCAAGGCTGATGCGGATGACTTCTTCCCAGCGGCAGTGCTGATTCCTCTGGTCGTGCGCGAGCCATCCCTGACCGTGCTCCTGACCAAACGCACCGAGCACCTGCACCATCATCCCGGGCAGATCAGTTTTCCTGGCGGGCGGGTGGAGGCGGCGGACGATTCGCCGGTGAGTACCGCGCTGCGTGAGACCGAAGAGGAGATCGGCCTGTCGCGCGAGCGGGTGGAGTTGCTGGGCATGTTGCCGCCGTACCTGACCGGCACCGGTTTTCGGGTCACGCCGGTGGTGGGGTTGGTGCATCCGCCGTTTGAGTTGCGGCCGGACAGCTTCGAGGTGGCCGAGGTGTTCGAGGTGCCGCTGGCCTTTCTGCTGGATCCGGCCAATCGCAAGCGGCACCGCATGATGTACCGGGGCAGGATGCGGGAGTATTACGCCCTGCCTTATGGCGATTACTATATCTGGGGCGCAACTGCGGGTATGCTGGTGTGCTTGGCCGATTGCCTCGGGCAGGTCGGGGAGGGTGGTTGACCGGCTTTGCCGGGGGGCGATGACCGCCTGTACCGGGAAATGATGCTTTAAACGATCCTTTAATGAATCTGCTGTATGTTGCCCTTGCCCTGTTGCTTGAGCAGTTGCGCCCGCTGGAGGCGGGGCGGGTGCTGGCCGTGCTGGGCAGGGTCACCGGGGCGGTGGCTGCGTGGCTTGCCGCTGCAGGGCGGGCGGGCGAGCGGGCCGGACAGGTCGCCTGGCTGGTGCTGGTGCCGGGGGCGATGCTCTTCAGTTGGCTGGTGTGGCAGGCACTGTGTGGTGTCAGTCCGATCCTCGGGGTGGTGTTCAATGGGGTGGTGCTGTACACCGCGATTGCGTATCACCGTGAGACGCGGTTGTTTGCGGCGGTCCTGCTGGCGCTCAGCACTGCAGATCATGAAGGGGCGCGGGCAAAACTGGAGGAGTGGCGGGGCGAGCGCCATCCCGGGGCCGGGGCGTCGGAAATGGCCCGGCTGGCCATCGAGCAGGGGCTGGTGGCCGGGCATCGCTGGTTTTTCGGGCCGGTGTTCTGGTTTGCGCTGTTGCCCGGGCCTTTGGGGGCGGTGATGTATCGCATGTCGCACGCCCTGTACAAGGATTGGGGGGGCGGCCCCGATGGTCGGGTGACGCCCTTTGGCCGCTTTTCAGTGGCCGCCTTTGCTGTCATCGATGCGCTTCCGGCGCGGGCAACGGCGCTGTCGTATGCGGTGATCGGCAATTTTGAGGATGCGCTGTATTGCTGGCGTACGCAATCGGCACGCTGGCCCGACAGGCTGTCGGGTATACTGGTTGCGTCCGGCGCGGGTGCGCTGGGCGTTCGGCTGGGGTTGCCGGTGCATGGTGCCGACGGGGTGATCGACAGACCCGAGGTGGGTACCGGGCACAAGGCCGAGGTGATTCATATGCAGCGGGCCGCGCAGTTGGTATGGCGTGTGCTGGTGCTTTGGATGCTGATTCTTGCCCTGCTTGGCGTGGCCGGCTGGGTGAGTCGTTGATCTTCTTTCTGGAGGAAGCATATATGGCAACTCGTGAAGTCGTGGTGTTGAGTGCGGTTCGTTCTGCCGTGGGTGCATTCGGTGGTTCGCTCAGTTCGATGGAGCCGGCCGAGCTGGCGGGCGTGGTAATGAAGGAAGCCGTGTCGCGTTCGGGTGTGGATCCGCAGCAGATCAGCCATGTGACCGTGGGCAACTGCATTCCGACCGAGTCGCGCTACGCTTATGTGGCGCGCGTGGCGTCGATTCAGGCCGGTTTGCCGATGGAGTCGGTGGCGATGGCGGTGAATCGTCTGTGCTCCTCCGGTCTGCAGGGCATCGTCACCACTGCCCAGAACATCATGCTGGGCGATTGCGATTTCGGCGTGGGCGGCGGCGTGGAAGTGATGTCGCGCGGTGCCTATCTGTCGCCGGCGATGCGTTCCGGTGCACGCATGGGCGACACCACCCTGATCGATGCGATGGTGTCGGTGCTGACCGATCCGTTTGGCGTGGGCCACATGGGCATCACCGCTGAAAACCTGGCCGAGAAGTGGGGCATCACCCGCGAGGAGCAGGACGCCTTTGCGCTGGAGTCGCAGCGCCGCGCCGCAGTGGCGCTGGCCGAAGGTCGCTTCAAGGACCAGATCGTGCCGGTGGTGCTGAAGTCCCGCAAGGGTGAAGTGGTGTTCGACACCGACGAGCACCCCAAGGCCAACACCACCATGGAAACGCTGGCCAAGATGCGCCCGGCGTTCAAGAAAGACGGTACGGTGACCGCAGGCAACGCTTCGGGCATCAACGACGGCGCAGCCTTCTTCGTGCTGGCGGCTGCCGATGCGGCCCAGAAGAGCGGTTACAAGCCGATGGCGCGTCTGGTGTCGTATGCGCTGGCCGGTGTGGGCAACCACATCATGGGCGAAGGCCCGATCCCTGCCTCGAAGCTGGCGCTGCAGCGCGCCGGGCTGACGCTGGACCAGATCGACGTGATCGAATCCAATGAAGCCTTTGCCGCTCAGGCCATCGCGGTGGCCAGGGGCCTGGAGTTGGACAGCGCCAAGACCAACCCGAACGGCGGCGCGATCGCGCTGGGTCACCCGGTGGGTTGTACCGGTGCCTTCATCGCCACCAAGGCCTTGTACGAACTGCAACGCACCAACGGCCGTTACGCGCTGGTGACGATGTGCATCGGCGGTGGTCAGGGCATTGCTGCGGTGTTCGAGCGTATCTGATGCCCATCTGATCCTTGCTGCTGGTGCTGCCAGCCGTCATGAAAGCCGCCCTTCGGGGCGGTTTTTTTATGTCCGGGCCACATGCACGGGCATGGGGGCGGGAAACGTCGCAATTCTGGGTAAGGGCGCGCGGCGCTATACTCGCGCTTTGAACATTTCAGAAAGTGCGACATGAATAAAACGCCTACCATTGGTGTGGTTTCCTTGGGGTGCCCCAAGGCCACGGTCGATTCCGAACACATCCTCACCCGGCTTCGGGCGGAAGGGTATGCGATCAGCGGCAGTTACGAAGATGCCGATCTGGTGGTGGTGAATACCTGCGGTTTCATCGATGCGGCGGTGGAAGAGTCGCTCGATGCCATCGGCGAGGCACTGGCCGAAAACGGCAAGGTGGTGGTGACCGGTTGTCTGGGGGCCAAGGACGATGTGGTGCTGGCTGCGCATCCGCAGGTGCTGGCCGTCACCGGTCCGCACGCTGCCGATGAGGTCATGCGCGCAGTGCACAAGCATTTGCCCAAGCCGCATGACCCCTTTGTGGACCTGGTGCCGCCGCAGGGCGTCCGGCTCACACCGCAGCACTATGCCTACCTGAAAATTTCCGAAGGCTGTAATCACCGTTGCAGCTTCTGCATCATTCCGTCGATGCGTGGCGATCTGGTGAGCCGTCCGATTCATGAGGTCATGCGCGAGGCCGAGGCTCTGGTCGAGTCCGGGGTGAAGGAAATTCTGGTGATTTCGCAGGACACCAGTGCCTATGGCGTCGACCTGAAATACCGCACCGGTTTCTGGAACGGACGTCCATTGCGCACCCGCCTGCTTGAGCTGGCCAATGCGCTGGGCGAGCTTGGGGTGTGGATACGCATGCACTATGTGTATCCGTACCCGAGCGTGGATGAGCTGATTCCGCTGATGGCCGAAGGAAAGATTCTGCCGTACCTGGATATTCCGTTCCAGCATGCCAGCCCTGCGGTGCTGAAGGCCATGCGCCGGCCCGCGAGCAGCGAGAACGTGCTGGAGCGGATTCGCAAGTGGCGCAGCATCTGTCCCGATCTGACGATTCGCTCGACTTTCATCACCGGGTTTCCGGGGGAGACCGAGGAAGATTTCCAGATGCTTCTGAACTTCCTTGGCGAAGCTGAACTGGATCGGGTGGGCGCATTTGCCTATTCGCCGGTGGAGGGGGCCACGGCCAATGAACTGCCCGGTGCCGTGCCGGACGTGTTGCGCGAGGAGCGGCGCATGCGCCTGATGTCTTTTCAGGAAGACATTTCCACGCAGCGGCTGGAGCGCTGGATTGACCGCGAGATGACGGTGCTGGTCGACGATGTGGACGATCAGGATGAGAGCACCATGCTGGCGCGTTCCTGTGCGGACGCCCCGGAGATCGACGGGTTGGTGATCATCCCCGAGGGTGAGGGGCTGGAAGTGGGCGAGTTCGTGAAGGTTCGCATCACCGACTGCGATGTGCACGATCTGTATGCCGAGGTGATTGCTCCCTGAGCGCCCGGTTTTCTGATGCATTGGGATTCGAACGACGATGTATGAAACGGCAAGACTCACCGGACGACAGGGCAAGGGGCCGGTGATCGGTCTGGCGCTGGGCTCGGGGGCTGCGCGCGGGTGGGCGCATCTGGGGGTGATTGAGGCGCTGGAATCGCAGGGGGTGCGCCCGGATGTGGTGTGTGGCTGTTCGATCGGTGCGCTGGTTGGGGCTGCCTACGTGTCGGAGCGTCACCAGGCGCTGAGCGACTGGGTGTTGAAGCTCGACTGGCAGGCCGTGGTGTCCATGCTCGACATCAGCTTTCGGGGCGGGCTGATACGCGGTGACCGGGTGGTCCAGCACTGTGCCCAGCATTTCTTTGCACGAGAGTTTGCACAATTGAAACGGCCTTTTGCGACGGTGGCCACCGAGTTGTCCAGCGGACGGGAGGTATGGTTGCGCGAAGGGCGGCTGGCCGAAGCCGTGCGCGCATCGATTGCCTTGCCCGGGCTTTTTTCTCCGGTTGAGCGGCAGGGGCGGATTTTGGTCGATGGCGGTCTGGTGAACCCGGTTCCGGTGTCCTTGTGCCGGGCGCTGGGCGCGGATGTGGTGATCGCGGTCGAGTTGGGTTCTGGTGTGGTCGGGCGCTCGCTGCGCAAGGGGGCGGAGGGCAAGGAGACTGCGGAAGAGGTACCGGGCTGGCCGCAGCGCTTGCGGGAGGCGATCGGTTGGCCGAATGGTCGTGACGAGCCCGATGCGCCGCCAGCGCTTCCGTCCTTGCCGGATGTGGTGACGACCAGCATCAACATCATGCAGATGCGCATTGCGCGCAGTCGTCTGGCAGGGGAGCCGGCAGACGTGCTGATTTCGCCCAGGGTGGCACACATCAGCATGATGGAGTTCGATCGTGCCGACGAGGCGATTGCCGAGGGGCGGGCAGCGGTGGCACGCGTGCAGGGCCTGCACGCCCTGCTTGGCGTGGAGGCACAATCATGATCCCTGAGGGGGCGCGCGTGGGCGTGGGGGAAGGGGAAGGGGATGAGGCCGGTTTTCTGGCAGCGCTGGCCGGTATCGTCGGGGGTGCGCATGTGCTGACTGGCGATGAGGCCACCGCGCCGTTCGTGCGTGACTGGCGCGGACGTTACCAGGGGCGTGCGCGGGCGGTGGTGTGTCCGGCCAGTGTGGATGAGGTATCGCAGGTGATGGCCTTGTGCGCTGCGCACGCAGTGCCGGTGGTGCCGCAGGGCGGCAATACCGGTCTGTGTGGCGGTGCGACCCCCGATGGTGCCGGGCGTGACCTGGTGCTGGTGCTCAGTCGTTTGAAGCGGGTGCGTGAGCGGGATGTGGCCAACAACACGCTCACCGTTGAGGCGGGATGCACACTGGCCGAGGTGCAGGCACTGGCCGAAGGGATGGACCGGCTGTTTCCGCTGACGCTGGCCTCGCAGGGAACGTGCGAGATTGGTGGCAACATCTCGACCAATGCGGGTGGGGTGCAGGTGCTGCGCTACGGCAACATGCGCGATCTGGTGCTCGGGCTGGAGGTGGTGCTGCCTGACGGGCGCATCTGGGACGGGCTGCGCGGGCTGCGCAAGGACAATACCGGGTATGACCTGAAGCATCTGTTCATTGGGGCAGAGGGCACGCTGGGTGTGGTCACGGCGGCGGTGTTGAAGCTGTTTCCGCTGCCACGGGCACGGCTCACCGCCTGGGCGAGTGTGGCTTCGCCGGAATACGCCCTGAAGTTGCTCACCGCTTTGCAGCAGGGCTGTGGGGAGCAGCTGACGGCGTTCGAGCTGGTATCGGCGGAGGCGCTGGCGCTGGTGGTGAAGCATGTGCCGGGTTCGCGCCCGCCGCTGCAGGCGCCACGCGGGCGGGGGTGGCATGTGCTGCTTGAGCTTTCTTGCGAGCAGGATGAGGCGGGCGCTCGGGCGCATCTTGAGCAGGTGCTCGCGGGTTGCCTGAGCGAAGGCTGGCTCGACGATGTGGTGGTGGCGTCGTCGATTGCGCAGGCCAGGGCGTTGTGGGCGCTGCGTGAAAACATTTCCGAAGCGCAGCGCATCGAAGGTTTCAGCATCAAGCACGATGTATCGGTGCCGGTGAGCCGGGTGCCACGCTTTCTGGGGCTTGCCGGGCAGCGTCTGCAGGCGCGGTGGCCGGATGTGCGCATTGTCGCGTTCGGTCATTTGGGCGATGGCAATCTGCACTACAATCTGTCGAAAGCGGACCAACTCGATAACGACGCTTTCATTGCACGCACAGCGGAAGCCAATCGCATCGTGCATGATCTGGTGGCCGAGCTGGGCGGATCGATTTCTGCGGAGCATGGACTGGGGCAGCTCAAGCGCGAAGAGATACGCCTGTACAAGTCCGAGGTGGAACTTGACCTGATGCGTAGCATCAAGTGCGCGCTTGACCCGCTGGGCCTGATGAATCCGGGCAAGGTGGTTTGAGCATTTCAGCGGGTTTGCAAAAAAGTTGTGTAAAGGGGGTTTACAAGGTTTGGGTGGGGGTCTATACTGCGCGCTCTTTCGGGAACGGGGGTATAGCTCAGCTGGGAGAGCGCTTGCATGGCATGCAAGAGGTCAGCGGATCGATCCAGCTTACCTCCACCAGCCGGAAGAGTAGAGCAGTAAAAAAGTTGTTCAGGGTCCCCATCGTCTAGAGGCCTAGGACACCGCCCTTTCACGGCGATAACCGGGGTTCGAATCCCCGTGGGGACGCCAGGTTTCTGGCGAAACGCAATGAGCGGTTCGCGGTCTGCGAAAGCAGGCAGGGTTTGCGCGGAGTGGTAGTTCAGTTGGTTAGAATACCGGCCTGTCACGCCGGGGGTCGCGGGTTCGAGCCCCGTCCACTCCGCCAGTTATTTGCTGCATCGGTTCAAGATCGATGTGGTGAGCAAGTAAAAAAAGACTTGCGGTTGAGAAAAAGCATTGATAGAATGCGCGCTCTTTCGGAGTCGGGGGTATAGCTCAGCTGGGAGAGCGCTTGCATGGCATGCAAGAGGTCAGCGGTTCGATCCCGCTTACCTCCACCAGCCGGAAGAGTAAAGCAGTAAAAAGTTGTTCAGGGTCCCCATCGTCTAGAGGCCTAGGACACCGCCCTTTCACGGCGATAACCGGGGTTCGAATCCCCGTGGGGACGCCAGGTTTCTGGCGAAACGCAATGAGCGGTTCGCGGCCTGCGAAAGCAGGGAAGGTTTGCGCGGAGTGGTAGTTCAGTTGGTTAGAATACCGGCCTGTCACGCCGGGGGTCGCGGGTTCGAGCCCCGTCCACTCCGCCAGTCATGAAAAAGGGAGCCTAGGCTCCCTTTTTTGTTGGTTTCTGATTGTGTGTGCTGGATGCGTAAATTGCGCCTGAGTCACGGGTAAGCTATAATTGTCAAGCTTTGGCAGGCAGAATTCTGGGGGTTGTCTCCCTGTGCCTGTCAATTTCCAGTTGGATTCAACAGGGATGGGCTTCAGGCCCATTTTTTATTTCTAGGCGAGAAATATGGACGTCGATCACCTGATTGAGCAGGTTGCTAACGGCCTGGGTTTTGAAGTCGTCGATATCGAGCGCTCCCCCAAGGGGCGTTTGATCCGGGTGTTCATTGATACGGATCGTGGCATTACGGTCGATGACTGCGCAACCGTCAGCAACCAGCTGACCCGGGTGTTCGAGGTGGAAAATGTCGATTACGACCGCCTTGAGGTGTCCTCGCCAGGGCTCGATCGTCCGCTCAAGAAAGCGGCGGATTTCGAACGTTTCGCGGGTCATGAAATCCAGATGCGGTTGCGCATGCCGATCAACAATCAGCGCAACTTTGTGGGCATGCTGCAGGGGTTGGTCGATGGGCAGGTGACGATTGCCACTGCTGATAAAGGCGAGTTGGCTGTTCCTTTTGACGAAATTGAAAAAGCTCGCCTGGTTCCCAGGTTTTAAGCATTCGGATGTGGAGGTTTTGATTAAATGAGCCGCGAACTACTGCTGCTTGTCGATGCACTGGCGCGTGAGAAGAACGTCGATAAGGAAATCGTGTTCGGCGCCCTTGAGTCGGCGCTGGCGTCGGCAACCAAGAAGCGTATCCACGACGATGCCGATGTGCGGGTGGCAATCGACCGGGCGAGCGGAGACTATGAGTCTTTCCGTCGCTGGCTGGTGATGGCCGACGAGGATGTCATCAACGATGAGGCCGAGATCGGCATCATCGATGCCCGAGAGCTGCGCGAGGATGTGGAGCTTGGCGAGTATATCGAGGAGCAGCTTGAGCCGATCGAGTTTGGTCGTGTGGGCGCGCAGGCGGCCAAGCAGGTGATCCTGCAGCGCATACGCGATGCCGAGCGTGAGCAGGTGCTGAACGATTTTCTCGAGCGCAAGGAGCATCTGGTTTCCGGCTCGATCAAGCGCATGGAGCGCGGCAATGCAATCATCGAGGTTGGTCGTCTTGAGGCGGTGATTCCGCGCGACCAGATGATTCCGCGCGAGAACCTGCGGGTTGGCGACCGCGTGAAGGCCGTGCTGTTGCGTATTGATCGCAGTGCCCGTGGCCCGCAATTGATCCTGTCGCGCACCGCTCCCGAATTTCTCTCCAAACTGTTCGAGCTGGAAGTGCCTGAAATCGAGGACGGCTTGCTGGAAGTCAAGGCCTGCGCCCGTGACCCCGGTTTGCGTGCAAAGATCGCGGTGCAGTCTCACGATGCCCGTATCGATCCGATCGGCACCTGCGTGGGGTTGCGTGGTTCGCGCGTGACGGCGGTACGTAACGAGATCGCTGGTGAACAGATCGACATCATCATCTGGTCGGCCGATCCTGCGCAATTCGTGATTGCCGCACTGCAGCCGGCCGAAGTGGTGTCGATCGTGGTGGACGAGGAAACCCACAGCATGGATGTGGTGGTCGATGAGAACAATCTTGCGATTGCCATCGGCCGTAGCGGTCAGAACGTGAAGCTCGCCTCGGAGCTGACCGGCTGGACGATCAACCTGATGAGCGAGCAGGAGTCCGAGCAGAAATCGGACGAGGAGCGTCGTACGATACGTACGATGTTCGTGAGCAAGCTGGATGTGGATGAAGAATTGGCCGACATCCTGATCGATGAGGGCTTCACGTCTCTGGAGGAGGTGGCCTATGTGCCGCTGGCAGAGATGCTGGAGATCGAGGCCTTTGATGAAGCAACGGTCAATGAGTTGCGTGAGCGTGCGCGCAATGTGCTCCTGACCGAAGCGATCGTGACCGAAGAGCAGCTCGACAAGGTGTCGGACGATCTGCTGGGTCTCGAGGGGATGGACAAGCAACTCGCTGCAACGCTGGCTCAGCACGATGTGAAAACGCGTGATGATCTGGCCGATCTGGCGGTGGATGAGCTGGTGGAAATGACCGGAATCGACAGCGAACGGGCAACCGCGCTGATCTCGGTTGCGCGCGCCCACTGGTTCCAGGAATGAGCGGAGGGAATCAATGGAAGAAATGAGCGTAACCCAGTTTGCCGGTGAGCTGAAAATGCCGGCAGCCGTCCTGCTCCAGCAGCTTCAGCGTGCCGGTGTGGTCAAGTCGAATGTGAATGATGTGTTGACTGAAGGCGACAAGGCGAAGCTGCTTGAATACCTGCGCCGTTCGCATGGTGAAACACAGCCCAAGGGCAAGATTACGCTGACCCGGCGTCAGACGTCCGAGATTCGTGCCACGGATTCTTCCGGACGGGCCCGTACCGTGCAGGTCGAGGTGAAGAAGAAGCGGGTGTTCGTGAAGCGCGAAGAAGCTGTGGCGGCCACAGCGGCGGCTGCCGAAGCTGAAGTTCAGGCACAAGCCGAGACGGCGCAGCAAACACCGGAGGTGCCGGCCGAACAGCCGCAAGTTGCGGCGGTTACCCCGCAGCAGCATGAAGCGCCTGTTGCGGTGTCTGCAGAGCAGCCGGCTGCGGACAAACCGGCTGAGCCGGAACCCGTTGCAGTGGGCAGTGCACCTGTCGTAGCAGCGGCGCCCGAGTCTCGCGAGGCTGAAGTCAGAGTGGCAGAGGAAGCGCCCGTGGTCGCCAGTGCCGAGCCCGAGCGTGTGGCTCAGCCGGAGCCTGTCAAGGAGGCGCCTGTGGCGCCGGTGGTGAAGGAAACCCGGCAGGCCGCTGCGCCGGCTGCCCGTGCGCCCGCTCCCAGGGAAGGTCGCGCCGAGGCTGGCAAGCGCACCCAGGATGAGGCGGCTCGCAAGGCACGACAGCCCGATGCCCGGGTTCAGCGTGGAAAGCCGCTGGTGCGTCCGTCGATTCTCAGCGATGAAGAGCGCCTTGCGCGCGAGCGTGACGAGCGTCGTCAGCGTGAATTGCGTGAGCGCCAGGAAGCCGATTTCCGTGCCAAGCAGGAACGCGAAGCGGCCGCACGGGCCGCGCAGGAAGCACGCAAGCTGGAAGAAGAGGCCAGAGTGCGTGCCGAGGCTGAACGGGCCGCCGGGGCGAAGGAGCACAAAGGCCCCACAGGCACTTTGCACAAGCCTGCGAAAAGTGAGGCCAAGGGGCCTAAGGATGCGAAGAAGCCTGTTCGTGGAGCTCCGGCTGGTACGGACGAGAGTTCGCGTCGTCGTGGCCTGAAGACGCGCGGCGATGTCAGCGGTGCGTCGGCCGGTGGCTGGCGCGGTGGTGGTCGCTCGGGTGGGCGCGGAGGCAAGGGCGGTCACCAGCGTGATCAGAAAAGCTTCCAGGCTCCCACCGAGCCCATCGTGCGCGAAGTGCATGTGCCCGAAACGATCACGGTGGCCGATCTTGCCCACAAGATGGCCGTGAAGGCTGCCGAAGTGATCAAGACCCTGATGAAGATGGGCTCGATGGTGACCATCAACCAGGTGCTTGACCAGGAAACCGCGATGATCGTGGTTGAGGAGATGGGGCACAAGGCGCTGGCTGCCAAGCTGGACGATCCGGATGCCTTCCTGGAAGAGGATACGCATGCGGCACACAAGGATGTGGTGGAGTTGCCGCGGGCGCCGGTGGTCACGGTGATGGGTCACGTCGACCACGGCAAGACGTCGCTGCTCGACTATATCCGTACCGCCAAGGTCGCTGCTGGCGAATTCGGGGGCATCACCCAGCACATCGGTGCTTACCATGTGGAAACGCCACGTGGCATGGTGACCTTCCTCGACACCCCGGGTCACGAGGCCTTCACAGCGATGCGGGCCCGAGGCGCGAAGGCGACCGACATCGTGATTCTGGTGGTGGCCGCCGACGACGGCGTGATGCCGCAGACCCGCGAGGCCATTCACCACGCGCAGGCGGCCAATGTGCCGCTGGTGGTGGCGGTCAACAAGATCGACAAGCCCGAGGCCAATCCGGACCGGGTCAAGCAGGAACTGGTGTCCGAAGGCGTGCTGCCGGAAGAATATGGCGGTGATGTGATGTTCGTTCCGGTGTCCGCAAAGACCGGAAAGGGCATTGATGAACTGCTTGAGGCGGTGTTGCTGCAGGCCGAGGTGCTGGAGTTGACGGCGCCGGTGGATGCGCCGGCCAAGGGCCTGATCATTGAGGCCCGGCTGGACAAGGGCCGGGGGCCGGTGGCGTCGCTGCTGGTGACTTCGGGCACCCTGCGCAAGGGTGAGAACATCCTGGTCGGGGCAACCTTTGGCCGGGTGCGGGCGATGCTCGACGAGAACGGCTCGCCGATCGACGAGGCCGGGCCTTCGATTCCGGTCGAAATTCTTGGCCTGTCGGATGTGCCTGCAGCGGGTGATGAGGCCATCGTCCTGGGCGACGAGAAGAAGGCACGCGAAATCGCGCTGTTCCGTCAGGGCAAGTTCCGCGATGTGAAGCTGGCCAAGCAGCAGGCTGCGAAGCTGGAGAACATGTTCGAGCAGATGGGCGAGAGCGAGGTCAAGCTGCTCCCGCTTATCGTGAAGGGCGATGTACAGGGTTCGCAGGAAGCGCTGGTTCAGTCCCTCAACAAGCTGTCGACCGATGAAGTGCGGGTGAACGTGATCCACGGGGCTGTGGGCGGCATCACCGAGTCGGATGTGAACCTTGCCCAGGCTTCGGGTGCGGTGATCATCGGCTTCAACACCCGTGCCGATGCGGGGGCACGCAAGCTCGCAGAGAGTTTCGGTGTCGATATTCGCTACTACAACATCATTTACGATGCGGTTGATGAGGTGAAGGCGGCACTGTCCGGCATGTTGGCGCCCGAGAAGCGTGAAAACGTGATCGGTCTGGTGGAAATCCGCCAGGTGTTCAAGGTGCCCAAAGTCGGCTCCGTGGCGGGCTGCTATGTCAAGGAAGGTCAGGTCAAGCGTGGTTCGCTGGTGCGGCTCATTCGCGACAACACGGTGATCCACAGCGGGGAGCTTGAGTCGCTGAAGCGCTTCAAGGACGACGTGAAGGAGGTCAAGACCGGCTTCGAATGCGGCCTGTCCATCCGTAACTTCAATGACATCATGGAAGGCGACCACCTGGAGATCTACGAAATCCAGGAAATTGCCCGGACGCTGTAAGTCATGCCAAAAGAGTATTCCCGCAGCCAGCGGGTGGCCGAGCAGATTCTGCGCGAGTTGGCCGAGCTGATCCGCCTGGAGGTCAAGGACCCCCGGGTGGGTTTCATTACCCTGACCGATGTCGAAATCACCCCCGATTACGCGCATGCCAAGGTGTATTTCACCTCCATGCGGGGCGAGGAGGGGTTGGACGAGATCCTGGTCGGCTTACGGCGGGCCAGTGGTTTCCTGCGCCGTGAGCTGGGTCGCCGGGTACGCATTCATACGACGCCCGAGCTGCACTTTCACTATGACCAGTCGGTGGAGCGCGGCAGTCGCATGTCGCAGCTGATCGATCAGGTGGTGAGGCAGGATCAGGCGCGTGCGCAGGATGGGGACGACGCGCAGCCGGGCGAAGGTGAGCTGCCCAGGGATGAGCGTTCCTGATGCAGCCGAGGCGTCGTGCCCGCCGTCAGGTCGACGGCGTGCTGGTTCTCGACAAGCCGCCCGGAATGACATCGAATGCTGCGCTGCAGACCGCTCGGCGCTTGCTGAACGCGGCCAAGGCAGGGCATACCGGCACGCTCGATCCGATGGCCACGGGTTTGTTGCCCCTTACCTTTGGTGAGGCGACAAAGTTTTCCCAGATGCTGCTCGATGCCGACAAGACCTATGAGGCATGCATCCAGCTTGGGGTCAGCACCGATACCGGAGATGCCGAAGGTACGGTACTTGAGCGCAGGCCGGTGGCGTTCGATGTGGGCGATGTGGCCCAGCTTGAACAAGTCCTCGCCTGTTTCAGGGGCGAGATCGAGCAGGTGCCGCCCATGTATTCGGCCCTCAAGCGCGATGGCAAGCCGCTCTATGAGTATGCGCGCGAAGGGGTCGAGGTGGAGCGCACGGCCAGGTGGGTGACGATTCATGCGCTCGACCTGCTGGCGGTGGACCGTGAGCAGGCACGCCTCACCGTCAGGGTGAGCAGCAGCAAGGGGACCTACATCCGCTCCCTGGCGATGGATATTGGGGAGAAGCTGGGATGTGGGGCACATCTGTGTGCCTTGCGCCGCACGGCGATTGGCCCGTTGCGCCTGGACGAAGCCGTCACCCTGGCGCAGCTTGAGGCGGTGGATGAGCCTGCACGCGATGCCCTGCTTGCACCACCGGATCGTCTGGTCGAGGTATTTCCGGCGGTGCGTCTGGATGAATCCCAGGCCCGTACGATTTTGCATGGACAGGGCCTGTCCGATGTACCGGATGGCCCGCAGGGGCTTGTCAGGCTGTATCATGGTCAGCGCTTTCTCGGCTTGGGAGAGCGGCAGGGGGATGGGCATGTGTTGCCCAAACGCCTCATTGCCACCTCGGATCAAGCCGTAGCAGTCCGAAATGATTGAGTTTTATGGCGCGTATTGGATATAATCCAACGCTTCGAATTAGCAGAACGATAGAGTAAACACCCACATGGCTCTCGATACCGCAACCAAGTCGCAGATCGTAAACGAATATCAGCGTGCTCCCGGTGATACCGGCTCGCCCGAAGTTCAGGTCGCGCTCCTTACCGCCCGCATCAACGGCCTGACCGGCCATTTCAAGGCCAACGCGAAGGATCATCACTCGCGCCGTGGTCTGCTGAAAATGGTCAGCCAGCGCCGCAAGCTGCTCGATTACCTGAAAGGTACTGACGCCGACAGCTACCGCAAACTGATCGAGCGTCTGGGCCTGCGCAAGTAACTCACACTTGCCGGCCGTGTCGAGTCGGGCATCAACAGACGTCAAGGCTCGATGAGCCATCAAGCCGGTACGGATCCTTACGGGCCGTACCGGCTTTGTTTTTGTCCGGCACCCGAATAACGCAGTTGTAGTTTGCTGCCCGATTGCTGAAAGGAATTCATCTTGCCTCAAGCCATTAAAAAAACCTTTGCCTATGGCGCCCATACCGTCACGCTGGAAACCGGGGAAGTTGCCCGCCAGGCCGGTGGTGCAGTGATTGTGAACATGGACGACACCGTGGTGCTGGCCACTGTGGTGGCTGCCAAGGACGCCAAGCCCGGTCAGGACTTTTTCCCGCTGACCGTGGATTATGTTGAAAAATTTTACGCAGCCGGCCGGATTCCCGGCGGTTTCTTCAAGCGCGAAGGTCGTCCGACCGAGAAGGAAACGCTCACCTGCCGCCTGATCGACCGTCCGATCCGTCCGCTTTTCCCGGATGGCTTCTACAACGAAGTGCAGATCATCGTTACGGTGCTGTCGCTCAATCCGGAAGTTGATCCGGACATCCCGGCGATGATCGGCGCCTCGGCAGCGCTGGCGATTTCCGGCGTGCCCTTCAATGGCCCGATCGGCGCCTGCCGGGTGGGTTATCAGAACGGTGAATACATTCTCAACCCGACCACCAGTCAGCTGGAAAGCAGCGAACTCAATCTGGTGGTGGCGGGCACTGAAACTGCGGTGCTGATGGTCGAATCCGAAGCGCGCGAGTTGTCGGAAGAGGTCATGCTCGGTTCGGTGGTGTTTGGTCACGAACAGATGCAGACCGCAATTCGTGCGATCAACGAACTGGTCGAGGTGGCAGGCAAGCCCGAGTGGGATTGGCAGCCGCCGGCGCGCAATGAGGCGCTGATCAACAAAGTCAATGAGCTGGCCCGTGCCGAGCTGGAAGAGGCCTTCCGCATCACGTCCAAGCAGGCACGTACCGAGCGGGTGAATGAAATCCGCCGGAAAACCATCGAGGCGATCACCGAAGCAGCCGAGATCGAGGTGTCGGGCAACGAGCTGAAGGACATCTTCCACGATCTGGAAGCCGACATCGTGCGTAGCCGCATCCTCTCGGGTGAGCCGCGCATCGATGGCCGGGATACCCGCACCGTGCGGCCGATCGACATTCGTGTGGGCGTGCTGCCGCGCACTCACGGCTCGGCCTTGTTTACCCGGGGCGAGACCCAGGCACTGGTGGTGGCTACGCTGGGTACGGGCCGCGATGAGCAGATCGTCGATGCGATTGGTGGCGAGTATCGTGAAAGCTTCATGCTGCACTACAACTTCCCGCCGTTTTCCACGGGCGAAACGGGCCGCATGGGGGTGACCAAGCGGCGCGAGGTGGGGCACGGTCGTCTTGCCAAGCGTGCGCTGGTTGCTGTGCTGCCCAGGCCTGAAGAATTCAGCTACACCGTCCGCGTGGTGTCAGAGATCACCGAATCGAACGGCTCTAGCTCCATGGCCAGTGTGTGCGGCGGCTCCCTGGCGATGATGGATGCCGGTGTGCCGCTGTCTGCTCACGTGGCAGGCATCGCCATGGGCCTGATCAAGGAAGGCAACCGCTTTGCGGTGCTGACCGACATTCTGGGCGATGAGGATCACCTCGGCGACATGGACTTCAAGGTGGCCGGTACCGACAAGGGTGTGACCGCGCTGCAGATGGACATCAAGATCCAGGGCATCACCAAGGAAATCATGCAGGTGGCGCTGGCCCAGGCCGGCGAGGGTCGCATGCACATCCTGCAGCAGATGCAGCAGTCACTGGCTTCGCATCGTGGTGAGGTGTCGGAGTTTGCACCGCGCATGATCACGATGAAGATCAACCCCGAGAAGATTCGTGATGTGATCGGTAAGGGCGGGGCGGTGATTCGCGGCCTGCAGGAAGAAACCGGCACGGTGATCGAACTCAATGACGACGGCCAGGTGACGATTTCTTCGGTCAGTGCCGAAGGAGCACAGGAAGCCAAGGCGCGTATCGAAGCGATCACCGCTGAGGTCGAGGTGGGCAAGATCTATGAGGGCACCGTGATGCGCCTGCTTGATTTTGGCGCCATTGTGAACATTCTGCCGGGCAAGGACGGTTTGCTGCACATCTCGCAGATTGCCAATGAGCGTGTGAATGCAGTGTCCGACTATGTGAAGGAAGGTCAGGTTGTGCGCGTCAAGGTTCTCGAGACCGACGAACGTGGCAAAATCCGGCTGAGTATGAAGGCTCTGCTGGAGCAGGCAGCTGCCGAATAAGTAAGCCCGAGCGCTCGTCAGAAAAAAGTTGCGCAAGATGTTTGACGAGCGCCCGGGGTATGTGTATTATTAGCGGCTCTCGGGGTGTAGCGCAGTCCGGTAGCGCGCTTGCTTTGGGAGCAAGATGTCGGGGGTTCGAATCCCTCCACCCCGACCAGCTATCCCCGATTGCCCGCGGAGCTCTGCCCGTAGCTCAACTGGATAGAGCACCGGCCTTCTAAGCCGGGGGTTACAGGTTCGATTCCTGTCGGGCAGGCCAGAAAAGTTTTATTGCCGATGCTTGAGTGTCGGTTTGCAGTAACAGTGGCGGCATTAGCTCAGTAGGTAGAGCACTGGATTGTGGCTCCAGGTGTCACCGGTTCGATCCCGGTATGTCGCCCCAAATACCAAGCTGTCTGAAGTCAGGCAGTTTCTCGAAAAGCCCTGATCTCGCATGATGCAGATCAGGGCTTTTTCTTGCTTTGACCATCCCAAAATCATAGTCCATGCGTATGTGTTGCTCTGGCGCGCATACCCGCTCGGATGAGAGCACTTGTTTCGTCATAATGTCTATGGCATTGTCTGGTGATGCGTATCGCCATTCTCGGTTTTGCCCTGGGAGTGTGGGGCGTGCAACAACTGGCGGCCTTGCCGTCGGTGGTGGGGTTGTTGCTGCTCGGGTTTGGAGGGGCTGGTGGTTTGTATCTGGGGCAAGGCGTGCGTGTGCGCTGGCGGATGTGGGGCGTGCAGTTGTTGTGTGGCGTGCTGCTGGGTGGGGCATGGGCCGGGCTGAGGGCGGAGTGGCGTTTGCAGGAGGCCTTGTCTGAAGACTTGCAGCGGGTGGACATTGTGCTCGAAGGGTGGGTGAATGGCTTGCCGCAATTCAACCCGGAGGTGGGGAGCGTTCGCTTCGGGTTTGTGGTGGAGCGTGCTGTTGGTGGCGAAGCGCTCCCCCGGCATCTGCTGTTGTCGTGGTATGCGCGAGGTGGCCAGGTTGTGCCGGCGCTGCGGCCAGGCGAGCGCTGGCAACTGAAGGTGCGCCTGAAGCGTCCCCATGGCTTCAGCAATCCACATGGTTTCGACTATGAGGCGTGGTTGCTGGAGCGCGGGGTGCGGGCCACGGGACATGTTCGCGTGGATGCGGGCAACCAGCGTGTTGACTCGGGTGTGCATGGCTGGATGAATCGGGTGCACCGCCTGCGGGGCGAGATCCGCGAGCGTTTTGCACAGCATCTGCCGGATGCGCAGTATGCAGGCATTTTGACGGCTCTGGTGATTGGCGATCAGCGTGGCATTGACGAGGCGCAGTGGCAGGTCTTTCGTAGCACCGGAGTGGCGCATCTGGTGGCGATCTCGGGCATGCATGTGTCGATGATGGCCGTGCTGTGTGGCGGGATGGTTGGCTGGCTGTGGCGGCGCAGTGTGCGTCTGATGTTGTGGTGGCCGGCGCGCAAGGCGTCGGTTCTGGCCGGTCTGATCGGGGCGGCAGGCTATGCGCTGCTGGCGGGCCTGGGTTTGCCCACCCAGCGCGCGCTGGTGATGCTGAGTGTGGCCGCAGTCGGCTATCTGTGTGCCCGGGAAACGCTTGGCAGCCGTTTGTGGGCGCAGGCTTTGCTGGTGGTGTTGCTGATCGATCCGTGGGCCGTGCTGTCCGCCGGTTTCTGGTTGTCGTTTGCTGCAGTGGGGGCGATTCTGTTCGTGATCAGCGGCCGCGCACGCAGGCTGCAGGGTTGGCGCGCTGTGTTGCAGGTGCAGTTGGCCATCTCGCTGCTGACAGCACCGCTGTTGCTGGTGTTGTTCAATGCTCTGCCGCTGGTTTCGCTGCCGGCCAATCTGGTCGCAATCCCGATGATGACGCTGGCCGTCGCGCCGCTGGCGTTGCTGGCGATGATGCCGCCGTTGACCCTGTTGCTTGATCTGGCGCACTGGATTCTGTCGGTGATGATGCTTTGGCTGGAATGGCTGGCGAGTTGGCCGCTTGCGCTGTGGCAGCAGGCCGCATTTCCTCCGGGGTTGATGATGGTGGTATGCGGTCTGCTGGTGTGGGCGATGCTGCCCGCCGGCACACCCTCCCGGGCGCTGGCGCTGTGCATGGTCTGTCTGGTTGTGTGGTCATGGTCACCGCCCAGGCCGGAATTGGGTGAATTTGTTACCAGCGTGCTGGATGTGGGCAATGGCATGGCGGTGCATGTCAGCACCTCCGGGCATGATCTGCTGTACGACACCGGGCCGCCGTATGGGCCATCTGCCGATGCGGGCTCACGGGTGATTCTGCCCTATCTGCGAGGGCTGGGTGTGTCACGTCTGAATGCGGTGGTGCTTTCGCATGACGACATCGATCACACCGGCGGTGCGGCCACCGTGCAGGCGGCCATGCCGGTTGAGCGTTGGTGGTTTTCTCCAGGCGCGGCACATGCGGCGCTGCGCGGACGCGGACAGTGGAAAGCGTGTGTTGCGGGTGAAGCCTGGGTGTGGGATGGGGTGCGTTTTGAGTGGTTGCACCCGGGGCCGGGGGAGGGGATGTTCAGGCGTGACAACGACAACTCGTGCGTTCTCAGGGTGGTCGCCGCGAGTGGACGCAGCCTGTTGCTTGCCGGTGATGTCGAGCGTGCAGCCGAGGCCAGTTTGCTGAGGCGAGAACGCCAGCGCGGGCGACTGGGCAGCGATGTGGTGCTGGTGCCGCACCACGGCAGTCGCTCCTCTTCGTCGCCGGACTTCGTGAAGGCCGTTGCGGCGCAGCATGCCGTGCATTCGGCCGGCTATTTGAATGCTTTCGGCCACCCCCACCCCGAGGTGTTGTCACGCTGGTCACAGGCCGGTGCGCGCAACTGGCGTACCGACCTACAGGGGGCTGTGCGGGTGCACATGGGAGATGAAGTGTTGGTGAGTGCCCAGCGCAGCCTGAAGCCACGCTACTGGCACGCGCTGCGATGACGCAGGGGCGCTCACCGGCCCGGCTTGTGCGGTTAAACTTCCCGCATGCATGTGCATGAGAATATGAGAATGGGTGGGCCGCTGATATGGGTTTTGTCGATGCAGTGAGGCGTTGGTTGCGACCCGCCGGGTCGATGGTGCAGGCGGTGGTCGGGCATGAGATGCGGGTGCGCTCGGTGCAATGTATCGGGCCACATGGGCTGCACCGCATGGCCTATACCGAATGGGGCGATCCGCACAACCGCAAGGTGCTGGTGTGCGTGCATGGTCTGACCCGCAACGGGCGCGACTTCGATGATCTGGCGCGCTGCCTGGCCGACGAATATCGCGTGGTGTGCCCGGATGTGGTTGGACGAGGGCGCAGCGACTGGCTGGGGGTGAAGGATGACTACGGTTTCCCGCTGTATGTGTCGGATATGGTCACGCTGCTTGCCAGGCTGGATGCCGAGACGGTGCACTGGGTGGGCACCTCGATGGGGGGCATCATCGGCATGTTGCTGGCCAGCCAGCCGCACACGCCGATCGAGCGCCTGGTACTCAATGATGTGGGGCCGGTGATCACCGCCGCCTCACTGCGCCGGATTGGCGAGTATGTGGGGCGCGCGCCCCTGTTTGCGGACATGGGCGAGGCTGAGGCCTGGCTTCGGGAAGTGGGCGCTTCGTTCGGGCCGCTGACCGATGCCCAGTGGCAGCACATCACGCAGCATTCGGTGGGCCCTGTCCCGGGGGGCTATGCGGTGGTGTACGACCCCGGCATTGGTGAGGTCTTCCGCAAAACTCCGCTGCTCGCAGATGTGAGTCTGTGGGAGGTGTATGACCACATCCGCTGCCCCACGCTGGCCATTCGTGGGGCTGAATCGGATCTGCTGGAGGCATCCACCCTGCATGCCATGGGGCAGCGCGGTCCGTGTGCCGAGTGCGTGGAGTTTCCCGGTGTGGGGCACGCGCCAATGCTCATGGATGCAGGGCAGATCGCCCGGGTCAGGGGGTTTTTGCTGGGTGCTGAAAGCGGATCGATGCGGAGTTGATGCAGTAGCGCAGCCCGGTGGGTGCCGGACCATCTTCGAAGACATGGCCAAGATGGGCACCGCAGTGCCGGCACAGCACTTCGGTGCGGTGCATGAAATGGCTGTGATCGTCCTGTTCGGCAACGTTCTCCGCGTTTGCGGCCGCCCAGAAACTGGGCCAGCCGCAGCCGGCGTCGAACTTGTGGGCCGCATCGAACAGTGGGGTGTCGCAGCAGATGCAGCGATACGTGCCTGCCGCCCAGTGATTCCAGTAGGCACCGGTGAACGGTCGTTCGGTGCCTTTTTCCCGGGTCACATGATATTGCTCCGGGGTCAGGCGGGCACGCCAGCGGGTGTCGGAGTGGACGTCACGGGCATCCGCAAGCGCCTCGGAAACGGGCTCGGTGGTTTCTTCCGAGCCGGGGGCTTTGTCGTCGTGGCCTTTCCTGTCGCTCATGGCGTGCTCCTGTGTGGGCCTCAGTGCAGATGGCGCGGCGTCTGCTCGGCGTGTTCCTCGGGCATTTCTGCGTGCACGATCTCACCGTCGGGGGAGGCGTACAGCGGTGAGCCGCAGTCATCGCAGTATTCCAGCGGAAAACGGTGCTCGAGGTTGACGATGTCATTGACGCCGCATTCACGCAGCACGGCTTCGATTTCGGTGGCGATGTCGGAGTTGTCGTCCTCCGGCCCGAGCAACGGCCACACCACCCCGTGCATCACCTGATCGTCGCCGTGGCGGGTGAAGCTGATGCGGTATTCCTGCAATTGCCGGTCGTGGAAAGGGGCAATCACGGCCCGCAGCCCGGATGACGGAATCTGCAGTTCGGCGCCGAGAAAGGCCACCGACGCATGGATCGCGTACGGTCGGCTGGAGCGATCGGCCTGACGGCTGGCTGCAAAGTAGGCCTCCGGCAGCACGACTTCGATTGCGCAGCCCGGCAGCAGCGGGGTGATGCAGGCCCCGCCCTGACTGCGCCACTGGCCAAGCGCCTGTTTGCGGTCGCTGCCGGTGCTTTCCTGCCAGTTGAACAGGGGCTGGTCACGCGGCACCGCCACGGCGGCGAGAAGGTAGCGGGTGTCGGACAGGAAGTGCACGGTCTCGGGCATGTTGCTGGTGTCGATGTGCAGGTCCTGGTTGTCCAGCGCGGCGCGCCCCAGAATGGCGGCAAATTCTGCGGTGGCGCAGTAGCCTTGCGGCAACTGGTCGGGGCTGAACAGGAAGTCGGCCACGGCCACCTGTGCCCCTTCTGCCAGCACATGGGCCTGCAGATGCACGCGCAGGTTGGCCATCACCGCCTTGGGCACGGTGTGGGTCGGGATGCGGAAGCGTGACCAGGCGAGCACCGGTGCGGCCAGCAGCAGGATGTCGTGCGCTTCGGATACGCCCAGCGCGTTCTCGGCACGCGATTCGATGCAGTCCGCCAGTTCTTCGTAGGCTCGCATCTCGGTGTTGTACAGATGATCGAGCGCGGCATTGAGCGCTTCTTCATCGTGGTTGCCGAGCAGGGTGTCGATGTGTGAGGACAGTTGCGATTCCCAGTAGCGGTCCTCGGCACGACTGCCGGACTCGGCCAGCCCGGTGGCCAGCCAGACCAGTTGTTCGGCTCCGCCGGCGAGACCGCCACGGCGTTTCTGTCGGGTTCTTTTCATTGCTTCCTCAGAGGTTTGCTTGATTCTGCGTGGTTTTGCGTGATTTTTCGGGATCGTCCGGAGGCTGTCTCAGAAGCCCGGGTTCTTCAGTCTGACGGCCTGCAGGATGATTGCGGAGATTTCCTCGATCGACTTGGTGGTTGAGTCGAGCCAGGGGATGTTCTCGCGGCGCATCATCTTCTGGGCCGCATCGATTTCGTAGCGGCAGTTGTCGAGTGAGGCGTAGCGGCTGTTCGGGCGGCGCTCCTGGCGAATCTGAACCAGGCGCTCCGGGGCGATGGTCAGGCCGAACAGCTTGCGACGGTGGTTGTTGAGTTCTCCGGGCAGCTTGTTGCGCTCGAAATCTTCCGGAATCAGTGGGTAGTTCGCCGCCTTCACGCCGAACTGCATGGCCAGGTACAGGCTGGTGGGCGTTTTGCCGGAGCGTGACACGCCCACCAGGATCACATCTGCATCGGCCAGTTCGCCGTCGGAGGATACCCCATCATCGTGGGCCATGGCGTAATTGATCGCTTCGATGCGCGCCTTGTAGTTCTGGCTGTCCGCAATGCCGTGAAAACGGCCGACCGCGTGCGTGGAGCGCATGCCCAGTTCGGTTTCCAGCGGGCCGATGAATTGCTCGAACAGATCGACGAACAGGGCATCGATGCCCTGCATGCCCCTGATCGTCTCAGGATTCACCAGGGTGCTGAAAACGATTGGGCGCATGCCGTCCTTGCGTGCCGCTTCGCGAATTTGCCGGCCACAGTCGATGGCCTTGTCGAGGTCGTCGACAAAGGGCATGCGCACCTGCCTGAAGTTGAACTCCGGGAACTGGGCAAGCAGGCTGTGACCGAGTGTTTCGGCGGTGATGCCGGTGCCGTCCGAGATGAAAAACACGGTGCGGGGGGTGGATGGGCTCATGATCGTCCGTGCGGTTGCGTGGAAAAGTGCACAAAGCCGCACACAAGTGGTGCGGCACAGCAGCAAAGTTCGGTAAAATCACATTTTGCGTTTTCCCCAACATTTTCGGAAGGCCATTCATGTCCCGCTACGTCATCCCTTTCACTGAACTTCGCATGACCGACGTTGATAAAGTCGGCGGCAAGAACGCTTCGCTTGGCGAAATGATCAGCCAGTTGCCTGCCAGCGTGCGGGTGCCGGGCGGTTTTGCCACGACGGCAGACGCTTACCGCGAGTTCCTGGCACATCAGGGGCTGGCTGACCGGATTCATGCCGCACTCGAATCGCTCGATGTGGACGATGTGGATGCGCTGGTGAAGGTGGGCGCCCAGATTCGTCAGTGGATTGTGGATACGCCGTTCCCGGCCCAGCTTGAGGCTGAAATCAAGGCTGCGTATGAGCAGATCACCTCGGAAGGGGAAGGCAGCTTTGCGGTGCGCTCCTCGGCCACGGCCGAAGACCTCCCGGATGCCTCGTTTGCCGGTCAGCAGGAAACCTTCCTGAACATCCACGGCTACGAGAACATCCTGCACGCGATGAAGGAAGTGTTCGCGTCCCTGTACAACGATCGGGCGATCGCCTACCGGGTGCACAAGGGTTTTACCCATGCCGAAGTGGCCCTGTCGGCTGGTGTGCAGCGCATGGTGCGCTCGGATACCGGTGCCTCCGGTGTGATGTTTACCATCGATACCGAATCGGGCTTTTCCGACGTGGTGTTCATCACCGCCTCCTACGGCCTGGGCGAAACCGTGGTGCAGGGCGCGGTGAACCCGGACGAATTCTATGTGCACAAGCCCACTCTGGCCTTGGGCAAGCCGGCCGTGGTGCGTCGCAACCTGGGTTCGAAGCTGATCAAGATGGTGTTTGCCGACAAGGCCGAGGCCGGCAAGTCGGTGCGTACCGTGGATGTGGCCGAAGCCGACCGCAACCGTTTCTCGCTCACCGACGAGGACGTGCTTGAACTCGCCCGCTATGCGGTGATCATCGAACAGCACTATGGTCGCCCGATGGACATCGAGTGGGGCAAGGATGGCGGGGATGGCAAGCTCTACATCCTGCAGTCCCGTCCCGAGACGGTCAAGTCGCAGTCCTCCGGGCTGGTGATGGAAAAGTACCGCCTCAAGCAATACGGCAAGGCGCTCACCCACGGCCGCGCGATCGGCCAGAAGATCGGCGCCGGCACCGTGCGCGTGGTCAAGGACGCTTCCGAGATGAACCGCGTGCAAGCCGGCGACATCCTGGTCACCGACATGACCGACCCCAACTGGGAGCCGGTGATGAAGCGCGCCAGCGCCATTGTCACCAATCGCGGCGGGCGTACCTGCCACGCGGCGATCATCGCGCGTGAGCTGGGCATCCCGGCCATCGTCGGCTGCGGCAACGCCACCGAGGTGCTGGAAGAGGGCGATTCGGTCACCGTGTCTTGCGCCGAAGGCGACACCGGTTATGTGTATCGCGGCAAGCTGGAATTCGAGGTCATCACCACCGACATGGGCAACTTGCCCGACATTCCGGTGAAGATCATGATGAACGTGGGCAACCCGGAACTCGCCTTCGAGTTTGCGCAGATTCCCAACGGTGGTGTTGGTCTGGCGCGGGTGGAGTTCGTCATCAACAACATGATCGGCATTCACCCGAAGGCGATCCTTGAGCTGGGCCAGGTGCCAGCCAGCCTGCGTGACGAGATCACGCGTCGTTCGCGCGGTTACGCCACGCCCAAGCAGTTCTTCATCGAAAAGCTGGTCGAAGGCATTGCCACGATTGCGGCTGCCTTCTATCCGAAGCCGGTGATCGTGCGCATGTCGGACTTCAAGTCCAACGAATACCGCAAGCTGCTCGGTGGCGACATCTATGAGCCGGAAGAGGAAAACCCGATGCTGGGTTTCCGTGGCGCTTCGCGCTACATCGCGCATTCTTTCCGTGACTGCTTCGAGATGGAAGTGGCCGCCATGAAGCGGGTGCGCAACGAACTGGGGCTCACCAACGTGCAGGTGATGATCCCCTTCGTGCGCAATCTGGAAGAAGCTGCCGGGGTGGTCGAGTTGCTCGCCGAACACGGTCTGAAGCGTGGTGAAGACGACCTCAAGCTGATCATGATGTGCGAGATCCCCTCCAATGCGATTCTGGCTGATCAGTTCCTGGAGCATTTCGATGGCTTCTCCATCGGCTCGAACGACCTGACCCAGCTCACCCTTGGGCTGGACCGCGATTCCGGTCTGGTGGCGCACGCCTTCGACGAGCGCGATCCGGCGGTCAAGCAGCTGCTTTCCATGGCCATCCAGAGCGCCAACAAGCTCGATAAATATGTCGGCATCTGCGGCCAAGGGCCGTCCGACCATGCTGATTTTGCTGAATGGCTGATGGACGAAGGCATCCAGACCATCTCGCTGAACCCCGACACGGTGGTCGATACCTGGCTGAAGCTCGCCGCGCATCGCAAGTGACGGGTTGGGGCACGGGCGCATCGGTCCGCGCCTGCGCAGGCTGACATGACGGCAGTCTCCGGACTGCCGTCGTTGCGTTCACTGTCTCATTCCGGAGTGAAACAAGACATGTCTTTGGTGTTAGACTTCCGCGTTCATTTTTCATTTTGTCCAACAGTGTTGAGGCAAATACAACCCGGGTGACCGGTGTGTCACCCCCAGTCATCGATCTGAACAAGCGTTCGCGTGGGTGTTTGGCGGAGCAGGAGTTTCGAGCATGGCTTTCATGATTGTTTCAGCGGGACGGGTTGCATCTTCGGCAACGCGCACCGTGCGCCTGAGTGTCATGGTGGTGTCGCTGCTGGTTGTGGTGCTGCTGATGTTTGCAGCCGGCCTGCTGGTCGGGGCCAGGTGGTTGTCGGATTCAAGTGCCGATGTGTCAATGCCGCAGCCGGAGCGTGTGGCTGCCGCTGCCGCTGCCGCTGCGGAACCGGTGGTGACTGAAAAGCCAGAAGTCGTGCCCTCCAATGGAGGGGAGGGGGCTGAGAACCGGCTGTTGATCGAGCGTCTGGGCGAGCTTTCGGGGCGAGTGATACAGTTGGAGGCCGAGGCGATGGCGCTCACCGAGCGTATTGGGGCCATTCAGGATTTTGAGACCCGGGTTGCTGGCGAAGACTTCGAAAACATCAAGGGACGACTCGCCAGAACGCCGCCGGGGCGGCCTTCCGGTGGCCCCCTGCTTGAAGCGTTGCCGGAGCCATCCGAGGCGACGCGCAGTCCCGTGCCATCGGTCACCACCGACATGCTGGACCAGATGGTGGGCGTCGAGTCCGAGATCGGGCGCCTGGCCGAACTGCTGGCCGAACTTGACCGGCTTGCAGCGAGCATCAACATTACCCATCTGTCCTTCCCGGGGCGTTCGCCCATGCCCGAGCAGCGCATCACCTCGGCGTTCGGAAACCGGATCGATCCATTCAACAGGCGTCGCGCCTTCCACAGCGGGGTGGATTATCCCGCACCCAAGGGAAGTCCGATTCATGCCAGTGCCGGTGGCAAGGTGATTTTTGCGGGGCGTCGCCCGTATTATGGCAACACGGTCGAGATCGACCACGGTGCTGGACTGGTGACGCGTTATGCGCACGCCTCCCGCCTGAATGTCAAGCTGGGCGATGTGGTGATGCCCGGCGAAAAGATTGCGGAGGTGGGCTCCACCGGGCGTTCCACCGGACCGCATTTGCATTTCGAAATTCTCAAGGATGGACATTTTGTCGATCCGACCATTTATCTGGCCCGCTTCTGATCTGCGTACCCTGCTATCGTGAGTCGAAAACTGCCCGTCAATCGCAACCTGACCAGCGCTTCTCTGGCGCTTGCTCCTCGATGCAGTCCGCTACGCGGCGTCCTTCTTGTGTTCCTTGGCCTGACCATGGGGCTGTTGGCGGCGGGCGTGTTCTGGCTTGCGTTCGATGCCACGGTGGTGCCCGAGAGGGGAGCCCCCGCTGCGGCGATGGATGAGGCCGGTCTGGATGCGCTGCGCGAGGCTCACGCCGAGCAGACGCGTGCAAACGAGGCGCTGAAAGATTCGCTGAGCGCGGCAATCACCGATCTTGAAATCGAGAAGGCCACCCGGCAGGAGTTGGAGCGGCAGCTTGGCCTGTTGAATCAGCAACTCAAGGAAGCGAATGAAGCGCTGGAGTTTTTTCGCTCCAACACTGATGGCGCGCAGTGAGCAGGGTCTGCGCGCGCGAAAAACCGCCGGAGAGTGGGAGGCATGATGTTCGGCAAAAAAAAGGATAAACGTAACGCAATCGAGGTCACCCGCCTGTCCAGTCTGGTAGCGGACAATCTGCAGGTGGTCGGTGATGTGCTGTTCACCGGTGGCCTGCGGGTGGATGGCAAGATCGAGGGCAATGTGCTCGGGCGCGAGGGCGAGAAGAGTCTGATCGTGCTCAGCCAGAAAGGCTGCATCGTGGGGCGGGTGCGCGCCTACGATGCGGTGATCAATGGCACCATCTCGGGCGATCTGGAGGTGGAGCATTTTCTCGAACTGCAGGCCGGGGCGCGCGTGTCCGGCAACATCAGTTATCGGCAACTGCAGATGGAGTGTGGGGCCACCATAGAAGGGCAGCTGGTGTGCACCGAAGACGTGCGGACCGTACTCCAGGAGCGTTCTGCTGCACCTGTCGTGCCGGCACGGCTCGCCATGCCCGTGGTTGAATCGTCTGCCACGCAGGATGACGAAGCCACGGTTACCCCCTCTTCGCTGGGGCCTGCGTCGCGCCCCTGAGCGCTCGGGGCGTGTGGGCCGGGGAGTCGGGTATAATCGGGCGTTTGGGTTGCAGCGCCCGTCAGGGGGCCACTCAAGTCCGATCCCCATCACTGATCCTACCCCATGGCCATGATCCTCAAACTGCGCGGCGCCGACGCGCTTTCCGCTTCCCGTCTTGACCGTCTTGCGAGCAACCTTTCCGCCATTGTGCCCAGGCTCAAGGGGCTGAGTGCGGAGCACTGGTATTTCGTTGAGCTGTCCGCCGCACTGGAGGCCGACGAGCAGGCTCGTCTGGTCGAGCTGATCGGTGCCACGCCGTCTTCGTCCGAGGCGCCGCAGGGCACGCCGCTGCTGGTGGTGCCGCGTCTGGGCACGATTTCGCCCTGGTCGTCCAAGGCCACCGACATTGCCCGTCAGTGTGGTTTCGAAAAACTGCTGCGCATCGAGCGTGGCATCGCCTTCGTGCTGGATGTGAAGGGCGGGCTGGATGAGCGCCAGTTCTCGGCGGTGTTGCCGATGCTGCACGACCGCATGACCGAGTCCGTGCTGCAGGATGTGGACGCGGCCGAAGCCCTGTTCCATCACTACGAACCCCAGCCGCTCACTTCGGTGGATGTGCTGGGCGGAGGACGTGCGGCGCTGGTCGGCGCGAATGCCGAACTGGGGCTGGCGCTGTCCGAGGATGAGATCGACTATCTGGTGGACAACTTCAGTCGCATCGGGCGCAATCCCACCGATGTCGAACTGATGATGTTTGCGCAGGCCAATTCAGAGCACTGCCGCCACAAGATTTTCAATGCCGACTGGGTGATCGATGCACGCCCGATGGACAAGACCCTGTTTGGAATGATCCGTGACACCCACAAGGCTCACCCCGAAGGCACGGTCGTGGCGTATTCCGACAATGCCTCGGTGATCGAAGGGGCCGAGGTCGATGTGCTGTATCCGGATGCCGATGGCCAGTGGCGTTATCACCGGGAACTGACGCACATTCTGGCGAAGGTCGAAACGCACAACCACCCCACTGCGATTTCGCCCTTTCCGGGCGCAGCCACCGGGGCCGGAGGCGAGATTCGTGACGAGGGCGCGACCGGGCGCGGTTCGCGTCCCAAGGCCGGGCTGACCGGTTTTTCGGTGTCGAACCTGAACATCCCCGATTTTCCGCAACCCTGGGAGAAGCCCTACGGCCGGCCGGAGCGCATCGCTTCGGCGCTGGACATCATGATCGAAGGGCCGATCGGGGGGGCTGCGTTCAACAACGAATTTGGCCGGCCGAATCTGGCGGGCTACTTCCGCAGCTTCGAGCAGGAAGTGATGGGCGAGGTACGCGGGTACCACAAGCCGATCATGATTGCGGGGGGGCTGGGCAACATCCAGTCCGGGCAGTCCTTCAAGAAGCAGTTCGCTCCGGGCACCCTGCTGATCCAGCTCGGCGGGCCGGGGATGCTGATCGGCCTCGGGGGCGGTGCGGCATCGAGCATGACCACGGGCACGAACACGGCCGATCTTGACTTTGCTTCGGTGCAGCGCGGCAACCCGGAAATCCAGCGCCGTTGCCAGGAGGTCATCGACCGCTGCTGGCAGCAGGGCGAAGCCAATCCGATTTTGTCGATTCACGATGTGGGGGCGGGCGGGCTGTCCAATGCCATGCCCGAACTGGCCGACTCGGCGGGCTTGGGCGCGCGCTTCGAGCTGCGCGAGGTGCATATCGAGGAGCCGGGCATGAGCCCGCGCGAAATCTGGAGCAATGAGTCGCAGGAGCGCTACGTGCTTGCGGTGTCGCCCGAGCGCCTGGACGACTTCCGGGCCATCTGCGAGCGCGAGCGTTGCCCGTTCGCAGTGCTCGGCGAAGCCACCGACGATGGCCACCTCACCGTGACCGACCGTCATTTCGGCAACAAGCCGGTGGACATGGAAATGCAGGTGCTGCTCGGAAAGCCGCCGAAGATGACCCGCAATGTGTCGCGCCGCGTGGTGCATCTGCCACCGTTCGACACCACCGACTATGACCTGCGCGAAGCCGGCCTGCGCGTGCTGCGCCTGCCGGCCGTGGCCTCCAAGGAGTTTCTCATCACCATTGGCGACCGTTCGGTGGGCGGGCTGGTGGCACGTGACCAGATGGTCGGCCCCTGGCAGGTGCCGGTGGCCGATGTGGCGGTGACTGCCATGAGCTTCACCGGCCATCGCGGTGAAGCCTTTGCCATGGGCGAGCGTACGCCGGTGGCCTGCCTGGATGCCAGCGCATCGGTCAGGCTGGCGGTGGGCGAGGCCATCACCAACATTGCCGCCGCGCAGATTGCCGGGCTGGGGCAGGTGAAACTGTCCGCCAACTGGATGGCCGCTGCCGGACATCGTGGTGAGGATGCCCGCTTGTTCGACGCGGTGAGTGCGGTGTCGACCTTCTGCCAGTCTGCCGGATTGGCGATTCCGGTGGGCAAGGATTCGCTGTCCATGAAGACCGCATGGAGCGAAGAGGTGGGCGGCAAAGCGGTGGACAAGCAGGTGATTGCACCCCTGTCGCTTATCGTGACGGCTTTTGCGCCGGTAGAGGACATCCGTCGTACGCTTACTCCGCAGCTGCAAATCAGCGAAGGGGTGGAAACCGACCTGATTCTGATCGATCTGGGCAATGGCCGGAATCGGCTGGGGGGCTCGGCGCTGGCGCAGGTGTATGGCTCGGTGGCCGAACACGCGCCCGATGTCGATGCACAGCAGTTGGCCGCGTTTTTCGAGCTGATCCAGCAGTTCCGCCGTGACGGCCTGCTGCTGGCCTACCACGATCGCAGCGATGGCGGCCTGTTTGCGACGCTGTGCGAAATGGCCTTTGCGTCACACTGCGGTCTGTCGGTATTGCTCGATACGGTGTGCTTCGACCCCTACATGAACGATGTGGATGGCCTGGACAAGAAGCCGGACACCATCAAGGGCCGTCTTGACGACCGTCTGTTCTCCGGCCTGTTCGCCGAGGAACTGGGCGCAGTGATTCAGATCCGCCGCGAGGACCGTGCCCGCATCACCGCGCCGCTGGCCGGGGCCGGCCTGGCCTACCACTTTGTCGGTGAGCCCAACGACAAGGACGAACTGCGCTTCTGGCGTAATGCGAAGCTGGTGTTCAATGCTCCGCGAGCCGAGTTGCAGCAGGCGTGGAGCGAAACCAGTTATCACATTGCCCGGCTGCGTGACGACCCCGAATCGGTACAGCAGGCATTCGATGCGATGGCCCGGGGAGATGATCCTGGCCTGTCGGTCAGCACCACGTTCGATCCGGCCGAGGACATTGCCGCCCCGATGATTGCCACGGGGGTGCGTCCTCCGGTGGCGGTGCTGCGCGAGCAGGGCGTGAATTCCCACGTCGAGATGTCTGCCGCATTCGAGCGGGCCGGTTTCCAGCCGCATGATGTGCATATGTCCGACCTGCAGTCGGGCCGGGTGAAGCTGGATGACTTCATCGGTCTGGCTGCCTGCGGTGGTTTCTCGTACGGCGACGTGCTCGGGGCGGGGCAGGGCTGGGCCAAGTCCATTCTGTTCAATCCGGAGCTGCGGGCGATGTTCGAGCGCTTCTTTACCCGTGAGGACAGCTTTGCGCTGGGGGTGTGCAATGGCTGCCAGATGATGGCGCATCTGGCCCCGATCATTCCGGGGGCGGAGCACTGGCCGCGCTTCCATCGCAACCGCAGCGAGCAGTTCGAAGCTCGCTTCGTGATGACCGAGGTACTCGACAGCCCGTCGATCCTTCTGGCCGGCATGGCCGGCAGCCGCATGCCGATCGTGGTCAGCCATGGCGAGGGCAGGGCGGTGTTCCGGGAGGAGGCCGACCGCCTGGCCGCGCTGGGCAGTCTGCGCTACATCGACAACAGCGGGGCGGTGGCCGAACGCTATCCGTTCAACCCGAACGGTACGCCGGATGGGGTGACTGGCTTCACTACGGCGAACGGTCGTTTCACCATCATGATGCCCCACCCGGAGCGCACCTTCCGCAGTGTGCAGATGAGCTGGCGCCCGCACACGCTGGGTGAGGACTCGCCCTGGCTGCGCATGTTCCGCAATGCCCGTCGCTGGGTAGGCTGAGCGGTCATGAACGAGGGTCTCCGGGGGGCTACCGGAGGCCGTTTTGCTTGAGACGGGTCAAGGTGCCGTGTGCCTGGCCCGCTATACTCGCCCTGAATGCCTGAAGGAGAAATCATGCTTTCCAGAGCACGCAAGGCCGTGAGCCGTGTGCAGCGGTTGATGTGGATGTTGCTGCTGGCCGTGTTGTTGACGGCCTGCGCCGAACAGGGGCCGGGCTTTCACGCGGCGGACATCACCGGCGCGAACTACGGCAAGGATTTCCGGCTGGTCGATTCGGAGGGACAACTGCGTACCCTGGCAGATTTCCGTGGCAAGGTGGTGGTGCTGTATTTCGGTTTCATCCAGTGTCCGGATGTGTGCCCCACCGCACTGTTGCGGGCTGTTGAGGCGAAGGGCTTGCTCGGCGACCAGGGCGAACGCATGCAGGTGGTCTATATCACGGTCGACCCCGAGCGCGACACGCCGGACATCGTGAAGGAATACATGGCCGCCTTCGATCCGGCGTTCATCGGTCTGCATCCGACGCTGGAAGAGCTGCCGGAGGTGGCAAAAACCTTCCGCGTGTTCTACCGCAAGGTGCCCACGGGTGAGTCCTACACCATGGACCACACGGCCACCTCATTCGTTTACGACACCGAGGGCCGGCTCAGGCTGGCCATTCCACACGCACAATCGGCCGAGCACATGGCCGCAGACTTGCGAACCCTGCTCGGCATGGCAAAGTAAGCACACGCTCGCTGGCGTGTGCGTGTGCCGAAGGCCAGCAAAAACGGCAGCGGGGTTGATCACCCGGCTGCCGCTTTCCTTGCCCCTGCGCTTCAGGTGCCGAGGTGCTTACATTCCCTGATACAGCGGACCTTCGCCGCCTTGCGGCACCACCCAGTTGATGTTTTGTGTGGGGTCCTTGATATCGCAGGTCTTGCAGTGCACGCAGTTCTGCGCATTGATCTGCAGGCGGGAGCCAGCCTCTTCCTGCACGATTTCATACACCCCTGCCGGGCAGTAACGCTGCTCCGGTGCGTCGTAACGGGCAAGGTTGACCGTGATCGGCACCGAGGCGTCCTTCAGCTGAAGGTGACAGGGTTGCTCTTCCTCGTGGTTGGTGTTGGAGAGGAACACCGAGGACAGACGATCGAAGGTGAGCACGCCGTCGGGCTTGGGATACTCGATCTTCGGGCATTCGGACGCGGGTTTCAGCGTGGTGTGATCGGCGCTGTTGTGCAGTGTCCAGGGGGCCTTGCCGCGCAGCACGATCTGGTCGAAGCCGAACAGCAGCGAACCGAGAATCAAGCCTTTCTTCATGTAGGGCTTGAAGTTGCGTGACTTGTGCAGCTCCTCGTGCAGCCAGCTTTCGCGGAATGCTTTTGGATAGGCGTCCAGTTCGTCGCGGCTGCGTTCGGCCGTCACGGCCTCGAAAGCTGCCTCCGCAGCCAGCATGCCGCTCTTGATCGCCGCATGAATGCCCTTGATGCGTGCAGCGTTGAGATAGCCCGCATCGTCGCCGATCAGGGCGCCGCCGGGGAAGGTGGTTTTCGGCAGCGATTGCAGGCCACCGGCAGCCAGGGCGCGGGCGCCATACGACAGGCGCTTGCCGCCTTCGAGGAATTTGCGCACTTCCGGATGCGTCTTGTAGCGCTGGAACTCTTCAAATGGCGACAGGTGCGGATTGCTGTAGTTAAGACCGACAACGAACCCCACCGCAACCAGATTGTCCTCCAGGTGATACATGAAGGAGCCGCCGTAAGTCTGCGTGTCCAGCGGCCAGCCAGCGGTGTGCATCACCATGCCCGGCACATGCTGGCTGGCCGGCACTTCCCACAGTTCCTTGATACCGATGCCGTAGGTTTGCGGATCGACCCCCTCGCGCAGATTGAAGCGAGTCTCGAGCTCCTTGCCCAGATGACCACGGCAGCCCTCGGCAAACAGGGTGTAGCGTGCATGCAGCTCCATGCCGGGCTGGTGGTTGGGGCCGGGTGTGCCGTCGCGGTGCAGGCCCATGTCGCCGGTGGCGATGCCCTTCACCGCGCCGTTTTCGTCATACAGCACTTCGGCTGCGGCAAAACCGGGGTAGACCTCGATGCCGGCAGCCTCGCACTGCTCGCCCAGCCATTTTGCGAGATGCCCCAGGCGCACGATGTAGTTGCCGTGGTTGGTGAAGCAGTCGGGCAGCAGCGCATTGGGGGTGCTGCGGGCGCCGCTTTCGGTCAGGAACAGGAAGCGGTCTTCGGAAACTTCGGTCTGGACCGGTGCGCCCTTTTCCTTCCAGTCGGGAATCAGCTCGTTCAGCGAGCGGGGGTCGAGCACGGCGCCCGACAGCGAATGGGCGCCAATCTCCGCGCCCTTTTCGATCAGGCAGATCGACACGTCCTGCCCCTTCTCGTCGGCGAGCTGCTTGAGACGCAGCGCTGCGGCCAGTCCTGCAGGGCCTCCTCCGACGACCAGGACATCGAATTCCATCGATTCGCGTTCCATATTGTGCTTCTCCTCGCGGTGCTTCCGGTTATACGGTTGTCTGTCCAGCCGGGCAGCGCCGGTGCGCCGTGACTGAACCTGCTCTGGCAATGCGGCAACACTTCACATGCTAGTATCACCGACATCGGTAACATACGGTGGCGTATGTTACATTAGCTCCCGCCGGTTGATCAAAAGGAGATGAATCAATGCACGAAGAACGCAAACTGCTGCTCACCACGCGCATGCCGGTGCGCTGGGGCGACATGGACTACTACGGCCATGTCAACAACACGGTGTACTTTCGCTATTTCGAGCAGGCGCGGGTGGAGTGGATCGAGAACATGGGTTTTCCCGTGAGTCCGTCCGAGGAAAGCGGGGCGGTCATCGTGAACGCCGATTGCACCTTCAGGATTCCGGTAAACTACCCGGCCACCGTGGAGATCAAAGTGTTTGCCGGCAAGCCCGGACGCAGCAGCGTGATGACCTGGTACGAGCTGTATGTGGTCGGCGATGAGCGCCTTTACGCAGAGGGTTCGGCCAAGGTGGTGTGGATGAATCCGGCCACCGGCAAGTCGGTGCCCTTGCCCGAGCGCCTGCGCGAACTGCTGTAAGGGTGGCACGCCGGTCAGTGACAAGCAGGCAAGCAGTACCCCTAACCATACAAATAAACCAATAAGCAGGAGACTTTCAGATGACGGCCGTAGCCGAGCGCCCATTGTGGACCCCATCCGCAGAACGTATTGCCCAAGCCAATCTCACCGCGTTTGCCCGCAAGGCCGAAGCGCGCTGGGGCGTGAGCCTGCCCGATTACGAGGCACTGCATGCCTGGTCGGTGCAGGCCCCGGAGCAGTTCTGGAGCAGCGTCTGGGACGGCGATGAAGCCGGCACGGGCGTGCTGGGCGAGGCCGGCAGTGTGGTGCTGGCCGATGGCGACCGCATGCCGGGGGCACACTGGTTTCCCGAAGCCAGGCTGAACTTTGCGCAGAACCTGCTGCGCAGCCGCGATGCCCACGATGCGCTGGTGTTCTGGGGCGAAGACAAGGTGAAAAACCGCCTCAGCCATGGCGAGCTGTATCGCGAGGTGGCACGCTTTGCCGCCGCATTGCGCGAGCAGGGTGTGGTGCGTGGCGACCGGGTGGCGGCCTACATGCCGAACATGCCCCAGACCATCGTTGCAATGCTGGCTGCAGCCAGCATCGGTGCGATCTTCACCTCGGCTTCGCCCGATTTCGGGGTGCAGGGCGTGATCGACCGCTTCGGTCAGACCCTGCCCAAGGTGCTGATTGCCTGCGACGGCTACTGGTACAACGGCAAGATCGTTGATGTGCTGCCCAAGCTGGTCGAGATCGTGCCGCAGCTGCCCACGGTCGAGCGCGTGGTGGTGGTGCCTTATGTGCATGGCGAGCACGACCTGTCGGCCATTCCGCATGCGCGCATGTGGGACGCCTTCGTCGAGGATCACCGCGCGGTGACCGAGATCGAATTCGTCCAACTGCCGTTCGATCATCCGCTCTACATCATGTATTCATCGGGCACCACGGGCGTGCCCAAGTGCATCGTGCATTGTGCGGGCGGCGCCCTGTTGCAGCATCTCAAGGAACACCGTCTGCATGGCGATGTGAGGCCTGGCGACCGGGTGTTCTACTTCACCACCTGCGGCTGGATGATGTGGAACTGGCTGGTGTCCGGTCTGGCAGCGGGCGCCACGCTGCTGCTGTACGATGGCTCGCCCTTCATCGGCAAGGGCACGATCCTCTTCGACTATGCCGACGCCGAGCGCATGACCCACTTCGGCACGTCGGCCAAGTTCATCGATGCGATCGCCAAGATCGAGCTCAAGCCGCGCGAGACGCACCGCCTGGAAGCCCTGCGGGTGATGATGAGCACCGGCAGCCCGCTGGTGCCGGAAGGCTTCGACTACGTATATCGCGACATCAAGGCCGACCTGCAGCTGTCGTCGATTTCCGGGGGCACCGACATCATTTCCTGCTTCGTGCTGGGCAGTCCGTGGCTGCCGGTGTGGCGTGGCGAGATCCAGTGCAAGGGCCTGGGCATGGCGGTCGAGGTGTTCGATGAAGAAGGCCGTCCGCTCAGTGGCGAGAAGGGCGAGCTGGTGTGCACCCGCCCCTTCCCGGTGATGCCGGTAGGGTTCTGGAACGATCCGCAGGGCGAGAAGTATCGTGCCGCCTACTTCGAGCGCTTCGACAACATCTGGTGCCATGGAGACTTCTGCGAGGTCACCGGACATGGTGGGCTGATCATCTATGGCCGCTCCGATGCCACCCTCAACCCCGGTGGCGTGCGCATCGGCACGGCCGAGATCTACCGCCAGGTGGAGAAGCTGCCCGAAGTGGTCGAGTCCATCGTCATCGGCCAGGACTGGCCGCCGCAGCAGCCCAACGACGTGCGTGTGGTGCTGTTCGTCAAGCTGCGCGACGGGCTCACGCTGGATGAAGCGCTGGTCAAGCGCATCAAGCAGACCATTCGCGACAACACCACGCCGCGCCATGTGCCGGCGAAGGTGCTGCAGGTGGCCGACATTCCGCGCACCAAGAGTGGCAAGATCGTCGAGCTGGCGGTGCGCAATGTGGTGCATGACAAACCGGTGCGCAACAAGGAGGCGCTCGCCAACCCCGAGGCGCTTGCACACTTTGCCCATCGTGCCGAATTGGCAGACTGAGGGCCGACTGAACGCACCGCATGGTGTACAAGGAGCAGGCAACATGCTGATGAACCGAGATAAATCCACGCTGCTCATCATCGATGTGCAGACCCGGCTGGCGCCGGCGATCCACGACGGGCAGCGGGTGGTGGAGCGCTGCATCTGGCTGGCCGGCGTGGCCAACCGCATGAGCGTGCCGGTGGTGGTGACCGAACACTTTCCCGACAAGATCGGCGCCACGCTCGACGCGCTGAAAGCCGTCACGCCGGACGCCTGCTATGTAAGCAAGCAGTGCTTTTCCGGTCAGGCCGAAGGGCGCCTGGACGCCACTGCAGTGGGGGAGCGGCGCCAGGTGGTTGTTTGCGGCACCGAGGCCCATGTGTGTGTCCAGCAGACTGCGCTGGAGTTGCGCTGGGCCGGCAAGGAAGTGTTTGTGGTCGCCGATGCCTCGGGTTCGCGCGATCCGGCCAACCGAGATCTGGCGTTTGAACGCATGCGGGCACACGGCATCGAGATTGTCTCTTCGGAGATGGTTGCGTTCGAGTGGCTGCAGCGTGGTGGTACCGAGCTGTTCCGCACGGTCAACCGCGATTTCATTCGCTGAGTACCTGCGGCCGTACCCGCCCCGGGCGGGTACGGGGCCGGCAGGCGGTGAGGGGGATTTTGCGCCTGCCGTCCTTCCGGAGCGGGGGTGACTTCGGTTATCATCGCGCTTTCCCGCAGTTGCATTCTCATGACCAAATACGTCTTCGTTACTGGCGGTGTCGTGTCCTCTCTGGGCAAGGGCATCGCGGCGGCCTCGCTGGGCGCCATCCTGGAATCCCGCGGCATCAAGGTCACGCACCTCAAGCTGGATCCTTACATCAACGTCGATCCGGGCACGATGAGCCCGTTTCAGCACGGCGAGGTGTTCGTCACCGAGGACGGTGCCGAAACCGACCTCGATCTCGGTCACTACGAGCGCTTCACCAGCGCCCGCATGAGCCGCGCGAACAACTTCACCACCGGTCAGATCTACGAATCGGTGATCAAGAAGGAGCGTCGCGGCGAATACCTGGGCAAGACCGTGCAGGTGATCCCGCACATCACCGACGAGATCAAGCTGTCCATCAAGCGTGGCGCAGCCGGGGCCGATGTGGCCATCGTCGAGGTGGGCGGCACCGTGGGCGACATCGAGTCGCTGCCGTTTCTCGAAGCCATCCGTCAGATGGGCATCGAGGAGGGGCGCAACCGCACCTGTTTCATCCACCTCACGCTGCTGCCCTACATTCCCACGGCCGGTGAGCTGAAGACCAAGCCCACCCAGCATTCGGTGAAGGAATTGCGCGAGATCGGCATCCAGCCCGACATCCTGCTGTGCCGTGCGGACCGCTCGATTCCGGCCGACGAGCGCAAGAAGATCGCGCTGTTCTGCAACGTGATGCCCGAGGCGGTGATCGAGTGCCTGGACGCGGACTCCATCTACAAGATTCCCGGCATGCTGCATGACCAGATGCTCGACGAGATCGTCTGTCACAAACTGGGCATCCTGGCGCGTGCGGCCGACCTGAGCGTGTGGGAGAACCTCATCGATGCGCTCGAAAATCCGAGACAGTCGGTGGACATCGCCTTTGTCGGCAAGTATGTCGATCTCACCGAGTCCTACAAGTCGCTGATCGAGGCGGTCAATCACGCCGGCATGCACACCCGCAGCAAGGTGAACATCCACTTCATCGATTCGGAAGATATCGAAAGCAGCGGGACCGCGATGCTCGCACGCATGGATGCCATCCTGGTGCCGGGCGGTTTCGGCAAGCGTGGCACCGAAGGCAAGATTGCCGCAATCCGTCATGCCCGCGAAAACCGGGTGCCGTATCTGGGCATCTGCCTCGGCATGCAACTCGCGGTGGTCGAGTTTGCGCGCAATGTGGCCGCCATGGACGGGGCGCATTCCACCGAATTCGAGCAGGATACCCCCTACCCGGTGATCGGCCTGATTACCGAATGGCAGGATCGCAGCGGCAAGCGCGAGAAGCGCAGCGCAGAATCCGACCTGGGAGGCACGATGCGTTTGGGGGGGCAGGTGTGCCATCTGGCCGAAGGCTCGCTGGCGCGCGAGATCTATGGCGCCGATGACATTCTGGAGCGTCACCGTCACCGCTACGAAGTGAACAACACCTTGTTGAGCAGACTCGAAGAAAAGGGGCTGCGCGTCTCCGGCCGCGCTCCGGGCACGGATCTATGCGAAATGGTCGAACTGCCGGCAGAGGTGCATCCCTGGTTTGTCGGTTGCCAGTTCCACCCCGAATTCACCTCCAACCCGCGCAAGGGCCATCCGCTGTTCAGCGCCTTCATGAAGGCCGCGCTTGCGCACAAATCCGCAGCCGCTGCGGCTTGAGGAGTCCTGCCATGAAACTGTGTGGATTCGATGTCGGACTGGACCAGCCCATCTTCCTGATTTCCGGACCCTGCGTGATCGAATCGCGCGACATGGCCTTCGAGACGGCCGGTCAGCTGAAGGACATTTGCGCCGAGCTGGGCATTCCGTTCATCTACAAGTCGTCCTACGACAAGGCCAACCGTAGTTCGGGCAAGTCTTACCGTGGGATGGGCATGGACAAGGGGCTGGAAATCCTTGCCGATGTGCGCAAGACCCTGGGGGTCCCGGTGCTCACCGACGTGCATACCGCTGAGGAAGTGCCCGCCGTGGCTGCTGTGGTCGATGTGCTGCAGACGCCGGCCTTCCTGTGTCGCCAGACCGATTTCATCCATGCCGTGGCGGCTTCGGGCAAGCCGGTGAACATCAAGAAGGGGCAGTTCCTGGCGCCCGGCGACATGAAACAGGTGGTGCTCAAGGCGCGCGAGGCGGCCGGCGGGGCGGACAGCATCATGGTGTGCGAGCGTGGCGTGTCCTTTGGCTACAACAACCTCGTCTCCGACATGCGCAGCCTTGCGATCATGCGCGAAACCGGTTGCCCGGTCGTGTTCGATGCCACCCACTCGGTGCAGCTGCCCGGTGGGCAGGGCAGTGCCTCGGGCGGTCAGCGCGAGTTCGTGCCGGTGCTGGCGCGGGCGGCCGTGGCTGCCGGCGTGGCTGGCCTGTTCATGGAATCGCACCCCGACCCCGCGAAGGCCCTCTCGGATGGCCCCAATGCCTGGCCGCTGGACCGGATGAAAGCCCTGCTGCACACGCTGCGCGAGCTCGATGCGCTGGTCAAGCAGCATGGCTTCCTCGAACAGGGCCTGACGGCTGCGGCCTGAGGCCGGGCTGCGGACAGCCCCAAGATTTTCCCTTTAACCTGCTTTACCTACAGGAAACACCATGAGTGCAATCGTTGATGTCATCGCCCGGGAGATTCTCGACTCGCGCGGCAACCCGACGGTCGAAGCCGATGTGCTGCTCGAATCGGGCATGATGGGGCGTGCCGCCGTGCCGTCCGGCGCGTCCACCGGTTCGCGCGAGGCCATCGAGCTGCGCGACGGCGATGCGGCCCGCTTTCTGGGCAAGGGCGTGCTGCAGGCCGTCGAGAACGTCAATACCGAAATTTCCGAAGCGATCATCGGGCTGGATGCCGAAGAGCAGGCGTTCATCGACCGCACCCTGATCGAGCTTGACGGCACCGAGAACAAGTCGCGTCTGGGCGCCAACGCCATGCTGGCGGTGTCCATGGCCGTGGCCAAGGCTGCTGCCGAAGAGGCCGGTCTGCCGCTGTACCGCTACTTCGGAGGGTCGGGTGGCATGTCCATGCCGGTGCCGATGATGAACGTGATCAACGGCGGCGAGCATGCCAACAACAGCCTGGACATCCAGGAATGCATGATCATGCCGGTGAGCATGGGCAGCTTCCGCGAGGCACTGCGCTGCGGTGCGGAGATTTTCCATCACCTGAAGAAAATCACCGACAAGAAGGGCTACCCCACCACGGTGGGCGACGAAGGCGGTTTTGCGCCCAACGTGTCGGGCACCGAAGAGGCGCTCAACCTGATTCAGGAAGCCATCGCTGCCGCCGGCTATGAGCCTGGCCGCGACGTGCTGCTGGCGCTGGACTGCGCCGCCAGCGAGTTCTACAAGGACGGCAAGTACGAGCTGAAGGGCGAGGGCCTGTCGCTGAGCTCGGAAGGTTTTGCAGACTATCTGGCCACTCTGGCCGATCGTTTCCCGATCGTTTCCATCGAGGACGGCATGGCCGAGAACGACTGGGCCGGCTGGAAGACCCTCACCGACAAGCTCGGCAAGAAGATTCAGCTGGTGGGCGACGATCTGTTCGTGACCAACACGAAGATCCTGGAGCAGGGCATCGAGCAGGGCATCGCCAACTCCATCCTGATCAAGATCAACCAGATCGGCACCCTCACCGAAACCTTTGCGGCAGTCGAAATGGCCAAGCGCGCCGGCTATACCTCGGTGATTTCGCATCGCTCCGGCGAAACCGAAGACTCCACCATTGCGGACATCGCAGTGGGCCTGAACGCCATGCAGATCAAGACCGGTTCGCTGTCGCGCTCGGACCGTATTGCCAAGTACAATCAGTTGCTGCGTATCGAAGAAGATCTCGGCAACACCGCAGGCTACCCGGGCAGAAAGGCCTTCTTCAACCTGCGTGCCCGCTGAGCCTGGCTGACAACGCGAGGATGTGCGGCGATCTGCCGCACATCGCAAACACGATGCGCACTCGTCCGGTCTGTCCGGCCGGGTGCGTCGTTTTATCCGACCATGGCGAATCATGCGCTGGCCCCTGATCATCCTTACCTTGCTGGCGCTGAGCCTCCAGTACCCGCTCTGGATGGGCAAGGGGGGCTGGCTGCGCGTCTGGGAAGTTGACCAGCAACTGCAGGCTCAGCGCGCGGTGAATGAGCAACTGGAGCAGCGCAACGCGGCCCTGGATGCTGAAGTACGCGATCTCAAGTCAGGCAACGAGGCGATCGAGGAACGTGCCCGTTTCGAGCTGGGCCTCACCCGACCGGGTGAGGTCTTTGTGCACACTCCCAAGTAACCGTTAAAACGGACCGCTCAACCCGACACCAGTCGGCGAGCGCCGTCTATGCGTGGCCGAAAGTAGGTGTTGTCGAGCTTTTCCACCCGTATCTGGCCACGGCTGGAGGGGGCGTGGATGAAGCGTCCGTCGCCCATGTAGATGCCCATGTGGGAATGCTTGCGGTTGAGCGTGTTGAAGAACACCAGATCACCGGGTCGCAGTTCGCTGACCTTGATCGGGCGGGTCATCGAGGCGATCTGCGCGGCGTTGTGGGGCAGGCGCTGGCCACTGATCTCTTGCACGATGTAGCTCACCATGCCGCTGCAGTCCAGACCGGCCTCAGGATTGCGGCCACCGAAGCGGTAGCCGGTGCCCAGCAGACCCAGTGCATACACCACCATTTCCTGGGCATGCTGTTGTTCGGGCAGGGTGAAATAGCGTGCGCTGCTGCTTGGAGGCACACTCTCGGCCTTGCGTGGCGCGGGTGAGCCACAGCCACCCAGCAGTACGGCCAGGCACAGCAGCACACCCAGCAGGGGCAGGGTGCGACGTTTTGAGTGGGGGCGGGCAGCAAGCGGTCGTGGCGGGGCAGTGGTCATCGTTGCGATGAGGCCGGTCGGCCATCGGGTTGGATTCCCCCGAAGATACCCCGAGCGACCATCAGGCGTCCAGCCAGAAGGTCACCGGCCCATGGTTGGTCAGGGAAACGGCCATCTCGGCGCCGAAGCGTCCGGTTTCGACCTTGTCCGGATACTGGTTGCGGGCATGCCCGACCAGTTGCGAGAAACGTTCCCGGGCCAGTTCGGGGGCGGCGGCTGTTGAAAAACCGGGCCGCAGCCCCTTGCGGGTATCGGCTGCAAGCGTGAATTGCGGCACCAGCAACAGGCCGCCCGCCGTGTCGCGCAGGCCCAGATTCATGCGTCCGCCGTCATCCTCGAAGATGCGGTAGGCCAGCAGGCGTTCGACCATGCGTTCCACGTTGTGCAGCGTGTCAGCGGGCTGGATGCCGATCAGCGCAAGCAGCCCCGGACCAATGCTGCCGACAGTTTCGCCGGCCACATCGACGCGTGCCTGGGTGACCCGCTGGATCAGCGCGATCATGCCGATGAGCCCACCGGCCGGCAGCGGTGGTGACCGTTCGAACCGGCGGCGCCCTCGATGCGTGCGCCGTCCTTATCCAGCCAGAGGGTGTGGCGGCCGTCGGAATAGCGCTCGGTCTTGTCCGCTGTTTCACGGCTCAGGGCAAACACGCCGCTGCCATGGCGCAGGCGCACATGACCGGGATGAAAGTCCACGGTGAAGCGGTCGCCGTCCGGGCATACGAAGGCTGTGCTGCTGCGTGGACCTTCGCCGGCCCCGGAGCCGGCAATGGCGCCGGCAGCAAGCAGCAACGGGATGAGCGCCCCCAGCGTGTGCGGGCGGATGCGGGACAGGATGCTGGCTCGGTGCATGATGGGTTTCAAATCTCCGGCTGTCTGGGCATGGGGCGTGCGGACTGGATCGGTCCAGCGAATCGATCAAAGGATCAATCGGTCAGTTCGATGCTGCCGCTGACATTCACCGTGATCTCGCTCTCGCCCGGCTCGACCTGCATGGCGGGGGCTGCAAAATCCGCGCTGGCGCTTCGCATCATGCCCATCATCGGTCGCGCCATGCCGCCGTAATGAATGCTGAGGGTGCGGATGCGGTACTGCTTGCCGAAGGTGGCTGCGATGTTCGCCGCACGGGCTTCAAAGGCACGGATCGCCTCGGTGGCCAGTTGGTCGGCGGTCTGGTCGCGGGTGCTCCTGGAGGGCTGCATGCTCAGGTTGGACACGGCGACCGTGCCCTGCAACTCACCCAGCAGGGTCGACAGTGCGGCAATGTCGCCGCTTTCGAACATCAGTTCGGCGCGCATGCGCCAGCTCTCGATGCGCTGGCCATCGCGGGAGTAGACCGGATAGGTGTTCAGGCCGGAACTGCGGGTGCGCACAGCGTCGTGCTTGCGGGCGATCTCCAGTGCGGTGGCAATGCGTTTGTTGACCGTTTGAGACAGTGCAGAGGGCTCGCTGCCGGTGGCTTCGAAATAGGCGGTGGCGGTGCCAAAGTCGTTGATCGCCTGGCCGCTGGCTTCGGCCGAAAGCTCAATGGTGGCCCCCGAGGCTGCAGTGGCCTGTGACGGGGCGGCGATCAGTGGCGTGCTCAGGCACAGCAGCGCGGCCGTCAGGGCGGGCAGGCTCAGGGTGCGGAAAAGACCAAGAGGATCAAGGTCGCCGGGCATGCGGAGGGTCGTCATCGGGTGTGTCCTTGTCGTGGGTTGCAGGGCAGGCGCAAGTGTGACGGGCACAGGTGCTGGCAGGTACGGTGCCCTTGTAAGGCGATGTTATGCACGTATGTGCCGGGGCTTCAGTCGAGGCGGGTGAGCTCGGCCTCGTAGCGGCGGGCATTGGCTACATAATGTGCCGCGCTGCGTTTCAGGCTGGCGACCTCCTCGTCGGTCAGCTGGCGGAGCACCCGGCCGGGAGAGCCGACCACCAGGGAGCGGTCGGGAATCACCTTGCCTTCGGGGATCAGCGATTTCGCGCCGATGATGCAGGAGGCGCCGATCACCGCGCGGTTGAGCACCACCGCACCCATGCCGATCAGGCTGCCATCGCCAATCGTGCAACCGTGCAGCATGACCATGTGCCCGACGGTGACATCCTGGCCAATCGTGAGCGGCACGCCGTCATCGGTGTGCAGCACCGAGCCGTCCTGGATGTTGGTGTTGTCGCCGATGGTGATCGGGTCGTTGTCCCCACGGGCGACAACGTTGAACCAGAAGTTCACATTGGCGCCGGTGCTGATCCGGCCGATGAGTGTGGCGTTGTCGGCGACCCAGCAGCCCGGACCGAGTTCGGGGCGGGCATCGCCCAGTGCGTAAAGCGTCATTTGATGCTGCTTCCAGTTTCAGACCGCGCAATGATAGCAAACCGGCTGTGGCTGACGACGGCGCGGAGGCAAAAGTTTGCAATCGCGCCGCCCGGGTGGGCGTGATGCTGCGGGGCAGTGGTAGCATCTGCCTTCCTTTCCGCATCCTTGCTCAGGCATTTCAACCCGCCCATGCTCAGTTATCGCCACGCCTTTCATGCCGGCAACCACGCCGACGTCCTCAAGCACTGTGTTCTCACCGAGGTTCTGCGCTACTACTGCCGCAAGGACAAGCCTTGGTGGTACATCGATACGCATGCGGGAGCGGGGTGTTATTCCCTTGGGGATGAGCGGGCCGACAAGACCGGGGAGTATCTGGCCGGGATCGGGCGCCTGTGGCAGAACCCGACGCTACCCGATGCACTGAAGCCTTATCTGGAAGCCGTGGCGCAGTTCAATCCGCATGGCCGGCTGGGGTTTTACCCTGGTTCGCCCGCACTTGCGATGACGCTGCTACGTGAGCAGGACCGCATGCGTCTGTTCGAGCTTCACCCCGCCGACCATGAGCTGCTGTCGCGCACCTTCGAGCGTGACCAGGATCGGGTGCAGGTCCGGCGCAGCGATGGCTTTGCCAGTCTGCGCGCCTTGCTGCCACCGCCCACTCGACGGGCCGTGGTGCTGATCGATCCGCCGTATGAGGTGAAAGACGACTATCGCCAGGTGGTCAAGGTGGTGGAGGAGGCCATGCGCCGTTTTCCGGGCGGCACCTACATTGTCTGGTATCCGATGCTGGCCCGCCCCGAAGCGCGTCAGCTGCCCGAGCGGCTTGCGCAGCTCAAGCCCGGGAGCTGGCTGCAGGTGAGGCTGGCGGTGCGTCAGCCTTCGGCCGACGGGGTGGGCATGTTCGGCAGCGGCCTGTACATCGTCAATCCGCCCTGGGTACTGCCGCAGATGCTCGAATCGGTGATGCCCTGGCTGGTGGCGACGCTGGGCGAGGACGAGCGGGCCGGATTCGATATCGAGCACGAGATCGAGTGAACCCAAGTAAACTCGAGTGAGCGCGGCCGATGAAGCGCGATGCCCACAAATGTTTCAAAAAGATTTCATTTTTGTTGTGAATGCATTTCTGAAACAATATCGCCATCACAACTTCGGAAGTCGATAGTGGAGCTCAAGCACATCAGCGAACTCGAAAAAGCCACGAAGAAGGGCCGTGGAGAATTGTTCCGGCTTGGCATGGGTCTGCTTTTCGTGATTGGCGTGATGCTGTACACGATGGCGCGAGGCGAGGCGCAGGGCAGCATGTTCATCGTGGTGGCGGCGATGATTGGTGGCTACATGGCCATGAACATCGGCGCCAACGATGTGGCCAACAACGTGGGGCCGGCGGTTGGCTCGCGCGCACTGACGCTGGGCGGGGCGCTCATCATTGCGGCCATCTTCGAGGCGGCCGGTGCGCTCATTGCCGGTGGCGAGGTGGTGGGCACGATTCGCAGCGGCATCATCGATCCGTCGATGATCGCGGACCCCGAAACCTTCGTATGGGTGATGATGGCGGCGCTGCTGGCTGCTGCGCTGTGGTTGAATGTGGCCACTGCGGTGGGCGCGCCGGTGTCGACCACGCACTCCATCGTGGGGGCGGTGCTCGGAGCCGGGGTGGCTTCGAGCGGACTGGCTATCGGCAATTGGGGTACGGTGGGCAAGATCGCGGCCAGTTGGGTGATTTCCCCCTTGATGGGTGGGGTGATCGCGGCGTTGTTCCTGTATACGATCAAGCGCAGCATCACCTACCAGAGCGATCTGGTGACGGCTGCGCGGCGGGTGGTGCCGTATCTGGTGGCGCTCATGGCGTGGGCTTTCGGCACCTACCTGCTGCTCAAGGGCGTGAGCAAGATCATTGCCGTCAGTCCGGTTCAGGCCTACATTGCGGGCCTGGTCATCGCGGTGCTGGTGTTCTTCATGGTGCGTCCGCTGGTGGCGCGTCACGCGAGCCGGATCGAAAACTCCAAGCAGGGGGTCAACAAGCTGTTTACTGTGCCGCTGATCTTTGCTGCGGCCTTGCTCAGTTTTGCGCATGGCTCCAACGATGTGGCCAACGCGGTCGGTCCGCTTGCGGCCATTGTCGAAGTGGTATCCAGTGGTGGAGCGGAGATTGCCCGTGCCGCGCCGATCCCGACCTGGGTGATGGTGGTGGGGGCGCTGGGCATCGCGATTGGTCTGGGGCTGTTCGGGCCGCGCGTGATTCGCACCGTGGGTTCGGAAATCACCGAGTTGGATCAGATGCGCGCCTACTGCATTGCGATGGCGGCCACCATCACAGTGATTCTGGCCAGCCAGTTCGGCATTCCGGTGAGCACCACGCACGTTGCGGTGGGCGCGGTGTTCGGGGTCGGTTTTCTGCGTGAATACCTGAAGAGCAATTACCAGCGCATGGTGCATACCATCAAGGAGCATCATCCGGAAGGCGACCAGGCCTCCATCGAAGCTTTCATGGCGCGTTTCACCGCTGCCTCGATCGACGAGAAGGGCGCGATGCTTGCCGAACTCAAGCGCCAGTCAAAGCAAAGCAACGATCCGGCGCACTTCTCCAAGACCGAGCGCAAGGGGTTGCGCAAGGTGTATCGCCAGGAACTGGTGAAGCGCTCGCAGGTGATGCGCATCGTCGCTGCCTGGGTGATCACCCTGCCGGCGTCGGCGGTGATTTCGGGTCTGCTGTTCTTCACCATCAAGGGCATGATGATCGATTGAGGCCGCGCCGTGCCTGCGTCTGTGCCATGATTGCACCCCATGAATACTGCTGAACTCATTGGTTTGCTGCTGCTTGGCTGCGGCGTGTGGTTCTGGCTCGACAGCATCCGGGTGCGCGAGTTGGGGATGCGTGCCGCGCGCGAGAGCTGCCAGCGTGAGGGCGTGCAACTGCTGGACGATACGGTGTCCTTCCGCTCCTTGCGTCCTGCGCGGGACGAGAACGGTCGTGCCTGCCTGCGCCGTGCGTATGACTTCGAGTATTCCGGTAGCGGAAACGATCGCTACCGGGGTTCGGTGATGTTGCTGGGCAGTGAAGTAGTGATGATCGACGTCAGCGAGCATCGCCAGCGAGTGGTCATCGATCTTTGAAAGGACCGTCGCTTAGAGCGACGGGCTGCCGATGTTGCGCATGAACTCCATGCGCAGGCCGGGCGAATCCTGGAAGTCGCCGACGAAAGCCTGGGTGATCACCCGCTCGTCACCGCGCCTGTCCTCACCCAGCAATAGACACAACTGCTCGGCCTCGACCACGCAGGCTGCGCCACGCGCCTGTCCATGACGCATCAGCGCCTCGGCAATGTCGCGGGTCATCCACTCCTGGTAGGTGAAACGATGGCCGATGGCATCCACCAGCCGGGCGATCCGGCCAAAGCCGTGCAGCCGGCCTCCCGGCAGATACGCGACATGGGCCACCCCGCGAAAGGGCACCAGATGGTGCGGGCACACCCCATGTACCGCGATACCGCGAATCACCACCATGTCGCGGCGTTCATCCGCGAAGCCTTCGCCCAGCGCTTCGGCCGGATCCAGGTCGTAGCCGCCGAGCAGGCGCTTCTGCCACAGCTCACGCACCCGCCTGGCCGTGTTGCCGGTGTGTGCGCCTTCGGCCGGCACGCCGCAGGCGCGCAGCAGGTCGCGCACGGCCTGTTCAAAGGCGTCCGGATCGAAGCGACCGGTGAGTGGAATGCCGATGCCGGCAGAGGTGCCGGGCTGTGCGTTGTGACTGGCGGGAGGGCAGGGCGGATGGTCGTGGTCGTCGTGATGCATGAACTTGGCCTGTCGGTTTGGCCGTTCATGATACCCCGCCGGGCCGGCGCAGTCGCGCCGCCAGCCCGGTGAGCGGGGGGGCTAGGCGATGAACACCGGGTCGCAGAACACCAGTGTGCCGTCCTTGCGCATCATCAGGTTGTCTGCATTGAGGATGTCCGGCAGCACCTGATATTCCTCGACAAAGTCCGACAGGGCGGCGAGGGCCTGCTTCAGGCTCTCGCTCACGTCCAGCGGATTGACCACCATGTGGTGCAGGGCAATCCGCCCCATGTCCATGCCCAGCCGGCTCCATTGCTGGCAGGCCGTCCAGTACAGTTCGATCAGGCGCCTGGACAGATCGGCTGCGGGTGAGCCCACGTTGATCGGGTACAGCCTCTCCATTTCCAGCAGGTGAAACGGATACCCCGACTGCGCCCGTCCGATGATGCCATGGTCGGCATACACCACCGGGAAGTGCTTGCCACGCGGCCGGTCGTCTGCCGTGAGCAGGAAGTAGTCAGCCGGTGAGCTGACGATTTTGTACACCCGCTCATCGTCACCTTTGTCGATCACGATGCTGTATTCACCCCGGCCAAGCTCGGGCTTGCCGTCGAGCAGTGGGTGGGCGGGCACCGGGTCGGGCAGCATGATGGCTGGCCGACCCAGTTGGGCGCGTGCTTCGTCAATGTCCATGATGCCGTGCGCGCCGCATGGCTCAGGCCATGATGTTGTAGCCAGCGTCCACGAAGTGGATGCCGCCGCTGATCAGGCGGCCTGCGTCGGACACCAGGAAGGCGGTGAGGGCGCCGATGTCTTCCGGGGTGACCAGTGCGTGCATGGGGGAACGCTCGACCGCAGCGGCCATCAGTCCGTCGAAGCCGGCAATGCCCGATGCAGCACGGGTCATCAGCGGGCCGGGCGATACGGCATTCACGCGGATGTTGCGGTTGCCCAGTTCGGCTGCCATGTAGCGGGTGGCGGCTTCCAGGGCGGCCTTGCACAACCCCATCACGCCGTAGTTGGGAATGACTTTTTCCGAGCCGAGATAGGTCATCGTCACCAGCGATCCGCCCCCGGCCTTCACCATCAGCGGTTCGGCATGGCGGGCCATGCGCACGAAGGAGTGGGTGGAAATGTCCATGGCCATCGCAAAGCCATCCGGCGAGGTGTCGACCACCCGGCCGTGCAGGTCGTCACGCTTGGCAAAGGCCATGCTGTGTACGGCAAAGTCGAGTTTGCCGAAGCGCTCGTCGATCTTGCTGAAAACCTGCTCCAGGGTTTCCGGCTGGGTCACGTCCATCAGATACACATCTTCCACGCCCAGGCGATTGACCACCGGCTCGATGAATGCACGGGTCTTCTCGTTCTGGTAGGTGATGATCAGCTTGGCGCCGGCTTCGGCGCAGGCTTCGGCCACGCCCGTGGAGATGGACTTCTCATTGGCGATGCCCGTGATGAGGCCGACCTTGCCTTCCAGATTCACGATAGGATTCATTCGGAAACTCCCTGTCCTGGTGATTGTTGCGTTGCAGTGAAAACACGTTGAGGCGATGCAGTGTCGCCGCAAAATGTTTCAGTTTGCTTGATGTGGTTGAAACATTCTCAATGCAGTATATTGCGCACTGCAGCATTCTACCTTCTTACCGGACGAATCAGGCAATGACGCAGCTTTCCTACATCTTCATGGACTTCGATGGCGTGACCCATCCTTGGGGCGAAATCGAGGACTTCCGCAGCCTGCCGCTGATCGAGGATGTGATCCGCGAGTTCGACGAAGCGCGGGTGGTCATTTCGTCGGACTGGCGCATGCTGTTTTCCTTGTCCCGGCTGGTGGGGCGTTTTTCGCCCGACATCCGCGCGCGGGTGGTCGGCGCCTCGCCGCACCTGATCCCGAAAAGCGGGCCGGAGCTGCATGGCCTGCGCGAGCGCGAAGCGCTGCTGTGGCTGGGCCAGCATGTGCCCGATGTCGAGCGGGCCGCCTGGTGTGCCCTCGACGATGCGCCGGGCAACTGGCTCACCCGCTCGCGTTTGGTGCTCACCGACTTCAAACGTGGCTTCACCGAAGAGGATGCCACCGTGCTGCGTCGCATGCTCGAAGGTTTTCGTGAAGGCCGCCACCTGCAACAGGACATCGAGCGCCGCCGTCCGCTGCTGCATTGGGCCTGAGCCGCCGTCTGCCACCCGCTCCCATCCTTTCCGGATTTGCCGTTTGCTGGTGAGGGCGTCAAAATACGCCTTTTCCCACGGTAGAACCCTCCATGTCCCGCCAGTCTTCCGCAGCAGATTCCGCCAGCCCATCATCCGCGCAGGAAGAGGATGTCCTGTCCATTCCGCCGGATGAACTCAGTGCGCTGGCATCGGCCGAGGTGCAAAAGCGTGCGGCACGCATGGCACAGGATGCGTTTTCCGAGGTGTTCAGACTCACCCTGAGCGAGGACGATGCAGGCCGGGCGCGGGGCGTTGCACGCCTGTGCGACCAACTCGACAACTGGGCACGTGCAGGCAATGAGGACGGCATTGGCGAGGACGGCAGTGCGCTGCGCCGGGCGATGGTGCTGGCCGGGCTCGACCAGTGGGGGGTGGCCTACAGCCGGGCCTTCGGTCTGCAGGCGATTCCCGGCCTGACCGAGTTGGTGGGCGGGTTGCGCACCCGCCTCGATGTGCGTGACGATGCCCGTTTTCAGAGGCAGTTTGCCGCGCTGGAAGAAGGCGAAGGCAATGCCATCGATTTCAAGATCGACCTGCGGCGCAGTCTGCATCTGGCGCTGTGGCACGCGATGATCGCGTGCGACGAGCGCGACCAGGCTACGGCCATTCTGTCGCAACTGGGCGGCATGCTCTTTGTGCTGGTGCGCAGCATGCCGCAACTGGGCTGGCGGCTGGTGGCCGATACGCTGGCCAACATCCAGATCCAGTGCATTGCCCATGGCCTGGCGGCCGATGGGCTGGGGCGTGAAATGACGGTCAGCCTGTTCGCCGCCCTCAATCAGGAGTTGCCGGCGGAGCACCGCGACCGCGTGATGGCCTATGCCAACCAGTCGGTGCTGGCCTGGAAGCAGGCATCGGTCAACGCCTCGGGACAGGTGCACTGATCCGGGGCGCTCTGCAGGTGAGACACGCATGAACGACGGGGCACCGGGATGAGCGAGGACCGCCAGGGGTGGGTAACGCTGGCCGCCGAGGGGGCGTCCGGGGCTGCCCTGTTGCAGTTGGGAGGGGACTGGACACTGGCCCACTACCGCACGCTGAGTCAGGCCGTCAGGGCCTTGCGTGAGCGCATCGCGACGGTGCGCGCGGTCGACGTCAGCCAGTTGCAGGCGCTCGATACGGCGGGGGTAAGTCTGTTGCATGAATTGCTGGGCAGCGAGCGGCTCGCCGGGCTGTGTGCCCACGACAGCCCGCTGCCGGCCGAGCGTCAGGCGCTGGTACGGGCGGTGTTGCAGGGCCTGCAGAACGCGGAGACGCCGGCTCCGGAAAGGCGTGGCAACGCGGTCACCGATGTGCTGGCACACATCGGCGCCACCATGGGGGTGTTCTGGCGCCATGTGGTGGATATTTCCGGCTTCATCGGCCTTACGCTCGAAACCGCATTGCGTGTGCTGTTCAGCCCGCGCCGCTGGCGCATGACCTCGCTGGTGGCCAATCTGGAGCGGACTGCGCTGGATGCCGTACCCATCGTTGCGCTACTCACCTTCCTGGTGGGGGCGGTGGTGGCCTTTCTCGGTGCCACCGTGCTGGCCAGTTTCGGGGCGAGCATCTTCACCGTCGATCTGATTGCATATTCCTTCCTGCGCGAGTTCGGTGTGCTGCTCACCGCGATCATTGTCGCCGGCCGTACGGCGAGTTCATTTACCGCACAGATCGGCTCGATGCGGGTGAATGAGGAAATCGATGCGCTGCGCGTGAATGGCCTCGACCCGGTGGAACTGCTGGTGTTGCCCCGGGTGGCCGCACTGCTGCTGGCCCTGCCGATGCTGACCTTCATCGCGATGATTTCCGGCATGGCCGGCGGCATGCTGGTGTCGATGGCCAAGCTCGACATTTCGCCGGTCATGTTCATTTCGGTGATCGAGAACAATATCGAACTCAAGCACTTCATCGTGGGCATGGCGAAGGCGCCGATCTTTGCCTTCCTCATTGGTGTGATCGGCTGCCTGGAAGGCTTCCGGGTGTCGGGCAGCGCCCAGTCTCTGGGTGAGCACACCACTTCGGCGGTGGTGCAGTCCATCTTCATCGTGATTGTCGTCGATGCGGTGGCGGCCCTGTTTTGCATGGAGATGGGCTGGTGAGCAACATCCTTGAAGTGCGTGGTGTGCGTAACCAGTTCGGGCACCAGGTGGTGCATGACCAGCTCGATCTCGACCTGCGGCGGGGCGAGATTCTGAGCATTGTCGGGGGGTCCGGCACCGGAAAGTCGGTGTTGCTTCGCACCATGGTGGGCCTGAACCGGCCGGCGGCCGGTAGTGTGAAGGTATTTGGCGAAGACTTTCTGACCCTGCCACCCGCCCGTCGGGCGCAGGCCGAGCGCCGTTTCGGGGTGTTGTTCCAGCAGGGCGCCTTGTTTTCGTCGCTCACCGTGACAGAGAACGTGGCCCTGCCGTTGATCGAGCATGCCGGATTGAGCGCACGCGAGGCGGCCGGGCTGGCGCGCCTGAAGATTGCGTTGTCCGGCTTGCCGGCGCTGGCGGGTGACAAGTACCCTTCCGACCTGTCCGGTGGCATGATCAAGCGCGCTGCGCTGGCGCGTGCGCTGGCACTGGACCCGGATATCCTGTTTCTGGATGAGCCCACGGCGGGTCTCGACCCCATCGGGGCGGCAGCCTTCGACCAGTTGATCCTGACCCTGCGCGATGCGCTCGGGCTGAGCGTGTTTCTGGTCACCCATGATCTGGACACGCTGTACACCATCACCGACCGGGTGGCCGTGCTGGCCAACCGGAAGGTGCTGATCAACGACCGTCTGGACGTGGTGGCCGCAACCGACGATGCCTGGATACAGCAGTATTTTCACGGTCCGCGCGGCCGGGCGGCCGCAGGGGCGGCCAGTGCGCTGGAGCGTGCATCCGGTTTTGATTCTGACCTCCAACTTTAAGGCGTGACATGGAAACACGAGCGCATCATGTGCTGATCGGGCTCTTCACCCTGGTGGTCGTCTGCACTGCCCTGGGTTTTGGCCTGTGGATGGGGAAGACCGCGAGTGACCGCCAGTTTCTGGTGTTCGACATCGCATTCAACGAGTCGGTGGGCGGCCTGTCCAAGGGCAGCACGGTGGAGTTCAACGGCATCAAGGTGGGCGATGTGGTGAGCCTGCGGCTGGACCCGGACGATGCACGCCGGGTGTTCGCACGCGTCAGTGTGGACAGTGAGGCGCCGGTGCGCACCGACACCCGGGCGAGTCTGGTGGCGGCGGGCATCACCGGCATGTCGATCATCCGCCTGAGCAGTGGCGACGACCGCACCAGCCGCCCGCTGCGAGAAATGAAGCAGGAGGATGAGGATGTGGTGCCGGTGATCGTGGCCACGCCGTCTTCGCTCAACCTGCTGCTGTCCGAAGGCGAGGATCTGATGTCCAGCCTCAACCAGGTGCTGGTGCAGGCCCGCGACCTGCTGTCCGATGACAACGTCGCCAGCATTGGCCGGACGCTGCGCAATGTCGAGCAGATTACCGCGACGGTGGCCGAACAGGGCGACGGGATAGGCGAGTTGCTGGCCGATGCGCGGCGTCTGAGCGAACAGGCCAGCACGCTGATGCAGGCCTTTTCGCAGTTGGTCGACAGCAGCCGCGAGGTGCTCGACCAGCAGGCCGGCAGCACCCTGCACGAAGTGCGCCAGGCGGTTCAGTCCTTCGCGCAGACCATGCAGTCGGTCGACTCGCTGGTCAATGACAACCGACCCTATGTGAACCGGGCGATGCGCGGTGCAGCTGAACTCGGACCGGCGTTTGCCGAGTTGCGCGACATCCTGATGTCCCTGCGGGTGATTACCCGGCAGCTTGAAGACAATCCCACCGATTACCTTCTGGGTAACGAGCAACTGAAGGAGTACCGCCCATGAGCCGGTTCATCACCTCTGCTGCGACGGTCCGGGGCGCTGTGCAGCGCGGCTTGCTGCCCGTGCTGCTGGTTGCGGGCCTGTCCGCCTGCTCGCTGCTGCCGGCCAGCGACCCGGTAGACAGTTATCTGCTGCCGCACGCCCCCTCCGCGCCCTTGACTCCGGTGCCTGGCGCGGTGGAGCTGCCTAGCGCGCCAGACGCAGCCGACCCCTTGCCAGTGTCGCTGAGGGTGACCCGGCCGGTGACCGGCGTGCTGTTGTCCGGGCAGCGCATGGTGGTGATTCCCGATCAGCACCGTGCGCAGGTGTACCACGGTTCGCAATGGAGCGAGCCGGTGCCCTTGTTGCTGCGCAAGCGGTTGAGCGACGCGTTCCGGATCGATGGGCGCATTGGCATGCTGAGCAATGACGAGATTCGTCTGCGTACCCAGTTCGAGCTCATCAGCGACCTGCGTGCCTTTCATGTCGAGTATGTCGATGGCACGCCACAGGCGGTGATCAGCCTGGAAGCGCGGTTGGTGCGCACCGAAGCACGCCGCATGCTCGACGGCCGCCTGTTCGAAGCCCGGGTGGCTGCGACCGGCAGCAGTGTGCCCGAAGTGGTGGACGCGATGGGGCATGCCGCCAATGCGCTGGCCGGATCGCTGGTGAGCTGGACAGTGGAGGGCATTACCCGTTCGTTGAAGCAGGGTGAGGCAGAGGATGACGAAAACCGCTGAGACAAAGACCGCTGAAGGCCGGGCGGGTCAGTCGGTGCGTGCGCACGTGCGCGCGCAGCGGTTTCGGTCTAAGCCCGGAAATGCAGTAAAATTATTGGTTTGTCAGTGAACGGGGTGTTCGGGAATGAATTTTGACAAGGAAGTGGATGCGCGCGGACTGAACTGTCCTTTGCCGATTCTGCGGGCGAAGAAGGCCCTGGCCGAGATGGATGCCGGTCAAACCCTGCGGGTGCTGGCCACTGACCCGGGTTCGGTGAAGGATTTTCAGGCCTTTGCCAAGCAGACCGGCAATGAGTTGGTCGGCCAGGGTGAAACCTCGGACAAGGCTTTCGAATTTTACCTGCGTCGAAAGTAAGCAGCAGGGGCAGGGTAGCAGCGCCCTGCCTGCGCAACGTTCGGCCCCGCAGCCTGCTTGAAAGGTGCGGGGCTTTTTGCTGGGATCGGCAGAGGCACGAACCGGCTCAGGCGGTGCTGCTCATCATCGAAGCCAGCAATCGCTGCTCAAAATCCTGCGCAGACAGGGGTGGGTGGAAAAAATAGCCCTGGCAATGGTCGCAGCCGACCATCTTCAGCCATTCATGCTGGTCGCCCGATTCCACCCCTTCGGCGACCACCTCGTAGCCCAGCCGGTGAGCCAGCGCAATCATGGCGCTGACGATGGCCGCACCGTTGCGTGCGCCACGTGCGGTAAGCCCGAGATCGAGGTTGCCGACGAAGGACTTGTCGATCTTGAGGCAGTCGATGTCCAGCAGTTGCAGGTAGGAGAGGGAAGAGTAGCCGGTGCCGAAGTCGTCCAGCGCAATCCGGAAACCCGATGCATGCAGGCTGTTGAGGGTGCGAATGGCTCCGGTTTCGGGGTGCAGCAGCACCGATTCGGTCACCTCCAGGCCGACATGCTCGTGAGGCACGCCATGGCGGCGGCAGCAGTCGATGAGGGCCGCCTGCACGTCGCCAAGCTGGAACTGGCGGGGCGAAAGGTTGATCGACATGACAAAGTCGGGCGGCAGGTGCTCGCGCCATTCGGCGAACTGGGCCAGCGCCTTGTCCATCACCAGTCGGCCAAGCGGTTCGATCAGACCGATTTCCTCGGCCAGCGGAATGAACTGGTCGGGTCGCACCAGCCGGTCGCCATCCTGCCAGCGCACCAGCGCCTCGGCTCCGCACAGGCTGCCGTCGGCAAAGCGTCGCTGTGGCTGAAAGTGCAGTAGCAGGTCGCCACGTTCGATGGCGCTCTGAAGGCGGTTTTCCAGCGCTACCCGGTGGTCGATCTGTTCGCGCATGCGCGACTCGAAGAAGCTCAAGCGGTTGCCGCCGGCCGCTTTGGCCGAATACATCGCCAGATCGGCACTGCGCAGCAGGGTGTCCGAATCGGTGCCGTCCTCCGGAAACAGGGCAATGCCCACGCTGGCGCTGATGCGCAAGGTTTTGCCTTCGATGTCGAGTGGCTGGTTGATCAACTCCAGCAGGCGCTGGCCAACATGGCAGGCTTCCTGCCGGTCGGACAGGCCGGAGAGCAGGACGGTGAGCTCGTCGCCGCCCTGTCGGATGAGTGTGTCGTAGGCGCGCAGCACGACCGGCAGGCGCCGGGCGATCTCGACCAGCAGCAGATCGCCGAAAAGGTGGCCGTATGAGTCATTGACATGCTTGAAGCGGTCCAGATCGATGAAGATCACGGCCACCATTTCACCCGAACGGCGTGCCTCGGCGAGGACGGCGGGCAACCGCTCCATCAGGCTGCGCCGGTTGGGCAGGCCGGTGAGCTGGTCGTTGAGTGCCAGCTCGCGCACCCGCTCCTCGTGTTCCACGCGGGCGGTGATGTCGGACACCGAACCGGCCATCAGCGTGCCCACGCCGCGCCGGTTGCGGATCGCCAGCCCGCGTGCGGCCAGCCAGCGGTAACGGCCGTCGCTGCCGCGCACCCGGTATTCGCAGTAGAAGTGGTCGGTTTCGCCCTTCAGGTGGCGCGACACGCTGCGGTTGTACTTCTCGCGGTCGTCCGGGTGCACGATCTCCAGCCAGGCATCGCTGCTGGTGAGGAAGTCTTCGGTGTATCCCAGGATGGCCAGCAGCCGCTGGCTGACCTTGAGCCGTTTGCTGCGCGGGTTCCATTCGAACAGGCCATCGTGTGCCCCGCTCATCATCAGGTCCAGCGCACGCAGCGAACGCAGCGCCTGCGGCACCAGCAGCACGCTGCTCAGCAAACCACACAGGGCGAGCAGCAGGGCGAGCGCGACATGGGTCGTGTCGCTCAGGGTGAGTCCGAGCACCGCGCCCACGATCAGGCTCATCGCCGCGAGCAGCAGCCACAGCAGCCCACGGCCATGTGCGCCAATCAGTTTGTCGTGCTGCAAGGGGCCGTAGGCGGTGGGCGTCATCGTCGGGCCTGCAGTTGAAGGGTGGGCGGAGGCGGGAGGCTGGTGCCCCCCGCGCATCCGCACAGTTTAACCCCGGTTGAGGCGTTCGAGCTGTGGCGTGAGCTTGGCGAGGCTTTCTTCGAAGGCGGCCAGCCGTCCCTTTTCCTGTTCGACCACGGCGGCCGGCGCACGCTCCACAAAACTTGGATTGCCGAGCTTGGCGGCCGCCTTGCCGATTTCGCCCTGCAGGCGGGCAATCTCCTTGGTGAGGCGTTCGCGTTCGGCGGCCACGTCGATTTCGACCTTCAGCATCAGCCGGTGACTGCCCACCACCGCGACCGGTGCCAGCGCGTCGGCCGGGATGTCGTCGACGATGTCCACGTCCGAAAGCTTCGCCAGACCGGCCAGATAGGGTACGCAGGCCGACAGTTGGGCCGCGTCGCCTGTTTTGTCGGTGGCCAGCACCAGCGGCAGCCGCTGTGCCGGGGAGATGTTCATCTCGCCGCGCAGGTTGCGACACACATGGATCATGGCTTTGAGTTCGGCCATGCGTGCTTCGCTGGCCTCATCGATGCGCGCCGGGTCAGCCTGCGGATAGGGCGCCTTCATGATGCTGTCGCACTGCTTGCGTCCGGCCAGCGGGGCGACGGTCTGCCACAGCTCTTCGGTGATGAACGGAATCAGCGGATGGGCCAGGCGCAGCACGGTTTCAAGCACGCGCAGCAGGGTGCGCCGGGTGGCGCGTTGCTGGGCCTCGCTGCCGTTTTGCAGCTGAACTTTGGCCAGTTCCAGATACCAGTCGCAATACTCGTCCCACACGAATTCATAGATCGTCTTGGCGATCAGGTCGAAGCGGTAGTCCTCGAAGTGCTTTGCGATCTCGAGCTCGGCCCGTTGCAGGCGCGACACGATCCAGCGGTCGGCAAAGGAAAAGTCCAGATAGCCGCCGGGAGCACACTGGCTGGCATCGTGTGTGTCCAGGCCGCAGTCCTGCCCTTCGGTGTTCATCAGCACAAAGCGGGTGGCGTTCCACAGCTTGTTGCAGAAGTTGCGGTAGCCTTCGCAGCGCGACAGGTCGAACTTGATGTCGCGGCCCGGGCTGGCCAGGCTGGCGAAGGTGAAGCGCAGTGCGTCGGTGCCGAAGGCGGGGATGCCGTCGGGGAATTCCTTGCGCGTTTTCTTCTCGATCTTCTGTGCGTCCTTCGGGTTCATCAGCCCGAAGGTGCGCTTTTGCACCAGTTCGTCCAGCGTGATGCCGTCGATCAGGTCGATCGGGTCAAGCACGTTGCCCTTGGACTTGGACATCTTCTGGCCTTCGGCATCGCGGATCAGGCCGTGCACATAGACGTGCTTGAACGGGATCTTGCCGGTGATGTGCTTGGTCATCATGACCATGCGCGCGACCCAGAAGAAGATGATGTCAAAGCCGGTGACCAGCACGGAGGAAGGCAGGTACAGGTCGATGGCGTCGTTGGACTGCTCGGGCCATTCGGGGGTCCAGTCCAGCGTCGAGAACGGCCACAGCGCGGACGAATACCAGGTGTCGAGCACGTCCTCGTCGCGGCGCAGACGCCCGGTGTAGCCCTCGGCGGCGGCCAGCGCGCGTGCCTCGTCCTCGTCGTGCGCCACCCACCACAGCGGGGTGTCGCCCTCGTCGGCATACCAGGCCGGAATCTGGTGGCCCCACCACAGCTGGCGCGAGATGCACCAGTCCTGGATGTTGTTGAGCCACTGGTTGTAGGTGTTCACCCAGTTTTCCGGGTAGAACTTGATCTCGCCCGATGTCACGCACTCCAGTGCCTGCTCGGTGATGCTCTTGCCGTTGGCGCCGGGGCGGGTCATGGCCACGAACCACTGGTCGGTGAGCATCGGCTCGATCACCGCCGAGGTGCGGTCGCCACGCGGCACCATCAGCTTGTGTGGCTTGATTTCACGCAGCAGGCCGAGGGCTTCGAGGTCCTTCACGATGACTTCGCGGGCCACGAAGCGGTCGAGGCCGCGATAGGCTTCGGGGGCTTCGTCGCTGATGTGGGCGTCCAGACGCAGGATGCTGATCATCGGCAGCTTGTGCCGCTGGCCTACTCCATAGTCGTTGAAGTCGTGTGCCGGCGTGACCTTCACGCAGCCGGTGCCGAATGCGGGATCGACATATTCATCGGCAATGATCGGAATGTCGCGGTTGCACAGCGGCAGGCGCACGGTCTTGCCGATCAGGTGGGTGTAGCGCTCGTCCTCGGGGTGGACCATGACCGCGACGTCGCCGAGCATGGTCTCGGGGCGGGTGGTGGCCACGGTGAGCCCTTCCAGGCCGTCGATCGGCCCTTCGCTGAAGGGGTAGAGGATGTGCCACAGGAAGCCGTCTTCTTCCTCGGACACCACTTCGAGGTCGGATACGGCGGTGCCCAGCTTGGGATCCCAGTTCACCAGACGCTTGCCACGGTAAATCAGCCCCTCGCGGTACAGGCGCACGAAGGTTTCGGTGACGGTTTTCGACAACCCTTCGTCCATCGTGAAGCGCTCGCGCGACCAGTCGGGCGAGGCGCCGAGGCGGCGCATCTGGCGGGTGATGGTGCCGCCGGAGAAGTTCTTCCACTCCCACACCTTCTCCAGAAACTTCTCGCGACCGAGGTCGTGGCGGGAGATGCCCTGGGCATCGAGCTGGCGTTCGACGACGATCTGCGTGGCGATGCCGGCGTGGTCGGTGCCCGGTTGCCACAGCGTGTTGACGCCGAGCATGCGGTGGTAGCGGGTGAGGCCGTCCATGATGGTCTGGTTGAAGCCGTGCCCCATGTGCAGCGTGCCGGTGACGTTGGGCGGCGGCATCAGGATGCAGAATGCGTCGTCCGGATTGGACTTGTCCAGACCTGCGGCAAAGTAGCCGCGCGACTCCCACTCCGGATACCAGCGCGCTTCGATCGCCGCCGGTTCAAAACTCTTGGCCAGTGTCATGGTGTACCTGAGGGTTTGAAGGCAAAACCGCAATTATAGCGGATGACCTCAGGTCGGTTGCCGGCCCGATTCGTGGCTTCGTGACTCGCGGCCCGGCGTTGGGTCGGTTCAGCGCTTGATGCTGGGAATCTGCGAAAGTCGTTCGGACAGGTGCTCGGAGAGCGTGGGCAGCAGGGTGGCGCGTACATGGGCCATGACTTCCTCACGGAGCCGTTCGGACATGCGTTCGAGCTCGCGGGATACCAGCTGCGGCAGTTCGCTGGCGAACCAGGCTTCGATCTCGCGGGCAATCTCGGTGTCGATGCTGATCATGTATTCGACCAGCTCGATGGATTCGCTGGAGTCGCCCAGCTGGGCGGTCGGGGCGCCCTTGGTCTTGCTCTTCGGTGTCGGGGCGAGCAGGTCGGCGTCGATGGGCGGGAGCATCACGTCGAATTCATTGACGACTTCGGTGAGCACCGGAATTTCGGTTGCGGCGTTTTCCGACAGCAGTGTTTCCCGCTCGCCGCCCCGGCGCCGCAGCAGGGCGTCGGCCTTGTCGATGAGTTCGTCTGCCTCGCGCAGCGGGTCGTTGGTGGGTTCGAAGGGGGATGGATACTGGCTCATAGTGCCTCCCTGCGCACTGAGTCGAAGGCCTTCAGCGGATGACCGGCAGCCTTGTACTGCTGCCAGCGCCGACGGGCCTGGGTGATGACGGATTCGCTGCGGCCGATGATCTCGACCAGCATGCGGAAGCGATCATACTCTTCCGGAATGTCGGGCGCGAGATTGAACAGCATGTCGTCATGGTCTGGGGGCGCGTTGGCCGGTGCTGCCAGGATCAGCACCGGAGTGCGCTGCGCCAGCGCGTCGCCGGCCGGAACGTGTGGGATGAAGCTGCCGGCCTCATGCGTCCACAGCAGGCGGTCGAAACCCTGTGCGGCGCGGTTGTCCTCCAGGCGCACGACAACCCGCCGCCCGCCGTGGTACGCCCGCCCGACCAGCTCGCAGGCCAGTGCCAGCGGGTCGGGCGTGTTGTGGTAGAAGCGGATCTGTGTCACCGCCGGGCTCCGCTGGCCTGCTCAGCGGGCACGGCCGATCAGGAACTCGCACAGCAGCGGCACTGGCCGGCCGGTGGCGCCCTTGGCTTCGCCAGACACCCAGGCGGTTCCGGCAATGTCCAGATGTGCCCACTTGTAGGCCTTGGTGAAGCGCGACAGGAAGCAGGCGGCGGTGATCGAGCCGGCCGTCTTGCCGCCGATGTTGCCCATGTCGGCAAAATTGCTCTTCAGGAGGTCCTGATAGTCGTCCCACAGGGGCAGCTGCCAGGCGCGGTCTGCGGCGCGGTTGCCACAATCGAGCAGCTCGCGGGCCAGATCGTCATCGTTGGCCATCAGGCCGGTGGGAATCTTGCCCAGGGCAATGATCACGGCGCCGGTCAGCGTTGCGATGTCGATCACGCAGGCCGGGTCGAAGCGTTCCGCATAGGTCAGCGCATCGCACAGGATGAGCCGGCCTTCGGCATCGGTGTTGAGGATTTCGATGGTCTGCCCGCTCATCGAGGTGACCACGTCTCCCGGTTTGGTGGCACCGCCCCCGGGCATGTTCTCGGTGGCCGGGATCAGGCCCACGACGTTGATCGGCAGCTGCATTTCGGCAATCGCGCGGAAGGTGCCGAGCACGCTGGCGGCCCCGCACATGTCGTACTTCATTTCGTCCATCTCGGGCGCGGGCTTGAGCGAAATGCCACCGGTGTCGAAGGTGATGCCCTTGCCGACCAGCACCACGGGCTTGTCCTTCGCCTTGCCGCCGCGATACTCCATGACGATGAATTTGGGGGGCTGGTGGGAGCCGCGCGCCACTGCCAGGAAGGCGCCCATGCCGAGTTTTTCGGTGTCCTTGCGCTCCAGCACCTCGACCTTGAACTTGTAGTGCTTGCCCAGCTTCAGCGCGGTGTCGGCCAGATGGGTGGGGGTGCAGAAGTTGGCCGGCAGGTTGGCCAGTTCGCGGCTCAGCGCCATGCCTTCGGCAATGGCCTGGCCACGTTCGGCAGCGAGCTTCAGGGCCGCATCGTGCTTGTCTTCTGCGAGCAGCGCAATCGAGCGGGCGCCGCGCTGGGCGGCCTTGTCGTCCTTGCGGCTGCGGGTGGTGTCGTAACGGTAGGTGGCATCCTGCAGCAGGCGGGCACTCTGGGCGAAGGTCCAGGCGGTGTCGCGCCCGGGCACGGCCAGGCTGGCCAGCGTGAAGCCGGCGTCCTGCGCTGCGCTGCCGGACAGCCAGCGGGCGGCGGCACCCACGGCATCGCGCCACGCCTTCTCGCTGAATCCGTCCTGCGGGCCCAGGCTCACCAGCAGCACGCGCGGGGCGGTCACGCCCGGCAGGTCGTGCAGCACCAGCAGCGCGCCGGCCTTCTCTTCGAGATCGCCCCGCGCGATGGCGGCACTCAGCCGTCCGTCGCTGGCGGCATCCAGGGCGCTGGCCGCTGCCGGCAGCCGGCCTTCGGCGAACACGCCGGCCACGATGACGCCTGCCTTGAGCTTTTCCGGGCGGGTGCTCTTTATGGTAAATTCCATTGCTTATTCCTTTTGCCAATGCTTTGCCTAGACCGGATCGATTATGGACCGTTCGTGGCAAGGCCGTCAAAACCCGCTGTGTGGCCGCTGCCGGCCCGTCTGCCCATTCAGAAAAAATGATCTTCAGTCGCGCCCTGAGGCGTGAGTTTGCCCAATCCGCCTCCGGGGTGTTCGTCGCGCTGTTTGCGATCCTCATCACCACGGTGCTCATCCGTCTGCTCGGGCAGGCGGCGGGTGGCCGGCTGCCTGCCGATGCGGTGCTGTCCATGATCGGGCTGGGGGCGGTGGCCCAGTTGCCGCTGGTGCTGTCGCTGTCGGTGTTCATCGCGATCCTGATGTCGCTGTCGCGCGCCTATCGTGATTCCGAGATGGTGGTGTGGGCGGCCTCCGGTGTGTCCCTGCTGCGCTTTTTCGGGCCGGTGCTGCGCTTTGCCTTGCCCTTCGTGCTGATTGCCGCGTTCGGCGCGCTGTTCCTGTCGCCCTGGGCCAACCAGAAGACCGCCGAATTCCAGGCCAGCCTGGAGACCCGGGACGACACCACGCGCGTGGCGCCGGGGGTGTTCCGTGAGTCGGCCTCGGCCGGCCGGGTGTTTTTCGTGGAAACCGGAGCGAGCGGGGACGAGATGCTGCGCAACGTGTTCGTCGCTTCGGAAACCGATGGGCTGCTCGACATTGTGGTGGCGGCGGAAGGGGCGATCGTCACCGACGAGAACGGATCGCGCCATGCGGTGCTCCGCGACGGGCGGCGCTTCGAGGGGGCCGCTGGCAGCATGGCTTTCCGGGTGCTGGAGTTCGAGCGCTACACGGTGCAGGTGGAGGCGCCGAAAACGGTCGATACCTTCACCAAGCTCAAGTCGGTGCCGACGCTGGACCTGTTGTCCGACCCCACGCCGCGCCATCTGGGCGAGCTGAGCAGCCGCATCGGCATGCCGCTGACCTTTCTGCTGCTGGCCTTGCTGGCGGTGCCGCTGGCATATGTGAATCCGCGTGCCGGCCGGGGCAATAACCTGATCGTGGCGGTGCTGGCCTATCTGATCTACAGCAATGTGGTGAGTGTGTTCCAGGCCTGGGTAGGCCAGGAGCGCATGGGTTTCGCGCTTGCGGTGATCCTGCCTCATGCGCTGGCGGCGGCGGTGCTGGTGTTCATGGTGTATCGCCGGGTGGTGCTGGTGCCGTTCTGGAGGCGTCGTCGATGAGTGCGGTACTCACCCGTTACCTCGCGCGTGAGATCGTGGTGTCGACCGCGCTGGTCACGCTGGCCTTCATCGGGTTGTTTGCCTTCTTCGACTTCATCAACGAACTCGATGGCGTCGGACGCAATGGCTATGAACTGCACCATGCGCTGGTGTATGTGCTGCTGATCCTGCCCGGGCGGGTGTATGAGCTGATTCCGATCACCGTCCTGATCGGCACGCTGTATGCGCTGACCACGCTGGCACGCCATTCCGAGATCACGGTGATGCGGGCCTCGGGCATGTCGACCGCGCGCATGTTGCGCACGCTGGCCGGCACCGGGCTGATTTTCGTGGTGCTGACCTTTGCATTCGGCGAATATGTGGCGCCTCCGGCGGAGCGGGCCGCCCAGCAGTGGAAGCTCACGGCGACGGGCTCGGCCGTGTCGCAGCAACTGCGTTCCGGCCTGTGGGTGCGCGATGGTGCGCGCTTCATCAACGTGATGCGGGTGCTGCCCGATCGCAGCATGGAGCGGGTCCGCATCTATACCTTCGACGATGAGCGCATGCTGTCCTCGCTGAGTCAGGCCGTGCGTGGGGAGTACGATGCCCAGCAACGCGAGTGGCGGCTCATCGATGTGGTCAGCACCCGCTTTACCGGCAGCGAAACCCAACTCACCCACGAGGCCGAGGTGCGCTGGCGCTCGGACCTGACGCCGGAGGTGCTCAGCGTGCTGATGGTCGCGCCGGAGCGCATGCAGGTGACCACGCTGTATGCTTACATCAAGCACCTGCGCGATAACCGCCAGAATGCCGATCGTTTCGAGATCGCGCTCTGGAAGAAGGTGTTCTATCCCTTTGCCTCGCTGGTGATGATTGCGCTGGCACTGCCGTTTGCCTTCACTCATGACCGCATGGGCGGGGTGAGCGTGAAGGTGTTCATGGGGGTCATGCTGGGCGTGGGCTTTTACCTGCTCAACGGCCTGTTCTCCAACCTCGGGGTGATCAATGCCTGGCCGCCGGTGATGGCGGCCATGACACCCAGCCTGATCTTCCTTGCCGCTGCGGCGGTGATGTTGCTCGGGGTGGAGCGGCGTTAGCGCGCGGCAGGGGCGCTGACTGGAGCGTTCGCCTCGGGTTGTGGGCTGCCCTGGATGTGCAGGTCCAACCGCTCGATCAGCTTGCGATCATGACCGGTGCCGGGGTTGGGCGTGGTCAGCAGGTGGTCGCCATAGAAAATCGAATTGGCGCCGGCCAGAATGCACAGGGCCTGCAGGGCGTCGTCCATGTTTTCGCGTCCGGCGGACAGACGCACCCGGGTGCGTGGCATGGTGATGCGGGCCACCGCAATGGTGCGGACGAATTCGAAGGGGTCCAGCGCCGGGCTGTTGACCAGCGGAGTGCCCTCCACCGGAACCAGATGGTTGATCGGGACCGATTCGGGATAAGGGTCGAGATTGGCCAGTTCGGCGATCAGTGCGGCCCGTTGGGTGCGTGATTCGCCCATGCCGATGATGCCGCCGCTGCACACATGGATGCCCGCCTGCCGGACGTGGCCCAGGGTGTCGAGGCGATCCTGATAGTCCCGCGTCGTGACCACTTGCGCATAATAGTCGGGTGCCGTATCCAGGTTGTGGTTGTAGTAGTCCAGCCCGGCCGCCTTCAGGGCCTGGGCCTGCTCGCCGGAGAGCATGCCCAGTGTCATGCAGGTTTCCATGCCCAGCGCCCGCACTTCACGCACCATCGTGGTCAGCGCGCCCATGTCCCGGGGCTTGGGGTTGCGCCATGCCGCCCCCATGCAGAAGCGGCTTGCACCCTGGGCCTTCGCGGCCCGCGCGGCATCCACCACCTGTTCCACCGGCATCAGCTTCTCCGCCTTCACGGCGGTATCGAAGTGGGCCGACTGCGAACAATAGCCGCAATCCTCCGCGCAGCCTCCGGTCTTGATCGACAGCAGGGTGGAGAGCTGCAGCTCGTTCGGGTCGAAGTGTTCCCGGTGCACCGACTGCGCACGGTACATCAAGGTCATGAAGGGCAGCGCGAAGAGGGCTTCAACGTCGGCTACCTTCCAGGGGCCACCACGGGTCATGGGCGCATCGTGGCCGGACGGCTGGGTGCGGGCGGTGGCACGCAGGGCTTCGGGGGTTGTGTTGGCGACAATCATGCTCATGCTTTCTGGTATTTTTGATTTTGAATTCATAATTATAAACTGACCGACCACCTTTTCGTACTACCACCCCGGTCCGCCACTAGCCCCCTGGCCCGAGTGTGGCTATCCTCTTGCGCATGTCCTTCAATGCCAGTTTCAGCGAAGCTTTTGCCCTGATTGCGACCTTTGATGGCCGGGTTGCGGAAATCGTCATCCTGTCCCTGCAGGTGAGCGGGGCGGCGGTGTTGCTGGGTACGCTGATCGGCCTGCCGCTGGGGGCGCTGCTGGCCGTGGGGCGCTTTCCCGGGCAGCAGGTGCTGAGCGTGCTGGTGAATGCGCTGATGGGCTTGCCTTCGGTGGTGGTGGGCGTGGTCGTCTATTTGCTGCTCTCCCGCTCGGGGCCACTCGGTGGGTTCGGGCTGTTGTACACCCCGTCGGCGATGGTGGTTGCGCAGACCCTGCTGGTGATTCCGCTGATGGCGGCGATTGCCCGCCAGGTTGTCGATGATGCCTGGCAACGCTACGCCGAAGAGTTGCGCATGATGCGCTTCAGCTGGTGGCAGAGCGTGACCACGCTACTCCATGATTGTCGCCACTCCCTGCTGGTGGCCGTGCTTGCGGGGCTGGGCCGGGCAATGAGCGAGGTGGGGGCGGTGATGATCGTGGGGGGCAACATCGACCGCGCCACCCGGGTGATGACCACGGCCATCGCGCTGGAGACGAGCAAGGGCGACCTGCCGCTGGCTATTGCGCTTGGGTTGGTGCTGGTGTTGATCATTCTGGTGCTCAATGCACTGGCCTTTGCAGTGCGGGCCTGGGCAGTGCGCCGTTTTGGCTGAGGGGGCGAGCATGTCTTCCGTGCCGATGTTCCCGCTGCGCATCCGCGACCTTCGCTATCAGGCGGCGGGTCGCCAGGGCGGCCGGATGTTGCTCGATGGCGTGAATCTGGAATTGGGCGATGAGGGCATCACGCTGATCCTCGGGCCCAACGGCGCGGGCAAGAGCCTGTTGCTGCGCTGTCTGTGTGGCCTGCTGCAACCGACGGGCGGGATGCTCGAGTGGGGTGAGGGAGCGTGCCCGGAGCGGGCGGTGATGATGGTGTTTCAGCATCCGATGATGCTGCGCGCCAGCGTGCTGGACAATGCTGCGCTGGCGCTCAAGGCGCAGGGTATCGGCAGGCGAGAACGGCGGCGAAGGGCAGCCGGAATGCTTGAACGGGTCGGGTTGGGCGCGCGGGCCGAAGACAGTGCACGTCGTCTGTCCGGCGGTGAACAGCAGCGCCTGGCCTTGGCGCGTGCATGGCTGGCTCAGCCCCGCCTGCTGTTGCTCGATGAACCCACTGCCAGTCTCGACCCGTCAGCCAGCGCCGAAGTGGAGCGCATCGTCCGCCAGATCCGCACCGATGGAACACGCATTCTGATGGTCACCCACAACTTGGGCCAGGCCACCCGCCTGGGCGACGACATTGTGTTCATGAGTGCCGGCCGGGTGCGCGAGCACACTCCAACCCGCCGCTTCTTCACCCGACCCGCCTCGGAAGAGGCTCGTCTGTTCATTCAGGGTGAGTTGCCTTGGCATATGGCGTTCTGAGCCATGCCCGGCCACTCAGTCTTCAGTCTTCCGACTGGTGGCAGACACAGGCTTCATCGTGCGCGGCGGCGACCAGTTCGTGGAGGATGCCGCAGGCGCGTGCAGGGTGGTTTTCGCCGCAGCTCGCACGCAGGGCAACGAGTTGTCTTTCCAGGCGTTGCATGCTGCGCAGCCGCGCACGCACCTGGGTCAGTTGCTGCTCGATCAGGGCGTTGATGTTTCCGCAGTCCGCTTCGGGCGCCTCGACAAACTTCAGCAGGGTCTGAATGTCGGCCAACGGCATGTCCAGCGCCCGGCAATGGCGCACGAAGGCCAGCCGCTCAAGATGGGCCGGGCCGTAGGTCCGGTAGCCATTGGCCTGTCGTGGCGGGGCGGGCAGCAGCCCGGCCTTCTCGTAATAGCGGATGGTGTCGATGTCTACGCCACTGCGTTGGGCGAGTGCTCCAATGCGCATGATGTCCTGGTCCCAGTGTTTTGTGTGCGGTGTGTCGTCTGCTGTGCCCGGTTCAGTATAGGTGTTGACTCTGGAGTGACTCCAGGGTTTTCAATGCAGATATCGAAAACGGAGCAACGAACATGTCTTCCTGCTGTTCGGGCAGTTGCGCGCCGGATGCGCGTGCGGCGAGCCCGCGTTATCGCAAGGTGCTGTGGGTGGCCCTGTGGGTGAATGCGCTGATGTTTGTGGTGGAGATCGTCGGCGGCCTGCACTCCGGCTCGGTTTCACTGCTTGCCGATGCAATTGATTTTGCGGCGGATGCGGCCAACTATGGCCTGTCCCTGGCGGTTCTTTCCATGGGGCTGATGTGGCGTGCCCGGGCAGCGCTGGTGAAGGGGCTGAGTCTGGGCGCGTATGGGGTGTTCATCATCGGCAAGACGCTGTGGGCGGCCATGAGCGGCGTGCCGCCCGAGCCGATCACGATGGGGGCGATTGCGCTGCTGGCGCTGAGCGCCAATCTGTCGGTGGCCTGGATGCTGTACCGCTACCGTGACGGCGATGCCAACATGCGCTCGGTGTGGTTGTGCAGCCGTAATGACGCAATCGTGAATGTGGCGATTGTGTTTGCTGCGCTGGGCGTGATGGGCAGCGGTACGGCGTGGCCCGATTTGATCGTGGCCGGCCTCATCGCGGTGCTGGCGCTGACGGCGGCAAGCAGTGTGATCCGGCAGGCGCGGGACGAGTTGGCCGGGCTCGCGGCCTCAAGCGGTAGTGGTTCCGGCTCCGACTCCGACTCCGACGTTCCCGTGAAGCCGGCGTGTGGGGCTGCTCATCCTCATCACTGATTCCGCCTGCCGCCGCTGTCCGGACCCGCGCATGCAGGCCGGACAGGCAGGGCAGGCGCAGCAGGCTCAGTCGAATGCGACCGAAGCCTTCACCCACAGGTTGCGGCCGGGTTCATTGACACGGGTGGTCTGCTCGAAACCGGCGACACTCGCGCCGTTGCGGGAGATGTGCTCGGCGTAGCTGCGGTCGAACAGGTTGTCCACGCCGGCCGTGACTTCGACACGTTTGTTGACCTTGTACCCGGCATTCAGCGAGAACACCGCAAAGCCCCCGCTCTCGGCAATGTCCTGACCGACGATGTTGCCCTTGCCCGGATCGACCCGGTCCTGCTTCGCCACCAGGCGCAGCAGGCTGCCGGCACGCCACGGACCGGACGACCAGTTCAGGCCCAGGCGGGCTTCGAGCGGCGGCAACTGGGCCAGTGCGGTGTTGTCGCTGCGGTTGCTGCCGCGCACATAGGCCAGGGTGGCTTCTGCGTTCCACTCGGCGTTGAGCTGATAGCGGCTGCCCAGCTCCAGGCCCCAGGTGCGGGCATCGATGTTGCGCACGACGGTGGTACCGGGGCGGGTGCGGGTGTCGATGAGGATGTAGTCGTCGATCTGCGAGGCGAAGGCCGACACTTCATACGACCAGCGGCCGGCATCGTGGGTCAGGCCGATGTCGAGCTGGGTGGTCTTTTCCGGGGCAGTCATGAACGCGCTGTTGCTGTTCAGGCTTTGCTTGTTCTGCGAAATCAGCTCCCAGTAGTCCGGAAAGCGCGCCACATGTCCGAGCCCGACATAGGTGACGGTCTGTTCGCTCAGGTCGCGTTCCCAGCGGGCAAAGCCACTGGTGAGCGTGTCGCTGCGGCTGCGCTGGGCCGTGGACAGGGGGCTGCCACCCACCTGCAGGCTGGCGGAGCGCTTGTCCTGAGCACGCCAGCGGTCCAGCCTTACCCCGGCGATGAGGCGGTCCTGTTCGCCCAGAAAGTGCTGCACCTCGCCAAAGAAGCCATGGTTGCGGAATTCGGCATCGGCCATGCGCGGCTGGCTGCGATAGGCCACGCCATTGCGCAGGGTGTGGTCGTTGTGCTGTACATCGACGCCCACATCGAGCCGGGTCAGTTCGGTCACGCGCAGGCGTGCGGCCAGGCGCCCGCCGACGGTCTCGCGGTCCGGGTTGTTGAGCATGCGCATGCCCGGCGGAGTGCGCAGGCTGAAGTTGTCCATCACATGGTCGATGTAGTTGCGATAGGCCTGGGCTTCGAGCTTCTCGACCAGCGGGCTGATTTCGCGCTTCTCGAATTTCAGGCCGACGTTCTCGCGCTTGAAGCGGGTGCCGTCCATGCCCCGGTCTGCATACGCGGCTTCGCCATCGCTGGCTGCCAGGCTCAGCTCCAGCCAGGTATGTGCATCGGGCGTCCAGCCGAGCGCAGCGTTGGTGCTCCAGCGTTCGTATTCGGAGTGCACCTTGCGCCCGTCGCCGTCCTTGTAGTTGTCCGCCTGGGTGCGGGTGGCCGTGCCACGCAACTGGAAGTCGGGCGTGGCATGGCGGGCGTCGAGGACCTGGTCGTTGCGGCCGAAGCTGCCACCGGTCAGGCTGCCGTTGAATGTGGTGGTGGGCGCTTCCGGTCGTGTGCGGTCGCGCTCGAACAGCACGGTGCCGGCCGAGTTGCCCGGTCCGTGCAGCACGCTTTGCGGCCCTTTGAGCACGGTCATCCGGTCGTAGGATTCCGGAAACACATAGGCGGTGGGGGGGTCCATGCGTCCGCCACAGCCGCCCAGGATGTGTTCGCCATCGAGCAGGATGTTCAGCCGCGAACCGGCCATTCCACGAAACACCGGATCGCCGTCGGTGCCGCCCTTGCGGATCACGCTGAAGCCGGGAATGGTTTTCAGAATGTCGGCGCCGTCATGGGCCGGAATCGGCTGGCGTGCCTGGCGCGGATCGGTGACCACGGTGAGCGGTTCGCTGGTGGGGGTGGCCGTGACCACGGTGGGCGCCAGCTCGGTGAGTTGGGCGCTTGCCTGGCCCGGCGTGACGGCAAGCGGCAGGGCCAGCAGGGAGAGCGCAAGCGGAGAGAAGGCGAGCGGAGAGGGCTTGCGCGTCCGGCGGTGTGTCGAAGTGTTCCGGCTGTTGCGGGTGGGGGGGCTGTATGCGTTGTTATTGTGTGAGCTGTTCGAATGCTTGTTCATTGCCGTGGCCTTTGCGCTGTGCGAGGCCGTGCCAGCGCCGGCCCGACGGTGAGCGATGGCTGCGCGCAAGGGGTGAGCGGCAGCCGCAGCCCACCGGTCTGGCCCGGTGCTGTACGGTCTCGGAGAGGTACGTGTGATTCATCTGCCACGCGGCATGCGGTTGCCGCAGGGCAGGGTCGTGAAGAGCGAGCGGTTCAGGCCAGTGGCGGGGCGCGGCTGGGGGGAAGCAGGCGCGTTGCGGTGTGGCGCGCCGGAAGGTATGAGTCGGCGCGCAGGGGATGCGCGTCCTGGGGTGAAAACAGTGCAGTGTGCGTTTGCGGGGCGAGCCCGGGCAGGGCGGCCACCGCGCAGATGACGCACGGGGCGGCCTCGGCGACGAGGCTGTCCTCGTCTTCGCCCAACTCGGCCAGCAGTGCGAGCAGATCGGCCCGATCCAGCCCGTTGGGCGAGCAGATGTCCATCCAGCGCTCGCCGGCGTTGAGCATCTGCGCATGGTGCTGTGCGCTGACCAGTCCGATGCAGGCCTGCGCGACCAGCGCCAGCCACGCCAGGCTCAGGGCCAGGCGGCGGAAGGCGGGAAGGCGGTACAGGCTGCGTCTCATCGTGAGGCGGATTCTAGGCGATGGGCGATGGCCCTGGATTGATGCGGGTCAAATCATCATGGCCTGGTGAGCAATGCGCCTTACTGCAGGTCGAACACGAAGGTGCTGACCACGCGCAGCCGTTTCTGGCGGGTGGAGCCGCTGCTGTGCTCGTTGCCGTCGGAGTCGAAGACCTGGATCACCCCCTGATTGGCGCTGCGCAGTTTGCCCAGTGCGGCGCCGGCGTCGGCGGCAAAGCGCTGGGCCTGGTCGCGGGCGTTGGCAGTGGCGTCGGCCAGCAGGGCGGGCTTGATTTCGTTGAAGCCGCGCAACTGGTAGTCCGGTCCGCCGAGTGTGCCGTCGTAGCCGCTGCTCAGTTGCACGCCAGCCTCGATCAGCGGGTCGACGCCGTTGGTGGCCTGTTCGACCACTTCGACACGTGCGGACTTGATCACCACCTGACCCTGTCCGCTGAAGCGGAAGGGCTGATCGCTGCTCGCGTAATCCCGCGCATAGCGGTCTTCCACCAGAATCGGTCGTACCTCGATCTCGTCGTCGGTGAAGCCCAGGCCGCGCATGTGGGTGATGACTTTCTCGCGGTCGCTGGACAGGCTGCGCTGTACCCGGGCGAAGTCGTCGTCGGCACGGCGGAAGCTGAGGCGCCAGACGGCATAATCGCTTTCCACATCGCGCTCGGCGAGCCCCTTCACGGTGACCGTGCGGTCGGCCGTGCGGAAGCGCTGCACGCCTTCGCCCACGGCAAAGCCCGCAGCGGCAATGCCTGCGGCAAGGATCAGGGCAGGGATCAGGCCCAGTGATTTTTCGGCCATGCTGACTCCGATGAAGATCATGAATGGTGGGGCAGCATTCAGTGCTGAAAACGAAAACGGTTTGCCTGCATGCCGCAAAGAGCGCATCTTAGCACTATCGGGTAGGCGTCATGCAGGCCTGCTGCCCGTGCAAAGCGCTCATCGACGTTCGTCCGGAGCGTGCCCGCCCTGTGCCTTGCCGGCATCGTCCGGCACCTCGCGGATGAACTCACCCTCGATCACCACATGCTCGCTGCTGCCCCGTTCGCCACGCTGAAAGCCGGAGTCTGTCTGTCCGTGGCCCGGGCGGACATGGCGAAAGTGGTTCGGATCTAAGCCTGCACCGGGTTGACCGAAACCGGCCTCGCGCATCTGCTTGCGGATGGCCCGGGTTTTCCACCACAGGTAGCCCCAGCCAATCACGCCCACGGCCAGCACCACCGCAAACACCACGATGGAAAACATGAAGGTGAGTACGCCGATGGCCACCGTGGCCACCACTGCAAGGGCGCGTGCCACGATGCCGGGCGGGCGCATGCCGCCGGGCGAGCCAGTGTTCAGGGGAATGCGGTAACGGGGGTCTTGCATGTTGTCTGCTCCAGTGCCGGCGCATGGCCGGTCAGGTTTGGCCGGTCAGTTCCCGGCTGTGGTGGCGTGCCCTGCGCTGTTGTGCGATGTGGTCAAGCAGGCGGGCAAGGACGGTTTGTTCGATGATGTCGGCCTCGGCCGTGGGCACGAAGGCCGTGATGCTCAGCCTGGGGCGTCCCTCGGCCGAGCAGGCGTAACGCAGGCGGGCTTCGGGAGGCGGCATGTTCACGCCGGCCCTGCGCTTGATCAGCGACAGGTAGCGATGGGACAATTCGCGACTGGCGGCGGTGCAGCGGGTCAGTTCCTGCTTCAGCAGTTCGGCAATCGCCTGTACGTCGTCATCTTTTTCCAGGGTCAGTTGTATCGTGTGATACACGAATTTCTTGAAAAAGTTTTCGTTCACGGCTGGAGTGGCCAGAAAAACGCTGTTCGGCAGGGTGATCGTGCGCCCGGTGAAGCCATGGCAGCCCGGGGCGGTTTCCAGTTCCTGCAGCGTGACCGAGAGCAGGGACAGATCGACGACTTCGCCGCGCTGATCGCCGACGCGGATCCAGTCTCCCACGCCGAAGGCACCGACCGAAGTGCGCAGCAGGCCACCGGTGAGGCACAGGATGAGCTCTTTGGTGGCCACCACCAGCGCCACCAGAAAGGCGGTGACTGACAGTGCGAAGGTGCGCAGGGCCGGCGCCCAGATCATCACCATGCCGATCACAAGGGCAAGCACGAGGGCGTTGCGTGAGTAGGTCAGCAAGCGGCGGCGCTCATCGCTCATCACCTCGTCACGTCCGCGCAGCAGGCGTTGAATCAGCTTGCGCAGCAGGATGAAGCCGCCCATCAGGAACAGGGTCGCAATCGCCTGGTTTGCACTGAACCAGGAGCTCAGACTCTGCAGGTCCATGTTCAGGCCACCCAGTGGCCTGACTTGCCGCCCAGTTTCTCCAGCAGGCGCACGTCGCCGATGGTCATGCCGCGATCCACGGCCTTGCACATGTCGTAGATGGTGAGCAGCGCCACGTTGAGGGCGGTGAGGGCTTCCATTTCCACGCCGGTGCGGCCCACGGTTTCGGCGGTGACGGTGCAGTGTACGGTGTGTTTCGTTTCGTCCAGCGTGAAGTCCACCGCTACCCGGGTGAGCGGGATCGGGTGGCACAGCGGAATCAACTCGCTGGTGCGCTTGGCGCCCTGGATGCCGGCGATGCGGGCCACGCCAAGTACATCGCCCTTGCGGGCATGGCCATCGCGCACCATTGCGAAGGTTTCGGGCAACATGCTGATGCGGCCGCTGGCCACGGCCACGCGGCGGGTTTCGGCCTTGTTGCCGACATCGACCATATGGGCCTGGCCTTGAGCATCGAAGTGGGTGAGGGCGGAAGGAGCAGAGGAGGGGTCGGTCATGATGGTCAGCCTCGCGCACGGCTGCGAACTTGCTTCAGACTGTGAGCGGATGCGCAGGATTTGCAATTAAATCGCTATCATAGCATCCGATGAAAAGACGACTTCCTGCCCTGTTGCTGAGTCTGGTCATGCTGCCGGCGCTGGCTCAGCCCATCGAGTTGCCCGATCTGGGCGATGTGGCCTCGTCTGCGCTCTCCGCAGCCGATGAGCGTACCCTGGGGGAGCGCATCATCCAGCAGATTCGCTGGCGCGATGCGGCCTACATGGACGATGCCGAGGTGGAGGCATACATCGCCCGGCTGGGCACGCGGCTGGTGGCGGCCAGCGAACAGCCGCACGGAGCCTTCGAGTTTTTCGTGATCCGTGACCCTTCGATCAATGCGTTTGCGCTGCCCGGAGGGTACATCGGGCTGCACTCGGGCCTGATCATGGCCGCAGAGAGTGAGTCGGAGCTGGCGTCGGTCGTCGGGCACGAGATCGCGCATGTCACCCAGCGCCATATCGCACAGCTGTTCGGCAAGCAGGGGCAGACCAGCATGATCATGCTGGCGTCCCTCCTGGTGGCGGCGCTTGCGGCGAACAGCAATTCCCAGATCAGCGAGGCAGCGCTGTTTGCCGGGCAGGCCGGCGCGGTGCAGTCGCAGTTGAGCTATACCCGAGCATTCGAACGCGAAGCCGACCGCATTGGCCTGCAGGTGCTTGAAGGCGCGGGATTCGATGTGCGCGGCATGCCCGGTTTCTTCGAGCGCCTGCAGCGCTTGTCGCGGGTGTATGAAAACAATGCGCCGTCCTATTTGCGCACTCACCCGCTGACCCAGGAGCGTATTTCCGACATGTCCAACCGGGTGCAGCAGATGCGTTACCGGCAGGTGCCCGATTCGGACGATTTCCGTTTCGTGCGCGCCAAGCTGAAGGTGGGCGAAGGGTTGGCATCGGATGCGATACGCCATTTCGAGGCGGCACTGGCCGACAGCCCGGACGATCCGTTTGCTCGTTATGGGCTGGCGCGTGCGCATTTGCGTGCAGGCCAGCTTGAGCGGGCAGCCACCGAGTTGGCCCGCCTGAACGATGCCGGGGGGCACTCGCCCTTTGTGGCGTGGCTGGCTGCCGAGGTGGCGCTGGCCCGCCGGCAGCCAGCCGAGGCGGTGGCGCTGGTCGAACGCGCGCTTGCGGCCCATCCCGATCATCAAGTGCTGGAATATCTGCTGGGCGATGCGCTGCTGCAGGCGGGCGAGGCCGAGCGTGCGGTGCAGCTGGCCCGTTCCGGCACCTTGCGCAATCAGCAGGATGTGCGTTTCTGGATGCTCGCCGCACGGGCCGAGGCGCAGCTCGGACGGCGCACGGCCCATCATCGTGCCCAGGCCGAGGTGTATGTGATCCGGGGGAGTTTGCCGGCGGCCATCGAACAGCTGGAGCTGGCCCGCAAGGCGGCCGATGGCGATTTCTTCGAGATGTCGGCGGTCGATGCCCGCATGCGCCAGCTCAAGGAGCAGGACATGCGGGAGCGGGCTTCACGGCGCTGAGCAATACGCCGACACAGGCTCACCGCGAGCGGTGCTGTTTCGTGTCAGAGGACACGTTCCGGTGAGTCGAGTGACAGATGCACCTGGTTGCGGCCCAGTTGTTTGGCACGCAACAGGCTGGCATCGGCCTCTTCGGTCAGCTGTGCCGCACTTTCCTCATCCAGCCGGGTGGAGACCCCGGCGCTCAGGGTGGCGTACAGCGTGCCCTCGCTGTGGGTGTGCGGCAGCTCGGCAAAGTCACGGCGAATCCGGTCGATGATGGAGACGGCGGTTTCGGCATTTGCGCCGGGCAGCGCGATGAGGAATTCCTCGCCGCCATAGCGGCCGATCAGGTCGCTCGTGCGCAGCCGTCCCTTGAGCAGCCACGCCAGCCCGCGAATCACCTGATCGCCCACCGGGTGCCCGTAGGTGTCGTTGACCGCCTTGAAATGGTCGATGTCGATCATCGCCACCGACAGTGGGGTGCCTTCCTTGATCGATTGTGCAATCAGGCTCTTCAGCCTGGCCTTCGAGGCGGTGTGGTTGAGCAGGCCGGTCAGGCCGTCCAGCGTGGTGGAGCGCTGCATTTCGCGGAAGCGTTCGATCTTGGTCTTCACCACGGCGGCAAGCAGCACCGGATTGAAGGGCTTGGTCAGAAACTGGTCGCCGCCCAGGCGCAGGGCCTCGATCTGCATCCCGACGTCCGATTCGCCCGACAGATAGACCACCGGCAGCGTCTGGTAGGTGGCCGACTGGCGCAACACGCGGGTGGCCTCGATGCCGCTGAAGCGCGGCATGTGCATGTCCATCAGCACCAGATCGGGACGGTACGCGGCCAGCGCGTCGAGCATCTCGCCGGGGTCGTGTATGCACTGGCTGTCGATGCCGTGCTCGGACAGGGTACGCCGGGCCATTGCGGCCGCAACCCGGGAGTCCTCGACGATCAGCACGCGGTAACGGTCCTGGTTTTCTGCCTGGGTGAGATCGAGCACCCGGTTGATCACGCTGGAAATCGGCTCGCTCTGCGGGATGGCGAAGTCCACACCGGCGCGCATCAGCTCGACGATGGCCTCGATGTGGTTTTCCACCCCCAGATAAAAGATCTGACTGGCACGACAGCGGCTTCGCAGTGCCTCGATCATCGGCAGCATGCCCTGTGTGCCCAGCTCACGCGACGGCATCAGGATGATGGCCAGCGGCGAGCCTTCGCCTTCACTGGCCTCGCGCCAGCTGCTGGTGCGGGCGGTGAAGCCGAAGAAGGCGAGCTGGCGGGCCAGCCCTGCGGCGGGCTCGGCGGAAATGCCGTCGGCGACGATCCACACAATGCGCGGCTTGACCCACTGGGTGTCCTGCGTCGGGTTGCGCGCGGGGGCCTGTGTGCGGCGCTCGGGCACCGGGGTGCGCGATGAATTCACCGCGGCGAACAGGGTATCGAGCTGGCGTTCCAGGGCGCCCAGGTCCTGCGCGGAGATTGCGGTGCCTTCCGCCTCGGCCAGATGGCCCATGACCACGTTCTCCAATCCCTGGCACAGGCGCATCATGCCGGGCAGGCGCAGTCGGTTGAATTGTTCGGACAGGCTGCTGACCGCAACCGCAAACTCCACGAACTGCTCGAAGCAGCCGTGTTCGCGGTAATCATCCCAGCGGGCGCGGAGATTGTGCAGGCGTTCGTCCAGGGCGTCGGGCGGGGTGGTGGACATGCGTCTTGTGCGATCCGGGTAAGGGGTGAGTGGTAAGGGCTGAAGTAAGGGCTGAGGGCCGAAGGTTGCAATCGCGCGTGAGCTTGAGTTGAAGCTGCGGTCGCTGCGTTCAGTACAGGAAGCGTGGCGCCAGGCTTTCCAGATGCAGCTCCTTCAGGATGGCTTCGGCGCGCTGCCGTGCATTGCCACGTGGCTGGCCGGTGGCGCGCGCAATGATGAGTTCATTTTTCAGGGAATGTTCCCAGCCGGTGAGCTCGGTCACGGTGACCTGGTAGCCGTGGGCCTCCAGCAGCAGGCAGCGCAGCACGTTGGTGAGCTGGCTGCCGAACTCGCGGGTATGGATCGGGTGTCGCCAGAGTTCGGCCAGCGGCGTGGCGGACAGGGCCTGGCTCTTGTGCTGGCGCAGCGCGGCCGCCACTTCGGCCTGGCAGCAGGGCACCAGCACCACGAAACGCGCCTGCCGGGCGAGCGCGAAGCGGATCGCGTCATCGGTGGCGGTGTTGCAGGCATGCAGCGCGGTGACGATGTCCACCGTGGGCGGCAGGTCGGGTGAGTCGATGGAGGCTTCCACGCTCAGGGCGTGAAAGTCCATGCGCGCAAACGCCAGTTGATCGGCCAGCTCGCGTGAGCGGGCGACCAGTTCCTCGCGGGTTTCGATGCCGACGATGCGGCCGCTGTCGCGGGTTTTCAGGAACAGGTCGTAGAGAATGAAGCCGAGGTAGGATTTGCCCGCCCCGTGGTCCACCAGGGTGATGTTGCTGCGCTCGGCGATACAGGCTTCCAGCAGCGGTTCGATGAAATTGAACAGGTGATACACCTGCTTGAGCTTGCGCCGGCTGTCTTGATTGAGCTTGCCGTCACGGGTCAGGATGTGCAGTTCCTTGAGCAGTGCCACCGACTGCCCGGGGCGTATGTCGGGCGGGAGGGCGTCTGCTGGCGGCGGGGTGGCCTTGCGCGCCTGGCCCTGTCGGTTGGCGCCGGGGCGGGAGGGGTTCGGCTTGCCCATCACGACTCTCCGTCCGGGCGTACAAAACCGAGCGCATGCCAGCCCTCCAGGCCGATCCTGCGCAGGGTTTCGATGTTGGTGCGGTAGATGCTGTCCGGGTCGGGGTGGCCCGAGATCGCGCGCTCCAGGCTTTCCTCGCGAATCAGGTGCAGGGTGGGATAGGGCGCGCGGTTGGTGTAATTGCCGATGTCGTCCGCTTCGGTGCCGTCGAACTGGAACTGCGGGTGAAAGCTGGCGATCTGGATCACGCCCTCCAGATCGTGCTCGACGACCGCCTCCTCGGCGATGCCCACCACTTCGTTGAAATCCAGAAAGTCGGGCAGCAGGCTGGGGTGGATCAGCAAGGTGGTGTCGGTCTTGTCCGGGTCAACCTCGGCCAGATACTCCAGCTCCCGGTCCAGGTCTTCGAGAAAACCGTCCAGATGCGGGGCCTCGCTCACCACGATGCGCACCTGATCGCGCACATACACCGAGCGGGCAAAGGGGCACAGGTTCAGACCGATCACGGCCTTTTCCAGCCACAGGCGGGTGAGGGCAATGACAGTGTCACGATCGGGGGCGGATGAAGGGCTCATGCGGAATGCCTGCCTGAACAAAAGTTTCTATTTTGCCCCAGCTTGTGGGCAATCGAGAGGATAATTGCATTTTTGGCAGAATCCAACGACTCACGCAATGTCCATACAGTGGTTTCCCGGTCACATGACTTCGGCACGCAAGAAAGCGTCCGAAACCATGGCCCGTACCGATCTGGTGATCGAGGTGCTCGATGCGCGCATTCCCGAAGCCAGCAGCAATCCGATGATTCACGAGTTGCGCAGGCAGCGCCAGCGCCCCTGCCTGAAGGTGCTCAACAAGTCCGACCTGGCCGATCCCGAAGTCACCCGGGCCTGGCTGGCGCAGTTCAATGCCCAGCCCGGAGTGACCGCAGTGGCGGTGTCGTGCCGCACGCCGGGCGATGTGGCGCGCCTGCCGGCCCTGTTCCAGTCGCTGGCCCCGCATCGCAACGATGGCACGAAGTTGCTGCGCATGATGATCATGGGCATCCCCAACGTCGGCAAGTCCACGCTGATGAACGCCCTGCTCAAACGCAAGGTGGCCAAGGTGGGGGATGAGCCGGCAGTCACCAAGTCGCAGCAGACCTTCGATCTGGGCGAGCACATGACCCTCACCGATACGCCGGGCATGATGTGGCCGAAGATCCAGCACGATCTGGACGGTTTCATGCTGGCCATCTGCCATGCGATCGGCCGCAACGCGGTGATCGATGAGGAGGTGGCGGAAGTGCTTGCCCGCCTGTTGCTGCAGATCTGGCCCGAGCGGCTGGCGGAGCGTTATCGCATCGATGTGGCCACGCTCGACGCAGTGGGGGTGGTCGAAGCGGTTGCCCGCCGCCGGGGGTGTTTGCTGCGGGGTGGGGTGCTGGACATGGAAAAGGCGTCGCTCATTCTGCTCAACGACTTTCGCAGCGGTGCGCTGGGCCGCATCAGCCTGGAAACACCGGAGAGCCGGCAGGCCATGCTGGCGCAGGCGGCCGAGCGTGCAGCGGCGGCCCGGGCCGGCGATGGGGATGAGGGCAGTCAGGGCGAGGTGGCGCCATGAGCCCTGCGGACGATCGGTCAGCATCGCCCCCGTTTCCGCCTGCCAGTGAGGCTCAGGCCCTGCAGGCACGGCTGGTGAGTATCGAGACCAAGCTCGCGTTTGCCGAAGACACCGTAGAGGCGCTCAACCGGACCGTGTTCCGTCAGCAACAGCAGCTCGATCTGTTGCAGGAAGCCATGCGGCAGCTGAATGGTCAGCTGCAGGCGGCCCGTTCCGCTTCGGGTGATCCGCGCCACGAAGTGCCGCCGCATTACTGAACGTTCCCCGGTCAGCGGCTGGTGAGCTTCAGCTCGATGCGCCGGTTGCGGGCGTGGGCTTCCGCGCTGTCGCCACCGTCCAGCGGATGGTATTCGCCGTAGCCGGTGGCCGCCAGGCGTTGGGCGGGCACGCCTTGGTCGCGCAGGAACTTCACGATGGCCAGTGCCCGGGCGGTGCTCAGCTCCCAGTTCGATGGAAAGCGGGCGGTGGAGATCGGTCGGCGATCGGTGTGGCCGTCCACCTGCAACACCCAGGGCAGGTCGCCCGGAATGTCGCGTGCAACCGTCTTCAGGGTTTCGGCCAGCCGTACGAGCTGGCGCAGCCCTTCTTCGCTGACCTCGTCCGATGCGGACGGGAACAGCACCTCGCTGGAAAACACGAAGCGGTCGCCGACGATCTGCACATCCTGCCGTTCGCCGAGTACGGCCCGCAGGCGGCCAAAGAACTCCGAACGGTAGCGGTTCAGCTCGCGCACCTGCTGGGCCAGGGCCAGATTGAGCTCGCGGCCGAGTTCTTCTATGCGCAGTTCCTTTTCGGCGATGTCCTTCTGCGCGTTGCCCAGCGCTTCGTTGAGGGCTTCGAGCTGGGTGCGGATGGCGGCGAGCTGGCGGTTCAGGAGCTCGATCTGGGCCAGGGCGCGTTCGGAGGTTTCTTCCTGGGCTTGCAGCGTGCGCCGGGTGTCGTCCAGCTCGCTGGCGCGCTGGGCAATCTCGCTTTCCAGTGTCTTCTTGAGGCGTTCCAGCGCGGCAATGTCGGCCATCAGGCGGTTGGCCTCGGCCGTGCTCTGCCTGAGCTCGTCCTCCGTGCGGGTGAGCTGGTCGCGGGTGTCGTCCAGGGACTGGCGCAGGTGGGTGCTCGTCTGCTGTTCATCGGCGAGGGTGGCGCTCAGTTCGGCAATGCGGCTTTCCGCACGGCTGCGTGTGTCGCGTTCCAGGCTCAGCGTCTGTGCCAGGGCTTCGAGTTCGGCGTTCAGGCGGGCGAGTGCCCGGTCGCGCCCGCTCACCGCATCGGACAGCACGAACTGGCCGATCACGAACAGCAGGATCACGAACACCATCACCATCAGCAGGGCCGCCAGGGCATCCACGAAGCCGGGCCAGAAGTCCAGCGTGCGACGGCGGCGGGAGAGTAGGGCCATGTCGACTGTCCTTGATCCCGAAGCGTCAGCCGGAGTGTCTGGAACCCGGGTGTGAGGTGTTGAGGGCGGCAGCAATCGTGCGCGACATCAGGCGCAGTTCGCTGCGCAGCTCCTCCGAAAACTGCTGGCCTCCGTCCCCCTGCGGACGCTGTGCGAGCTGGCGCAGCAGGCTGCGCAGGTCGTCCTGGGTTTCGGCCAGCGCCGTCACGCCCCGCGATTCGCGGCTGATGAGTTCGGACAGGCGGTTGAGCTGATGCCCCAACTCGCTGAGCTGGTCGATGGTGGCGCGCCGTTCGCGTTCGGAGTCGGCCACCGTGCGCTGCATCCGGTCCAGGCTCTCGGCGGTCTGTTCGAGCAGGGCCTGCACATAGGCAGGCACGCTGCCTTCGCCGTCGCTGCCCATGTGCGAGGGGATGCGGGTGATGTTGGAAAGCCATTCTTCAAGATCGTTGTAGAAACGGTTCTGTGCATGGCCGGACTGCAGGTCGAGAAAGCCGACGACGAGCGAGCCGGCCAGCCCGAACAGCGAGGTGGAGAAGCTGGTGGCCATGCCGCCCAGCGGCTCGTCGAGCTTGGTCTTGAGGGCTTCGAACATGGCCACGGGGTCGCTGCCCACGCTCATGCCGCCTATGATCTCGCCCACCGAGCGGATGGTGACCAGCAGGCCCCAGAAGGTGCCGAGCAGACCGAGAAAGATGAGCAGGCCGATGAGGTAGCGGCTCAGGTCGCGCTGCTCTTCGAGGCGGATCTGCACGCTGTCGAGAATCGAGCGCATCGAGGCGGGCGACAGATTGAGCTTGCCACGCTGGCTGGACAGGATTTTGCCCATCGGGGCGAGCAACACCGGGCGTACCGAGGCGGGGCGCTGCTCGGGGGCATGGTGGAAGCTGTCGATCCACAGCACTTCACGTTGCAGGCGCCACACCTGCCGGAGATTCACCGCGATGCCGATGGCGAGCACGAACAGGATCAGGCTGTTGAACTCCAGGTTGGCCATGAAGGCATGCTTGAGCTGGGGCACCAGCAATGCGGCGAGCATGGCCACCAGGGCGAGAAAGACGCCCATCCAGGTGGTGACGTGGAGGGGGTTGGAGAACTCCTTGTGTTCCATCGGCGCACATCCTCTTCAACAGACCGATATCTGCCACTCGCTGCCACCCGCTGTCACCGTGATCGGGCGCCGGGCGAAGCGACGCTCAAGAGTCTAACGCGAAACCTGCCCGGAGAGGGGCATGTCATTCGGCCTGCACTTTGGCTGCGTCATCGTCGGGTTCGAGTGTTTCGCCGGGTTCCGTGTCGGTGTCGGTGTGTGTGGCCGCTTCCAGCTCCAGCGGCTGCTGCAGGCGGGCAAAGTCGCGCGGGGCCACATACTGGAGCAGTTCCTTGCCGCGCAGGTCCAGCGCGATGTGCAGCCCCTTTTCGGGATACAGGTAATGGGTCAGGTGCGCATGGCTGCTGATCGTGCTTGCCGGTTCGCCGAAGCGCTGCAGGATGATGGCTTCGTCAAGGTCGGCGGTGGGCATGAAGCCGATCGCCACGATGGGCAGTGCGCGCGCGGTCGCCAGATCGTCCGGGTGCAGCGTGATCTTGCGGGTGGTGCTTTCCATGTAGGCTTCCTTCAGGGCGCGGGCGCGCATGGCCTGAAGTGCGTCCTGGCCGATGTCGACCGTCACCGTGGCCCGGCCGGTGATGAAGCCGGCGCGGGTGTCCTCGAAATACGCCTCCAGCGAGGCGGGCTTGCCCGGGGCGACAACGATGGCCACCTCGACATCGCGCCCGAACTGGTCGATGGCCTCCTGCAGGGTGCTCACGCCCGGCTGCAGCGAGAATACCCGGGTCTGTCCGGGCGCGATCTGCTCGATCTGCCAGGGCAGGCCGCTGTCGGGCAACTGGCCGGCCGATTCGTCAAGGGCGATCCACAGCAGAGGGGCCAGCAGCACGACCGCGATGGCCGCAATACCGTATGCAATCCATTTGAACATTGCCAGGGTCTTTCCGGAAGGTTGGACGGCCGGGCATTGTGCCCGATACGCCGCCAGCGTGCAGCAATGTCCGGCTGATGTTCCATTCAGGCGGAGCAAATCGATGCATGCTGCTATATTTGATTCATCAACATGCAAAGACGACACACCATGCGGACAACGATTTCGTTTGATGACGCGCTGGTCGACCGTGCCCAGCGTCTCACTGGGCTGATGGAAAAGTCGGTGCTCGTTGCGCTGGCTTGCCTGAGCGGGATTGGGGTGTGGGCCGGGGCTGCGCGCGCGGACGAAGCGCCGTTGCTGACGTTTGCCTCTGCGGGGCAGTCAGTGGCGGTGGTGAGCGTGGCGGGCGGTTTGCAGCATCCGTGGTCGCTGGCTTTTCTGCCCGAGGGGGGCATGCTGGTGACGGAGCGCGAAGGGCGCCTGCGCAGGGTGTCGCCCGAGGGGGCGTTGTCCGCGCCAATCGATGGCTTGCCCCCGGTGCATGCGCAGGGGCAGGGCGGGTTGCTCGATGTGCTGCTGGACCCGGATCATGCCAACAACCGCCGTCTCTATCTGGCCTATGCCGAGCCGACCGGCCGGGGCGCGCGCACTGCAGTGGCCAGTGCGGTGCTGGCACCGGGCAGCAACCGGCTGACGGCGGTGACGCGCCTGTTTGCGCAGAACGAAGACCCCTCCGGCCGGCATCACTGGGGCGCGCGACTGGTGTTCGATGCGGAGGGCCATCTGTTTGTCACCCTGGGCGACCGCTTCTTTCATCGCGACCGCGCGCAGGCGCTGGACAGTCATTTGGGCAAGATTGTGCGCATCCGCGCGGACGGTTCGGTGCCGGAGGGCAATCCCTTTGTCGGTCAGTCGGGCGCCTTGCCAGAAATCTGGTCGTATGGGCACCGTAACGTGCAGGGGGCGGCGCTTCATCCGCACACCGGTGAGCTATGGGCGCATGAGCACGGTCCGCAGGGCGGGGATGAAGTCAATCGGGTGAAGCGGGGTGGCAATCATGGTTGGCCGGTGATTACTTACGGACGTGAGTACGTGACCGGAGCGCGCATTGGGGAAGGGCGCGAGCGGGCCGATGTGGTTGCGCCGCTACACCAGTGGACACCGTCGATTGCTCCGTCGGGCATGAGTTTTTACACCGCTACGGTGTTTCCCGGCTGGCAGGGCGATCTGTTTGTGGGGGCGCTGCGCGGGCAGCATCTGGCCCGGCTGAGCCTGCAGGGGGCGGAAGTGGTGTCCGAGGAGCGTTTGCTCGAAGCGCTAGGGGTGCGCATTCGCGATGTGCGCCAGGGGCCGGATGGTCTGCTGTACCTGCTCGACGATAGCGAGGGACGCATCCTGCGCCTGCAGCCCGGTTCGCCAAACCAGGCTGACTGACCGGGCCGCGCAGCGTCTCGGTCAAGCCCGGTTTTGCGAACCCGGTTCAGGCGGCCTGCAGGCTGTCGAGCCGGGTGCGAAATGCGTCGGGCACTGGCCGGACCTTGCGTGCCTCGTAGTCGAAGAACACCAGCCCGGTCTTCACGCGGGCGACTTCGCGGCCGCTGTCGCGTTCGCTGACGGCATACACCAGGTCGCAGCCGTATTTGTTGAAGTCCTGCGCGGCGAGGCGAAACACCAGGGTTTCACCATGGAAGGCTTCGGACAGGTAGCGCACTGCGGCATCGGTGATGACGATGCCCACGCCTTCCACACTGGTCTGGGTATAGCCGAGATGGCTGAAGAAGCGTTGCCGCGCTTCGGACACCAGCGTCATGAGCTGGGCGTTGTCCAGATGAGCGGCTTCATTGATGTGACTTTGGTAGATGCACAGTTCGGTGCTGAAGCAGAAGTGCTCCGGCAAGGCGATGTCGACGCGTGCCATGGCTGTGGATGAGTCCCGGGGTGTGGAATGTAGCGGATGATGCTGGCGTGAGGTGCGACTCAGATGACCTTGAGCAGGTCTTCGCGCAGTTCTTCGCTGCGGCGCTTGCCCTCGCGCGAATCGACGATGGCGCGATACCACAGGTCGAAATGTGCGCGCAGTGCCACGGCATCGGCCGCCTGAAAGATGTCGCTCTGCAGACTTACATGGGAAAAACCACCGCAGAAGGTCTTGATCGTGTTGATCATGAAGTGCTTGGCCATGTCGAGTTGCTTGGCAGTGACTTCGCTGGCGGGTCGGAAGGCCGTGATCGAGGGCAGGGGGGTTTCGCCGATTTGGTCGATGCCGCCACTGTCGTTCTTGAAGCCGATCAGTTCGATGTAACCTTCTTCCTCGAGCATGCCCAGGGAATGGGAGAGGTCGTCGGCCGCGACCAGATCGCGCAAGTCCGAGACCGTGTGCTTGCCGTCCACGAAAATCAGGAGCCGGCGTTGGCGTGGCGTGAGCTTGCCTGAGCGGGTGGTTACTTCTTCGCGTCCGAGTTCCGTCTTGGCGAAAACTGCCGTTGTTGTCATCTTCTCCTCCAGGGTTGGCTGCTGGGTGGCGAATTTGGGTACGCCTGCGCGTGGAGTGCGTCTTTTGCCTACAGGGGCACAATCTTACTGCGGCTGTGGCAGATTGTGTTGTGTCGCTTGGCACGAATAGGCTGATTTTTACCGGTTTTTTGCTTTTCCGGACAGTGCGCCGGAGGGTTGAAACGGACAGGGGCAGGAGGCTGCAGTCGGGACGTTTCGGGGGCTTCGCCGCGATTTATGACTTTCCGGATAGGGCGAATGTCATCTTGCGGTGCTGGAGGTCCTGTATTGTCAAGCGTTTGCAGGATGCTCGCTGCGTGTTGACGAAACCCTTCCAGAGTTGGATCATCGGCCGAACACACGACTGCGCTCAGCCCATGACCCATCATCGCAATTCAGCCTGCAACCCGGCCTGCGGCCAGCACCTGGCCAGCCTCGGGTATGTCCTCCCCGCGGGACTTTCAGTCACATTTCGCTTTGCGGAAAGGCGTTTCGGGCTGTGCGGCCTGATGCTGACCCTGATGTTGTCGTCCGCGCACAGGGCGCAGGCTTCTGACCCCTTTTTCGATGAAGTGCCACTGGTGCTGACGGCCTCGCGTCTGGAGCAGTCCGCGCTTGATGCGCCTGCAGCGGTGACGGTGATCGATCGCGAGATGATCGAGGCTTCCGGTTTCACCGAGCTGCATGACCTGCTGCGCCTGGTGCCGGGCTTTTTGGTGGCCAACTGGCCGGACGGTTCGCCGACCGTTGCGAACCATGGTCTGGGCGATGCGCATGACCGGCGGATCAAGGTGATGATTGACGGACGCACCGTCAATAGCGTGCTATGGGGCGACACCCGCTGGCAGGATTTGCCGATCCGGGTGGATGACCTGGACCGGGTGGAAGTGGTGCGTGGTCCCAACGGTGCAGCGTACGGGGTCAACGCCTTTCAGGGGGTGATCAACCTGATCACCCGTCCTCCCGCCACGGAAGACGGGGTAACCCTGATCAACCGTGTCGGGCGCAATGGGTTTTTCGATACCGGTGTGCGTATCAACAACCCGGTAGGTACGGCAGTGGACTGGCGTCTTACGGCCTCGCGCCGTGCCGCGCTGAATTTCGAGTCGCATTTCGAGCCGGGCATGGGGTACCACAGCCGGGAGCATGCTGCCCGCAATGTGGTGAACTTCAACGCCTCCACCTGGCTGGGGCCGCAGGACGAATTGCGCCTGCAGTTGGGGGTGAGCGATGGGGTGAATCGGCGCGGCACCCCGGGAAAGGAGAGTTTTCCGCCCCACAGCGAGTCTGACCGTTCCCTGTACCTGCACATGGGGTGGGTGAGGGCGCTGGATGTGGAAAGCGAATTTTCCATGCAGTACTACCATCAGCAGGAGCGTGTGCGCGCGGGCTTTCCCGTGCCGATGGTCGATGCTGCCACGGGCACGCGCCTGATGGTGCCCACCGATACCAACCGGGAGACGCGTCGTGACGATCTCGAGGTGCAGTTCAACGACCGTCTGTCCGACAACCTGCGCATGATGATCGGTGCCGGGGTTCGCCAGGAGTCGGTGGAGTCGCTGCGTTACTTTAACCGCACCGATCCGGTACGCGCCACGCACTGGCAGATGTTCGGCAGCCTGACCTGGAATCCCATCGAACGCCTGTCCATCGATGCCGGGGGCACCTGGGAGAAGCACCAGTACAGCGGCACGCTGTTTTCCCCGCGTCTGGCGGCGCTGTATGCGATCAGCCCCGAACAGTCCTTGCGTGCGGCGGTGGGGACATCGTATCGGGCGCCGTCGATGATGGAGTCCGAATCGTTCGAAGTGATCCGCATGGACGGCATGGTGAAGTCCATCATGTATCGCGCAATGAATCCGGTGGAGCCCGAACGGGTGCGCTATGTGGATCTGGGCTATGTGGCCCATGCCCGGGAGTTCGGGTTGCGGTTCGATGCACGCGTTTTCCGCGAGTCCTACAGCCGCTATCTGGACGACAACAGCTGCATCAATCCGCCCAATCTGGGCACCTTCCCCACGCATGCGGTGTGCACCGGAGTGCCGGACAACTTCGTGCCGTTCCGCCCCGAACAGAAATCCTTCATCTTCTCGAATCTCGATGCCTTCGTGATGAACGGTGCGGAATTCAGCATCGACTGGCGCCGTCAGGACTGGGGCCGGGTGATTCTGTCTCAGGCCTTCATCGATATCGATCCGCGTGGCCGGGTGTACGACCGTGACATCCAGAAGAGCGCGCCCAGTGCGATGACCTCCCTGCTGTTGATCAAGAACCTGCCCAACCGCTGGCGTGCCAGCCTCGGGTATTACCACAACCAGGAAATGTACTGGCTCAACGGCGGAGACCGGGTACCTGCGCGCGACCGTTTCGATGTGCGGATTTCCCGGGGGTTCGGCCACAAGTCGCAGGAGAATGAAATTGCCCTGCAAGTACACAGCGTGGATGGACGCTACCCCGAGTTTCATGCCGGCAAGTTCCGTGCAGAACCTCAGGCCTTCGTGAGCCTGCGCTACACCTTCTGATGACGCAGCGGGGGTGCGGAGCACTCCGCCCCCTGCCAGCCTCGGGCCATCTGCCATTCCGGCCACCCTGCGTTGCGCCCTTCCAGCCGAGTGCCTTGCATGTCCGACTTTCTCGCTGTCCTGGCGTTCTCGTTTTCGATTACCGGGCCGATCTTCGTGATCCTGGCGCTTGGCCTGCTGCTCAGGCGTGCCGGCATGATCACCGATGCCTTCGTCGATGCCGGCTCGCGTCTGGTGTTCAACCTGTCCCTGCCGGTGCTGCTGTTCCTGAGCATTGCAGGCACCCGCATGGACGATGCCCGCAGCCTGTCGCTGATTGCGTTCGGTGCGCTGGCCACGGTGCTGGCCTTTGTGCTGCTGGAGTGGTTGGCGTCCCGGGTCATCGAGCCGGCGCGCGACCGTGGCGTGTTCGTACAGGGCAGCTTTCGTTCCAACATGGGCATCATCGGCCTGGCCTACTGCGTGAATGCCTATGGGGAGGCCGGGTTGCTGACGGCATCGCTGTATCTGGGCCTGATCACCATCCTGTTCAACGTACTCTCGGTGATCACCCTGAATCGCTCCCTGCACCGCAGCAGTGGCGGGGTGCGGATGCTGCGCGGAATTGCCACCAATCCGTTGATCATCGCCATCGTGCTGGCCTTGCTGGTGTCGTGGGCCGGACTGCGCCTGCCATCGGTGCTGGCCCAGTCCGGGCAGTACCTGGCTGACCTGACCCTGCCGTTGGCCCTGTTGTGTACCGGCGCGACCCTGAACTTCGGTTCGCTTCGCTCCGAGTTGCGCAGCACCTTGCTGGCCACCGCGATGAAGTTGGTGGTCATTCCGCTGGCCTTCACCGCCGCAGGCATCGCAGCCGGCTTCCGTGGGGTTGAGCTGGGTGTGTTGCTGCTCATGTCTTCGGCGCCCACGGCTGCGGCCAGTTATGTGATGGTACGGGCGATGGGCGGCAATGCGACGCTGGCCGCCAACATCATTGCCCTGAGTACCCTGGGCTCCCTGCTGTGTACCAGCGCCGGGGTGGTGGTGCTCAGCAGGCTGGGGTTGATGTGAGTCCGTTCATCAGCCCGGACGGTGCCTTGCGGCAGAACGCTGCAGGCAGTGTCCGCTGGATCGATTACATTTGCAGACGCGTCCGAACCGCAAGCGTCGTGCTTGTCCCCTTCATCCGCTCCTCCTGAACCCACCATGACGCCTACCCGTCGCTCCCTGCTGGTTCGTGCCCTGAAGGTCACCGGCGCCTATGCGCTGTTCGGTGTGTTGTGGATCATTGCATCGGATCGCCTGCTGTTGGCGCTGGTGCGGGGAGACCTGGAGCAGTTTTCACGGGTGCAGACCTTCAAGGGTCTGATCTTCGTCATTCTCACCACCCTGCTGATCTTCCTGCTCACTTGGCTCGCCCTGCGCCAGTTGCACCGTGCGGCCGAGCGTTTGCGGCGCAGCGAGGAAAACCTGCGCCGTGCCCAGACGATTGGCCAGATCGGCAGCTGGTATACCAACGACAGCCTGAATGCCGGGGTGCCCGACTGGCAACATTCCGGCCGTGTGGTGATGGAGTGGTCCGACCATGCGCACGAACTGCTGGGCATCCCGCGTGGCCGGGCGATAGACCGTGACCTGTTCATGGCCTGCGTGCATCCCGACGATCGCGACAGGGTGGCCGGTGCCATCGAAGAGGCGATGCGCACCGGCAGTCATGACATCGAATATCGCATCGTGCGTTCGGGCGGTGAGGTGCGCTGGCTGCGCGGACGTACCGAATTCCGCTTCGATGAGGAGGGCACTACCACCGAGGCCATCGGTACCGTGCAGGACATCACCGAACGTCGCCTGCTGGAGCAGGCACGCCAGCAGCTCATGGAGCGTCAGCACATGCTGGCCAACGCCTCTCCGGCGCTGTTGTGGACGGCCGATGCGACAGGCCGGCTGGATTGGGTGAATGAGCGTTCGCTGACCTTTACCGGTCGCCCCCTCCAGGATGAGCTGAACTGGGGTTGGGTGGAGCTGGTGCATCCTGATGACCGGGAGGGCTACCTGAGCATCTTCCGCCAGGCGGTGGCCAATTGTCTGCCTTTTTCCACCGAGTTCCGCATGCTCCGCCACGACGGTGAATACCGCTGGCTGATGGCACAGGGCATGCCCAGACTGGACCCGGCATCCCCCGGGCGGTGTGTGGGTTTCATTGGCTCGGGGCTGGATGTGACCCGCGAGCATGAGGCACTGGAGGCCTTGTGGGCCTCGGAAGAGCGCCTGCGCCTGGCGCTGAAGGCGGGGGGGCAGGGCATCTTCGACATTGACTTTGCTTCCGGGCGGGTGCTGGTGAGTGCAGAATATGCGCACATGCTCGGTCATGACGAGGGGGATTTTTCCGAAACGCTCGATACCCTGCGCGAGCGCATCCATCCGGACGACCTGAATGACTATGAGCAGCGACTCTCCGATTGTCTGGCGGACAATCGCCACGACTTTCGCGCGGAGTTCAGGCAGCGAGCGGCCAGCGGCGAATGGAAATGGATGCTGGCCATGGGGGCGGTGATCGAGCGAGGCCAGAATGGCCTGCCGCTGCGCATGATCGGCACACAAACCGATATTGACCGCATCAAGCGGGCGGAGACTCTGTTGAGCAGCCTGAATCAGGTGCTGGAGCAAAGGGTTGCCGAGCGTACCGCGCAGCTCGAAGCGGCCAACAAGGAGCTGGAGTCGTTCTCATATGCGGTGTCCCACGATCTGAAGGCACCGCTGCGCGGCATTTCCGGTTACAGCGAACTGTTGCTCGAAGACTACGGTTCAAAGCTCGACACGCAAGGATGCGATTTTCTGCGCAAGATTCGCCGGGGGGTGGAGCAGATGCACGCGCTGATCGAGGACATGCTTGCCTATTCACGCATCGACCGAACGGCCCCCGACGTGTCCTGCTTTGCACTGGATGAACTGCTGGCGGCGGTGATGGAGCAGTATGCCGGCACTGTGGAGGCGGGGCAGATCACCTTGACCTGCCATTGCGAACCCCTGGAAGTGTGTGCCGACCGGGAGGGGCTGGCAGTGATTCTGCGCAATCTGCTGGACAATGCGCTGAAGTTCAGCCGCGATGTGCCCCGGCCCCATGTGGAGGTTGGCGCGCGGCGGGAGGGTGAGCGTTGTGTGCTGCATGTGCGCGATAACGGCATCGGCTTTGACATGCAGCACCATGAACGCATTTTCGAAGTGTTCCAGCGCCTGCATCGCGATGAACGGCACATGGGCACCGGGGTCGGTCTGGCGCTCGTCAGGCGGGCGGCTGCCCGCATGGGCGGACGGGTCTGGGCCGAGAGCCAGCCCGGCCAGGGGGCCTGTTTCTTTGTTGACATTCCATGTGCGCCCGCGCTGGCGGCAGATACCGGGCCGGGGGCTGGCACGGTTTGAATGCCCCCGTGGCTGTTGCGGACATGACGCAGACAGGATGACGTTTTGCCGATCGTATTTTCCGATGGTTGGACTTGCAGTGCCTCTGCTGGGTAACATGCATGCCAGTGCAAGTTTCGGAACCTCGCCTGCAGCATATGCCGAGGTGACTGGAATGCATCTTGTCAGGGCGCCGCAGTGCGTCGATCACCCGCAGCGAAGGCAAATACAAGGGCACATAACAGGAGAATTGCAATGATTGGAGGAGGGGTGAGCATTCAGGCTGGGGCACACCTGAGCGTGAATCATCTGGTGGTGCCCCGGCTGTCGCGGCTATTGTCAGCGGCCGATGCGCTCGGGCTGACGGTGCATAAGCGCAAGGGACAGGTGACCTTCATTGACGGAGGCATTGAGGCGCGCGGCAGTGCGGCCGCCGGGGCCAGAATCGCCGAAGTCTGCATGGCCGGGCTGGGCGCGGTGCAACCCGGCGGGCAGCTCGATCCGGGCTGGCCGAGCTGGACCGAAGTGCGCAGCGTGCAACCGGTGATTGCCTGTCTGGCCAGCCAGCATGCCGGCTGGCGCCTGGAGGTGGCCGATGCGGGCGATGGCCTGGGGCCGTTTCGTGCGCTGGCCTCGGGGCCGGCCCGTTCGCTGGCCTGCACCGAGCGGGTGTTTGCGGATCTGGGCTACAGCGATGAGGCGCTGGAAGGCGTGTTGTTGCTGGAAACCGATCGGCGGCCACCGGACAGCGTGGTCGAGCGCATCCTCTCCGATTGCGGACTGGACCCCGAGGGGCTGACGCTGATCCTGGCACCGATCAACAGCATGACCGGCATGACGCAACGCGTGGCGCGGGTGATGGAGATCGCGATTTACCGGGCCTACCGGCTGGGCTTCCCGATGGATCAGATCGTCGATGGACGCGCTTCCGTGCCGCAGGCGGTGCCGTCTCCGGACATGACGGTGTCCACCGGGCGTGCGCACGACGCGGTGATCTACGGCGGGCGGGTGCATTTGCGGGTGAAGTGCGAGGACGAGCAGGCCCGAGAACTGGCGATGAAGCTGCCGTCGCTCAATTCGTCCGAGTTCGGTCAAACCTTCGAGGAGGTGTATTTGCGCCACGGGGGCGATACCAGCAAGGTCGACCCGGCCCTCATCGCCCCGGCCGAAGTGTGGATCAGCAACCTGCTCAGTGGCCGCACCTGGCGGGCGGGCGGGCTGCGCATCGACCTGCTCAACGAGCGCTGGGTCGAGCGCTGAAGCGTTATTGATCCGACCCTGTCATTGTGACTGATCGCCGTTTGCCCTGAATTCTTCGAAGCAGAACGGTTCAGGGCGACGGTGTTCAGCTACCCGATTCGTGCAGGCTGAGCACTGCTGCGGCAGGCTTGCCTTCGCTGCTGCGGCGCCAGCGCTCGATCATCACGCCGACGGCTTCCACATCCGCAAATTTGTGCGGCTTGGTGACCTTCACACGCACCCAGTGCGCCCCGAAGCGCTCCAGCAGCAATGAGGCCACGCCCTCGGCAAAGGCTTCGAGCAGCTTGTAATGGTGCTGCTCCAGCATGTCCTTGAGCGCGCTGCGCACCACGCTGTAGTCGATGGTGTCGCCGATGCGGTCCGTGTCGCAGGCCAGGCTGTGTGGCACACCGGCGGCCAGGTCGATGCGCACGGGCTGGGTGCTGTGCAGCTCGTCATGGTGAATGCCGATGACGGTCTCGCCCACCAGCCCCTCGATGAAGATGATGTCCAGCCCCTGGGTGGCCGCTTGCGGCCGGGCTGGCGGGCTCATGTCGAGGTTCAGGAACTCGGTCGGGTGACGGTTGCCGTGCATGGAAATCAAGATCGGGGGCTCCGGTGGGTGAGTGTGCCAAAGTCCCGCATTGTGCCCCGAACCGTTGTCGAAGAGGAAAAAAACCGCCCTGAGTGGCGCGTTGCCTGCGGCAATCCGTCGCGCCGCCTGCGCAAGCATTGACCTGTGTCAACCGTGTATTGCTGACCGCGCGGTAAATTCCGCGTTTTCGCATATTCATATACAAGGAGACGCAATGGGAGAGGTCGCAACAGCCGCAGTCGCAGCAGCCGTGGTCGCAAGCCGACGGTTCATGTCGGGGAATGAAGCGGTGGCGCGCGGTGCATGGGAAGCCGGTGTGCGGGTGGCGGCGGCTTATCCGGGCACGCCGTCGACCGAAATCCTGGAGGAGATGGCGGCGTACCCTGACCTCTATACCGAGTGGTCGATCAACGAGAAGGTGTCGCTGGAAGTGGCACTCGGCGCCTCCATGGTGGGCGCGCGGGCCTTGTGCGCGATGAAGCATGTGGGCCTGAACGTTGCCTCCGACGCGCTGATGACCATGACCGTGACCGGAGTGCAGGGCGGGCTGGTGATTGCGGTGGCCGACGATGTGGGCATGTCATCCTCGCAAAATGAGCAGGATTCACGCTTCTGGGGGCGTTTTGCGCATGTTCCGGTGCTGGAGCCGGCCGATTCGCAGGAAGCCTACGAAATGACCCGCGCCGCCTTCGAGCTGTCCGAGCAGCATCGCGTGCCGGTGATCCTGCGCCTGACCACCCGCATCTGCCATGTGAAGGCGGTGGTGCATGTCGGCGAGCGTGTGCAGCTGGAGCCGTCAGGGTTCGAGAAGGATCCGCGCCGCTGGGTGATGGTGCCGGGCAATGCCAAGCCGCGCCTGCCGCTGATGTTCGAGCGTGAGGCGGCCTTGCGCGCCACGGCCGAAAGCACGCCGCTGAACTTCGAGGTCGATGGCAGCAACCGCAGCACCGGCTTTGTCGCATCCGGGCCGGCCTTCATGCATGTGCGCGAAGCCTTCCCGGATTCTCCGGTGTTCAAGCTGGGGCTGTCCTGTCCGCTGCCGCTCGACGCGCTGCGCCGTTTTGCCGGCACAGTGGCGCGGCTGGTGGTGGTGGAGGAAACCGAAGACCTGGTCGAGACCGAGCTGCGTGCCGCCGGCATCGACTGCGTCGGCAAGGCCCTGCTGCCGCGCATCGGTGAGCTCTCGCCCGAAGTGCTGCGCAAGGCCCTGTTGCCTGCGGGGGCTGTTGCCGAGGAGGCCGCCAGCGTGCCGGCACAGCAGGTCTTCCCGCGTCCGCCGACAATGTGCGTGGCCTGTCCGCATCTGGGGGTGTATTACACCCTGTCGCAGATGCGCAATCTGATCATTTCCGGTGATATCGGCTGCTACACGCTGGGCGCGGGACACCCCTGGAATGCGCTCGACACCTGCATTTCCATGGGCGCCTCGCTCGGCATGGCGCTGGGCATGGACAAGGGGCGCGGTGAGGCCGACGCCAGCAAGAAGATCCTCGCGGTGATCGGTGATTCCACCTTCATGCACATGGGCATGCAGGGCCTGCTCGACATCACCTGGAACCGTGGCAACGTCACCGTGCTGCTGCTCGACAACCGGGCGGTGGGCATGACCGGCGGGCAGGACAACCCGGGCAGTGGCCGCGACATTCACGGCGAAGAAACCCCACGGGTGGATTTTGCCAAACTGTGCGAGGCGCTGGGCGTGCGGCCGGAGCGTATCCGGGTGGTGGATCCCTACCAGCTGCCGGTGCTGTTCAAGGCGTTGCGAGAAGAAACCAAGGTCGAGGAACCGTCGGTGATCATCACCGACCGCCCCTGCGTACTGATCGACGACTACACCCCGACCCAACCCTACAGGGTGCGCGAGGAGGCCTGTACCGGCTGTGGCAACTGTGTGGATGTGGGATGCCCGGCAATCCATGTGACCCGCCGCGAGCAGGCGGTGAAGCCTTCCGGCAAGACGGTGGATCTGGCCTTCGTGCGCATCGAAACTTCAGCCTGCACCGGTTGCGGACTGTGCGTGCAGCCCTGCGCGCCCGAGGCCATCGTGCATGCCGATCCGGTGTTTCCGATCAATTTCAACCGGAGCTGAGCGCGATGACGACAACCAACATCCTGGTATGCGGCATCGGTGGTCAGGGCGTGATGACCGCCACCGAGATTCTCGCCGAGGCCGCCATGTCGCTCGGTTTCGATGTGAAGAAAACCGAAGTGGCCGGCATGAGCCAGCGTGGCGGCGTGGTGACCTCGCATCTGCGCTTTGGCGCAACCGTGCTGTCGCCGCAGATTGCTCCCGGTGAAGCCGATCTGCTGGTGGGGTTCGAGGCGGCCGAGGCCCTGCGTTGGTCGCACATGCTGCGCAGCGGCGCGCATGCGCTGGTCAACAGCGGTCGCATCGTGCCGCCGGTGGTCAATAGCGGGTTGTTCGACTACCCGGAGGATCCGGTGGGCCGCATGGCCGGGCTGGGCGTGGATGTCCATGCTTTCGACGCCAGCGCAATCGCTTCCGGTCTGGGCAACATCCGGCTGGGCAACACCGTGATGCTTGGGGCCATGGCCGACCATCTGTCCTTCCCGGCCGAAGTGCTGCGCGAGGCCGTGCTGGCCCGTTTCGCCCGCAAGAAACCGGCCCTGCTCGAACTCAACCGCCAGGCCTTCGAAGCCGGCCGTCAGGCCGTCGCGGTTTGACCGGTCAGATCCGCGCAACCGGCAGGGGGCGCTGGCATCACTTCTCTCTGTTATTTCTCCGTTCCGTCAGACTTGCTCATTCCTGCCTAACGGTGATTGCGACTCGCGCCACCCCTGATGATGAAAGAGACTACGGGTTGGAAGATGGCGGGGAGAGGTCGCGCAATATTTTGGCGGCTAGACCCCGCAAGCTAACGTGACCCGCCGGACTGACTCGTACCCCGGAT